>Ga0209066_10005616_pt1 | contig 13137 bp, 13 predicted proteins | sample All_14_2_FD_187198 | JGI IMG/M metagenome (GOLD analysis project Ga0209066, IMG submission 187198) | Freshwater microbial communities in response to fracking from Pennsylvania, USA - Allegheny Zone_MetaG_DW_15 (SPAdes) (version 2) ...
GGCGCTCGCCGACTGGCTCCGCGACGGACCGGTGCTTCTCGAGGAGTTCGTGCCCTTTCGGCGGGAGCTCGCGCAGCTCGTCGCTCGGCGCCCCTCCGGCGAGACCCGCTGCTGGTCGCTCGCCGAAACGGTGCAACGCGACGGCGTGTGCGCGGAGGTGACGGTGCCGGCGCCAGAGTCCGCCGCGATCGCGGCGGAGGCGGTGCGGATCGCGACGACGGTCGCGCAACGGCTCGACGTCACAGGGGTGCTCGCGGTCGAGATGTTCGAGACCGTCGACGGACGAGTGCTCATCAACGAACTGGCGATGCGCCCGCACAACAGCGGGCATTGGAGCATGGACGGCGCCGTGACCGGTCAGTTCGAGCAGCACCTGCGCGCCGTGCTCGACCTGCCCCTCGGCGACCCCGCCGCAACGGCGCCATGGAGCGTCATGGTGAACGTCCTCGGTGGTCCCACGGGAGCCGTCATGGTCGACCGGTATCCGGCTGCGATGACCGCACACCCCGCCGTGAAGTTCCACTCCTACGACAAGTCGTCGCGGCCGGGCCGCAAGGTCGGTCACGTCACGGCGACGGGCGAGACGCTCGCAGACGTTCGCGAGCGGGCGCGCGCCGCGGCCACCTTCTTCGACGGCTGAGCCGTAGCATGACCAGGTGACTGTGACTCCCGTCGTCGCCGTCGTCATGGGGTCGGACTCCGATTGGCCCGTGATGTCGGACGCGGCGTCCGCGCTCGCCGAGTTCGGCATCCCGTACGAGGTCGAGATCATCTCCGCGCACCGCACCCCGCGCCGGATGATCGACTTCGGCACGACCGCCGCCGAGCGCGGGCTTCGTGTGATCATCGCCGGTGCCGGCGGTGCCGCGCATCTTCCCGGGATGCTGGCCTCGGTCACGACGCTTCCGGTGATCGGGGTGCCGGTCCCGCTCGCGAACCTCGACGGACTCGACTCGTTGCTGTCGATCGTGCAGATGCCTGCGGGCATTCCCGTCGCGACGGTCGCGATCGGGAACGCCCGCAACGCCGGGCTGCTCGCCGCCCGCATCCTCGCCGTCTCCGATCCCGGACTCTCGCAACGCCTCGCCGAGTTCGCCGCGGGGCTCGAACGTCTCGTCGCCGAGAAGAACGCAAAGCTCCCACGGTCGTGAGTTCGGCCGCCCAGCCGGTGCGGCATCCGGACGTCCGTTCCCCGCGACTGATGACCAAACGAGCCTGGTGGCTCGTCGTCCTCAACCTGCTCATCCCCGGCTCGGCGCAGGTCGTCGCCGGCAACCGGCGTCTCGGTCGGTTCGGGCTGGCCGCGACCCTCGTGGGCTGGCTGCTTCTCCTCGCCGCGCTGGCGATTCTGCTCGTCAACTCCACGCTTCTCGTCGCCATCTTCGCCACCCGGGTCGCACTCGTTTCTCTCGTGTTCGTTGCCGTCTTCTACGGGACCCTCTGGCTCGTGCTGACTCTCGACACGCTTCGACTCGTACGACTCGTGCACGTCATGCCGCGCGCGCGGGTGGTGGTGGCCGCCGTGGCGCTTCTCGGTCTCGTCGCGGGTGTGGGAGGCGCGGGCTTCGCCGCGACCCGCGTCGCCGGTGCCTTCGACATTCTCGGGATCTTCGACGGAGGTCAGGTTGCGGAACCGGTCGACGGCCGCTACAACGTCCTCGTGCTGGGTGGAGATGCGGGACCGGATCGGCTCGGACTGCGTCCAGACAGCATTTCGGTGGTGAGCATCGATGCCGTCACCGGCTCGACGGCGATCTTCGGCATTCCCCGCAACATGCAGCACGTTCCCTTTGCCGAGGGCTCACCGTTGTACGGTCCCTTCCCCAACGGGTACGACTGCGGCGTCGAATGTTTGGTCTCGTATCTCTACACGTACGGCGAGGAGCATCCCGAGCTCTACCCTGACGCGATCGATCGGGGAACGTCCCCCGGGATCGAAGCAACTCGTGACGCTGTGCAGGGCATCCTCGGGCTCACGGTCCAGTACGTCGTTCTGATCGACATGCAGGGGTTCCAGCAGCTCGTCGACGCTCTCGGGGGAGTCGAGATCGACGTCCGGGAACGCATCCCGATCGAAGGCGGCGAGGACTCCAACGGGCAGCCGATCAACGTGGCAGGTTGGATCGAGCCCGGGGTGCAGCGTCTCGACGGGTATCACGCGCTCTGGTATGCACGCGCCCGGCACGGCACCAACGACTACGACCGGATGGCTCGCCAGCGCGAGGTGCAGGAGGCGATCCTGCGGCAGATGGACCCGGCCAATGTGCTCGTGCGATTCAACGAGGTCGCGGCCGCGGGCGGCGCCGCCGTCTCGACCGACATTCCGTCGCCGATGCTCTCGCACTTCGTCGCACTCGCTCTCAAAGCGAAGGAGTTGCCCCTCGTCACGATGGACTTCGTGCCCGAGGCGTGGGACAACATCCACCCCGACTTCGCCGCAATCCAGGCCACGGTCGACCAACTGACGGCGCCCGTCACCGCGTCGCCGTCTCCCTGAGCGGCCGCGCTGGGCGCGGCGATCAGAGATCGGCGTGCAACTGCCAGACCTTCTCAGCGGAATCCCGCCAGCTGAAGGCCTTCGCGCGGTCGATTCCCGAGATCGACAGACGTTCGGCGAGCGCGGTGTCCTCGAGGACACCCCGGACTGCCTCCGCGAGACGCTCCGGGTACCCTGCGGCGTCGTCGCGAGCGACCGTGACCCCGGCTCCCGCGGCGACTTCGACGACGGCAGGTGCATCAGAGTGCACGACCGGCGCGCCCAGGGAGAAGGCCTCGACGACCGGCAGGCCGAAGCCTTCGGCGAGGCTGGGGAAGACGAACACGCTCGCGCGATCGAGTGCTACGGCCAGATCCTCGTCGCTGAGTCGCCCCAGCGTGCGAACGCGCCCGGGCCGGAGGCCTGCCTCCTCGGCGATCGCCGCGACGTCGATCCCGCCCCAGCCGTCGGGGCCGACGATCAGCAGCGGAACATCGTCGGGGAGCCCGAGGGTCATGGCGTTGATGAGCGCCGCGATGCCCTTTCGCGGCTCGAGCGTGCCGACCGAGAGGATGAAACGCGGAGGAAGCTCCAGGCGTGTGGCGCGTTCGGCGGCATCGGCGGGCAGCGACAGCCTGCTGCTGGTCGCCGCGCCGATGACGCGCACTCGTTCGCCGAGATCGAGAATCTCGGCGAACTCGGCGGCGGTCGCATGGGTGGAGACCACGATGGCGTCGGCGTACCGCTCGGCACGCTTGGCCATGGCCTTGTGCCACGAGACCCCGCGCGGGGTCAGGGTCTCGGGGTGCGTCCAGGGCACGGTGTCGTGCAGCGTGACGACGACCTGACTCGACGGTTCGAGAGAGCGGTCATGGCGGCGCAAGGGGGCGAGCATGCTCGTCGCGTGGAGCAGGCCGTCCCCGGGAACGGGAGTGAACCCGTGCTGCCAGGCGAGTGCGAGCTGGCGTCGGTCGAGCGCGCTCTTGTGCAACTCAGACAGCCCGGGAAGGCGCTCGGCGATCTGCGCGTAGACAGATTCGGGTGCCGCTGAGACGAGGCCCGCGACCCGCGATCCACGCGGAGCCGTCGCGATCAACGCGCGCGTGAGCTCTTCGGCATAGCGTCCGATCCCGCCTGGTACCGGAGCGGTCAGTTGGTCGATGATGACGCGCAGCTGGGTCATGTGGCCTCCAGTACTCCACTCGCTGCCGCGGCCGCGAGCGCATCGTGCCAGTCTCGCATCGGCTCGAGCCCCGCCCGGTTCCACGCCTCGTGGCCGAGCACCGAGTAGGCCGGTCGCGTCGCGCGCCGCGGAAAGGCACTGCTGCTCACGGCGCGAACTCGGTCGGGGTCGAGACCGGCGTGCACGAAGACGGCTCGTGCGAACTCGAACCACGTGGCTGCACCTGAGTTGGTGCCGTGGTAAACGCCCGCCGGCGCGCCCAGCTCGAGAAGCTGGCGGATGTGCACCGCGAGATCCGCGGTCCAGGTGGGCTGACCGTACTGGTCGTCGACGACGTCGATCGTTTCGTGGCTCGCAGCGCGCGTCAGGATGGCTCGCGGGAAGCACGTCCCGTGCGCCCCATACAGCCATGCGGTGCGTACGATGATCGGCGACGGGTGTGCGGCAGTGACGACGCGTTCGCCCTCAGCCTTGGTCCGGCCATAGGCGTTCCGGGGGTCGAGAGGAGCATCCTCCCGATACGGGCTCGTGCCCCTGCCATCGAAGACATAGTCGGTCGAGACCTGGATGAAACGGCTCCCCGCCTCCGCTGCGATGCCGGCGGCACGCCCCGCGGCCAGCGCATTGACCTCACGCGCGGCCGCCTCATCGTCTTCGGCGGCATCCACCGCGGTGTAGGCGGCTGAGTTCACGACCGCGTCCATTCCGGCGATCGCGTCGTGCAGTGCCCTGTCGTCGGCGAGATCGAGCTCGGCGCGGGTCGGCGCGGTGACGGCATGACCGGCGAGCACCGTGCGCAGATCGTGTCCGAGCATGCCGGATCCGCCGAGGAGTAGGATGCGCATCAGCTGATCGCGGCCCTGGCCCGCAGGGGCTCCCACCACTCGCGATTGTCGCGATACCACCGCACGACCTCGGCGAGACCCTGCTCGAAAGGCACCAGAGGCTCGTAGCCGAGTTCTGAGCGGATCTTCGCGATGTCGACCGAGTACCTGAGGTCGTGACCCTTCCGATCCTCGACTGCATCGACGTAGGACCAGTCTCGCCCCGTCGCGTCGAGCAGCAGCGATGTGAGTTCCCGGTTGCTCAGCTCGGTGCCGCCGCCGATGTTGTAGATCTCGCCGGCGCGTCCGTTCGTGAGGACGAGCGCGATCGCACGGGTGTGATCGTCGACGTGGAGCCAGTCGCGAACGTTCTCGCCGGTGCCGTAGAGCGGGACGTGGCGGCCGTCGATCAGGTTGGTCACGAAGAGGGGGATGACCTTCTCGGGGAAGTGGTAGGGCCCGTAATTATTGGAGCAGCGAGTGATCGAGATGTTCAGGCCGTGCGTGCGATGGAAGCTGCGAGCCAACAGGTCGCTCCCCGCCTTGCTCGCGGCGTACGGGGAGTTCGGCTCGAGAGGCCGGTCCTCGGTCCACGATCCCGTTGAGATCGAGCCATAGACCTCGTCAGTGCTCACGTGGACGAAGCGTGCGACCTCAGCTCGGAGGGCGGCGTCCAGCAGCCGTTGCGTGCCGACGACATTGGTCTCGACGAACGGTCCCGCGTCCTGCACGGAGCGATCGACGTGGGACTCCGCGGCGAAGTGGACCACCGCGTCGGCCCCGGGGAGGATCTCGTCAAGTCGCTCGCGATCGCGGATGTCGGCGTGCGCGAAGGAGTAGCGGGATGAATTCGCGACGGGAGCGAGGTTGGCGAGATTACCCGAGTAGGTGAGCGCGTCGTAGACGACGACCTCAGCCTCCTCGAGCCCGGGGTAAGCGCCAGCGAGCACACGACGAACGAAGTTCGATCCGATGAAGCCGGCACCACCGGTGACGACAATGCGCACCTGGTGACCTCCTGGGTTGTCGAACGACTCCGGAATCCTATCCGGCTAGGCTCCAACGGTGCGCATCCGCGAACTGAGCGTTCCTGACTCGTACGAGCTCACCCCGCTCGTCCACCGAGACGATCGGGGAACCTTCCACGAGTTTTATCGATTCGAGACGCTCGAGGACACCATCGGGCACGCTCTCGATCTCCGCCAGGGCAACCTGTCGACGTCCGCACGTGGCGTTGTCCGGGGCGTGCACTTCGCTCAACTGCCTCCGAGCCAGGCCAAGTTCGTGCACGCGCCCCATGGGGCACTTATCGACTTCGTCGTCGATCTCCGTATCGGGTCACCGACCTTCGGCACGTGGGATTCCGTCGTGCTCGACGATGTCGAGCGACGTGCGGTGTACCTGGCCGAGGGGCTCGGTCACGTGCTCGTCGCCTTGACTGAGGGCGCGATCGCGAGCTACCTCACGTCGGCTGTCTTCGACCGTGATCGCGAAAAGGCTGTGAATCCCTTGGACCCGGACCTGGCACTTGAGATACCCCTTCGGAGTGAAGACTTGATTCTTTCCCCGAAGGATGAAGCCGCCTCGAGTCTGGCCGAGGCCGTCGAATCGGGCATTCTGCCCACCTGGGACGACTGCCGGGCCTACTATGCGCGGCTCTCTTCGGGGGCTCGATGAAGGGCATCATCCTTGCGGGTGGATCGGGGACCCGCCTCTTCCCCATCACGCAGGGCATCTCCAAACAGCTGATGCCGATCTACGACAAGCCGATGATCTACTACCCGCTGTCGACTCTCATGCTCGCCGGCATCCGCGACATCCTCATCATCACGACCCCGCAAGATCAGCACCAATTTCAGCGGTTGCTGGGCGACGGTTCGTCACTCGGCATCGCGCTCTCGTACGCGGTCCAGCCTTCCCCGGACGGACTCGCGCAAGCGTTTGTCATCGGCGCGGACTTCATTGCGGGTGACAGCGTCGCTCTCATTCTCGGCGACAACATCTTCCACGGTGCCGGTTTGGGCAGCTCCTTGAGCGAACACACCAAGGTCTCCGGTGCTCTCATCTTCGCGTACGAAGTTGCGGAACCGCAGGCCTACGGTGTCGTTGAGTTCGACGAGATGTTTCGGGTGCGGTCGATCGAAGAGAAGCCCGAGACGCCGAGGAGCAGCTTTGCCGTACCGGGCCTCTACTTCTACGAGAATGATGTCGTCGCGATCGCCCGCAGGGTCCAGCCGAGTGCGCGCGGTGAGCTCGAGATCACAGCGGTCAATGAGGCCTACCGCAGTCAGGGTCGACTGAGAGTTCGCGTTCTGGACCGTGGAACCGCTTGGCTCGACACCGGAACATTCGACTCGATGATGCAGGCCGCGGAGTATGTGAAGGTCATCGAGGACCGTCAAGGTTTCAAGATCGGCTGCATCGAGGAGATCGCGTGGCGCCTCGGCTACATTGACGACGGCGCTCTCGAACGTCTCGCAGCACCCCTCCTCAAGAGCGGCTATGGCGCATACCTCGCCCGTACCCTGGCTCAGGGGCGCTGAGATCGAGGAAGGATCCGGCGGAGAGCACGGAGAGGTCGCGTGACACGCCACGAGATGGTGCGCTCGAACTCGTTGATCTGAGCGCTTTGCACGCGGATGAGATCGTCGCGCAGTTCGACCTCACGTGCGAGCTCGTCGTGGCGTTGCTCGAGGGTCGCGATACGTTGTTCGCGCTCCACGTCCTGCGACGCGATGTACTCATCAAAGACGCCCGCGGGGTAGGAGAGCGGAGGCGCGAGTTCCGGGTGACGCTGACCGTCCACGTAGAAGCGGGACAGTCCGTCGAACAGACAGAAGCGGTATCCCGCTTCAAGAACAAGCGGCTCCCACTCGCCGTGGGTCTCCGCCGTCGTGGTGGGCGCAGTTGCCTCGACGACGAGCACCCACGGTCGAGTCCGAGTGAAGTCGAACGACCTCAGCACGCCCGCCTCGGCACCCTCCGTGTCGATGATTGCGAAGTGAATCTCTCTCTCGCCGAGGCCTTCGCGCGTGAGCAACGATGTCAATCCCACCGACTCGACTTCGGTGCGTACGACGGTGTAGCCACTCGTGAGGTGCTGTTCGGCGATATCTACACGGAGGGTGGATAGCCCGGTCCCCTCGATGGCGTAGAACGGCAATCGCACGTTCTCCTGGTCGCTGATCACAGCCTGCACCACGACATCGCGGGGCCGCTCGGATCTGAACTTCGTCACGAGGTCGGGCAGCGGCTCGATGCAGAGCCCTGACCATCCGGCGTCGTAGAAGGCCCTGGTGATCGAAAGGAATCTGGGGTCGTTGGCTCCGATGTCGACGTAGAAGCCGGCGGCGACATCGCGCAGGGCTCGCCACAGAACGACGTCTTCGCCGTTCTGTGCGTAGGAGATCATCTTCTCCGCCACAATCTCCCTCGCGTCTCGCTGTGACAGCATATCCGCCCCTCTCGGGCCTACGAGCGCGCGATGCGGCTCCGCAGTGCGAGTCCCGCCCGGAGCGCAATTCGCACTGGCGCGAGGTGCCAACCGCGGTAGCGTCGTGAGAGGTAGAGGTACGCGCTGCGATGATGGGCGCGAATCATGGCTCGCGACGCGTGCCGGGTGGACGCCCCGCCGATGTGCATTACGTCGGCTTGGGGAAGGTACCGGATGCGAAGGCCAGCCTTGACGACTCGGGCAGCTAGGTCCACGTCCTCGAAGTACATGAAATACGACTCGTCGAATCCCCCGAGTGACTCGAAGACCTCACTGCGAATCACGAAACACGCTCCAGACAGCCAGCCCGCATCTCGCTCAGTCGCCGCGGACCGGTCCGCGACATATCTTCGCGTCCAGGGATTGGTCCGCCACACGGTGCCAAACAGCGCGTGTCCGATTCCGTGACGGAGCGAGGGCAGGCGGCGTGCGGATGGATAGATCGCCCCGGTGGGTGTGAGGATGCGCGGCCCGGCCATTGCGATCCGGGTATCGCGTGACGCCAGCTCGATGAGAGTGTCGAGCGACCCGGTGCCGAGCACGACGTCCGGGTTGACGATCGCGATCCAGGGGGTGGCTGTCGCCGACGCGGCTACGCCGAGATTCGTCGCCGTGCCGAAACCCGGGTTTCCTCCGCTCTCGATGACCCGTAGCGATACACGCGCCCCCGGCGAAGGCGGTGCGGCCAGGGGCTCCGGTCCGTTGTTGACGATGACGACTTCGACGTTCCGCGCGGTGGCGTCCATGACGCTCCCGATGAGCGCAGGAAGACTGTCCTCCGATCGATAGGCGACGACAATGACCCGCAGACCCTCGTTCACTGGGCAGCCATCCTGAAAGCCTGCTCGTGAAGACGTGCGGCGGCTTCCCAGGTGAAACCTGCTGCCCGACCTATTGCCTGGCGGCGAAGTTCCCGGCGTTGCGCATCATCGTCGAGGAGCGCGGCCATGTCAGCTCCGAGCGACACCTCATCGGGTTCCCCGTAGGCGACGGCGTCGCCTCCCACCTCAGGAAGCGCGAGGCGACGAGTGGTGAGGACTACGCCACCGCTCGCCATGGCTTCGAGCACGGGAAGCCCGAACCCTTCGCCGAGGCTCGGGTAGACGACCAACTCGGCGCCGCCGAGGAGGGTATGCAGATCGTGCTGCGGCACGTAGCCGAGCCGACGAGCGTCGCCCGGCGACGTCACACGCGCAATCTCGGCGTCGAGGTCGCTGTCCCAGCCGCGTGCCCCCGCGAGCAGGAGCGCGGGCACCTCCGGACGCTCCGACGCGAGAGTTCGGTACGCACGAACAAGAGCACCGACGTTTTTCCGCGGCTCGAGCGTTCCGAGGAAGGCAATCCACGAGTGTGGAAGGTCGTGTCTGGTCGCGAAGTCCGCGACGTCGCGCTCGCTCGGCGGATGGAATATGTCGTGATCGGTCCCATGGTGCGCAACGATCACGGGACCGCGTCGATGACCGAGAATCCGGGTCAGCTCGTCGCGAGTCGCCTGACTCGGCACGATGGCGACAGCGGCAAGTCGCCAAGAGAGGCGACTCCATGCGCGGAAGAAGTGACGCTTCCCCCGGAGATGCACCGCGGGGTCGGTGAAGAACGTCGCGTCGTGGAATGTCACGACCCGGCGGCGGCCGCTCGCGACGGGGAGTGTGTAGTGCGGTGAGAACACGACATCCACGTCGAGTTGTCGTGCGAGTCGGGGGAGCCCGACCTGTTCCCAAGCCAAGCGCCGCGCGACGGATTTCATGCGGGAGGGGAGGGCGATCAGTTGTGCCCCGGATGCGGTCTCCTCAAGCCACGAGGAGTCATGCGACTGGCAGACGATGATGAGGTCCCCGCGGAGACATCCGAGGAGACCTTCGAGGTAGCGCCCGACGCCTCCTCGTTCCCTCGGCATCGCCGTCGCATCGATCAGAACGCGAGGTACGTCAGTCGCCACCGTGTTCGCCATCCAGCAGGGCCAGATCGTGATCGACCATCCGGCTCACGATCTCCTCGAAGCCGATGGTCGGCGCCCAGCCCAGTTCGGCCGAGGCCTTCGCGGCATCGCCCACCATGGCGCTCACGTCCGCCACCCTCAACAGCGATTCGTCGACGGAGACGACAGAGTGCCACTCGTCGATGCCGGCCCGGCGAAACGCTGCAGAGATGAAGTCGCTCACGGTGTGCGTCTCTCCTGTTGCCACCACGTAGTCGCCCGGCGACGGAGCGTTCGCCATCCGAATCATGGCGTCGACGTAGTCGGGCGCCCAGCCCCAGTCGCGACGCGCTGCGATATTGCCAAGTTTCAGCCGCTCCTGTCGCCCGCGAGCGATCATCGCGGCCCCATGGGTGATCTTGCGCGTCACGAAGTGCACGGGCCGACGCGGCGATTCGTGGTTGTAGAGGATGGCGTTGCTCACGTGAACGCCTCGCGAACGGAACGCACGCGCAATCTCGTGCGCATACGCCTTGGCAACCCCGTACGGCGAGAGGGGTGCGATCGGCGTCTCTTCGTTCTGCGGCACCGTCGCCGGCTCGCCGAAGATCTCCGAACTCGACGCCTGCACGACTCGCACGTCGTGTCCTGACCGGTCACGCACGGCAACAACGCCCTCGAGCAACGCCGCGAGCGCGAGTCCGCTGACCCGACCGGTGAGTACTGGCTCGTCCCACGACTGGGCCACCGAGCTAATGCCCCCGAGGTTGTAGATCACGTCGGGCGCGAGGTCTTCGACGAGGCGGCGGAGGCCGACGGGATCGCCAAGATCGCCCACGTGGGTTTCAACCGCAAGCGGAGTCAGCGTTTCGTGTGGGTGGGGGGCACTGGCGCGGACGAGAGCGTGCACCTCGTGTCCCTCGGCGAGCAGCTGCTCGCCGAGGTACGAGCCGTCCTGGCCGGACAGCCCCGTCACGAGGATCCGGCTCACGATAGACCGTGCATCGCCCGCTGCTCCGCGAGGTCAGACTCAACCATCATCGCGACGAGTTCGGGGAAGGAGACCTTCGGCGTCCAGCCCAATTTCTCACGTGCCTTCGACGGGTCGCCGATCAGCAGATCGACTTCCGCGGGTCGCATGAAACGGGGGTCTTGCTTCACGTACTTGCGCCAGCCGTTGACGTCGACTGCTGCGAACGCTAGCTCGAGGAGCCGTTCGATCGAGTGCGTCTCGCCGGTTGCGATGACATAGTCGTCACCTTCCGGTTGCTGCAGCATGAGCCACATCGCCTCGACGTAGTCGCCCGCGAAGCCCCAGTCACGCTTCGCATCGAGGTTGCCGAGCACGATGTCGTCTTGCAGGCCGAGGGCGATCCGCGCGACCGCTCGGGTGACCTTGCGGGTGACGAATTCCGGGCCGCGACGCGGTGACTCGTGATTGAAGAGGATGCCGCTCGAGGCGTGCATGCCGTACGACTCGCGGTAGTTGATGGTCATGTAGTGGCCGAACACCTTGGCGACACCGTAGGGAGACCGGGGCCAGAGGAGCGTCTCCTCACTTTGCGGCACCTGTTGCACTTTGCCGTACATCTCAGAACTCGACGCCTGGTAGAACTTCACCTTCGAGATGTCGTCGCCCGCGTACAGCCGAGTGGCTTCGAGAAGGTTGAGCACGCCCTTACCAGTGACGTCAGACGTGAGGCTCGCGTTCTCCCAGGAATAGGCCACAAAGGAGATCGCACCGAGGTTGTAGATCTCGTCGGGCCGCGCGGCAGCGAGCGCGCGCACGAGGCTCGACAAGTCGGTCAGGTCACCCGTGAGAATGCGAACTTCGGGGACGGTCTTTTGCACGAGCGCGATCTTCGGGTTGTTCTGGCCGCGAACGAGGCCGTAGACGTCGTACCCCTTGCCGAGAAGCAGCTCGGCCAGGTACAGGCCGTCCTGTCCGGTGATGCCGGTGATGAGCGCGCGGGGCATGGGACCTCGTGATCTGTCGTCGCTGGACTCGACCGTTCGCGGTCGACTCAGTATCTTATCGACACACGGTGTGCTTCAACGGGTGGCTGCTACGACCACGAAGAGGGCGAGCCAAATCACGGCAAGAGGCGCGAGCTGTCGGTCTCGGAGGACGGTCTCCTCGGGAGCCCCGGCATGGCCGGCCTCAACGATGAAGCCGTAGCGCAGCAGCGCCGCACCGAAGGGAACGATTGAGATCGCAGCCCAGGGGAACTCGACCGTCGCTCCGAGTTCGAAGGCCCACAGGCTGTAGGCCACGAGCGCCACGCCCGCAGCGAGGGACCAGACGAAACGTAGGTAACCCAGCGAGTATTCGTCGAGCGTGCGGCGGGTGGCTCCGCCCGATTGGTCCACCTGCACCTTCTCGGAGAATCGCTTGCCTGCGACCATGAAGAGCGAGCCAAAAGACATCACGAGCAAGAACCATTGCGACAGTGCGATCTCGGCCACGACCGCCCCCGCGAGGGCTCGCATCACGAACCCGCTCGACACGACGACGAGGTCGATGACGACCAGATGCTTGAGCCACAGGCAGTAGGCGATCTGGACGATCTCGTAGATCGCGAGCACCACCGCGAGCTCCCAGGAGACGAAGGCAGCGCTGATCGGCGCACCGAGCAGCAAGACGATCGCAGCGGAGATCGCGAGCGGCAGCGGCAACGCTCCGGAGGCGATGGGACGCAGCCGCTTCCTGGGGTGAAGCCGGTCTTCGTTGCGGTCCAAGGCGTCGTTCACGAGGTACACCCCGGATGCGGCCGCGCAGAACAGGGCGAACGCGATGAGCACGCGCGGCCAGATGTTGCTGTCGAGAAGGAGGCCGGCTGCGAGGGGCCCCGTCGCCACGAGCACGTTCTTCAGCCACTGTTTGGGACGGAGTCCGCGCGCAAGGGCGATCAGCGGGGAGATCATGGTTCCAATCCGGCGAAATAGACTGCCCCCGGGCGACGCGCGTCGGCCCCATGCGGCTGGGATTCCAGAGTAGACGACCGGGAGACGGGGTGGGCGAAGTGCGGCGTCTGCTCGGCCTCGTCCGTTCCCCGCGATTGCACCTATTCCTCGCCGCGGGAATCAGCGGGCTCGCGTCCTACGTCTACCTCGCCCTCGTGGCTCGTGCACTGACTCTCGACGACTATGCCGAGTTCTCCTTCTTCTGGTCGTGCACGGTCCTGATCTCCCTCGGCGTTCTCTTGCCGGTTGAGCAAGAGCTCGCGCGGCAGGAATCCCATC
>Ga0209066_10005617_pt1 | contig 13136 bp, 9 predicted proteins | sample All_14_2_FD_187198 | JGI IMG/M metagenome (GOLD analysis project Ga0209066, IMG submission 187198) | Freshwater microbial communities in response to fracking from Pennsylvania, USA - Allegheny Zone_MetaG_DW_15 (SPAdes) (version 2) ...
GGTATTGAGAATCACTTCAACGCCCGAGGCGCAGGCGATTTCATAATAGCCGTACAACCTGCGCTTCACAGCCTTCGTCAGATATCCTGTCTCGATGATTTCGGCGATCATGCTGTCGTCAAGGATATTCATTACCTTGCAGTCGGGCAGCGTCTGTTTCAACAAATCCGAAAGCGGTTTGACTAAAGCAGCTCCAGTATATATTGCGGCAATCTTATGTTCAGCCATGTTATGCACCCCCATGCTCTTTATCATCATACATCATACATATGAAGAATGAGGCACATTTTTCAATCTGTCAAGAAAAACAATCCATCACGTTCATGGATGATCGAGTACATGAAGACGCACCCATCCTATGATTGGCGAGTGCATCATTGCTCTTTGTCGTGTTACGTTGTTTGCTGGATGAACGTACGGTGCCTGGCAGTCGCATATCCTTCGAATACCTCTTGGATGTCGAAAGAAATCTCAAACATCATCCAACACGACGGGGATTTCCGATATGCCTGCAATAGATTTGATCTAACTCATTCATTGTTTTTGAATATGCATTTTATAAAGGGTTATCAGGTCCATCTTCATGCAAGTCTCCAAAGTATCGGCTTATGGTTCCAAAGTATTGATGCACGATTATGCCTTAAAGCAGGAATATATACCGGATGTCGGGCATGGACACGTTGCAAGCCGATGTCCGCCATCCGGTAAGAACCATGGATCAGGCTGTTTTTCGTACATTTTCTTGTCTTGCAGAACCTTTGGGAAACAGCTTCCTGAGGATCTGAAAGATAGTGCGAAACAACCGGGTTGCATCCTGGGCCCGTCGTAGTTTTTCAGAATGGGTGATGACACTCTCAACGTAGGTCTCCTCCATCTGTTCCGTTTTGCAAAAATTCTCAATATGGTGACTTTTCTGTAAATGTTCGCGATATCGTGCATGGTCGAATCGTGTCGATTCCATGATAATCCGTCCTGTCATTATTGGCATCTCCCAGGTTTCGTGGAGATGCATCAGTCTTGGTGTGAAATACGGGATTTGTACCCGGATCATGGCATCACACTACTGACAAACGGAGGCTGTATGAAAAATATTTCGTGATACGTTCGTTGTCAGCAGGGCAATGCAGCCACTTTGTGCTGAAGATTGGGACTCCATCCGAACATACACATACATTTTGCACTATGCAGCAAGGGATGGGTCTCTCTTCGACACTTGTCTTGTCGGATTGTTCTTGTCATCTGAATCATTGTCATCCTCCTGAAGAGCGTGTCGCAGTCATTCCCACCATCTCCATAGATAGAGAATAAGAAGACTGTTCTTTCTGCGATTTCTCAAGCTGTATCTCTACGACCAACGTAAGAACAAGGCCCATGGTTGCTGCAGCTATTGATTGGGAAGTCAGTTCGATTTCGGAGTCGGGGTAAAAACGTCAGGATGGCATCGTTCAAATTCCGTCCATCCCGCTGACTTTTGCCACGCGTGGCAATGCCTACTCCTAGCAGACACCGTTTTATACCTGCTTTTTATAGAGATTGTCAACTGTTTTGTATGCGTATTGTCAAGAAAAATAGGACGTAGATGAGCCGGAGACTGCGCCATACCCACAAGGAGGCTAGGGTTGAGCGGCGCGGCGGATTCTCCGACAAGGTCATGGATACTCCACCATGCTTGTGAGGGGTAAGACATACATCGATGAAAATTATTGCCGATAACGGCAGAAATTTTCAGTGCCTCTCTGAAACAAAGGCATTCCACAGCGCATCGTCAGGGGGTGCGGCTGTAATGGAAATCTGCTCTTTCTTCACCGGATGGATGAAATCAATGGAGCGGGCATGCAGGCAGATGCCGCCGTCTGGATTCGATCGTGCAGAACCATACTTGAGATCCCCCTTGATATGCAGGCCTATGGCCGCAAACTGCGCCCTGATCTGGTGATGACGGCCGGTATGCAGGTTCACCTCAACCAAAAAGTAATTCTTGGATGCAGCAATCAACTTGTAGTCGAGCTTGGCAAGCTTGCCGCCTCTCTTCTCCACCGAGAGAGCCACACTCTTGTTTGTCTTGGTATCGCGGATGATGTAGTGGACCAAGGTTCCCTCACTCTGGTTGGGCATATGGTCCACGATCGCCCAGTAGGTCTTCTTGACCGAACTTCCCTTGAACAGTTCATTGAGGCGAATCAAAGCCTTCTCGGTCTTTGCATAGACGACAATGCCGCTGGTGGGGCGGTCCAGACGGTGAGGGATGCCCAGATACACATTGCCTTGCTTGGCGTAGGTCACCCTCAGGTACTCCTTCACCAAATCAGCCAACGTCTCATCCCCGGTCACATCCCCCTGAACCAACTCACCGCACAGCTTATTGATGATGATCAGGTGGTTGTCCTCATAAAGAATCCTATCCTTGATGTCCATCACTCCTCCTGATTCTCATCATCGAACAGTGTAGGTTCTGCGGTATTGGCATGCACGACTTCCTTGACCGATCTCAGTTTCAGGGAGGCCACCTCCTTCACTGCAATTCTCACTCCGTTCGCCTTCACATTTTTCACCAAGTAATCGGAGAAGTAGAACTTCTCCTCCAGTATCCTCAGTCCCGGCTTGGGTTTGTAGGTGACAACCAGCTCGGCATTGGCATAGGTGCTGAGCTTGACGAGCTTGAAGTTTCCTTCAGGCAGCAAGGGGTAGACCTTCTTCAGCTGGTAGCTGACGATCTGGCAACGCTTGAGGAAGAGGTACTTGTACGTCTTCTCCTGATAGATGACCGAGAACACAAGGTTGGCAAGCTCGCTCTTGTCCGCGTACCCGCAGTAGAGCAGCCCCTTACCCACAAACTCCTTCTCCGGTGCATCGATGACCTGATAGGTTCCATCCTTTCGTATGATGAGGACACGGTCGAAGGTGCTCACCTCCAAAAGGGTGTTTCCCTGTTTGACCGCGTAACCGAGATAGCCGTTGGCGGGATCGTACTTGACGGCCAGGTTGCGTTCGGCAACCTCCTTGACGTCGATCAGCTCGAAGGTCTTGATCGTGGTCTTGCGCTGATGTTCCTTGACGCCGAGCATTGTTTTCAGCTCGGCAATATAGGTGAGGGCATAGCCTACCAAGTCTGCAAGCTTGCGCTCGATCTCGGCGAGGTTTGCATTGATCTGATCGATGTCCTCTCGGTTTTTCTCAATGTCAAACAGACTGATGCGCCTGATGGGAATCTTCAAAAGTCGTTCGACGTCATCCAAATCGACCGGCCGGAGGAGCTGCTCCGTAAAGGGCTTGAAGCCGGAGATGACAGCCTTGTTCACCTCGTCCGCACTCTTCTTCTGTTCGATTCGCTTGTAGATGCGCTCCTCGATGAAAATACGTTCAAGGGTCCGGGCGTGCAGCTTGTCCAGCAGATGACCCTTCTCAAGCTCAAGCTCGGCTTTCAGGACGACCACCAGATGCCGGGCATGCCAATCCAGGATTTCATGCACACCCATGATGGTCGGAACATTGTCCTTGATCACCAGGGGGTTGATGGAAAGCTTTGTCTCGCAATCTGTATAGGCATAGAGGGCGTCGACGATCTCCTGGGCATAGGTGTTGCGAGCCAGATTGATCTCGATGTTCACCTTCTCGGCGGTATAGTCGTTGATTGAACTGATCTTCAACTTACCCTTCTTGGCAGCTTCCTCAACCGACCGGATCATCGCTTCGCTGGTGGTCCCGTACGGAAGTTCCTCAATGATGATGCGCTTTGGATCGGAGGTGTTGAGCTTGGCCCGCACAGACACCGAACCCCTTCCATCGCGGTAGTCCTCAACATCAACGATACCCCCGCCAAGGAAGTCGGGGTACAATTGATAGCTCTCCCCCTTTAAGGAGGCAGCCATTGCATCGAGCACTTCCAACGGATTGTGGGGAAGGATATAGGTGCTCATACCAACGGCTATGCCGCTGACACCTTGGATCAGGACGACGGGAATCTTTGCGGGGAAGGCAACCGGTTCTTGGTTTCTTCCATCGTACGAGTCGACAAATTCAGTAAGCTCGGGGTTGTACAACACCTTCTTGGCAAAAGGAAGCAGTCGGCATTCGATGTACCGGGCGGCGGCGGCGCTGTCACCGGTGAGGGTGTTGCCGAAGTTACCCTGCCGTTCGATGAACAAGTCGCAGTTGGCCAGATTCACCAAGGCCTCATAGATTGAAGAGTCCCCGTGCGGGTGGTAACGCATCGCCCAACCTACGACGTTCGCCACCTTGTGAAACTTACCGTCATCCATCTCAAAAAGCGTATGGATGATACGCCTCTGAACCGGCTTGAACCCATCCACAAGGTCGGGAATCGCCCGCTCCTTAATGACATAGCTGGCATATTCAAGAAAGTTTTGTTTAAAGATTGAGTGTGCCTGGGTCATTAGATTAGGTTCTCCATGATGAATTCGCGTCTATCGGGAGTATTGCTGCCCATATAGAACTCCATGGTCTTATGCATCTCGTTCATGCCTGCAATCGAGACAGGAATGAGACGCATATCCTCACCGATGAACTGGCCGAACTCCTTGGGGTCGATCTCCCCGAGGCCCTTGAAGCGAGTCACCTCGCTGTTCTTGATTTGTGCAACTGCATCGTCACGCTGACGCTCACTGTAACAGTAGACCGTCTGGTTCTTGTTGCGCACCCGAAAGAGCGGAGTCTCCAGAATATACAATCTGCCTGCAAGCACCAAATCCTCAAAATAGGTCAGAAAGTAGGTCATAAGGAGGTTGCGGATGTGAAACCCGTCGGTGTCGGCATCGGTTGCGATGATGACCTTGCCGTACCTGAGCCCTTCCACCCCGTTCTCAATCCCCAGGGCGACCATCATATTATAGAGCTCGGCATTCTTGTAGATTTCGGTCTTCTTCTTGCCATAGACATTTACAATCTTTCCCCTGAGGCTGAAGACGGCCTGGGTCATGACATCACGGGTCTTGGTGATGGTTCCCGATGCGCTATCACCCTCGGTCAAAAAGATCATGGACTTTTCACACTCATCCTGATGGGAGGCACTTTGACCCAGATGGTATTTGCAATCCTTGAGCTTGGGAATGTTCAACGATACTTTCTTGGCCGACTCCCTCGCCCCTTTCTTGACCTCGTTGAGCTCCTTGCGAAGCGCCTCGTTGTTGATGATCTTCTGATAGATCTTCTGGGCTTCCTCGGCATTCTTGAGCAGGAAATCAACGAGGGCGTCCCGCACCTCGTTCACAATCCATGTACGGATCTCGGTATTGGACAGCTTGTTCTTCGTCTGCGACTCAAACACCGGGTCCTTTACCTTCACAGCAATCGCCCCGACCACGCCCTCGCGAACATCCTGGGGTGCCCAGTTCTTCTTGAAGTGCTCGTTGATACCCTTGAGTATCCCCTCCTTGAAGGCACTCTGATGGGTTCCTCCATCGGTGGTATGCTGGCCGTTCACATAGGAGAAGTAATTCTCCCCATAGGAGCCCGCTACATGGGTCAGGGCGAACTCAATCTGCTTGGCCTGATAATGGATGATGGTATAGAGGGCTTCGGTTCCCACTTCCTTCTCCAACAGGTCGAGCAGGCCGTGTGCCGATTTATAGATTTTACCGTTGTAATCGAGCGAGAGCCCGGTATTCAGATATGCATAACTCCAAAGCCTGGAGATGATGAAGTCCTCGTTGTAGGCATAATCTCCGAACAACTCGGGATCGGGGATGAAAGATACCTCGGTCCCGTCGGCTTCCTTGGTGTCCCCGTTCGCCTCATTCACAAGGATGCCCTGAGAGAAGGTTGCGCTGTGGAACCTGCCCTCACGATAACTGGTGACCACGAAGCGGGAGGAGAGCGCATTGACCGCCTTCGTTCCCACACCGTTCAAACCGACGGAAAACTGAAATACATCATCGCTGTATTTTGCACCTGTGTTGATGATCGAAACACAATCAACCACCTTGCCAAGCGGTATGCCGCGACCATAGTCACGCACCCGGACCTCGCACTCCTTGCGGCGTATGACAACCTTGCTGCCGAACCCCATGATGAATTCATCGATGCTGTTGTCCACCACCTCCTTGAGGAGGATGTAGATGCCGTCATCGACATGCGTACCATTTCCCAATCGCCCGATGTACATGCCTGGGCGCTTTCGTATATGCTCCAGCGCGCTGAGCGTTTGGATTTTCGATTCATCATAGGTTGTCTTTGCCATATCCAGGGATTATAGCAGAATTCCATAATGATGGCAAAATACTCTCATCTTTCTCTCTTGCACTCTCATATTCGCTCCAGTACCCTGCATGTATGGATACGATACTCTTGCTGTACATCGCTTTGGCCCTATTGCATCTGAGCCTTCGCGCAGAAGGTTTGAAGCGACCGGGCTCGTTGACAAAAGTACTCTTGATGCCGACCCTCATGGCGTACGTACTGCCAAACGGAGCCCAGCCTCTCCTGCTTGTCTCACTATCACTTGCAACGCTGGGCGATTACTTTCTCACCGACGGTACACGGAAAGCCTATTTCACCCTGGGCATGGTCAGCTTCGCACTCGCCCACCTGCTCTACTCCATCCATCTGTTGCTGCGCCCTCTTCATCAGCCCCTCCTGGTAATCGGGACTCTGATTGCACTCATTCCTTTGATCTATCTTGTATTGCTTCTCAAAGCATCTGCTGTCAAACTACGCTATGTCCTCTACGGCATCAATCTGTTCGTGATGACAGCCTTGTGCTTCGGATCCGGTTCGCACCTTGCCTCACTGGGAGCCTTGGCTTTCATCATATCCGACGGTATGATTGCCATGGACACCTTGCATCGACGCCGCTTCAGCGTCGTCACGGAAATGGCCGCCTACATACTCGCACAACTGCTTTTGGTGCAGGGATTGGTCAATCTGTAGGAGAACGTATGCACGAAAAGAAAGTGAATCCCTATGCTCACAAGAAGAAAGAAGGACTGGCCGCTGGAAGCCTTGTCTATGTCGGAGATACCCAACCCCAACAGACATCCGTGCGCACCCATCACTACCGCTCAGGATCGTATCGGGTGGAACAGGGTTTCAGGCAGGCCGGCAATGAAAGTATAAGGTGGGTCGAGATAACCGGGCTGGAGGATATCCAGACCATCGTAAAGATTGCCAAAGAGTTCCAGATAGCCAATCTCAGTCTTGAGGATGTCTTTTCCACCGACCAGCGGCTCAAGCTGGACCAGTACGACGCCTATCTTTCAGTCACCTTGAGGATTTTGGCTCATCAAGGAAGTGAAGAACAGCAGCTGACACTCTTTCTAGGGGATGGATGGGTGCTGTCGATTGCAGAGTACAGCCACCAGACGTTTGAGGCGGTGGTTCGCCAGCTCTCCTCGGCGACAAAGCTGCAGAGTGCGGGTTCCAGCGCCCTGCTGCACGCCCTCATCGACCGGGTGGTCGATCAGTACCTGGTCAAGGCCGATGAGTTGGAAATGAAGACCGAGAACCTTGAGGAGCTGGTCATCACCAACCCCCAACAGACCACCGCCTCGGCAATTCATCAACAAAAAGCCGAGATTCTGAAGCTCAGGCGAATGACCAGCCCGCTTAAGGATATCCTGACAACCCTCATTCGAACCGAGAATCCGTTTCTCGACCGAAACACCACCTTCCTGTTGCGCGACATCCACGACCACGCCCTTTGGCTAGCCGATGAGTGCGATATGATGCGTGAAACCGTGTCGGGTATCATGGAAGTCTACCTCTCAAGCCTCGATATGAAAATGAATGCCATCATGAAGGTGCTGACGATCATCTCGACAGTATTCATTCCGCTCACGTTCCTGACCGGTCTGTATGGTATGAACTTCTCATATATGCCCTTCACCGGTGCATATTGGGGCTTCTATGCAATCCTGGTCTGCTGTGTCCTCGTCGTCAGCGGCATGGCCATCTATTTCAGGAGGAAAAAATGGTGGTGACAGCCTCCCTCAAACATACCGGCATCGAACAGCTCCTTCCAGTTTTCAATGAAGCCTTCAGTGATTACGATGTACCGGTATCCATGACGCTTGCGGCCTTGCAAGCCCATTTGCAAAGCCTCTCTTATACCAGTGAGGACTCGGTGGGCCTGTTCGAGAAACGAGATTTGGTGGGCTTTCTGCTCATTGGACGAAGGGGCAACACGGCATACGATGCCGGAACCGGCATAATTCCATCCTATCGGGGAAAAGGCCTCTCCCACATCCTCATTGACGATACGATAGGACACCTCCGGTCAAGAGGGTGCACCACCTTCGTCCTTGAGGTCCTCGATACCAATACCAAGGCAAAGAACCTCTACCTCAGTCATGGGTTTACGATCAGACGCAGCCTGTTGTGCTTCTCAGTAAAACAGGAGGAACTCATTGGTCGGTCCGACCTTATCCTGGAAAATCACGATAAAGGATACATCGTCCCTGCAAGCTTTGAGCCCAGCTACCAGAACAGTGACGAGTCGGTTGCAGAAGGAGCATATACATGCTCTGATATTGTGGAAAAGGGAGTAAGGAAAGGCTTTGTCTGGTATCACCCGAATCGTGGATCGATAGCCCAAATAAACATAGAACCTGGGTATAGGGATGTAGATTTGCTGAAGAAGGCCATTATTTCCTGTACATTGGCATGTACGACCCAATCGGTTCGCATGCTCAATGTCGACCATGGCGATGATTCGACCATCAAGGCCTTGCAGGAAGTCGGGTTCTCCAACTTCACCACCCAAAGCGAAATGGTCCTCACCCTTTCAGAGTCGCAGATATGAGCACATACACCATTTCGGTCATGAAAAAGGAGCAGGAGTGCGAGACGAAAGAACTCATGCAACGCTGCTTTGACAAGAGTCTTGCCTCCATTTTCTTTCTTCACCCTGATACCACCTTGGTAGTCCTCTATGAGGGCAGGGTGGTTGCAGGCTTGAATCTCGATGTCTACCGGGTGAACGACCAGGTGAAGATGGGGTATCTGGGTTGGCTCTACACCGATGAAAAGCACCGTGGAAAGGGCCTTGCCGGCAAACTCATATCCGAGTCCCTTCCCTTCCTTAAAAGCCTGGGCTGCACCGATGTCGCTGCATGCGTGGAAGGGGACAACCCGGCATCGTTCAAACAGCTGGAGAACGAGGGCTTCTCACGCCTTCCTCTCGTCGGCCAAATACGACGCTTTCGTTTCGGACTTTTTCGAGTTTGGAAGCATGCCTCACGATTCTTCGACATGGGCTACTTCATGTGGCACCTGCATCTCGATGGAGCAACAAGGCAGGGCTACCCCGAAAACTGCAAGGCTTTTGTATTGGGCGCTGTCGCGAACACCCTGCTGTTTCTTCCCGTTCTCTTGGGCTGGAACCTGCTTTCCCTTCTCAACCTCTCATGGATGCAGGTATCCCACCCGAACAAGTCTCTCTTGGTTGCGATACCCCTTCTAAGCCTGCTCGTACGAACCCTCCCCTCACTGGTGTTTGCACATACAAGGAAAATCCAGCTCGTCTATCGGCAATGGGATACGGCGTACTTCACAGCCCTTCTGCTGCCCTTTCTTGCAGGGCTGCCGTTTCCCGTACCCGGAAACCTCTATATACAAGGAAGCAATTGGTCGATGAAGACCCATGCAAGGAGCTTGGCTCGGATGAGCCTGGTTTCCAACACTTCGCTCGCACTGCTGTTCATACTGCTTCCCAATCCCTACACCCTCTTTTTGCTTACCCTGGATACGTTTTTTTTCTTCTATCCATTCTGTGGCTTCAACGCATCACGAATCATGCGGGAAGGGTGGAATTACAGGACGTACGGCATCATACTTACCCTTGCCTGCTACGCATTTCTCTTGGTATACTGATTCCATTATGGATGACCCGTTACCTAGTAAAGGGTGTTCAAACGAACACTCGCTTTTTTCGTATGTGGCCGGGGGGTGTATATGCAAGTACAACTGACCGCCATCATAATTCTGTTGCTGCTTTCCGCTGTATTCTCAGCAACGGAAACAGCATACACCTCCCTCTCTTTCGTACAGCTCAAGACCTTGGAGAACCGCAGGAAGCGTTCCAGCAGAGTCGCGTACAAACTCAGCCAGAATCGTGACGCGCTGCTTACGACGGTACTGGTGGGCAATAATGTGGTGAACATCTCCGTCTCCGCCCTGGTGACCACGTTCGCCATCGAATATTTCTCAAGCCAGGCGGTTGGGTACGCCACCGGCCTGCTGACCTTGGTGATTCTGATCTTCGGCGAGATTACACCCAAGCAGCTCGCCCTCACCCACAACATGAAGATCGCCGTCTTCATGGCCTATCCGATCCGGTTCATTTCCATCGTCCTCTTTCCGGTTGTTTGGCTGCTCAGACAGTTCTCCTCCCTGATCACCCGCCTGTTCGCCTCCCATGCAGAGCCGGCTATCACAACCGAAGGGGTGATGCACATGGTGGACGCCGCAGAGGATGAAGGCTTGGTTGACCAGTATGAGTCCGACCTTATGCAGAGGGCCATCCACTTCAGCGAAACCCAGGTACGCACCATCATGACCCACCGGACGAACGTATTCTGCATCAGCGACGAGCTTACAATCCGTGATGCATTCCCGTCTATTGTGAAGTCCGGCTTCAGCCGCGTCCCGGTCTTCCATGCCAGCGCCGAGAACATCATCGGTATTGTGCTTGTCCGCGATATATTGCGTGCCCAATTGGAAAAACGGATGGACAAGAGCATCTCGACCATTCTCAGAAAGCCCATCTTCGTCCCTGAACAGATGCACCTCGACGATGTGTTTTTCCTGTTCAAGAAGGACAAGCTGCAGCAAGCCATCGTCCTGGATGAATACGGCGGTTTCAGCGGAGTGGTGACGATGGAAGACGTGGCCGAGCAGCTCTTCGGCGAACTCTACGATGAGCATGAGCGAAGGTTCCCCGACCGGATTGTCGAGCGTGAGCAGATGCCGGGTACTTTCCTGGTGATGGCCGACACTCCATTCCAGCAGTTCATCGACGAGCTGGATCTCTCGGCCGACCACCAGAGGCAGAGGATTTCCACTGTTGCCGCCTATGTTTTGGAGTTGACCGGGGACATTCCCCAAGAGGGGGATGTTGTCCAGTCTCCTTTAGGAACCTTTCGCATCATCTCCATGAAGGGAAACAGAATGGAGGCTGTGGAATTTTCCCCGACCATCGATGATGGAACCCTTCTGTAGCGTTGACTGAAGCGTGATGCGAAGGTATGATGGCTCCCATGAGCAAATATCCCTTCCATGAAATAGAAACGAAATGGCAACGGTACTGGGACGAGCATCAGAGTTTTGCCGTCACCGAGGATCCAAGCATCCCCAAGGAAAAGCGGGCGTATGTCTTGGATATGTTCCCCTATCCCTCCGGCGCTGGTCTGCACGTCGGCCATCCTGAAGGATATACCGCTACCGATATCTACTGCAGATTCCTCAGAATGAACGGCTACAACGTGCTTCATCCGATGGGCTTCGACTCTTTCGGACTGCCGGCTGAGAACTATGCCATCAAGACAGGTACGCCTCCTCGTGCCACCACCGAGAAGAACATCGAGAACTTCCGCAAGCAGATCAAGAGCTTGGGGTTCAGCTATGACTGGAATCGAGAGATTTCGACCCACAGCAGCGACTATTACCGCTGGACCCAGTGGATTTTCATCCAGCTCTTCAACAAGGGCCTTGCCTATGAGTCCCACACACCGATCAACTGGTGCGAGGCATGCAAGACCGGCCTCGCAAACGAGGAAGTCAAGGAAGGAAAGTGCGAGCGCTGCGGAACGACGGTTGTTCGCAAGAACATCCGCCAATGGGTGCTCAAGATCACCGAGTATGCCGACAAGCTGCTTGCCGACCTGGACAGTGTGGACTGGCCTGAATCGGTGAAGCTCATGCAGCGCAACTGGATCGGTCGCAGTGAAGGGGCTTCGGTCCTCTTCAAGGTCGATGGATTGGATGAGCAACTGGAAGTCTATACCACCCGTGCCGATACGCTGTTCGGAGCGACCTACATGGTCGTCGCCCCTGAGCACCCGCTGGTTGCACAACTGACCAAGACCGGACAGAAAGAGGCGGTTGAGGCCTACCTTGAGGCAAGCGCCCGCAAGAGCGATCTCGAAAGAACCGACCTTGCCAAAGACAAGACCGGTGTCTTCAGCGGCAGTTATGCAATAAACCCGGTAAACAACAAGCGCATCCCCATTTGGATCGCCGATTATGTATTGATCAGTTACGGAACCGGCGCCATCATGGCCGTTCCCGCCCACGATACCCGCGACTGGGAGTTTGCAAAGAAGTTCGAGCTTCCGATCATCGAAGTCCTCAAGAGTGAGGTCGATGTACAGAACCAGGCTTGGACCGAGGATGGCGTGCATGTGAACAGCGACTTCCTCGACGGCCTGAACAAGGAAGATGCAATCAATGCAATGCTTGCATGGCTTGAAAAACACAAGCTTGGTTCGAAGGCGGTCAACTACAAGCTTCGCGACTGGATTTTCAGCCGTCAACGCTATTGGGGGGAACCCATTCCCTTGGTGCATTGCCCCACCTGCGGTACGGTAGCCGTCCCTGAGGACCAGCTCCCCCTGCTGCTGCCCGAAGTAAGCAGCTATGAGCCCAGCGGAACCGGAGAGAGCCCGCTTGCAAAGATTGATGAGTGGGTCAATTGCTCCTGCCCGGTTTGCGGCGGAAAAGCAAAACGTGAAACAAACACCATGCCCCAGTGGGCGGGGTCCTGCTGGTACTACCTGCGCTATCTCGATCCAAACAACACAAAGCAGTTCGTATCGGCTGAAAAGGAAGCATATTGGATGCCCGTCGACCTCTATGTCGGGGGAGCAGAGCACGCGGTGCTTCACCTGCTTTATGCCCGTTTCTGGCACAAGGTTCTCTTCGACCTCGGTTTGGTTTCCACTTCCGAGCCTTTCAAGCGGCTGATCAACCAGGGCATGATCACCAGTTATGCCTTCCAACGCAAGGACAAGAGCCTTGTCCCCACCGATATGGTCGAGGAAAAGGAGACCGATGTCTTTGTGGAGAAGGCAACCGGCGAGGTGCTTGAGCGTGTCATCGCCAAAATGTCCAAGAGCCTGAAGAACGTCATCAATCCCGATGAGATCATCAGCGAATACGGTGCCGACTCAATGCGCATGTATGAG
>Ga0209066_10005618_pt1 | contig 13135 bp, 14 predicted proteins | sample All_14_2_FD_187198 | JGI IMG/M metagenome (GOLD analysis project Ga0209066, IMG submission 187198) | Freshwater microbial communities in response to fracking from Pennsylvania, USA - Allegheny Zone_MetaG_DW_15 (SPAdes) (version 2) ...
GCGATGGAATTGGGCTGGCCAGGGCGGGGGTCGAACCACATCATGCCATTGTTCAGCAACACCCCGGTGCGCCCCGATGTCACCTTGGACCCAAAGCGCGACAGCAGCGTATTGGTCAGCGACACCTTCAACAGCCGCCGGGTCGCCTCATCGGGGGGGCGGGCGGCCCCGGTCATGGCCTCCAGCTCGGCCCCGTGCTCGCTCAGCGCCAGCTGATAGGCGACGGCAAAGGCCCGCGACGACGGCCCCAGCGTCTCCGACAGCAGCAACCGCCGCCGGTGCGGATCGAACCGCCGCGTCCACTCCACCATCACCTCGGCCGGCATCACCTTGACGGTCAGATGGTGGCGGGTGGCCAGCCGCGCGCGCGCCGCCGCCTCAAAGCTGTCGTGCACGCCGCCCGCCGGGTCGAACAGGGCGGCGTTGAGCGCCTCGCCCAGCGTATCCAGCTCGGCGAAATGGTTGTTCCGCGACTGGATGTGGTCGCGCACCCAGTCGGACGGCGTGCCGGTCTCGATGCCGCCGTGCTCGGCCTCGATCCGCGCGCGCCCGCGCTGTTCGGCCAGCGACCGGTAGAGGCGGATCAGCGCCTCGGCCGCCCCCGGCAGGTCCTCGCCCAGTTGCAACATCTCGTGGCGCGGCACGCTGATCCCGGCGAACAGGGGATCGGCGAACACCTCGGCCAGCTCGGCCTCGCCGACGCCTCCCTGATTCAGGGCGCGCAGATCGACGTCATAGGTCTCGGCCAGTCGCAGCAGCAGCTGCGCCGTCACCGGTCGCTGGTTCCGCTCTATGTGATTGAGATAGCTGGGGGAAACCCCCAGATCGGCGGCCATGGCCGTCTGCGTCAGGTCCAGCTCGCGCCGCAACCGCTTCAGGCGTCCCCCCAGAAACAGCTTGCGATCCGGCGCCTGATCCATGGCCGCAGTCTGTCACATTGTGACGGCCTTGCAAGTGTCATAATGTGACTAACTGTCAGAAATGCGACCGATCCGCGTGTATCAATCGTGACTGTCGCGTGTTTCCTTCCTCGCAACCGGTGGCCGCGCGCCACCTGCATCCAAGACGAGGGACTACCCATGACTACTTTCGCCGATCTGGTGCCGTCGCCCAAGGGCCGCTTCGACGGGATCGAACGCCCCTACACGCCGGAGGACGTCCTGCGCCTGCGCGGCTCGGTGCCGATCACCCACACCCTGGCCGAGCGCGGCGCCAACCGCCTGTGGGAGCTGCTGCACTCCGAGCCCTACATCAATGCCCTGGGCGCCGTGACCGGCAACCAGGCCATGCAGATGGTCCGCGCGGGCCTCAAGGCCATCTACCTCTCCGGCTGGCAGGTCGCCGCTGACGCCAACACCGCCGGCGCCATGTACCCGGACCAGTCGCTCTATCCGGCCAATGCCGCCCCGGAGCTGTGCCGTCGCATCAACCGCACCCTGCAGCGCGCCGACCAGATCGAGCACGCCGAGGGCGGCGCCAAACGCGACTGGTTCGCCCCGATCGTCGCTGACGCCGAGGCCGGCTTCGGCGGCCCCCTGAACAGCTTCGAGATCATGAAGGCCTTCATCGAGGCGGGCGCCGCCGGCGTCCACTTCGAGGACCAGTTGGCCAGCGAGAAGAAGTGCGGCCACCTCGGCGGCAAGGTGCTGATCCCGACCCAGGCGCATGAGCGCAATCTGGTCGCTGCGCGCCTTGCGGCCGATGTCATGGGCACGCCCACCATCACCGTCGCCCGCACCGACGCCGAGTCGGCCCAGCTGATCACCTCCGACGTCGACGAGCGCGATCACCCCTTCATCAACCGCGAGGACCGCACGCCCGAGGGCTTCTTCCGCCTCAAGCCCGGCACCGGCCTTGACCACTGCATCGCCCGTGGCCTTGCCTATGCCAAGACCGCCGACCTGCTGTGGTGGGAGACCTCCCACCCCGACCTCGACGACGCCCGCCGCTTTGCCGAGGCCATCCAGAAGGAACACCCCGGCAAGCTGATGGCCTACAACTGCTCGCCCTCGTTCAACTGGGAGGCCAAGCTCGACAAGGCGACCATCGCCAAATTCCAGCGCGAGCTGGGCGCCATGGGCTACAAGTTCCAGTTCGTGACCCTGGCCGGTTTCCACAGCCTCAACAACGGCATGTTCGAGCTGGCCTCGGGCTACCGCGACCGGGGCATGGCGGCCTATTCCGAGCTGCAGCAGCGCGAGTTCGCCAATGAGGCCACCGGCTACACCGCCACCCGCCACCAGCGCGAGGTCGGCACCGGCTACTTCGACCAGGTCGCCACCGTCATCTCGAACGGCCAGTCCTCGACCACGGCGCTCAAGGACTCGACCGAAACCGCCCAGTTCGTCGCCGCTGAATAAGCAAGGAACCCACCCATGGAACCGATCAAATCCACCGACGGCATCATCGACTTCTGCCTCGCCCCGCTCAGCCTCGACACGGGCTCCGAGGCGGAACGCGAGGTCCGCCGCCGCATGACCCACGTCATCCGCACCCTTCAGGCCAAACTGGCCGGTCCGGTCGCCGTCGACTTCTCGAACATGCCCTCACAGGTCATCAACGAAGCCGCCCACGGGTACGAATAGGCCATCCTGCCTCTTGGCAAGCGTTGCTATATCCGCCTAACTGCCTGCAGACAGGCGGGGGCGGCTGGCGATGCGGTGGACGTGGATCAGCGGGATCACAGGCTTTCAATTGGGCGTCGACTGGCTGCTAAGGCTGTACCGGGACATGGTCTATGCCCAGTGGGAAGCCGAAAGGATCGCCTTCCTGCAGGGAGCCGACGTCTTCCTGGCGCGCGGGATGTTCGAGGCCTTCTACGGCCCCGGCGCCCTGCTGTTGACCGGCTCGTTGTCGACGGATGTGCCGCTGCTCCGCACCGTGGCCTACGGCTGCACCGTGTTTGTTCTGGCAGGGTCCGTATTCCGGCACCTTCCCTACGGACTTCTGGTGCTCGCCCTCGGCGCCAAGCTGTTCGTAGCAGTCTTCACCGCCTGGATTGAGCCGTTCCTCAATATCGGTGACATCTTCACGGGCTCCCTGCTCGACCAGATGATCGCCCTGCGCCCCTTCTTCGGCGCCGGCCCCGCCCCGATCCTCAGCGCCGTGATCGGCATCCCTGCGATGATCGCCAGCACCTTCATCTGCTTCATGGCCCGCAGCGCGATGAAGGATCGGCTGGCGGCGGACCGGGAGCAGGCCTAGCTGAACGCGAACAGCAGGCGCCCCTCGCCCATACGGTCACGCAGGGCCGGCAGATCGGCGTGGGCGACCGAGAAGCAGCCGTACGACCGGCCCAGCTTGCCCTCGCGCTCCAGGAAGTCCGGATCGGCATAGTCGGCGCCGTGCACGATGATGGCCCGCTCGCGGGCCTTGTCGTTCGAATACTCAAGCCCGTCCAGCAGCACATTCGGCCCCTGTTGCGGACCGTGGCTGGCCCCCGCCGTCACATAGCTGCCGACCGACGACATGAAGCTCTCGGGCGTGTTTGAGAAGGCGCGCGGCACGCCTGTGTGCTCGGGATCGGAGCCCCGTCCGTGGCTGGTGCGCATGGCGGTGACCGTCCCGGCCAGCAGATCGACCTCAAACAGGCGCGGCTCGGCCGAGTGCACCTTGAAGTCGACCAGATACATGCGGTCCCGTTGCGGGATGCGGCGGTGGTGGATGTCCAGCGCGGCCATGGCCCGGTCCATCATCTCCTTGCGCACCATCCCCTTGGGATCGAGCGGAGCGGGATCGGCCTGAACCAGCACCGTCGGCTCAACGGCCGGGGCCGGAGGCTGCGGCATGACCAGCGGCGTGGCCAGCTCGACTGTGCTGGCGGTGGCGGAAGAGCATCCGGCCAACAGCGCGGAGCCTCCCAGGATCAGTCCTCGTCTCGATATCCGCATGTGACGCCCTTTTGCGGTTCAACGATGATGTCGACTTGTTTCAAATCCATACGGCCATAGCAACCTGAGCCTTGGCGAAACCTTGCATCGGCCTATGGTGCAAGCCTCATACCGGGGAGGTGGAAATGCGTTCGATCCTGATGGCCCTTGGCCTGTTGTTGCTCTCGGCCATGCCCAGTCTGGCACAGCAAGGCGCGGGGCCCGTTGGCCTTTCTCCTGATGGGGGAACGACGTTCCTGCAGGTCGGAAGACTGCTGGCCGATCCGGGAACCGGCAGAATTCTCACGGATAAAACTGTTGTGATCGTGGACGGCCGGGTGGTGGAAATCCGTGACGGCTTCGTCGGCGAGGGCCAGCCGGGCCGCGTCATCGACCTGCGCGACGCCTTTGTCCTGCCCGGCCTGATCGACAGCCACGTCCATCTGACCAGCCAGCAGAGCCCGACCGGGCGGCTGGATGCCGTGACCCTGTCCACCTCGGACCGGGCCCTGATCGGCGCCCGCCATGCCCGGCTGACCCTGATGGCCGGCTTCACCACCGTGGCCGATCTGGGCGGGGCCAATGAGGCGGTCTTTGCCCTTCGCGACGGCATCCGGCGGGGCGACGTCATCGGCCCGCGCATCATTGCCTCGGGCTCGTCGGTATCCATCCACGGCGGCCACGGCGACGCCAACGGCTATCGCGACGAGGTCCTGCACGTCCTGTCCTCGCCCAGCATATGCTCGGGCGTCGATGACTGCATGCGGGCCGTCCGCGAACAGGTCCGCGCCGGAGCCGATGTGATCAAGATCACCGCGACCGGCGGCGTCCTGTCGAACACCGCTGCCGGTCTGGGCCAGCAGTTCACCGAGGCCGAGCTGGCCGCCATTGTCGAGGCCGCCCACCGCATGGGCCGTCGCGTCACCGCCCACGCCCACGGCGCCGACGGCATCAATGCCTTCCTGCGCGCCGGGGGCGACTCGATCGAGCACGGCACCTACCTGGACGAGGAGTCGATCCGCCTGATGCGTGACAGCGGCGCCTGGCTGGTTCCGACCCTGATGGCCGGGGACTATGTCGCCCGTGTCGCCTCGGGCCCCGACAACTTCTTCACCCCGGCCCAGACGGAAAAGGCCCTGCAGGCCGGACCCCTGATGCTCGACATGGCCGGTCGCGCCCATCGCGGCGGGGTGCGGATCGCCTTCGGCACCGACTCCGGCGTCTCGGCCCACGGTGACAATGCCCAGGAGTTCGCCCTGCTGGTCCGCGCCGGCCTGACCCCGCTGGAAGCCATCCAGACCGCCACGGTGAACGCCGCCGAGCATCTCGGCATTGCCGATCAGGCCGGTCGCATCGCCCCCGGCATGCCCGCCGACCTGATCGCCGTCTCCGGCGACCCGCTGACCGACGTCACCGTGCTGGAACGCGTCATCTTCGTCATGAAGGGCGGGGTGGTCTACCGGTCGGAGTAGGGCTCAGCCCCCACAGGTCCGGGCCAGCAGGGCATCCAGCGCCGCCGCGTCCTCGAAGCGGGCGCGGACGGGCCAGGCGGTGACGCGGTCGCGCCATTCGGGGGGCAGGCGCACCCAGTCCTTTTCGGTCGTCACCAGACCGGCGTCGAACACCGCCGCCCGCTCGGCCAGGGCCTGAAGCTCGCCCTCGGAATAGGCGGCGTGGTCGGCAAACGGGGCAAAGTCGACCAGCTCGCAGCCGGCGGCCTTCAGCGACCGCTCGACCTTCCACGGCTTGGCGATGCCGGCAAAGCCCATCTGCGGTCCCGGCGGCGGTGGACCCGCCGGCTCCAGCCGCGCGATCAGAACGGGCAGGGCGCCGAACAGGGCCAGCAGCTCCGGATCGGAGGCCTCAAGGTCGGCGGGCATCAGCACCACCACGGCATCGGCCCGCGCAAGACCCGTCGCCAGCGGCTCACGCATCGGGCCGGACGGGAACACCGCCCCGTCGCCGAACGGCCATTCATCATCGCGGGTCTCGCCGTCGACGATGATCAGGCTGAGGGTCTTCTTGAGGGTCGGGTTCTGGTGGGCGTCGTCGAGCACCAGCGCCTCGGCTCCACCTGCCACAGCGGCATCGGCCCCGGCCGCCCGGTCGCGCGCGATCCAGGCGGGTGCTGTCCCGGCCAGCATCAGCGGCTCGTCACCTACGTCCTCTGCCGTGTGCGCGTCGGGATCGACCTGCACAGGTCCGGCAAGCCTGCCGCCATAGCCGCGCGACAGGGCGTGGGCCGCGACGCCGCGCGCCTTCAGCCGTTCGAGGATCGCCAGCGCGATCGGCGTCTTGCCCGAGCCGCCGACGGTCAGATTGCCGATCGAGATGACCGGCACACCCGGATCATGCGGCACCGTCCGCGCCATCCGCCGCGCGGTCGACGCCGCCCAGATCCACGAGACCGGCCGCAGCAGCATCCGGGGCAGCACGCCATACTTGCGGTCGCGGCGGTACCACCAGCGCGGGGTCGAGATCTTCATTGGCGGCCTCCGGCGGGGGGAAGCAGCGGCGCCATCGCCTGCCACAGAACTTCCAGCCCGCCATCGGCGGCTGCGGCGGCCTGCTCGGCCTGACGCCCCAACTGACGCGCCAGATCGGGGTCCGCGAGCAGCTCCGCCACGCGGGGCGCCAGACGCGACAGGTCGGTCAGGATCTCGAGGCCGCCCGCCTCGGCCATCGTCCCGGCGATGCTCCAGTTGCTCATGTCCGGTCCCGTCAGCGTCGGCCGGGCCAGCCGTGCCGGCTCCAGCGGATTGTGACCGCCGACGGGTGCCCGCCCGATTAAGGGGCCGAATGCCCCGCCCAGCACCACCACCTCGGCCAGCCTCAGGAACAGGCCCATCTCGTTCAGCGTATCGGCCAGATAGACCTGCGTGTCCGCGCCCGGTGTCTCGCCTCGCGACCGCACCGCGACCGTCAGACCCAGCGCCGCCATGTCGGCCTCGATGGTTCCGGCCCGTTCCGGGTGGCGGGGCACGACGATCAGGAAGGGCAGGGGGGCGAGCGCCTGCAGCCGCTGGACCAGCGCCGCTTCCTCGCCCTCATGGGTGCTGGCCAGCACGACCACCGGCCGGTCGCCGATGGCCTCGCTCAGCCGGTCGAAGGCTTTGCGGTCGAAGGGCAGGGGGGCGCCCACCAGCTTCAGATTGACCCGTCCGCCCGTCCGTCCGCCCAGGTCGGCGATCCGCCCTGCCGAGGCCTCATCCTGCGGCAGGATGCAGGCGAAGGCCTCCAGCAGAGTCCGCGCCGCCGCCTGACGTTTCCGCCAGCCCTCAGCGCTGTGCTCGGTGATCCGCGCACTGGCCAGCATCAGGGGTATGTCCCGCGCCTGCGCCTCAAGGATCAGGTTCGGCCATAGCTCGCTCTCGACGAACAGGCCCAGCGACGGCCGCCAGTGGTCGAGGAACCCGCTCACGGCCCCCGGCGTGTCGACCGGCGCATACTGGTGGATCACCCCTTCGGGCAGGCGCTGGGCCATCATCCGGGCCGAGGTGATCGTGCCGGTGGTCACCAGCACCGTCAGGTCCGGTCGCCGCTCGGCCAGCAGCGCAATGACCGGCAACAGCGACAGGCTCTCACCCACACTGATGGCATGCATCCAGACCAGCGCCCCGTCGGGCCGCCTGATCCCGGCATGGCCCAGTCGCTCACCCACGCGGGCGAGGTCCTCCTTGCCCTTGCGGGCCCGGTACGCCAGCACACGCGGTGCCAGTGGCTCCAGCACCCGGGTCAGCCACCGGTAGCTATGCAGCAGCAGGCTCACGCCGCGTCCCTGCTCAAACCGGTCAGCCGGTCGGCGCGCGCCTCGACCGCGTTCAGCCGGTCGGTCCACTCGGCGGTGACCTCGTCCATGTCGCCGTCCTCGGGCCAGTCCACCCGGTCCCAGACCACGGCCCCCTTGCCGAACGGCAGGGGCAGGACCGCCCGGTCCCAGCTGTTGAGCCGGATGGCGGGATTGCACGACACGCCGATCAGCAGCACGGGCGCACCCGACATCCGGGCCAGCGTCGGCAGGCCGGGCGCCATGACATTGACCGGGCCGCGTGGACCATCGGGCGTAATCGCCAGTCCGCCCTCCTTCAGCTGGCGCAGGCCGTCGCGCAGCGCCTGCGTCCCGCCCTTGGCCTGCTGGCGCTTGTCCTTGTTGGCCGAGGACCCGCGAATGGCGGGAAAGCCCAGCCGCGCCATGGCCCGGGCCAGAAACTGCCCGTCCGGCGACAGGGAGATCAGCCCCTTGGTCGGCTGGGCGCGTCCGTGAGGCCAGCTGGCCGGGGCCAGTCCCAGCCGCGAATGCCAGAACACCACCAGCACCCCGCCGCCCTGATCCCAGACCTCTTCGGCGACGCGCTCATTCTCGCGCTGCCAGCGCAGGGTCGCATAGCAGAACGCCATCCACTGCGAGAGCAGCCAGGCGACCGTCTTCTGGATGAAGGGGTTGCGCAGCGGCCTCATGCCGGCACCCCGGCGGGCTGCCCGTCCAGCGCCTGACTGCGCGCCAGCCGCGAATATAGGCCCTTCTGCGCCACCAGATCACTGTGGCTGCCCTGTTCCACCACCCGCCCGGCCGAGATCACATAGATGCGGTCGGCGTTCTGAACCGTCGACAGCCGGTGGGCGATCATCAGGGTGGCGCGGCCTTCCATCAACCGCTCCAGCGCCGCCTGCACCAAGGCCTCGCTCTCGGTGTCCAGCGCGCTGGTCGCCTCGTCCAGCAACAGGATCGGCGCGTCCTTCAGGAAGGCCCGCGCGATCGCTACCCGCTGGCGCTGGCCGCCCGACAGGCGCAGGCCCGCCTCCCCCGCCCGGGTCTGATAGCCGTCCGGCAGGGCGCTGATGAACTCATGCGCCGCCGCCGCCCGGGCCGCGTCCTCGATCTGGTCCTGCGTCGCGCCGGGCCGGCCATAGGCGATGTTGGCCGCCAGCGTATCGTCGAACAGGAAGGGCTCCTGCGTCACCAGCGCAATCCGGTCGCGCAGGTCCGTCAGCCGGATCTCACGGATGTCGCGGCCATTGATCGTCACCCGACCCGCCGTGACGTCATAGAAGCGCGGCAGCAGGCTCAGGATGGTGCTCTTGCCGCCGCCCGACGGGCCGACCAGCGCCACCGTCTCGCCGGGGCGCACCACCAGCTCGACGTCGGACAGGGTCGGGGCGCTGCCTTCGCTCAGCGGGCCATAGGCGAACGACACGCTTTCCAGCGCCACCGTCACAGGGCCGTGGGGCAGAGGGGAGGCATCGGGCGCCTCGCGGATCTCGGGCTGGATGTCCAGCGCCCCGAACAGCCGATCGGCGGCGGTCAGGCCTTCGGACATGACGGTCTGCAGATTGGTGACCTGACGCAGCGACTGTCCTGCCGCCATCAGCAGGCCGATATAGGCGGCAAAGGCCCCGACCGTCATCGCCCCGTCGCGCGCCTGCCAGCCGGCATAGGCCATGACGGCGGCGACCACGATCATCGCCACCAGGTTCGACATCGGCCCGGCAAAGGCGCGGGCATCGGCGCTCTTGATCACATGGCGCTGGCGCCGCCCCACGACCTCGCCCACGCGGGCCTGTTCGGCGTCCTCGCGGTTCTCGATCTTGATCAGGCGGACGCCGTCCAGATTCTCCATCAGGGCGGTCGACAGATTGCCGGTCTCGACCATGGCCCCGGTCGTCGCCTTCTTCATCCGCTTGCCAAACCGGCGGATGACCAGAGCGATCAGCGGCGCCCCCAGCAGCACGATCAGCGTCAGCCGCCAGTCGCTCCAGGCCATATAGGCGATCACCGCAATCAGGGTCAGCGCGTGCTGGGTATAGTTGACCATGCCGTTGGTGAAGGCTTCCCGCACCAGATTGGCATCGAACAGCACCGACGAGACAAAGCCGCCCGAATGCTGCGCCCGCAGCCGCGCCAGATCGGCCCGGATCATCGCCCCGAACAGCTTGATCTGGATGTCGCCGACGATGCCGTGGCCCAGCCGGTTGACCAGAGCCGCCTGTCCCAGCGCCGCCACCGTCCAGATCAGCCCCGCGCCTATGATGATCAGGGGGATCCACACCAGCGCCCGCCCGGGCGGCACGGTGATCACGCCCCAGATGGTGACCGCCTCGCCCAGGAACAGGCCGTCGATGGCCGGCTCCAGCAGCTGCAGCACCGTCGCCGCCATGATCCCGACCACCGCCGCACACAGCATCGACAGGCCCAGCGCCGCCTTGTGCCGGGACAGATAGTCACGCCAGATCCGGCCCAGCAGCGGGCGGGCAGGTCTGGAGGATGCGTCTTGCGCGGACATGTCCTCTCGGTCGTCTGATGCCCCCCGCAAGTCAAGCTTCTGGCGAAATTGCATTGCTGCCCTTCCCGGCGAAAGGCTATCTGCCCCCCATGTCGCGCCATGATCTGTCCACGCGCCTGGGCCGCTTCAAGACCCACCTGTCCTATTGGCTCGAGGACCATGCCTTCCTGCGCGTGGCCTTCTCGAACGCCCACTGGCTGGGCCCCGATCTGGTGCGCACCAACCAGCCCTCACCGCGCCAGCTGGCGGGCTGGAAGGCGAAGGGCATCAAGACCGTCATCAACCTGCGCGGCGCGCGGGATGAGGCCTACTACTGGCTGGAAAAGGACGCCTGCGAGCGGCTGGGCCTGACCCTGATCGACGCCCCGCTGGACTCGCGCGACGTGCCGGGCCCCGACCGGGTGCACCGGGCCAAAGCCCTGTTCCAGACCGTCGAATACCCCGTGCTGATCCACTGCAAGTCGGGCGCCGACCGGGCCGGTCTGATGGCGGTCTTCTATCGCCACTTCCATCTGGGCGAGCCGATCTCGGAGGCCATGAGCCAGCTGTCGAAGAAGTATCTGCACAGCCGCGAGGGCCTGACCGGCGTGCTGGACTTCTACCTCGAGAAATACGTCCATGAGATCGAGCCGCAGGGCATCGGCTTCCTCGAATGGGTCGACAGCCCCGGCTATGACCCCAAGGCCATCCGCGCCGAGTTCAAGGCCGGCTGGTGGGGCACATTGCTGACCGAACGCCTGCTGAAGCGGGAGTAGGGCCCAGGGTGTGTACCCATAAAATCGCCGATGCTACGGGTCCGCTTACAAGCGGCAAGTCAATGTCCGCTTCGACCCATAGCGGACGCTCGGATGGCGGATAGATTTCTCCGTTCGAACCGGTGGGCTGGCCTCAGTGGATTGGGGGCTCCGCCTTTGCGCTTCGAGCCTGCCGCTTTCCGCCCTTGGCATCGACCCCTGTGAAAACCAGCAAGGCAACGGCAGAGCCAAACATCACAAAGAGCCAGACGTAGTAGCCCGAGCCGAAGCCTTCGATGCTTTTCAGGCCGCCTTCGTCCGCCACGGTATCCCAAAAGAGGGCCTGTACGGCCAGGCCGATCTGGAAGAGGGCAGCACCTCCTCGCACCGCTACAGGAGCGTCTTTTAACAGCGTGAGCACACCCACGCCCCAGACGGTTATGTTGCCGAGCCAGCTGAACTGCAGCATGGGGATCCCAAACCACCCAAGCATTAGTACGATAATCCCCCGCCATGCGTTCTCCGGGTTCGCGCCCATTAAGACCACCGGAAGAGCCAGGGATAAAACCCAAAGCAACGCCCAAACCAGAATCATGACGACACGAAAGCTCAGCATCCACTTCCCCCAAACCTTGCTACTCTCTTAGCAGGGCAGCATAGCGAGCGCACTCAACTCCGGCGGTCCGCCTTCCACCCAAGGGCGTCAATCCACTTCCCCACCCTTAGCGGACATTCCGCGAGTCCGCTTTTCGGAGGGCGTCGCGCGTCGCTCATGAGTACACGACCTAGCCCCAGGGACCGCCCGAACCCCCGGAGCCACCGCCCTCGGCGCGGCGCTCGGCCTCGCGTCTTGCCTTGCGGTCGGCTTCCCAGCGCTTGAACCAGCGGTGGTAGCTGCGCTCACCCCGCATGACGAACACCCAATAGATCAGGCTGGCGCAGAGCAGCACCAGGGCGAACACCTGCTGCGTATCAAAGGTCTGGCCGAACAGGGTCATCGGCTCAGTGGGCGTCGCCGCGCGGGTCGATCATCCGGTGCGCATGCAGGATGAAATAGCGCATGTGGGCGTTGTCGACCGTGGCCTGGGCCTTGGCCTTCCACGCCTTCTTGGCCTCTCCGTAGTTCGGGAAGGCGCCGACGAAGTCGATCTTCGACAGGTCGCGGAACACCGGGGCGTCCAGGTGGCGCAGTTCGCCGCCGATCACCAGATGCAGCAGTTGCTCGGGCTCTTGTCCGGGGCTCTTGGGGGTGTCGGTCATGGGCGGCTGGCCTGCGGGCAGGCCTCCTGATGAAGGGGAGGGGTCAACTGGCCCGGGGGATAGCCCCGGTTCGCTCCAGGATCAACGGGTGCAGGGCCGGCGCCGAGCAGATCAGGCTGGCCTGACGCGGGTCGGGCCGGTTGAAGCGCCAGTCCTCGCCCAGATGATCGGTCACGATCGCCCCGGCCTCACGCGCGATCAGGGCTCCGGCCGCAACGTCCCAATCCCATTTGGGCGTCAGGGCGACCGTGGCGTCAAACGCCCCTGCCGCCACCAGGGCCATGCGATAGGCCAGGGCGTTGCGCTTCTCGAACCGCATGGGCGGCCAGGGCGTGACCCACTGCGGCCCCTGCAGCATCTGGGCGCTGGCCAGCAGGGAGGCATCCTCCAGCGCATCGGTGTCGCTGGCCCGGATCGTCCGGCCGTTCATACGGGCCCCGGTGCCGACCGTGGCCTCAAAGGTCTCGGACAGCTCCGGCACATGGATGACCGCCGCCACCGGCTGGCCGTCCTCGACCACGGCAATCGGGATGCACCACCAGGGCCGGTTGGCGATAAAGGCCTGGGTGCCGTCGATCGGATCGACCACAAAGATGCGCCGGTGCTTCAGCCGCTCGGGGCTGTCCGGCGTCTCTTCCGACAGCCAGCCATAGTCGGGCCGGGCCGTCCGCAGGCGTTCCTTCAGAAAGGCATCGACGGCATGGTCGGCGCTGGTCACCGGCGAGCCGCCGGGCTTGTGCTCGATCTCCAGACCCTTGACCCGCTCGGCCTCGGCGAGGATGGCGCCCTCGCGCGCGGCCTCGACGATCAGGGCCATATCGGCGGCGAGGTCGGTCACTTGCCGGCCACCGCCACGCCGTCGATCAGCAGCGACGGGCTGTTGAACGACGACCGGAACTCCAGATCGCTGCCCGCCACCATGCGCATCCACAGCTGGCGCAGGTTACCGGCCACCGTCACCTCGCTGACCGGGTGGGTGATCTGGCCGCCC
>Ga0209066_10005619_pt1 | contig 13134 bp, 10 predicted proteins | sample All_14_2_FD_187198 | JGI IMG/M metagenome (GOLD analysis project Ga0209066, IMG submission 187198) | Freshwater microbial communities in response to fracking from Pennsylvania, USA - Allegheny Zone_MetaG_DW_15 (SPAdes) (version 2) ...
ATAAAGCGCGACGACATCGGCGGCCGCCCTGGCGACCGGATCGGTCATTCGGCCAGGAAGGCCTCGACCTCGGCCGCGAAGCGGGCCGGCTGGTCCAGCATGATGAAATGGGCGCTGTCGTCGATGCGGGTCAGGATCGCCGAGGGCAGGGTGGCGAAGGAGGCCTGATAGATGCCGTCGGTGATTTCGGGCGTCATGCGGGGGTCGTTGAACTTGACATAGAGCACCCGGGTCGGGGCGGTGATGCGCGGCAGTTCGGGGCGCAGATCGGTGACGATCAACTCGCGATAGGCGGCGGACGACACGGCGCGATCGCTGGTGGCGGCATCCTCCAGCGGACCGGCGCGCAGGGCCTCGGTGTTGATCATGCCGACCACCGCCTGAGCGGCCTGGGCCTGATAGGCCTCGGGCGCGGCGCTGCTCATGCCGCGATAGACCATGTCGGCGGTGGGGACGACAGAGTCCGCAGTCGTGCCGGGCCCGCCGAACATCGCTCCCATGAAGGGGATCATGTCCACCACCATCAGCTTGCCCACGCTGTCGGGATGGCGCGCGGCCAGCATCATGGCCATGGTGCCGCCCATGGAATGACCGATGACGACGGGCCTATCCAGCCCCTGTTCGGCGATGTAGCGGGCGATGTCCTCGGCCACCGGGGCGGCGACGGGAGCCGGTGTCTCGCCCTGGGCATTGTCCATGGCCGGGGCCCCGGCGAAGCCCTGGACGTGGATGCGGTGAATCCGATAGCGGCCCTTCAGCTGTTCGGTCAGGCCATCCCAGACCTCGGGCGAAGACGACAGGCCGGGGATCAGGATGATGTCGGGACCGCCCTCCAGCCCCTCCACCCGGACATGGAAACGGCCGGACTGGAAGTCGGCATGGGCATGACCGTGACCGCCGTCGGCATGATGGGCAGGGCCCTGAATCATCGCCGGCGTCCCGCAGGCCGCGAGCAGGGCGGCGCACGCGGCCAAGGTCAGGGTCTGTGCCAGGGTCTGTGTCAGCATCTTCATGATCGTGGTTCCCATAAGCCGGACCCTCTGGCCCGATTGATGATGAGTGGCCGCCGCGACCTTGATCGGATGCGGCCCATTCGCGGGTCAAGACGAAATCTTTCCGGCCCGCTATGATCCGGTCATGAGCCCTGCCGACATCGCCCCTGCCCCGTCCCGCAAATCCGCCGAAGCGCCGTCCGCCAAGGCCCCGACCACGGCCTTCGGCAAAGGTTTCGTGCGCGACACCTGGTATTTCGTTGCCCTGTCGCGCGACGTGGCCGCCGGATCGCTGAAGCGGCATGAGGTCATGGGCGAGCCGGTGCTGATCGGCCAAACCCGTGCCGGTGTGGTCTTTGCCATGCGCGACATCTGTCCTCACCGCGCCGCGCCCCTGTCGGCCGGTCGTGTCGTCGACAAGGCGGGTGAGGGCGAGACGGTCGAGTGCCCCTATCATGGCTGGCGCTTCCGCACCGACGGCGTCTGCACCGCCATTCCGTCCCTGGTCGAGGATCAGGCCTTCGAGGCCGATCGCATCCGGGTCCGGTCCTATCCGGTGCGCGAAAGCCAGGGGATGGTCTTTGTCTGGATGGCCGCCGACCCCCGATCCGTTGAGGCCCCCGACCATGAGCCACCGGTGTTCCCCGGCGTGGTCGGCGGCGATGCCCGTCTGGTCGAGAGCATGGATTTCGACAGCCATATCGACCACGCCGTCGTCGGCCTGATGGACCCGGCGCACGGCCCCTTCGTGCACCAGCAGTGGTGGTGGCGGTCAGAGCATTCGATGCATGAAAAGGCCAAGGCGTTCGAACCGCGCGACCTGGGCTTTGCCATGGTCCGCCATGCGCCGTCGTCGAACAGTCGCGCCTATCGGATCCTGGGCGGCGCACCGGCGACCGAGATCACCTTCCGCCTGCCCGGCTATCGCTGGGAGCATATTCAGGTCGGTGAGCGGCAGGTCCTGGCCCTGACCTGTCTGACGCCGGTGACGGAGACCTGCACGCGGATCACCCAGATCTTCTGGTCCGACCACTGGGTCTTCGCCCTGGCGCGGCCCTTCCTGCGTCTGGGGGTGCGGGCCTTCCTGAAACAGGACGGCGGGATGGTGAACCTGCAGAACGAGGGCCTGCGTTACGACCCGGCCCTGCTCTGGATCGACGACGCCGACAGACAGGCGAAGTGGTATCAACAGCTGAAGCGCGAATGGGCCCGCAGCCGCGCCGAGGGTCGGGCCTTCGCCAATCCGGTCGAGGCGGCCGTGCTGAGGTGGAAGAGCTGATCAAGCCTCCGCCCCATCGCAGATGGGGAGGGGGACCACGAAGTGGTGGAGGGGCAGCGGCTAGTTTCTTGGCCTATCGCGCTTCGCGCTACTTGAGGCCGAGCGCCAGGCCCCCTCCGTCTCGTCGCTACGCGCCGATCCACCTCCCCGTCGCTCTGCGACAGGGAGGAGACGGGGTGTCAGGCCGCGTCGGGTCGAAAAGGCGGAGCCTTTTGAGCGCGACCCAGCATCGTGGCCGCGTCGGGTCGGGAGGTCCCGAAGGGCCGACGAGCGCCGCCCACGATTACTGCCGGGAAAGGGCGCCGGCCAGGATGACGTCGATCTGTTTGGCCATCTGGGCGGACAGTTCCTGAACGCCCCAGTTGTCGTAGGCCGCGTGGCGATAGTTGGACAGATAGGCGTTCCAGACCAGTTCACCCAACAGGCGGACGTCCGTGTCCTGGCGCAGTTCGCCGCTGCCGATGCCGGACTGCAGGATGTCTCCAACCACGGCGACCAGGCCCTTGACCAGGGCACGGCTGCGAACCTCGGCGGCCAGGGGCTGGAACCAGGAGCGGGCCACCACCGCCTGGACCAGGGGCAGTTGGTCGATCGAGCCATGATAGCCGGCGGTCAGGGCCCCAACGAGGCGGTCACGCAGCGAAGCGTCCTTGTCGGCTCCGGCCTTCAGCACCTCGGCCATCTTGGCCATGTCCTCGGACAGCACGGCCTCGAACAGTTCGGCCTTGTCCTGGAAATTGGCGAAGACCGCACCGGTAGACATTCCGGCCCCCTTGGCGATGTCGCGGATGGTGGCGGGATCATAGCCGCGCTCGGCGAACAGCGCACGGGCGGCGTCCAGCACCTTCTGGCGGGTGCGGACCTTGGCGGCCTGGCGGCGGTTCAGACGGGGCTGGGTCGTTTCAGACTCGGACGCGGTGGTGATGACGGACTCTCGCATTGAAAACGGTTACTCGCACTGTGCGGGACCGGGGCCGCCGCAAGGATACTGGGTTTGCCGTGTCTTAGGGGTTGGGACCGCACAGAACGGCGATCGACGGGCAAGGCTGGATCGGGGCTTTCACCACCGAACGATGACCAAAATGGGGTAGGCGGCTTAACAAGCCGTCGCCAAACTGCGGCAATGTGTCCGGTTCAGGACGGATTCGGGTCCGCGCGGACCGCGCTGCGGAGGGCCCGGTTGGGGCGGCTGCGCTGGGCCTCGGGCTGAGCCGCCTGGAAGACGGAGCGATATCGGTCGCGGCGCTCGTGGATGGAGGCCAGGACCAGCCCCATCGGAACCCCCAGATCGACCAGGGTGTTCTCGGCCAGCTGCAGACTGGCCTCGGTCGTCTCGGGCACGGCGTCGGTCACGCCCAGGGCATAGAGCCGGACGGCATGGCGATCGTCCCTGGCCCGCGCGATCAGGATGACGTCGGCGCGCAGTCGCCGAACCCCCTCGACCACCTGATCGACCTTGCCCGGCGCATCCATGGTCACGACCACGGCGCGGGCGCTGTCCAGGCCACACCGTGTCAGCATCTCTGAGCGACCCGCATCGCCATAGACGACGTCCAGGCCCTCGCGCCGGGCCGTCGCGACCGTTGTGGGATCGCTGTCGACGGCCAGGAAGCGCTGGCCGTGCTCGGTCAGCATCTCGCCCACCAGGCGCCCGACCCGCCCGAAACCCACGATCAGAACCCGGTCGTCCGTTCCCTCTCCAGTCACGGGGGCCTCGACCTCCGGTCGGGAAGGCTGGGGATGGACGATGTCCGCCCGTTGGGCCAATCGATGGCCGATCAGGGCCAGCAGCGGCACGGTGAACATACTGATGGTCGCCGCCAGGATGACCGTGCGGGTAAAGGGGGGCGAGGCCACACCCTCCACCATGCCGGCCGACAGGATGACGAAGGCGAACTCGCCCGCCGGACCCAGGACCAGAGCCGTCTCCAGGGCGACCCGCACCGACATCCCCCAGGCCCGGGCCAGGCCGAAGATGATGCCGATCTTGACCGCCGTGATGGCGATGGCCAGGGCGAAGACGGCGACGGGGTCCGCCGCCACGGCGTCCAGGTCCAGCCCGATGCCGACCCCGACGAAGAAGACGCCCAGCAGCAGCCCCTTGAAGGGTTCGATCGAGATCTCGACTTCGCGGCGGAACTCGGTCTCGGCCAGCAGCAGCCCGGCGACCAGGGCCCCGATACTCATCGACAGGCCCGCCGCCTGCGCCGCGACCCCTGCCCCGACCACGACCAGCAGCGAGGCGGCCACGAACAGTTCATGGCCCTGTCCCTTGATCTGGGCCCGAGCGACGGAGCGGAACATGGGCCGCAGCACGATCCGTCCCAGCAGGACCAGCAGCGCCAGGCCCACCGCCGCCGGAGCCAGTGTGAAAAGAGCGGTCCGCAGCACCTGGGGGTCCAGGTCGCCACCGCTCTGGGCCAGGCCCGCCAGCACCGTCACCGTGATCAGGATGGGCGCGACCGACAGATCCTGGGCCAGCAGGATGGAGAAGGTCGATCGGCCCGTCGCGGTCTTCAGCCGCCCCCGTTCGGCCAGCACCGGCATGACGACGGCGGTCGAGGACAGGGCCAGCCCCATCCCCAGTACGGCGGCCGAAACCAGCGACTGACCCAGAAGCATGAACCCACCGGACAGCACCACCGTACAGGCCAGCACCTGCGTCAGGCCCAGGCCGAAGACCAGCTTCCGCATGGCCTTCAGCCGTTCCCACGACAGTTCCAGCCCGATCATGAACAACATGAAGGCGACGCCCAGCTCGGCCAGCTGTCGCACCTGGTCCTCGTCGCCGATGGTCAGCCAGGACAGCCAGCCCTGATTGCCCGCGATCCGCCCCAGGCCATCGGGCCCCAGCAGAACCCCGGCCGCCAGAAAGCCCAGCACCGGGCTGATCTTCAGACGGTTGAACAGGGGCACGACCACGCCCGCAGCAGCCAGGAAGACCACCAGGTCCTTGTATTCGCCCGCGCCGTGCTCGACCGCCATTGATCCTCCAGAGTCCTTGCAGTGACTGTCGCGCGTTTCGGGGGGGCGTGGCGAGCCGCCGCAGGGCGTGGATGAAATATTTTTGAGGCAGGGCGACCGCGTCCGGGCCTAGAACGGGCTGGAGGCCGCAGTGTGCGCGGCACAGTTCAGGACTTAAGCGTATGAAACGCCTGCTCATCGGATCCGCCCTGGCCGCCCTGTGGCTGCCGTCCGCCGCCGTCGCACAGGTCGCCGCCGATCACGACCATGAGTGTCTGGACGAGGCCTGCGTGGTGCAGTCGCTGTTCGACGTCGGCACCGGCGGTGGCGGATCGTGGGCGGGCGTGGATGCCCCCCGCTATGGAACCTGGGGTTTCGACCTAGCGGGGCGCGATCTGAGCGTGTCGCCCGGCGAGGATTTCTTTCGCCACGCCAATGGGACGGCCGTCGATGCCATGGTCATTCCGGGCGACCGGACCCGCTATGGGTCGTTCGACGTCCTGCGTGAGCTGAGCGACGCCCGTCTGATGGCCATCGTCCAGGGGCTGACCGCCCGGACCGATCTGGCCGCCGGGTCCGACGAGGCCAAGATCGCGGCCCTCTATACTAGCTATATGGACGTGGAGCGGATCGAGGCGCTGGATGACCGGCCGATCCAGCCCTATCTGGACGAAATCCGTGCGACCCAGGATCACACCGCCTTTGCCGCTCTGATGGGCCGCAGCGAGGGGCGGCTGGGCACCTCCATCTTCGGCATCGGCATCAGCGACGACGCCAAGGCCCCTGACGTCCACGTCACCTATGTCAGCCAGGGCGGCCTGGGCATGGCCAATCGCGACTATTATCTGGACGCCCGCTTCGCCGACAAGAAGGTGCTCTATCAGGCCTATATCGCCGATATGCTGGCGTTGATCGGCTGGGATGACCCGGTCGGTTCGGCGGCGGCCGTCGTCGCCTTCGAGACCCGCATCGCCGAGGCCCATTGGACCCCGGCCGAGAGCCGGAACCGCGACCGGACCTATAATCCCGCCACTCCGGCCGAGCTGGCCCAGCAGATGCCCGGCTTCGGCTGGATCGCCTATCTGGAGGCGGCTGACCTCGCCCAGGTGGACCGTCTGGTGGTGCGCCAGGACACCGCCCTGCCCAAGATTGCCGCGGTATTCGCCGAGACGCCGATCGAAACCCTTCAGGCCTGGCAGGCTTTCCGGGTCGTCGACCAGGCCGCGCCGGTGCTGTCGCAGCGGTTCTCGGACGCTCGCTGGGGTTTCCGCGACCGCGACCTGTCAGGCACGCCAGAGCAGCGCAGCCGCGACAAGCGGGCCGTCAGCTTTGCCGAGTCCGGCCTGGGCATGGCGCTGGGCCGTCTGTATGTCGCCGAATATTTCCCGCCGGAATCGCGGGCGCAGATGGAGGCCCTGGTGGTCAATCTGCGGATCGCCCTGGCCGGCCGGATCGCCCAGCTGGACTGGATGGGTCCCGAGACCCGGGCCCAGGCCGTGTACAAGCTCGACAATTTCTCGGTCAAGATCGGCTATCCGGACCAGTGGCGCGACTATTCCGCACTTCAGGTCACGCCCGGCGACCTGTTCGGCAATCGCGAGGCCATCGCCGCCTTCAACTGGGCCTATCAGCGCGACCGCCTGAACCGACCGGTGGACCCGAACGAGTGGTTCATGACGCCCCAGACCGTCAACGCCACCTATAATTCGACCAAGAACGAGATCACCTTCCCGGCTGGCATCCTGCAGCCGCCCTTCTTCGACCCCCTCGCGGACCCGGCGGTCAACTATGGAGCCATCGGCGGCGTCATCGGGCACGAGATCGGCCACGGCTTCGACGACCAGGGACGCAAGTCCGACGGCGACGGCATTCTGCGCGACTGGTGGACGCCCCAGGACGCCGCCAATTTCGACGCCCGCGCCCAGGTGCTGGGGTCGCAGTATGCCCAGTATGCGCCCCTGCCGGGATTCAACATCAATCCGGGCCTGACCATGGGCGAGAACATCGGCGACCTGGCCGGGGTGACCCTGGGTCTGGCGGGCTATCACCTGTCGCTGGACGGGGTCGAGGCCCCGGTCCTGGACGGCATTACCGGGGACCAGCGGGTCTTCTACGGCTGGGCCCAGGTCTGGCGCAGCAAGGCCCGCGACGAGACCACCAAACAGCTGATCGCCACCGACAGCCATTCGCCCGCCCCGTTCCGGGTCATCGGACCCTTGCGGAACCTGGACGAATGGTATGACGCCTTCGACGTCGAGCCGGGTGAAGCCTACTATCTGGCCCCGGCCGACCGGGTCCGCCTCTGGTAGGGCCCGAAACGAGGATCGTCGCAATCGCCGCAGAGATAAGGGGCGTGCCGCCCGTCTCTGCCGCGAGGCGCGACCTTGCGTCCAAGCGCTGGATTCCAGACGCGAAAAAGCCCGTTGCGGGGGATACGTCGCAACGGGCTTCTATCGCTCTCTGTGGAGCGGACGTTTCCTCCCCGAAACGCCTCCGAAACGCTGCGGCGGCGAAGCCGCGCTTCTCGAGTGGGTCCAAATGACCCGTTCGCCGTACCCAAGTCAATCAAAGGACACGCGAAAACCGCACTTTCCTCGACTAAACGTCGATAAGTCAGGAATTCGCCACCCGATTTATCGACGAACCGTCGATAATGCTTCTCAGGGTGGAGGCAAGGTCGCTCCGCGGCACGATTCTCTGCCCCGGACGCTCCGCCTTCCAGGTCGCATTGTCCGACAATCCCGCCGCCAGGGCCCGGCCGGCGTCCAGATCCTTGATCGTCACCTGGCCGGCCGCGATCTCGTCGCCGCCCAGTATGACCACGGCGGGGGCGCCGCGCCGGTCCGCATATTTCATCTGGGCCTTCATGCCGGCCCGCCCCAGATAGACCTCGGCCGCGATGCCCGCCGCCCGCAGTTCCGACGCCGCGTCCAGATACACTTTCATATCGTCGTCGGAGAAGACGATGACCACGACAGGTCCGCGCACATCAGTCTCGGCCCGGCCCGCCGCCTTGAGCGCCGCCGCCAGTCGCGACACCCCGAACGAAAAGCCGGTGGCCGGCAGACTGGCCCCGGTGAAGCGCGCCACCAGATCGTCATAGCGTCCACCGCCACCGATCGAACCGAATCGCACAGGGCGGCCCTTATCGTCGGCGGTGGGCAGCAGCAGTTCGGCCTCAAAGACCGCGCCGGTGTAATACTCCAGCCCGCGCACGATGGTCGGATCGAAACGGACGGCGTCCTGGCCGACCCCCATGGCCGACAGGGCCCGGTCGATGGCCGACAGCTCGGCCAGGGCCAGCGCCCCCGCCGTGCCCAGGTCGCCCGCGCCGGCCACGGCGTCCAGCACCCCCGCCCGGTCCAGACCCGGCGTCGTCGCCGACGACAGGAAGGCCTCCAGCGTGGCGATCACCGCCGCCGGCAGCCCGGCCCCCTTGGTATAGTCGCCGGATTCGTCCAGCCGCCCCTCGCCCAGCAGGGCGCTGACACCCTCCCAGCCCAGACGATCGAACTTGTCGACGGCGCGAAGGGCGGTCAGGCGCTGGACCGGATCGGTGACGCCCCCCGCCTCGAACAGGCCGTCGAACAGCTTGCGGTTCGACACCCGGATGACGGCCTGGCCCGGAGCCAGACCGGCGGCGATCAGCCCTTCGCCCGCCATGGCGATGATTTCGGCATCGGTCTCTGGCCGGTCGGAACCGACGGTGTCGGCGTCGCACTGGACGAACTCGCGGAACCGGCCCGGCCCCGGCTTTTCGTTGCGCCAGACCGGGCCATAGGCATAGCGGCGAAAGGGTTTGGGCAGGGTCTCCCAATTCTGGGCGGCATAGCGGGCCAGGGGGGCGGTGTGATCGTACCGCAGCGCCATCCAGGACCCGACGCCCTCGTCCTCCGGATCGTCCTGCAGGGCAAAGACCCCGGCATTGGGCCGGTCGTCGTCGGGCAGGAATTTGCCGAGCGCATCGGCATATTCGAAGGCGGGCGTCTCCAGCGGCTCGAAGCCCCAGCGCTCATAGACGGCCGAGACCCGCGCGATCAGGCGGCGTTCGGCGATCAGGTCGCGGCCTCGCCGGTCGGCGAATCCTCTCGGGTTGCGGGCTTCAGGGCGGGGGGACGGAGGCTGGTCGCTCATGGAGGGCTTTTAGAGCCGGAAGCGTGAACAGTGCTAGTGAGCAGAGTGAGCGAGCGATCATGAAGTGCCGCTCGGTGCGCTCACGCCTTGCTCACCAGCACTTTTCACCCGTGCCAGCCCTCGATCATGCCCTACCCCTTTCGGAGCGGCACCCAACGGCCATAGGTGGCCGAGCGCCATAGCCATTCCAGAGGCCCCATCTGGAACATCGACAGCCATAGCGGCGACCAGATCAGCTGGACCAGCCAGACCGAGGCGACGACCCCCCATACGGCCGCCGGCCCCATGGTGCCGAACCAGCCCGGCCCCCAGTTCAGATAGAAGAGACTGGCCATGATCAGCGACTGGGTCAGATAGTTGGTGAAGGCCATCCGCCCGACCGGGGCCAGGACGCCGGTGACCGCCTTCAACCCGAACCGGGTCATCAGGATCAGAAGGCTGGCATAGCCCAGGGTGATCAGGGGGGCGAAGGCGCCGTCGGCGGCCTGGCCCAGATTGGGCATGGCGGTGGAGGGCGGCTGGCCGATCTTGGCCCATTCGTTCCAGCCCAGCAGGGCCAGGTTGGCACCGGCCAGGGTGACGATCAGTCCATAGACCCAGACCGGCGCTCGACCGCTGAAGAAGCCGGTCTTGTAGAGCCCCAGCCCCAGCATCATCAGCGTCAGGGTGATGGGGGTGAAACCCAGGACCAGCACCGGCAGGGTGATGAGCCAGGACGACAGATTCTGCATCAGGGCCGCGGGCCAGCCGGACCGATAGGCCTCGATCTGGGCCTGCAGACCCTCGGGCGTCAGGGCGAACATATTGGCCTGTTGCGCGGCCTCGGCGCCCTGGGCGGCGGAATAGCTGGTGCCCCAGGCCTCCAGATAGGCCATGCCGATCGCCAGCACGGCCCAGACGACCGACAGCACCGCCCCGGTCCACAGCAGTCGACCTCCGCTCCAGGACCGCACCAGCAGCATCAGAAAGCCGCACAGCGCATAGTGGGCCAGGATGTCGCCGTACCAGAGCAGCGACCCGTGCAGCACCCCGATCGCCAGCAACAGCCACAGGCGTCGCCGCAGCAGGGCCCCGCGCGCGGCGTCCGACCGTTCGCCCCCAATCAGGAAGATCGACACACCGAACAGCATGGAGAACAGGCTGCGGAACTTGTCGGTGAAGAAGACCTGGGTCACCCAGGCCCCGACGCCATTGGCGCCGTCGCGCGGAAAGGCCTCAAGCGTCGGCGTCATGGACAGGGCAAAGGGCCAGGCGAACAGCATGGCGTTCACGGCCAGGATCCCCAGGATCGCCCATCCCCGCAGCATATCGAGGTTGAACTCCCGGTCCGCCGCCGCGATGGGCGCCAGACGGGGTGAAACCGGGCGAATTGGCTCCGATCGGGCCGGTATGGTCGTCTCGATCGTGCTCATGGTGGGCCCCCGCCGCTAAAGACAAGGAACCTTGACACCAACCCGACAGAGGCGAAACTAAATTCTCTGTAATCCGAAAAAGGGCGCTCAGGCCCCGTCGGTCTCGCCGATCACGCCGAGGCGGTCGCGCACGGGTGCCGGTTTGGCCTCGAAGGCGATGAAGGCCGCGCACAGCCCGGCCCACAGGGCATAGCTGACGCCCACGATCATGGCGATCGGCAGGCCCCCGACCCCGAAGATCAGGAAGACCGTCTCGGCAAAGCCCGCCGCCTCGCCGACCCCGGCGGACCCCAGACCGCCAGCAATGGCCATGGCCAGGGCCATGATGATCTGGACGCCCGCCGACAGCAGGCCGCCATAGAACATGAAGCGCCACACGATCCCCAGCCGCGTCGCCGGACGGCCCGTCCGGTCGCGTTCGCGCGACAGAGCCCACAGCATGGCCGGGACGGCGATCAGCCCCAGGCCGAACACCTGCAGCCGCCAATCCATGGTGATACCGGGCACCCAGTCCTGCGGGGGCCATACGGGCAGGGTCAGGATCAGCGGCGGCCAGGCGGCCCCCAGGGCGGCGGCCAGCGCGACCGGCACGGGCGACCCGCGCCACTTGACCAGTTGCTGGCCCGGCAGGTCCGACGGTGTGTCGAAACGGGGCCTCATCGCGTGGGCGCCGGGGGCTCGACCGAATAGTCATAGAAGCCCCGGCCGGACTTGCGACCCAGCCAGCCTGCCTCGACATATTTCACCAGCAGGGGACAGGGTCGGTATTTGCTGTCGGCCAGGCCGTCGTACAGCACGTTCATGATGGCCAGCACGACGTCCAGTCCCATGAAGTCCGCCAGTTCCAGCGGCCCCATCGGATGGTTGGCACCCAGCTTCAGCGCCTTGTCGATCGAGGCGACGTTCCCGACGCCCTCGTACAGCGTATAGATGGCCTCATTGATCATCGGCACCAGAATGCGGTTGACGATGAAGGCGGGGAAGTCCTCGGCCTGGGTCGTGGTCTTGCCCAGGCTTTCGGCAAAGGCGACGGCGGCGTCATAGGTGGCGGCCGAGGTGGCGATGCCGCGCACGATCTCGACCAGCCGCATCACCGGCGCGGGCTTCATGAAATGCAGGCCGATGAACCGGTTCGGCCGATCCGTGGCCGACGCCAGGCGGGTGATGGAGATGGAGGAGGTGTTGGAGGCCAGCAGGGTGTCGGGGCCCAGGTGCGGCGTCAGCTCGCTGAGCACCGACTTCTTGACCGCCTCGTCCTCGACCGCCGCCTCGATCACCAGATCGGCCGCACCGGCCTGGGCCAGGGTGGACAGGGCCGCGACCCGCGCCAGGGCCGCATCGGCCACAGCCTGGTCCAGCTGCCCGCGCCCGACCTGGCGCGCCAGGCTGGCGGCGATCATGGCCCGCGCCAAAGGCACACGTTCGGCATCGGCATCATACAGCCGCACGTCATAGCCGCCCACGGCCACCGCCTGGGCGATGCCGGCGCCCATCTGGCCCGCGCCGATGACGGCCACTGTCCGGATCGAGGTCATGAAGGAACGGTCTGCTACGGCGATCTGCCCGGGAGGATGGGCACCTTAGGAGGGTGATGTTCCGGGGGCAATCTATTGCAGTGCAAGAGCGCGCCGACTGTTGCTCAGTAGCCGACGACCAGGCTCAGCGCCGCCGCCTCGGACGCGGGCAGCAGATAGATGCGGATGCCGTGGATGATCAACAGGGCCACGATCGGACTGACGTCCAAGCCACCCAGAGACGGGATGATCGAGCGCAGCGGGGCCAGGATCGGCGCGGTGATCCGGTCGAGCGTCTCGGCCAGGCCCGCCACGAACCGGTTGCGATAGTTGATGATGTCGAAGGCGAAAAGCCAGCTCAGGATCGCGCTGATGATGATGGCCAGGACCAGCAGGCCCAGAACGGCATCGATCAGGAAAAAGATGAACTGGATGACGGCCACGGCCATTCGGACAACTCCATTGCGGGATTCCCGGCTTCTAGCCCAGCCCGCGCCCCGCGCCAACACAGTGCATCGTCGCGGGCACCAGCGGCGTTTGCCGTTGACACCCCCGCCCCGCGCCGCCTATGTCGCGCCCTCGCCTGAACCCGATCCATCGGGGCCGTAGCTCAGTTGGTAGAGCGCGTCGTTCGCAATGACGAGGTCAGGGGTTCGACTCCCCTCGGCTCCACCAAATCCTTGCTCCACAAGGGTTTGGATAGGATCAGGCCCTGGCCGCTTCCATCGCCAGGCGTCATCTCTTCTTGCCCAGTTCGGCGGCGATGTCTTTGACCATGCGGCCGGCCTTTCGGTGGGCGGCGGTGATCTGGTCGCGGGTCACGCCCCAGCGCTTCATCC
>Ga0209066_10005620_pt1 | contig 13134 bp, 17 predicted proteins | sample All_14_2_FD_187198 | JGI IMG/M metagenome (GOLD analysis project Ga0209066, IMG submission 187198) | Freshwater microbial communities in response to fracking from Pennsylvania, USA - Allegheny Zone_MetaG_DW_15 (SPAdes) (version 2) ...
TATACGAGGCGCTGTCTTGGCTGGGCGTGCAAAACCTCGATGTCTATCCGGTCGAGCTTGTCGATGGGCGTAGTGGTCGTCTCATCGAAGGCTATCTCGCCTTCAACCTGATTGGCGCCATCGCCGCCGCCGATCCGCTGCGCACGCAGTACGCACCGGATACGACTGAACGCATGTCCTCGGCCGACATTGATCACCTGGCGATCGACCCCGCACGCACGGAAGGCGCAAGGATGTTTCGCGTGGCCGAGTCGGTGAGTGCCATTGTGGTGGATCACACCTTGAAGGACGGACTCGAAGCCGCTGGCTTCAAAACCCTGAGCTTCCTGTCCGATGCGGACTGGGTGAGCTGATGCGGCGCGAATTGACGCTGCTGGGCGGCGTACTTATCGCCTCCTCAGCCGCATGGGCCGGCACGACGTCCTCTTCCAACCCGGACAAGAACATGCAGATCGAAACCCATTCGCCAGAACGCACGACCAGCCGCATGCGCGCGCCACATGTGCCGCCGATCGAGCACGCAGGCGTGCGCTACGCCCAACTCCAAGCGCCTTCTTCCGAAGGCCTACCGCCCGGTGGCTATGTGGTGGCGACCGAGATCGCCTCGGGCAAACGTCTCTGGATTGCTCAGGTCTTCGAAACGCGGATCGACCCGAATCGGGAGGCTGACTTGCAACGGGTGTTCTTTCGCAGCATGGTGCTCAGCCGCAGCCTTGACGCACTGGAGATCGAGGACGAGCATGGGGCGCGCTATCGTGTCGTGCTCGCCGATGGCGCGGTGTGGGCGGTGCGCTGAGAACGCGTTGAGCGGTGCATCTGCGACTGAAAACCTCGTATATGCCTCTTTATCGATTTTTCCGTCCAGATATGGGCGCTTAGCTGCGCCGTCTTCTCGCTTGGCGAGGTGCCACCGCAAGTGTCGCACCGTCGCCAAGCGAGAGTACCGGTGAGCTACTCGGCAGGCGAGATCTGGGCGCCGGTGAAGGTCGGCAACTCGGAGAGATCCGCGTATTCGTTGGCAGAAATCTCCACAGCCCAATCCGGGATCACCGGGTCGTTGAAGTTGCGTGAGTAGCCTTCGCCTTTCAGACGGTTTTTTTCGGCCGGGGTCTGGACGATGACGCGGCCATCCGACAAAGGCTTCGCTTTGCAATAATAGAACTGCGGAGGATAGCCGCCCGACACAATGCCGTAGATGCCGAGTGCGCGCTCGAGCGACCAGGTCCAGATCTCGCGCAGATCCTCGACCGTCTCGATCTCGGCAGCCAGCCGCTTGCCTGCACGCGTACGCTTGTCCGGTAGGCCGATGACGTAGCGTGTCTGGTCGTTTACGGTCCGCACAGAACCGATGCCATCGACCGCCAGCGCATCCTGCTCAGATGGGAAAATGAGGCCAAATCCGCGCCCCTTGACCATGCAAGCGCCCTTAGCTTTCAGTCGTGAAAGCTCAGCCTGTGCGGACAACGCATCGCTTCGTGCCAAGGCGTAGAGTTCGAGCGCACTTTTGACCTCCGGGCGCTCGGCGGGCATCAGAAAATATTTCCAGCGCATCAGACCGCCTCCGCAGCCTCGCGCACCGGGACATCCTCGGGTGCCTTGGGGGGCTCGACCAACTCGCCGCCCATCGCCACTACCAGCGCATCGAACAAGCGGCTCAGCTCGCCCGCCATCAGCGCGAACTCGGCCTGGAACAGCGCCTCGGCATCCTCATCCTGGCCAGCGATGGACTCCTTGGCAACATCGAGCAGATCGATGCGCTTGATCTCGCCCTTGTCGGTGAGCACGAACGACACCCGATCGTCGAAGGTCATCGCAAGGCGCGTGGGCAGCTTGCCCGCCTCGAGGTGTTCCTTCACGTGGGCGGCTTCAAGACCGTGGCGCTTGAAGCTTGCCTCGGCCTTGTCGTCCGTTACGGATTTGAGCGAAAAATCCGAGTCCAGCGTAAAGCCCTCGGGCGCTTCGCCGGCCGCCAGCCAGTCGGTCATCGCCGACATGGGCGAACGCTCCGTGCGCAGCAGCGAAACAGGGAACGTATCGAGCGTGTGGCGCAGCGTCTCGAGCATCTCTTCGGCCTTCGATTGGGTCGAGGCATCGACCACCAGACTGGCTTAATGCAGGCGTTGGGAAAAGCGCATGTTGTTCTGCTTGCGGAGGTGCGGAATGCCGAACATTGGAAGTCGGACACGAAATCTATGAGGCTATTCCGCAGCAACTGATTATCAAAGCGGCGATGCTTGCTGCTAACGAATTGCTTGGTGAGACCAGCGTGTAAATTTAAGCCGTGCCGGCTCTGGAAGTGTTATGACGTCGCCTAAAAGCAAACTGCAAACCGCATGGCCACCGGAATGCGCCGCAGCAAATTACAGCCAAGATATGAGGCATTGATGCCATAGCTTGGTTAGGGCTAAGTGGCTGATACCTGGTGCCACTGCCGCTGAAACCGAACTCATGGGGTTACTCAAAAACAGACCCGGCCAAGCCGAATGTTGATTTTAAGTGTAGAAGTTGCGACTTGATCTACGTTGTGGTTGTTTGTATCAAGCTGATCAGGCCCAAAATTGGCAGCAGTAGCCCGCGCAGCATGTTCTTCATGTTCCTTTTGATTCTCTGGTCGGTAAACAGCGTGCAAGTGCCTTGCGCCTGTAGGAGACGCAAGGCTTGTTTCTTCTGCAGGGCAATCGCACCTTCATGTCATAACTCCGAGCAACTCGGCGCGAAATTCGTCGATCGTCGCAGCCAGCATGCGCTTGGACTTGATGCTCGCCTTGCGCGTCGTGTTGAGCCGCAGCAGGTTCATCACGATGTGGCGAACGATGGCCAGGTTGTTGGCGGCATAGCCGCTGCGCACCCGTGACTGATCCTCGTTGAACTGCACATCCAGACACCAGTGAAGCCGATTTTCTATTTCCCAGTGACTGCGTACGGCCCGAGCGATGCGTTCGGCGTCGGCGGGCAGGCTGCTGATGTAGAAGACGCGCTCGGTGCTAGTGTGATCGCCCACGGTGCGGATGCGCTCGACGACCGCGAAGCTGGCCAGGTCCTGCCAGTCCTCGGACTTGTAGAGTCGATCGATCGCGGCGTAGGCGCGGCATCGGCGGATTTCGATGCGACCGTGGTCCTTGATCGTGGTCTCGTGGGTCGAGCTCGGCGTCAGCGGCCCGCGCGGATCGATGTCGGCAAACAGGATCGAATCGTGCAGGTTCGGATGGTTCTCCTTCACACACAGCACGTAATGCGCGCCGCGCTCGCGGATCGTGCGGGCGATCTTCGTCTGGGTGCCCATTGCGTCGATCGTCACCACGCAGCCCTCGATCGCGAGCTTGGCAAGCAGTTCGGGAATCGCGGTGATCTCGTTCGACTTCTCGGCGGTCGCCGTCTGGCCCAGCACGACGCCCATGCCGGCGGCGAACGCGCTGACCAGGTGCAACGGGCTGGCGTCGGTCTTGCCCTTGCCGCCCGAGCGCCTGCTGGTCTTGCCATCGATGGCCACGACCGTATCTGCGGCCAGCGCCGGCACCACCATGCCCACCCAGCGCCGGAACGCCGACTCGAACTCGTCCGGCGCGATCAGGCCGAACACGCGTCCGATCGTGTCGTGAGACGGGATGCCATGCTCAAGCTTCATGAAGCCTCGCAACCAGTCGATCTTGGCCTCGCCCCACAGTTCGATGTCGACGAAGTCGTCCACACCCGAGAGCACCGCGCACACCGCCACCGTCAGCAACTCGGCCAGGTCGTGGCGCGCGTGCCGCGCGCTGCGCGGGTCGGAAATCGAGACGAACACCTGCGTCAGCGGCATGATGTTTCCTGCCTTCATGGGATGCCCAAAAAGGTAGGAAACTACACAATTTATGACATTGTGAACAGGGGTCTCGCAAGGTCATGAAAGTTAACGAATTATTGCATTGGCTTATGCGAAGTCGGTGTGATTGCCCTGGTTTCTTCTGCAGCTGCGTGAGCGATTTCAGGGCATTTCTGTGATGAAGTTATCGCGTGAGCGGCGTACTTTTTTTAGATTTACCAGCCAGTCACCTTCGGCAGCTCGGTAGCCTAGTGGCAGGATGATCACCGAGCGTAGGCCACGCGCTTTCAGACCGAGGATTTCATCAACTTTGCCCGGGTCGAAGCCTTCCATTGGCGTGCTGTCCACGCCTTCTTCGGCGGCGGCGATCAGGGCCGTGCCCAGGCCAATGTAGGCTTGGCGCGCGGCGTGCTGGTAATTGACTTCCGGGTCACGCGGTACATAGCTGGCCAGCACCTGTTGGCGGTAGTTTTCCCAGCCTTCGTTCTTAAAGCCGCGCTCGTCATTGACGAGGTCGAACATCATGTTGATGCGATCTGCCGTGTAGTTGTCCCATGCCGCGAAGACCAGCAGGTGCGAGGCCTCGACAATTTGAGTCTGATTCCAGGCGTGCGGCACGATCTGCGCGCGTAAATCGGGATTGCTGACGACGATGACTTCGTAAGGCTGCAGCCCGCTGGAGGTGGCGGTGAGACGGATGGCTTCGAGGATACGTTCGACCTTTTCGTGTGGCACTTTCTTGGCCGGGTCGAACTTCTTGGTGGCGTAGCGCCATTGGAGATTGTTGATCAGATCGGACATGATGGATTCGCTTTCTGAGATGAGAGGTGGGTAACGATGGGTACTCACTGCAGAGCAGCGAGCATCATTTCTGCAACCAAGCTGGAGGAGGCCGGGTTCTGGCCGGTGAACAGCTTACCGTCCACGACAGCGTATTGCTGCCAGTCCGACCCCTTGCTGTAGTTGCCGCCATTTTCTTTGAGCATGTCTTCAACGAGGAAGGGGACGATGGTTGTGAGCTGCACCGCCTCCTCTTCGGTGTTGCTGAAACCGGTCACTTGGCGGCCCTTAACCAGCGGCGTGCCATCCGCATTCTTGGTGTTGCGGAAGATGCCTGGTGCATGGCAGACCGCGCCCATCGGCTTGCCTGCTGCCATGGTGCTTTCGATCAGGGCGATGGAATGTGCATCTTCGGCAAGGTCCCACAGTGGTCCGTGGCCGCCTGGGTAGAACACGGCATCGAAATCGCTCACATTCATTTCTGCCAGCGGACGGGTGGCGGCAAGCTGTGCCACTGCTGCGGCATCAGCGCGGAAGCGGTGGGTGGCTTCGGTCTGGAAGCCTGGCTCATCGCTCTTGGGGTCCAGCGGTGGTTGGCCCCCATTGGGCGAAGCGAGCGTGATCTCCAAGCCGGCATCTTTGAACACGTAGTAAGGCGCGGCTAACTCTTCCAGCCAGAAACCGGTTTTGATGCCGGTATTGCCGAGCTGGTCGTGCGAGGTAAGTACCATCAAGATTCTTTTCATGAGTACGCTCCGGAAGATCAGGCAACAGTCAGGTGCAGACGCACATCGACATTGCCGTGCAGGGCGTTGGAATACGGGCACACGGCATGGCCTTTAGCGAGCAAGGCTTCGGCCGAGGCCAGATCAAGTCCAGCGAGGGTGATGTAGAGGTCTACATCAAGCTTAAAGCCGCCTTCAGGCGTCATGCCCATGCCAACTTCGGCGCTGGTCTGGCTGCTGGCGAGCGGCAGTTTCATGCGTTCGGCCACATGCTTGAGGGCGTTGTCGAAGCAAGCGGCGTAGCCCAAGGCGAAGAGTTGCTCGGGGTTGGCGCCTGTCTTGCCGGTGCCGGGCATGGCTAGATCGAAGGATAGGCTGCCATCGTCGAGCGAGGTGTTTCCGGAACGGCCGCCCACGGCGGTTGCACGGGTTTTGTAAAAGATTTTCATGATCAGGTCCTTTGCGTTGAGGTGGGACTTAAAAAATGGGTGGTTGGAGGTTGGTGTGGGGGAATCAGAGGCTGGCTTCCAGCACCTGGCGGCTGATTTCCGGGGTGACATCACCGTGCTCGCCGAGGGCAACCATTCCGTGGACCTTAAGCTGATCCACAATTGCGCTGATGCCATCGGCGTCCACGCCATAGGCGCTCAGGCGGGTAGGTACATCCAGGCTCTCGAAGAAAGCACGGGTGCGGGCAATGGCGGTGTCGATGCGTTCGTCCTCGCTGCCCTCGCGGATATTCCAGACGCGTTCGGCGTACTGCAGCAGCTTGCTGCGCTTGGCTTCGCGGCGTACCTGCAGCATCGCCGGCAGCACGACAGCCAAGGTGCGGGCGTGGTCGATGTCGTACTTTGCGGTGAGCTCGTGACCGATCGCGTGAGTGGCCCAGTCGTGCAGCACCCCGGCACCAATCAGACCGTTGAGGGCGAGGGTGGCCACCCACATCAGATTGGCGCGAGCGGTGTAGTCCTTGTTGTTGATAGCGTCCGGGCCGTACTCGATCAGCGTCAGCAACAGTCCTTCGGAAAAGCGATCCTGCACATGGGCATCCGTGGCGTAGGTAAGGTACTGCTCCATCACGTGCACGAATGCGTCAACCACGCCATTGGCCAGCTGGCGTTGCGGTAGGGTGTAGGTTTTGGTTGGGTCCAGTACCGAGAATACCGGGTAGAGCAGCGGATTCATGAAGGGCAGCTTGGCACCTTGAGCCTTGATGGTGATGACGCTGCCGTCATTCATCTCAGATCCTGTGGCCGGCAGGGTGAGCACGCTGCCAAAAGGCATGGCTTGGCGGAGGGTGCGGCCGAAGGTGAAGAGGATCTCTCTGGGGTCGCCTTCAAACAGCGCTGCTGCCGCGACAAACTTTGTGCCGTCGATGACGGAGCCACCGCCCACGGCGAGCAGGAAGTCGACTTGGTTCTCCTTCACCTGTGAAACTGCGCGCATCAGGGTTTCGTAAGAAGGGTTGGGCTCGATGCCTGCGAATTCAAACACCGTGCGCGAGCCGAGCGCAGCGCGAACTTCGGCCAGAGTGCCGGTCTTGCGGGCGCTTTCGCCACCGAAAAGGATCAGCACCCGCGCGTTGGCTGGTACCTGTTTGTCTAGATCGGCAATCCGGCCTTCACCGAAAAGGATGCGGGTCGGGTTGTAGAAGTCGAAGTTCTGCATGAAGCCTCCAATATATTAGACCGGTCGTCTTGTTGTGGGTTAAAAAAATCGACCCGCCAGACGGGTCGTCCGTGTGATCAGTTCAATTGCAGCAATTCACGCGTTCTTTCCATGGCACCGATAAACGCACTGTCGTCGCAACGCAGCTTGGAGAGGAGCGAAGCTCCGAGCCAAGCCTCATAGAGCCATTGGGCCAGAGCGCTTGCGTCCAGCGGGTTGCCAATCGTGCCATCGGCCTGACCGGCCCGGATATGGTCAGCAAGATGGCGCAGTACGGTTTGAGTAGCGGCCAACATGCGATCACGCATGGCTGAGGAGAGGTCGGACACCTCGGCACTGAGTTTGACAATCAGGCAGTAACGGGCTGCATCGTCGCCACGCTGGGATTCGACCCAGCTCTCGAAGTAGGTCATCAAGCGCTGCGCACCGGTGAGATTCGGTTGGGCATTTAGTGCAGCGAGTTTTTGCACATAGGTGGTTTCGTAGTTCTCCAGCAAGGCCACGCCGAACGCTTCCTTGGATGGGAAGTAATGATAGAACGATCCTTTGGGTACACCTGCCGCTGACAGGATTTCGGCCAGACCCACAGCCACAAAGCCTTTGGCTGCGATCAGGGGGTGCCCGCAATCAATGATGTGCTGGCGGGTGTCGGGACGGGATTCAGTATGGGCAGAGTTCATGACTTGCATATTGGCATTCAATAGACCGGTCGTCTAGTGTTTTTTTTTACTCTCATACGAGAAGGTCTCAGGTCACCCATTTCCGAACCGATCATCAAAGACATCGGTAGATGTATTCACCGTTTCTGCTGAGCATGACTAGCCAATTTGGATACCCAAGGCTGTCAATGAGTTTGGTGAACTTGCCATCGAACGACTCAATGGACTCGGCACTCTACAAAACCAAAGGCCGTATATTCGCCACATACTTTCCCGCAGCAGGTTGCTTGTCCAGCACCGTCAAAACGGGGACTGTCAGATCAGGTTGAAACTTCTACAGCTTATGAACAGGCGTGAAACGCAATTCCCAGCACCCGCCGACCGGGTCAATCCAGGCGTACATCGTCGAGCGCTTGGTGAAGGCGCGCGGCAGCAACTCCTGCATTATCGCTTCCTTCAATTCCTTTAGCTGCTTTTTGCCCAACTTGTAGCCTTGCTGCTCGGCCATCGCCTCGGCCCGTTCTTCCGTCTCCTGTTTGATCACCGCAGAAGGCAGCATCCGGTGTTCGAATCCCAGCGCAACCAACCACTGCCCGCCCACCGACACCACGCGGGCCTCGGTCTTGTTGGGCGACACCCAGCCTCGGCTTTCCATGTCCTGGCTGCCGCAGGGATGAAACACCTTCTTGCCTAGCTGCTCCGCCAAGGCCTCGAGCGACATGCTCCAGCCCTTGGCCAAGCGATACACCTGTGCGTTCTTAAAATACATCTTGGCTTTTTCTCCTCGTTATTCTTCGATCGCTTCGTCGATCGACACGGACTCCAAAAACTGCATCAGCAGATACACACTGGGCAGGATTAGATCCTTGCAGATCGCATCGTGCGCATCCTTGCCGGCAGCGATCTTGTCCAGGTTCTGCGAATAGAGCTTGAGCGCGGCCAGGCGCTCGCTCACCAGGGTGTCGAGCCGGTCGAAATCGATACGGCCGACAATGTCTAGATTCGGGTGACTCATTATGAATTCTCCATCGCGCGGTCGATCGCGCTACCAAGGTTGAAAAGGGTCTGCTCAGAACGCCGAACGTCGATACGGAAGATCGGGCCTAGCGTGTCGGCTTGCTGCGTCGCCTGCTCGGCCAGCCAACGATATCGGGCTGCGTCGCGCAACAGATCCTGCGGCACCGATATAGGCCGTGCCTCACCGTCGCCGGCCGTGGTGGAACGAAGCGCAGACGAGGCCGCGTTGTACTGCTCGACCGCAGCTAAGCCGAAACTGGCAAACAGCGCCTCGCAGCGATCCGCAAAATAGGCGTGAAACCGCGCCAGTGCCTTGTTCTCGGCCTGCATCCGTTGCACGCGCTCGACCATGGCAGGGAAATCCTCCCCGCCTACGACTGCACGCACCTCCTGCAGATAGCGTTGGCCGATCGAGTCGTTGACCCGAGCGTTTGCCAAGGCGTGGCGATAGGTCTCCTTCTCTTTAACGAGCTGCGCGTGTTGCTCCCGGAGCCCCGCCAGATTGGTTCGCAGCAAATCGATCCGTTGGAGCGTTCGCTCGACGCTGCAAGCGCCGCCCGGCTTCAAGCCCAACGCAGCGTCGATAACTTCCAACGCCGCATCCAGGCTCGTTGCATTCGTTTCAGTCTCTTGGTGCATCAGCATCTCCGTGTGGTGGGATGCCTTCCAAGCTACCGGCAAAGTGCAGAAGTGCAAGGGATGAAATAGCAAAGGCATCCTGGCCACAGCGGCGATGTGCCGACGCGCCTTGGTTGCACAGGCAGCAGCACGGGTGGCAACCCACGCTGTCCGTGTCGGTCAGGATGTGTGGGGGAGGCGTGATCGATGCGGGCAGAGACGGATGGGAATGCGCGCTATGCGCCTGCAAACTAAATCCCAAGTGGCACGAGCAAGCCCACCAGCATCAGCGACCAGCCGATAAACTGCGTCACGAACCGAAACCAGACGTACCTTTCCTCGTTCGGGCGGCGATCAAAATGGTCGATCACGTTCGCCGCCAGGTTGGCAATGCCAAACAGCATGGCCACACCGATGAAGAAAAACGACATCCCCTCGTACGTGGTGCCGATCCCGCGTGGGCCCGCAAGATAGATCCCGCCCTGGGTGACCGAGTACGCGAGATAGGCCGCCAGTCCCACCACGAACAGCGCGCTGCGGATCAGCTCGGGTTTCGGGATCGTGTTCGGCGTGTAGGCGCCACTTCGGCGATTGTCTGACTCAGGCATTAGCTATTTTCCAAGTCCCGTGCGCGCGTCCTGCATTGCGCTGGCGCGTGCCGATATTCTGGGCACGTTGCGGCCCAAACCGCAGGTGAAAAGGCGTTTCCGGAAACGCGCGAAAAACATCCGAGGCTCCGCCGTCTATGCTTCGCGAGAAGGCAAAGGGCGTTTGTCCCGAGCGTGGTACCGAGCCGTGAATCGTTCGTATCCCGTCATGACATCGACCGTCACCGACGCCGCCCGTGGATAGATGTCCGTTGCCAGCCGTAGCAACTCCGCATCGAGATCAACCACCCCCTGCTTGAACCAAGCCTTGATCGGCTTGTCTGGACTCGCCCCGTCGCTCCAGGAATACCCCATCTCGAGCTTGAGCTTGTCCTTCGCATCGAACGGCGCCCCTTCTGCCCAGACACAGTACGTCTTGCGACCACAGGCTTCGAGAAGGTGAGAGAGAATCGGCCGATCCCCAGGCCCCCGTCTGGAGAGGATATACAGGGTGACCTCCGCATCGACCAACGCTCGATGAGCGTCGTAGAAGCAGCCGCCGATCTGGAAAGCCAGCCATTCGAGCTTTGTGGAGCCGGTCATCATCTGCGACCACGGGGCCTCGCGCTGCGAACACGCCCACCACTTTTTCTCAAAGGACGGAAAGCGTTGTTCGAGAAAGCCTCGATCGAACGGGGCGTTGTGGGCCACCACCAAGTCCGCTCGGGCAATGATCGATTCCACCCGCGCCTCATCGAACGCCTGCCCCTGGACATCCTCGTCCCGAATGCCCGTCAGCCGGGTGATCGCTTCAGGGATCGGACACCCAGGATCTTCGAACCCGCTATAGCGATCGATGACACGAAGCACCTGCCCAGAAACCCGATCAAACTCGGCAAGCACCAGACCCACATCGATGATCTTGTCCGTGTCCTTGCTGAGACCCGTCGTTTCCACGTCCACCACCAGGATCGAGCGAATACGGCTTGGCTCGATCTCCTCGTCGTCAAGCTGGTAGCTCGCGGACGGCACGAAGCGGCGAAGCACCCGGTACTGGCCCGATGCCTCCAGCGCGTTTGCCATCTTCTCCAGCGCAACAATTTCCTGTTCGGACATCAGTGAACCACCGCGTGATCTGGGCTCTGCACTCTCGCCTGTGCAACCTCGGTGCGCAAGCGCTCCAGCTGCGTCAGCGCCAAATAGGCCCGCTCTGCCGTCTCAGGGGTGCTGTATGCGATCACGAACGAGTTCATGAGGCTGCGCAACAGGCCCGCGGTATCGTGATTCTGCACCACGGACATTACCGCGAACTGGTCCAGCAACTCCACCGGTGTCTCAGCAAAACGTTCGATGCCCATGCCTTTGATCATCTCGCCGAACAGAAACCTCAGACTCTCGCGACGCTCGTCGGGCGTCAGCGGCAACCCAGTCTTTCCGTCCGCAAGCTCAAGCCGGAAATGAGGCTGTTGCATGGCGGACTCTACCCGTGCCTCAAGTAGCTGCCCAACGATTCCCTGCACATCGATACCTTCAGACATCGTTAGTTATTCCTTTTGAAAAAGTTCGGGCGGTGACCTCAATCTATCGCGCAAACCTCAGCCTTCAACCCCTTCCTAGCCAAGGCAAGGATCGAGCAGGCCGTGACGCCGATAACGGCAAGCATTCTAGGGAGAAGGGACAAGGCGGGTGCGTTTCCGGAAACGCAGATGGCGGCCGACAAGGACAAGGCAAACCCGCTGTCGGTAAACGACAGACCCGGCGCGGGGCCGGGCTGTGGTCAGATCTCTTTTTTCCTTGTTCGATGCGCGCGTCCGGCATTGCGCTGGCTCGTGCCGATGTTCACCTGGATCAGTGACTGCGACTGGGCGCCGGCGTTGCGTTGGACTGTGCCGATGTTGAGTTCGATATCCTGCCCGCGTTGCGGCACAACGGGTGGCCATGTATTCGCCGCTGTCCGATCAGAAAACCAGCGGTGCATCGCGGCATCGTCCACCGCGTACTCCCCACGAGCCGATTTCCAGACCATCGAAGGGTGACGGGTGCGAAGCGACTCAAGTGCCGCCTGCACTTTCTGTGGCGTGATGCGGTCTCCGGTCTTGTCCTGATAGAAGCGCAGCGCCTCCGCGTCATAAGGACGAAAATGAGCGCCTTGCTCCAGCATGCGCCACAGCACCGCTTGCTCGATCGGCCGAAGACCCAGGTAATCCGATTCCATCTGAGCCTCATCGGCCTGTTTTCTCTGCTGCGCGGACTCGGTCAGAGCGAACTCGAAGCGGCCTTCATAATCGGAAAGCGGACTCAACGCCTGGCCCAACGCCTCCATGAAGAACTGCGGACGGTGCCCAAACGCCTCAAACGCCTGGTACAGCGCTTCTGGATCGACAGGTGCTAGATCGGGGCGCTGCGCTTCGATCAAGCGCACGATGTGGGCGATGAAATCCCGGTCCAGCGCTGGCATGCGCCTGATTTGGGAGCCGAAGAAGGGCGAGCCGTTGGTGTTGACCAATCGCAATAGCTTGTCTCGGTCTGAACCGGACATCACCAGCATCAGCCGGATCTCGCCCGGCTTGTTCAACTGGTCACGGGCAGACTTCAGCGCAGCCATGACGGTTTCGCCCGCCTCGGTGGTGAGCGCATGCTGAGCCTCGTCCACCATGAGCGCAATGGGCGCCTTCGCAGTCTCGTGAAGCGCCTTCAGTGCCTCTACCAGGGGAAGACCGTCGATTTGGCCGATGCGCGTTGTGTCGATCTCCAAGCCGCCAATGGTGACGGTCTTCAGACCGCTTGCGCGCGCTGCTTTCGCGACCAGACCCAGGTGCGAATGCAGCGCGCGGGCAATGGCCTCGGCAATCAGCGTAGCGGGGTCTCGACGCTGGTCGGCCCATAGGTCAACATAAACAACCACAACGCCGTCGGCTTGCAGCGCGGGCTGGAGATCGAGCTGCAGGAAGGTCGATTTCCCCGTGCGACGCGGTGCAGCAAGAAAAACCCCGTTCGGAGCATCGCTAAAGACAAACTTGCCCTGCAACTGGTCGGCAAGCTCACGTGCAAGGGCTGTTCGGCTGAAGTGGATCACATTTATTCCTGATTATCGTTCATTGGATAATTTATACAGTCCAAATTAAAATGCAATAAGCGTCGCATCAAGACCAGATGCAAGCGTTTCCGGAAACGCCGATGGCCGCCGGGAAGGACAGGGCAAACCCGCTGTCGGTAAACGACAAACCCGGCACGAGGCCGGGTCGTCAATGCACACAAGCAAGCGCCGCAGTCTAATG
>Ga0209066_10005622_pt1 | contig 13127 bp, 8 predicted proteins | sample All_14_2_FD_187198 | JGI IMG/M metagenome (GOLD analysis project Ga0209066, IMG submission 187198) | Freshwater microbial communities in response to fracking from Pennsylvania, USA - Allegheny Zone_MetaG_DW_15 (SPAdes) (version 2) ...
CGTCTCCTCACCGCATTCTCCTTCGATTCTCGTCGCGGATTCTCGGATCTCGTCTCCGATTCTCGGACTTTCGTCGCCGGCCGCGTTGCCGTTCACGTCGCCGACCACGACCACGACCACGACAACGACCACGATTCGAGCACCGTCTCCGCTCCGACACTGTCTCCGACACTGTCTCCGTCTCCGACACCGTCTCCGTCTCCGACACCGTCTCCGTCTCCGACACCGTCTCCGTCTCCGACACTGTCTCCGACTCCGACACGGTCTCCGTCTCCGACACCGTCTCCGTCTCCGACACCGTCTCCGTCTCCGACGACACTGTCGGTCTCCGATCTCGCCGCATCACCCGAGGTTTCCGCGATGACTCTCCGCCTCGTCTTCACCCTTCTCTTCGCGCTCCTCCTCGTCTCCCCCGCGTGCGGCGGCGACGACGACGCTCCGGGCGTCGACGGTGGCGGAACCCCGGGAGTCGACGGCGGCGGCACCCCCGGCGTCGACGGTGGCGGCACCCCGGGCGTCGACGGCGGCCCGCGCCCCGACGGCGGCGGCTCCTGCGTGCCCACGGTCGAGATCTGCGGCGACCGCGTCGATCAGAACTGCGACGGCCGCGACACCTCCTGCGGCGACACCGACGGCGACGGAATCGACGCCTGCCGCGCGGGCGACGACCTCACCCGCTGCGACTGCGACGACTCCCGCACCGACGTCCGCCCGCCCTTCGGCGGGGTCGCTGGCGCCCCCGAGCTCTGCGACTCCCGCGACAACGACTGCGACGGACGCGTCGACGAAGCCGCCGCCTGCTGCGCCGGCTGCGCCGCCGTCGAGCCCCGAACCCGCGCCGACGTCTGCCTCGAGACGGGCGAGTGCGACTGCTCCACCGAAGCCGGCGTCGGCCCGTGCGCGGCGGGGGAGACGTGTTGCTCGGCCGGCTGCGTGAACACGCAGACCGACTTCGACAATTGCGGGACGTGCCAAACGATGTGCACCCCGAGCGCCGACCGATGTGTCGCAGGTGAGTGCATGTGCGGCAGCGGCATGGTGTGCGACCTCGACTTCGTGTGCACCGGCGGAAGCTGCGGCGGCTGACGCGAACGACCAAACGAGACCACAACCGCAGCGCGCTGGTCGGCGAACGACCGCGCCCTCGACTTGCGATCCAGTCACCCGCGTGAGACGAACGAGCGATGCGCGTCCGTCTCTCGCTTCTTTGCCTCTTCATTGGCTGTTCGACGACGGACCCGAACGAGCTCTGTGGCCGCTTCGGTCTGGTGCCGGACTTCGAGCGCGACGCGTGTCGTTGCCCTGACGGGACGGTGACGCGTGACGACGGGAACGGCTGCGACTTGCCCGACGGCGGCGTGGTCTACTTCCCCGACGCCTCCCTGCCCGATGCGGGGAACGACGCGGGAACAGAGCTGGACGGCGGGCCGCCCGACGCGGGCGAGTCGATCGATGGTGGCTCGGATGCAGGTGGCTGCGAATGCCGAGACGACGACCCCTGCACCATCGATGCATGCGACGCCGAGGGCGGGTGCTCGCACAGCCCAGACCGACGATGTGTCACTCGGGTCTTCGCCGGCGGCCCCGGACAAGTCGAGGTCCCCGGAGGCTACACGTGTGCCGTCCGACTCGACGGCACGACCGCATGTTGGGGTAGCAACCTCTACGGTAAGGTCGGAACTGGTGAAGCCTCGACGTTCGAACGCGCTCCGAACGACCTCCCGCTTCCGGGATTGAGCGAGCTCGCGCTCGGCTCCTATCACGCGTGTGCGATCGTTTCTGCGGGCCGCTTGGCGTGCTGGGGCCGCAACGACTTCGGGCAGTCCTACGGCGACGAATCGCCTCGACTCGACGTCGTCGTCCAGCCGGGGTTCGCTTCCCTTCGTCACGTCGCGGTGGGAACCGCCCACTCCTGCGTGGTCCGGCCGGAGGGTGAAGTCGATTGCTGGGGTGCGAACCGAGCCTCGCAGCTCGGTGATCTCTCGACGGACGATTCCTCGGTCGTGGTTCGGACGATGATTGCCGACGCGAGGCAGGTCGCGCTGGGCGACCAAAACACGTGTGCGCTGCGCACGGACGGGAGCGTCGCGTGCTGGGGCGATGGCAGCTTTGGCGAGCTTGGGCACGGAACGAGAACGGACTCGGCCCGACCGGTCGTGGCGCTGCTCAGCGGACCCGCCCGGTCGATCACTTCTGGGCAGAATCGGGTCTGCGCGCTGCTCGAGTCGGGTCGCGTCTCCTGCTGGGGGAACCGGACGGGAGGCACACCCACGGCCACACCCGTGGACATCGGCGTCGAGAACGTCGATGAGCTGGCGTGCAAAGGCTTCCTCTGTTGTGCGCGCACGGGCGGCCGAATCGCCTGCTGGGGCGCCAACCGAGAAGGACAGTACGGAATCGGCGAGCGGTCGGACGGTGGCATGACCCCACAGAACGTCTCCTCGATCGACGACGCCATCTCGTTGGGTGTGGGAGCCCTGCACGCGTGCGCGGTCCGCGCGGATCACTCGCTCTGGTGTTGGGGCCTCAACGCGGACGCACAGTTGGGAGACGGAACCACCGAATCTCGTATGCTCCCGACACGCGTGACCGTTCTCGACTGATCCACCTCGGCGCTCCGAGGCGCGCTTTCTGAGGAGTAGGATCTCTCCGAGTCGTCACGTACACTCGGACCCGGTGAACAAGAAGTCGATGAACGAGACGGAGATCTGTCAGAACTTCGTCTCGCCGGCGATCGAGCGTTCGGGCTGGGACAAGCTCACGCAGGTTCGTCGCGAGTACTTCTTCACCGACGGTCAGGTGATCGTGAAGGGGAAGGTCGCGAGCCGCGGCAAGCGGAAGCGCGCGGACTACCTCCTCTTCTACCAATCGCACCTCCCGCTCGCGATCGTCGAAGCAAAGGACAACACGCACGAGCTCGGCGCGGGCATGGGACAGGCCCTGCGGTACGCAGAGATCCTCGACGTGCCCTTCGTCTTCTCGACCAACGGCGACGGCTTCCTCTTCCACGATCGAACCGGGCTCTCGACTCCCGTCGAACGCGCCCTCTCGCTCGACGAGTTTCCCTCGCCCGCCGAGCTCTACGCGCGGTTTCGGACGTGGAAGGGTTGGAGCGACGAGGGCGAGAAGGTGAGCCGGCAGCCTTTCTTCGAAGACCCGAGCGGCAAGGAACCCCGCTACTACCAGCGCGTCGCGATCCAACGAACCGTCGAGGCGGTCGCCGCCGGACGCGACCGCATCCTGCTCGTGATGGCGACCGGGACTGGCAAGACGTACACGGTCTTCCAGATCATCTGGCGCCTGTGGAAGGCCAACCGCGTCAAGCGTGTGCTCTACCTCGTCGACCGAAACATCCTCGCCGACCAAACCATCACCAACGACTTCAAGCCCTTTGGCTCGGTGATGACGAAGGTGAAGAATCGCCACGTCGATCCGAGCTACGAGGTCTACCTCGCGCTCTATCAAGCGATCTCGGGCACCGAAGAAGAGCAGAACATCTACCGCCAGTTCAGCCCGGACTTCTTCGATCTCGTGGTGATCGACGAGTGCCACCGCGGGAGCGCGCGCGAGGACTCCGCGTGGCGCGCGATCCTCGACTATTTCTCGGGCGCCATCCAGCTCGGGCTCACTGCGACGCCGAAGGAAACGCGCGAGATCTCGACCCTGAGCTACTTCGGCGATCCGCTCTACACGTACAGCCTCAAGGAGGGGATCGCCGACGGCTTCCTCGCGCCCTACAAGGTCGTGCGCATCGACCTGGACAAGGACGTGCAGGGCTGGCGGCCGACCGAGGGCATGGTCGACGACCACGGTCAGGTCATCGACGACCGCGTCTACAACCAACGCGACATGGATCGCACGTTGGTGCTCGACCAACGCACCGAGCTCGTGGCGAAGAAGATCGTCGAGTACCTCGCGCAGACCGACCCGTACGGGAAGACCATCGTCTTCTGCGAGGACATCGACCACGCCGAACGCATGCGCTCCGCGCTAGTGAACGCGGTGGCCGTCGCGATGCCGCAGGAGAAGGACCAGCTCTCCAAGTTCGTCGTCCGGATCACCGGCGACAACGAAGAGGGCAAACGCATGCTCGACGACTTCATCCACCCGGAGCGTCGCTACCCGGTCATCGCCACGACCTCGAAGCTGCTCACCACCGGCGTCGACGCGAAGACCTGCAAGCTGATCGTCCTCGACCAGCGCATCGAGTCGATGATCGAGTTCAAGCAGATCGTCGGCCGCGGCACCCGAATCCACGAAGACACCGGCAAGCTCTGGTTCACGATCCTCGACTTCAAGAAGGCGACCGAGCTCTTCGCCGATCCGGACTTCGACGGCGAACCGGTCGTGATCTACGAGCCGGGCGAAGGCGAGTCCCCCGTCCCGCCCGACGACCTCGCGCCGGAAGGTTCGAGCACGAGCGACCCGGCCAGCGATCTCGAAGGCCAGCTCTTCGGGGACCTCGTCGACTTCGACGGGACGACCGGCGACGGCTCGAGCGACGGAACCCACACCGTGCGCAAGTTCCGTGTCGGCAGCGTCACCGTCGCGGTGATGGCCGAGCGCGTGCAGTACTACGGGCCCGACGGCAAGCTCATCACCGAGTCGCTCACCGACTACACCAAGCGAACCGTGACCGAGCGCTTCGCCAAACTCGACGACTTCCTGCGTCACTGGTCGTCCGCCGATCGCAAGGCCGCCGTCCTGCAGGAGCTCGAAGAGCAAGGCGTGCTCTTCGCCGAGCTGCAGGCGAAGGCCGGTCGCGACCTCGATCCCTTCGACCTCCTCTGCCACGTCGTGTACGGCGCGCCCCCGAAGACACGACGCGAGCGCGCGCTCGCGGTGAAGAAGCGCGACGTCTTCACGCGCTACGGGGATCGGGCCCGCGCGGTGCTCGATGCACTCCTCGAGAAGTACGCCGACGAAGGCATCGCCCCCGTCGAAGACCTCGGCGTTCTGCGCGTCCCGCCGCTCAACGACCTCGGCACTCCGGTGGAGCTGGTCTCGCTCTTCGGAGGCAAAGACGGCTACCTCGACGCCCTCCGCGATCTCGAAGCCGCGCTCTACGCAGACGCCGCGTGAGCCGCGTGAGCGCTCGCGTGTGTTTCGCCTCGATTTGCTCGTGATTCGTTGTGATTCCGGGTGATTCCGCGTGATTCGCGGGGGCCCGCGCGGTATCAACGCGCGCGATGTCCCTCTCCACCACCATCAAGTCCGTCCAAGACATCATGCGCAAGGACGTGGGTGTCGACGGCGACGCTCAGCGCATCGGTCAGCTCGTCTGGCTGCTCTTCCTCAAGATCTGGGACGACCGCGAGCAGGAGCTCGAGCTGGTGGAGGACGACTTCCGCTCGCCGCTCGTCGACGTGAAGTGGGAGCAAGGCGGCGAGACCCGCACCGCGAAGGATCTGCGGTGGCGTTCGTGGGCCGCCGATCCAGAGGGGCTGACGGGCGATGCGCTGCTGACCTTCGTCAACGACACGCTCTTCCCCGCGCTCAAGGCGGCCGAGGTCGGAGCCGCCGTGAACGGCGATGGTCGCCAAGCGCGCGCGGCGCGTGCGCTCCGACAACGCAGGCTCCTCGTGCGAAGTGTGTTCGAGGATGCCTACCAGTACATGAAGTCGGGGACCCTGCTCCGGCAGGTGATCAACAAGCTCCAGTCGGACATCGACTTCAACGACGCGACCAACCGCCACCTCTTCGGCGATCTCTACGAGCAGATCCTGCGGGACCTGCAGGGCGCCGGTAACGCGGGCGAGTACTACACGCCGCGCGCCCTCACGCAGTTCGCGGTCGACATGGTCGACCCGAAGTTGGGCGAGATCATCCTCGACCCCGCGTGTGGCACGGGCGGCTTCCTCGCCTGCGCGATCGAGCACGTGCGCAAGCGCGACGTGAAGACCCCGGAGCACGAGCAGACACTGCAAGCGAGCATCCGTGGCGTCGAGAAGAAGCCGCTCCCGCACCTCCTCTGCGTGACGAACATGATCGTCCACCAGATCGACGTGCCCACCGGCATCCGCCACGACAACACCCTCGCGCGCCCGCTCCGCGACATCGGCGCGCGCGACCGGGTCGACGTCATCCTGACCAACCCACCCTTCGGCGGCATGGAGGAGGACGGGATCGAGACGAACTTCCCGGCCGACTTCCGCACTCGGGAGACGGCGGACCTCTTCTTGGTGCTCATCGTCGAGACGCTCAAGGAAGGCGGTCGCGCCGCAGTCGTGCTTCCGGACGGCACCCTCTTCGGAGAAGGCGTGAAGACGCGCATCAAGGAGCGCCTCCTCTCGGAGTGCAACCTCCACACGATCGTCCGCCTGCCGAACGGCGTCTTTGCGCCCTACACGTCGATCAAGACGAACATTCTGTTCTTCGAGAAGGGTAAACCCACCAAAGACATCTGGTACTACGAGCACCCCTATCCGGAAGGCTACAAGTCGTACAGCAAGACCAAGCCGATGCGGATCGAGGAGTTCGACGCCGAGAAGAAGTGGTGGAAGAAGCGCAAAGAGAACGAGCACGCCTGGAAGGTCAGCCTCGCCCAGCTCCGCGAACGAAACTTCAACCTCGACATCCCGAACCCCAACGCCCCCACCACCGTCCACGAGTCGCCGGACGTCCTGCTCGCGCGCTACGAGCAGGAGCGCGCCGCCGCGCAGGCGCTGCGCGATCAGCTCAAGGCGGCGTTGGCGGAAGCGCTCGAGGTCGAGCGATGACCCCGCGCGAGCTGCTCGACGCGTTCGACGTCCTCGCAGAAGCACCGAACGGGATCGCGCGGCTGCGTGAGTTGGTGCTGCAGTTGGCGGTACGCGGGAAGCTGGTCCCGCAGGATCCCAAGGACGAGCCGGCTGCCGCTGCTCTCCAACGAGTCCGGACGGCTCGCGCGAAGTGGTTCGAAGCGAACGAGTCGCGCCCGCCCAAGCCACCCAAGGCGTCGAAGGCGTCGAAGGCACCACCGTTCGATGTACCCCCAGGTTGGTCCTGGACGCAGTTGGGCCGCGAGTGCTTGGTCGAGATGGGCAACTCCCCACCCGGCACGTCGTACAACGATGCGGGGCGCGGCGTGCCGTTGATCAACGGCCCGGTTGAGTTCTCACCGATGCCACTCGGACCAACCCGTCGGGTCAAGTTCACCACTTCCCCGACGAAGATGTGCGAGACAGGTGACTTGATCGTTTGTGTCCGAGGCGCCACGACTGGTCGTACAAACATCGCGGCCTTCGACGCTTGCATTGGTCGAGGGGTCGCGCTGATTCGTGGATGGGAGGTTCAGGAGTGGGTCTGTCTCTTCATGCGCTACGTCGGCGCCGAGCTGCTTGCCCTCGGCAAAGGAACGACGTTTCCCAGCATCTCCTATGACGACTTGGCCGCGAAGTTGTTTCCCGTTCCACCACTAGCAGAACAAGCGCGAATCGTCGCTCGCGTCGACGAACTCATGGCCCTCATCGACCGTTTCGAGCAAGCCCGACTCCGCCGAGAGTCCGCCCGCGTTGCGTTCCGTGACGCTTCCCTCGCCGCAATCCGCGGCTCGGAGACTGCGGAGGAGTTGGAGAGCGCGTGGTCGCTGGTGCACGCTCACTTCGATGAGGTTTTGGCGGCTCCGGGCGACCTCCGGATGTGGCGAGAAGTGACACGCGAACTGGCTGTACGTGGTCACCTGACCCGGTTCGACGACGCGGACGAGGACGTGGATTCGACGCTCGCGCACGTCGCGGCAACGCGCGGGATACTGGTCGAGAGCAAGCGAATCAGGAGGCGCAGTGCGCCTGGTGCTGTCGATTCACCTCTCTTCGAGGTTCGAGACAACTGGCGCTGGGTGCGGCTCGGCGACGTGGCGTACGACATCGAGGGCGGATGGAGTCCATCAGCCCAACCCCGGCCCAAGGAAGGCGACGAGTGGGGCGTACTGAAGGTGAGCGCTTGCTCCTGGGAGGTCTTCCTTCCGGAGGAGAACAAGGCTTTGATGCCGGGCACGGAGCCTCGGACCGAGTTCGAGGTAAAGGCCGGCGACCTCCTGATCTCCCGTGCGAATACTCGAGAACTCGTCGCCAGAAGTGTACTCGTGTCCGCGCCTTGTCCGTCACGCTTGATGCTGAGCGACAAGACGCTCCGGGTTTCTCCGACGCCCGCCGTGGAGCCAATGTTTCTCAACCTCGCGAACGGTACCCTGGCTGCGCGCATGCACTACGAGGAACACGCTACCGGCACGAGCTCGTCGATGCAGAACGTCTCCCAGGAGACGATCTGGAGCGTTCCCATTCCACTTCCACCACTCGGAGAGCAACGCCGAATCATCCAGGTCGTACAAAGGCTGATCAAGCTGCTCGATGTACTTGAGACGCAAATCGTAGAGTCGGAGCGTGCTCATGGCGCGTTCTCCTGGGCCGCAACGTCCTTCGTGCACGATGCTGTGAGTGATTCACCCCAAGGGTGAACGCGCGGCTTGCTCTCGGGAGGCTTCTTGGACATCCTGTTCGCCAACGACGATCTCCGGGCGCTCTGCCACGACGATCGCCGAGCGAAGAAGGAGCTGGGCGCGGTCGGAGCGAAGAAGCTCCGGGCGCGCCTCGACGATCTGGCGGCGGCGACGTGCCTGGAGGAGATGCGAACGCTCCCAGGCGGATGCCACGAGCTGAAGCACGACCGCGCGGGTGAGCTCGCGCTCGACCTGAACAAAGGGTGCCGTCTGATCTTTCGGCCATGCGAGCCCGTGCCGCGGAAAGCGGACGGCGGGCTCGATAGGACCAACGTGACCTCGATCGAGATCACGGACATCGGGGACTACCATTGAACGAGTCGACCACGACCAAGCAGCCACCGCGGGCGACGGAGGACGCGCGACGGCGTCCGAACGAATACGCGCCGACGGTGGTGTCGCCGCCGGGGGCCACGCTGCTCGACCTGCTCGAGGAGCGGGGCATGACCCAGGTCGACCTGGCTCGCCGGCTCGGGCGGCCGAAGAAGACCATCAACGAGATCATCCGCGGCAAGACGGCGCTGACCGCGGACACCGCGATGCAGCTCGAGCAAGCGCTCGGTACGCCCGCCTCGTTCTGGATCGCGCGCGAGGCGCGCTATCGGGAGCACCTCGCGCGCCTCGAGCACGACGCGAAGCTCGCCGAGGAGGGGGCCGAGCTGCTCGAAGCGGTTCCCTACGCCGCCGCCGCGAAGCTCGGATGGGTTCCGCCGACTCGGCGGAAGGGCGAGCAGGTCCGCGAGCTGCTTCGGTTCTTCGAGGTCAGCAGCGTCGACGCGTGGAAGGATGTGTACCAACAGCCCATCGCGGCAGCGTTCCGCAAGGCGCGTCACAAGGAGATCGACCTCGGGGCCCTCGCCCTCTGGAACCGGGCGTGCGAACGCGAGGCCGCCACCGTCGAGTCAGGGCCTTACGACGCGAAGGCATTCGAGGCGCGGCTTCGCGGTCCGCTTCGCGCGCTCAACGTCCAGCGTGAGCCCGCTCGCTTCGGGCCCGAGTTGGTCGCGAGCTGCGCAGCGGTGGGCGTCGTCGTCGTGTTGGTGCCCACCCCTCCGAAGTGCCCCGTCTCGGGTGCCACCCGCTGGCTGACCAAACAGCGAGCCCTCATCCAGCTCAGCCTCCGTCACAAGACCAACGACCACCTCTGGTTCACCTTCTTCCACGAAGCGGCGCACGTCCTCCTTCACGGCCGGGACGCCACCTTCGTCGACGTCGAGCACGACGACCGCACGTCGGCCCAGGAGCAAGAGGCTGACGCTTTCGCGGAGTCGGTGCTCTTCCCCGAGGCCGCCGAAGACGACTACCGCCACATCGAGCCGAACGAAGCCCACGTGGTCGAGTTCGCGAAGCGACATGGCCTGCACCCCGGCATCGTGGTCGGGCGTCTGCAACACGACGACCGGCTGCCGTGGAACCGGATGAACCACCTCAAGGTGCGATACGAGTGGGAACGCTGATCTTGTAGCTCTACATCACGGCGTGCTGGCCGGTGCCGTGATGAGCGGGATCTTGAACGCCTTGGAGAATGCATCGAGCCGCTTCCACATCGCCGAGTGAAGCTCGACTCGCGGCGCGATCACCCCGAGAATGCTTTCCGCATCGCATTGACGATCGATAGCGGTCACATCGACTGCAAACTCGCACAACGTGTGCTCCGCGATTCGTGCGGTGATCAGACCTACGAATCGCGGCAAACTCAGGCGTTCTTGAAACTCTCTCATCTGGGCGGGCGATAGCCCCTGGTTGAGAACATCCTCGCGATAATCTATTCCCGTCGTGATTCGAGCGCCGAAGTGAAGTGGCACTTGAGGAAACAGCAGCGGAAATAGCTGCGCGGAGAAAGACGAGACGAAATCAAACAGGTTTTCGATCGGCATCCGAAGTTTTGGCGGCTTCGGAATCAATGCCGCGTCGACTCGCCACTCATCCGGCGTCCACCACGCCTTGTGCGGCCCCGCCGAACGACCACGAAGCAGCCCCAACGCGAGGTGCCCCGAGTCAGACTTCTCATCGTCCCAATCGAAAAGCTCGTAGTGAGCGTGGGAGCCGAGGTTGTCGTCGTGGGCGTAGATCGTCTCGATCGCGGCCTCTATCATCGGTACCGGCGGCAGACCGTACGCCATCGGTACCGCGATGGGTCGCGACGTGTCGTCCAGGGCGAATCCGGTCACGGCGATGGCATGACCCACGCGGATCTTCCCGGCGCCGGTCTCCTCCGTTCGCGACACGAGCAGGATCACGGGCAACCGAGACCTTAGAGACACGCCGAGCGTTGCTCGAAATCGAGCGCGGTTCTCTGCCGGTGTGAGGTAGTCAGCCGCATATCCAAGCTTCGACAACGCGACGGCCATCTGCCGATCGTCGAGGCCGAAGCTGGCGGCGAAGGGCGAGCCAGAGGCGGTGGTGATCTCGAAAGGCGTCGGCGTCCTGTGTCCCGCGGTCTTTGCGATGTTCTGGAGGGCGGACCACAGTGCGGTGGAGGCACACACGGCAGCACCACCATCTTGCTGCTGGTAGGCGAGGCCGTCGACCTTGAGGGTCAGACCCATCACGTGCACGCGATACGTTCGGACGGCCGTGTAGTGTCGCCGACCACCATCGGGTGGGTAGGTCTTCAAGACCGTCCGACCCAATGGGGCGTTGCGAAGCGGCCGACGCACGACGAATCCCAGGTACTTCTCGTTCAGTTTCCGCTGTTGATCGCGTCGAGTGGAGCGATCCCCGGTCATTGCGGCGTTCAGAAGCCCGTCGATCTCGCCGTCGCCAGCGAAGAAGTGAAACCTCTGGCACCGGGCTGAGGGCACCTGGAAGGCGCGAGCGTAGTAGTGGGAGAACTCGTCGAGGAAGTGCCGGTCGATGTAGTCGTCCTCGACGAGTACCGTCTTCGCCCCGAGCTCCGCGAGGTAGTCCCAGAGGTACTCGACGCTTGCATCACCCCCGTTCGATTCGAGGGCTTCGTCGAACCATTCACGCGTCAGTGCGACGAGGCGGATCACCGGTATCGAAGCCGAGGATCGCTAGGTGTAGGACGCGGTGCTGCCTGCGCCTTTCGGAGATGCTCCGACGTCCGGTCCATCGCCCGACGAAGCTCGTCCACTGTCGGAGCGGGCGCTTCGGCGAGTGCCTCCGGCTTCAGCGTCTTGAACAGTCCGACCGTAGCGTTCCCCTCTTCATCGCTCATGGGTTGCGTAGGCTAGCCGGGCGGAGATCTTCCATCAAGTCAGCTCGTGACCGCCCTGCCGGGCGAGCCATAGGAACGAAACGTTAGACTGTGGGCGCGGTCGGCGTAGAGGTCGGAGTTTTCTTGGTGCTCACAGCCCGTTAGTCAGCTGGACCCGGAGCCCGACGAGCAGTCATGAGTGTCGCCGCGACCGAGAGGTCGTCGAGCACGTACTTCAGAGTTCCACGTAGCGGGCTCCCTGCCGTACCGCGCTGTTGGAGGTGCTCATGGAAGTGCTCTATCCCAGGTGCGCAGGCCTCGACGTCCACAAGGACTCGGTGGTCGCGTGTGTTCGGCTCGCGTCGGGCTCCGAGGTCACGCGTCATCTCGCGACGTACGGCACGACGACTTCGGCGTTGCTCGATCTCTCCGAGTGGCTCGCGTCGTACGGCGTCACGCACGTCGCGATGGAGGCCACCGGCGTGTACTGGAAGCCCGTGTGGCACGCGCTCTCCGGTTCCGCGTTGCCGCTCGAGCTGACCGAGGGCGAGATCAAGGACGACGCGTTCGAGCTCGTTCTCGTCAACGCCATGCACATCAAGAAGGTCCCGGGCCGCAAGACGGACATCAAAGACGCGGAGTGGATCGCGGACCTCCTCGCGCACGGTCTCGTTCGCGGGAGCTTCGTGCCGCCCACGCCAGTGCAGGATCTCCGCGTGCTGACGCGCACTCGCAAGCAGCTCACGCGCGAGAAGGCCCAGCACGTCCAACGCGTCCAGAAGACCCTCGAAGACGCCAACATCAAGCTCGCCTCGGTCGTCAGCGACATCACGGGCAAGAGCGGACGCGCCATCCTCGATGCGCTCGCCAAGGGCACGACGAATCCTCACGAGCTCGCGGCCCTCGCCACGACGCGCTTGCGGACTTCGCGCGAGGCACTCGTCGCAGCGCTCCGCGGCAACGTCCGCAAGCCCCACCAGTTCTTGTTGCGCCTCCACCTCCAACAGATCGACGCGCTCGATGCCGCGATCGCCTCCATCGACGAGGAGGTGGGCGAACGCCTCGAGCCCTTTCGCCACGCCACCGCGCTCCTGACCACCATGCCCGGCATCGGCGACGTCGTCGCGCAGGCCCTCGTCTCCGAAATCGGGGCCGACATGCAGCGTTTCCCCTCTGCCTCGCACCTCGTGTCCTGGGCCGGCATGTGTCCTGGACAAGACGAGAGCGCTGGCAAGCAACGCTCGCGTCGCATGCGCAAGGGCGCGACCTGGCTCAAGACGATGCTCGTCCAAGCCGCATGGGCCGCGATCAAGCGGAAGAACAGCTACCTCAACGCGCTCTTCCACCGCATCAAGCGCAGGCACGGGGGCAAGAAGGCCATCATGGCCGTAGCCGCCTCCATGCTTCGCGCCGCCTACTACATGCTCCGCGACGGCACCGAGTATCGAGACCTCGGGCCCGACCACTTCAACACCATCGACACCGAGA
>Ga0209066_10005624_pt1 | contig 13126 bp, 11 predicted proteins | sample All_14_2_FD_187198 | JGI IMG/M metagenome (GOLD analysis project Ga0209066, IMG submission 187198) | Freshwater microbial communities in response to fracking from Pennsylvania, USA - Allegheny Zone_MetaG_DW_15 (SPAdes) (version 2) ...
GTCGAGGAACTCGCGCTTGCGCGTTCTCTTGGTCTTGCGTTCAAATCCAGTGGTGCTCAGGCTCATCTGCTTCATGCTGTCACTGTCTCACATTCAGGGCTGCATGCGGAGGTTTTGCAGACCATCCTTAGCTTTTTACGTGCTTCCGCGTCAAACGTCTTTGTATAGCTGGGCAAATCGTCAATTTGACTTGTGTCTTGAACAGAAATCAGGGCGGCGCTCATGGTTTCCTCGCTTCCAGATTTTTTAGCACGACTGCCTGCTCTTGATAAACATTCAAGAAATCCTGCTTTACCCACGCAATAAACTTGGGATCATCTGGTCCATTAAACACGTGAGTGGATCGAGGATCGTCGCGGTTGCGGCTATCCCAACTCTTGCGCAAGTCCTGCTCCGTAGGATTTGTGGCCATTCTGAAAAACAATGACGCCGTATCTTTAGCCTGGTCATAGTCCAACTGCCACATCTTTCGCCGGTACTCCAGCGTCGGCACAGGCCCGCCCTTGATCTTGCCCGGCCATTTGGCGTGTCCGGGCGCGTAGTTGCTGGACACCACCTGTACGCTGCCATCGGAGTAGAACAGCGCCCACAACATGCCGGCCTGCCCATCCGGATAGGGCGGCAGTTCAATTTCCTTGGTTTCGTATTTGCGTGGCTTGTCGTCGCCCTGCCACCAGTCATACGTCAACTTCACTTTGATTGCAGGGCGCCATTTGGCGGGCACGCTGAAGCAACACATCATGCCGGCGCCTTCAAAAGGTCTGACGGGCACGCCGCCTGCAACCTTGTTCTCGTCATCAGGCTGTTCAAACAAGAATCCGTTGAGTTCCTGATCGGTGTAGTTGATCGCCGTGACTGACACAGCCTCCGTGCCGGATGTTCTCGCACACCCAGTCAGCGCCATGCCGGCCAGCAGCAAAGGCAGCATCAACTTCATCGTGCTGAGGCGTGGTCTGTTATGCATATCGGCTGGGTAGATGGGATGCGGCCTCAAGACTCTGCAGCGCTTCGTCTACAGGTAGATCAGGGATCCATTGATGGGCGTTTTGCAGCAGTGTCAAGCGCTCCGTGGCGCGCTGCTGCAATACCCATCGGCAGATGCTCATGCGGTCAGGTGTGTTTGTCACGCCCAAACGATCGGCCTGCTTCAGCGCATGAACCGCTTGATGGTGTATTTCAGAAGGACGAGACACTGTACGTGTTGCGCACCCTTCTGGAAGGTCGCCCCATACTGCGGCAATCACCTCGTCAGGCTCGCTATCGTTGAGCAAGGCTGCGAACTGGTCATCGTTGAGTTCGGGGGCTTTGAGTTCATCCCATGGGGACGCCGCGATGAGTTGAGACTCGTTGCCATGTGAGGCGTCAAGGGTTTGCAGGGCTTCCCATTGCCCATGCCGGCTCATGAACGCCCATTGATCATGATGGCCAAACAGGCTGGCTTTCTGTGTCGGCGTGAGGGCACGGTGTATGGCCGGGAGGCGTCGTGTATCAGTGAACCGAAAATTAAACTGCATGTCACCGCAGGAGACAACGGTCCATCGCTTGAGCCTGGACAACAGCGTTGGAAGGGCATCTGCAGCATGAATGCAGATGACGGCCGGCAAGGCATTAAATTGCGCCAACAGTTTGCGTGCAGGCTCAGAATCGGGCAGGTACGGCAGCAACCACGGCGATGCAGTCAGTACATCCGCATCATTGTTGGCGCGTTCATAAAAGAGCGCGTTTTGCGGCTCGACAGGCAGCGGCCATCGGCGAACAAACGACAGCGTATCGTCAAGAAAGACACCGTCAATGAGCAAGTAGGTTTGCTTACCCTGTACTGGCACGATCGCGTCTAGTTGCGCCAGCCACTGGGGAGAGAACGAGTCGATCATTCACTTACTCCAGTCGAGTGAAGGCGGGAGCCGACAGCAGCGACTTGCGCAAGCAGGCAATGCAAATGGACCTGGGCATCGCCGGGAAGTCGAAGGCTTGCGTACCTGCCCCCTCCATGTGCTTGGACCCCGCCTGGATGATGATCTTGCCCGGGCATTGGGCGGTGAAGTTGCCGTTCTCGATGGTCAGGCTGGCCCCGCCGCTTACAGCCAGAACCACTCTCTTGCCTGCTGCGATGTTCACCGAACCATGGGCCGTCTTCAGCTCCAACGTTTGCTTGGCAGCAATCTGCGCGGGCCCAGCCTGAGCCTGCATATCAATCGGCCCTTGTGCGGCGATCAGTGTCAGCCCCTTGCCAGCCGCTTCACTGCCGGGCTGAATGGCTCCTGCCAGGATGCCGATGGCCTGGCCTGTGTGAACACGCGCCTGACCGCCCACAGCAAAGTGGGTGTCCTGCCCACTCGCGATCGTCGTGGTGTCGTTGCTGCTCAGATGCAGATCCTGCCCGGCCGTGATGCCGATGCCGGCTTTGCCCACGAGGGCGATGTTGGGATCAGCCATGTGAGGCACTTTGCCTTGCCCTGTGCCGGTGACCTTGTCCTGTGCATCGGCCACGGCGTTGGTCAAGCTGGTGTGGCTGACCATGCCGCTCAGGCTCTTGGTCAAGGCCGCCGCTGGTGCCAGCTTGTCATCCAGGGTGCTTTGGCTTGCGCCTGCGCTGCCCGCCGAGCTGGCCAGGCCCACGGTCTGGTGCGTGCTGGCAGCCTGGTGGAAGGTGCTGGCTAGCTGCTGCATCTGCTTGGCCAGGGCGATGCCAGCGGCGTTGTCGCCCGCGCCTTCGCCGGTCTGGCCCAGGCCATTGTTCAGGCTGTAGGTGCTGAGCATGACGCCGCGCACCGCCCTGAGGCCACCCCAGGCATCGGTGCGCAGTTCGAAGCCAAGGCCTCTGAAGCTGCCACGGTGGTTGTCGGCCTGGTGCAGCAAGTGGCCCATTTGCAGCCAGGCCTGGCTTTGCGTGCTGTGCAGGTGCATGCGCCCCTGGTTGGGTGTGTCGTCAAACACAAGCTGGCTATAGCCCTGGCCGCCGAACTCCTTGCTCTTGATGCCGCTGAGCGCCGCCGCGTTGCTCTGGCCTTCTGATCCCTCATTGGCGACACCCGGTGCAGCGCCATGCAGGGCTGTTGCCGCCGCTACCCGAGCCGATCAGGTTCATTTGCCCGCCGGGGCGGTGGTCGGAGGACTCGGCAAAAGCGCTGGTGTCGGCAGCGTAGGGCTGGCCGCCAGGAGTGCGGGGTACGCCGCCCTCCCCGCGCCCGCTATAGAGGCTGGCGTGCACATAAGGGCGGTCGATGTCGTTGTTCAGAAAGCCCACCAGCACCTCGTGCCCGATGCGCGGGATGAACTGGTGGCCCATGCCGGGGCCGGACAGGCGTTGCATGACGCGCACCCAGCAGCTGTGATCGCTGTTGGCACGCAGCGACGCAAAGGGGTTGGCCTGCCAATGAAACTTAACTTTGACACGGCCCAGTTTGTCGGTGTAGAGTTCATCAGCGCCGTTGGCGGCTGTGCTGCCGTCTGGCCCCACCACGATGGCCGTTTGCATACCCATGGCTGTAGGGCGGGGGCGGGGGCGCAAACCGGTGTCATCCATCAGCACGGCGCGCCACGGCACGTTGCGGCGCAGGGCTTGAAACTGGCAGGCATAGCCGGTCTGTGCGGCCAGTTGCTGCAAGGCTTGCGTATCGACCGCCTCATGATCTTGGTCCACCGACAAGCTAAGCTGCGGCAACTCAGCCTGCCCCAGTGACTTCACGATGGTGTCGCTGAGGTCTTTGGGTAGGTTGTTGACCCCGTAGGCATCCGTGGCGGTGATGAAAAATTCCTTCTCATCCGCCGTCAGGCCAAATGCGGCCAGCGGGTCCAGTGTGGATTGGGTGATGGCCAACCAGGTGCCGGCTCGCAGGGTGCGCACGGTGCCACGGCCCAGCCAGGTTTTGTAGCGTGCCTCGTGAGCTTCTTGCAGGCGCGTGGCGGTGAACTGGGCCTCAAACTGGTTGCCAAAGAGGTAGTCGCCCGTAGGGTCGTAACTGGTGAGCCAGTCGTGCAAGCTGGTGGCCTCGTCGCCGCCCCATTGGTGCGCCGTGGGCACTTCGGCAGTGATGGCGCTGTTGGCCACGTAATCCCAGCCCTGCACCACGGTGGCGGTGGGCCCCAGGCGGCGAATGGCGCCCATGGCCTGTACGCTGTCTTGCTCCTCCTGGCTGTTGCTGCGGTGGAATCGCACGCCCTGGCCACCTAAGCTGCTGGCACTGGTCGGGTCTTGGGGTTGCTGGGCACTGTGGACAAAGAAGACCACGGAGTGCCCCCCGGGAGCGGCTTCGTCTTCCTCTACGCGCCAGCAGATGCCTTCTTCTGCCAACAGGCGCTGCACGAAACTGATATCTGTTTCTCTGTATTGCACGCAATACGAGCGCTGGCCACCGTTGCGGGCAAACAGCCCCCCTGCCACGTAGTCGGCCACGCCATCGTCCCAGCGCCAAGCGGCAATAGTGCGGTGGTCGGCAAACACGTCTTCGACGATCTCAATGACCGATTTGCCTTGCCAGATGCGACTGTTGAGCGTGTGGCCCAGCAGCGCGATCCATGGTTGCACCAACAGACCCTTGCGAGAAAAACCGCCGTCGGATTCCAGTGAATCAGCTTGCACCACGTAACCGCTGCGCCGCGTGCGGCTGCCGTCGGCCAGCGTGGTGTGCAAGGTAATGGGGCGAGCAGTAAGCTGCTTGAGCTGGACATGGGCATCCAGCACCAAGGCGTTGATATACAGGGCGAACGGTTGCGAGACGGCTTCATGCAGCACAAAGCTCTCGACCATCAAGTCTGCCGGCAGGCTGCTTTGATTGTTTGGTGCGGACAGGCTGTAAAGGCGCGTTTCGCAGCCCCACTGCGCGATGATGGCTGCCAAAGCCCCATTGATGGCGGACTGGATGGACGACAGCCCACCAGCCAAGCTTGATGAATTCAGACCCATGGTGGGTTCCCTGACCTTGCTTATAGTGGATTGACTGCAGCGTGTGATTTTCAGGGGCGAATCAGTTGAAAACACACACCCCGAGGTGTGTAGGCGTAACTGCCTGAAACCAATTTGCAGTCAGGGTCGCAGTGGCGACAGTGCGGCGCACATCAAGGGGCCCGCGCACTCACGCCTTTCAAAACATTAAAATTGATGCAAAGTTGCATCAAACAGAGTTGGAGGTCGCCATGCGAACCACCGTCACCATCGACGACGAGTTGTACGAGAAAGCCCCGAAAGAGGCTGACCCTGCCATGGACAAGACCTATCTGTTACGCGAGCCCATCAGAACCTTCGTACGCGTGCAGGTCGCCCCCAAGATAAACAACATCCCTAGGCAACGCGGCTCCTTGGCGTCATGAATGGCGATATGAGCCTGCGGACCTCCGCCTTGGTGCCCCCCGGCGAAACACTCTGGACGCTCGACAAGCGCCTGACAAAACTGGCCACTCGCTACTGGGTCGCGCACCCAGCGCCGCTGCATTGAGGAGCAAAGACCGTGGCCTACAACGAACAAGAAACCCGCTTCTTCCTGATCGACCGAGTGCTGTGGGACAAGGGTTACAACAGCCATCAGCGCATCAAGATGGAAACCCCTGCTCCGGTGGAGCCCTCCGGCCACAAAGGCCGCCGCCGCAAAGGCGCTGGCCGTGTGGATTACCTGCTGTGCGTGCAATTGGACAACATGCCTCAGCCCTTGCCTGTGGGCGTGCTGGAGGCCAAACATGCCGGTGAAGACCCGCTCAAAGGCATGCAGCAAGCCAAGGGCTATGCCGACTGCCTGCGCTTTGACGCCAAGTATGTTTTCGCCACCAACGGCCACCTGTACGGCGAGTTCGATTTCTTCACCAATTTGCAAGCTGGCCCGACGCCGTTTGCCGACTTCCCCTCACACGAAGCCCTGACTGCGCGCTACGCCAAAGACACGGGCATTGACCTGGCCCGCCCGCAAGCCGCCATGCTGTTTCAGGCTGACAGCCCCGCGTGGTCACAGTCTCGCTATTACCAGGATGCGGCCATCCGCGCCGCGTTTGAAAAGATCCTGCTCGACCAGCAACAAGGCCAAGCCCCTCGCGTGCTGCTGACACTGGCCACGGGCGCAGGCAAAACCATCATCGCCACCAACCTGCTGTGGCGCTTGAACCAGGCCGGGCAATTGCCCAAGCCCGCGCTCTTTTTGTGCGACCGCGATGAGCTGCGCGAACAGGCCTACAGCAAACTCAAAGCCGCCTTTGGCGACAACGCCCGCATCGTCAAAACCGAGAAGGGCAAAAACGCCGCCCAGAACGCCCGCGTTCACATCGCCACCTACCAAACCCTGGGCCTGGATGACGATGCCAACGATGATGGCAACGAAGCCTTCGCCAGCTTCCTGACTGATCATTACGGTGAAGACGCCTTCAGCGTCATCATCATTGACGAGTGCCACCGCTCCGCCTGGGGCCGCTGGTCTGAAGTGCTCAAGCGCAACCCCAACGCCATCCACATCGGGCTCACGGCCACGCCGCGCAAGCTGCACGAATCCAAAAGCGCCACGCCGGAAGACGTCGAGATCACCGCACACAACGTCAAATACTTCGGCGAGCCGGTGTATGAATACAACCTGATCCAGGCGCAAGAAGACGGCTACCTGGCCGCCTGCGAGATCGTCAAACGCAAGCCCAGCATCGACAGCGCCATCTTCACCAGGGCCGACATCCTCAAAGCGGGCGTGAAAGACATCCGCACCGGCAAGCCGCTGACTGAAGCCGACCTCACCAAAAGCGAATACACGGGCAAGGACTTCGACGACGAGTTGTTCATCGAACTGCGCACGCCCAAAATGTGCCAGGACTTGTTCAAGCTCTTGTGCGACAACGGCGGCCCGGAGCAGAAGGTGATCATCTTCTGCACGCGCGAGATCCACGCCGACCGCGTGGCCCAGCACATGAACAACCTCTACGCCCACTGGTGTAAAGAGGCGGGCCAAACGCCCAAAGACGACTACGCTTTCAAATGCATGGGCGGCACCAACAATGGCTCGGACATGATCGTGCCCATGCGCGGCTCGGGCGAGCGCGCATTCATTGCCTGCACGGTGGACTTGCTTGAAGCGGGCGTGGACATCGAGCGACTCAACGCCGTGGTCTTCTTTCGCTACCTGTTGTCGCCCATCAAGTTCTACCAGATGGTGGGGCGCGGCACCCGCATCCATGAAGAGACGCAGAAGTACAAGTTCTGGCTGTATGACTACACCGGCGTGACCGACCTGTTCGGCACCGATTTCATCACCAAGCCGCCACGACCGGGCAGCGGTGGCCAGGGTGGCGGAGGCGGCAACACGGGCGGTGGCGATGGCACGGGCGACAACACGCCCAAAGTGGCCGAGATGCTGGGCCAGTACGTGGTCGTCAACGCGCTGGGCCGCTTCATCCTCAGCAGCCGCGATGGCCGCGACACACCCATTCCGGTGGACGAATACCGCCGCGAGGTGATCCAGCGCGTGGTGTCAGAAGCCAGCAACCTCAATGACTTCCGCGCCCTGTGGATCGAGACGCAAAAGCGCAAGCAACTGATCAACCACCTTTTGGGCGACAACTTCAGCCCCGATGTGATCCGCGAAATCGACCAGATGACCGACTTTGATTTGTACGACTTCTTTGGCCACCACGGCTACCATGCGCGCGCCTTGAAACGGCCCGAGCGCGGCGCGCTGTTCATCACGCACCACCAAGCCTGGTTTGACGACATGGATGCCAAGGCTGCCATCGTGATCAAGGGCCTGGGGCACCAGTTTGCGCAAGGCGGCACCGATGCGCTGGAAAGCCAGAACCTGTGGGAAGTGCCAGAGATCAAGCAGGCTGGCGGGCTGGATGCACTGCGGGTGATGGGCAAGCCTGTGAAGATGATGCATGAGGCTAAGGGAAGGTTGTTTGGGGTATGACAGAAAGACAAACACGCATCGGCGACATTGCCAGGGTTGTAGCAGGAGGCACCCCGCCACGGGGCGTGGCCACTTACTACGGCGGGTCGATTCCGTGGGTTAAGACCCTCGACTTGAACTGTGGCGCTGTCACCAATAGTGAAGAGCACATCACAGCAGAAGGCCTCAGCGCGATTCGAGGAGAGCTCAACCCTCCCGGCACAGTAATGGTCGCGATGTATGGAGGGGCTGGCACCATCGGTAAGTCTGGCGTATTGGGCATTGAAGCGGCGACCAATCAAGCTGTGGCATCAGTCTTACCCAACCCCAAAGTCTTTGACTCCCATTTTCTGCACTTCCAATTGATGCACATCCGTGGCGAGTGGATGCGATTCAGCCAAGGAAATCGAAAAGACCCGAACATCAACAAATCGGTTGTCGAAGACATGATGGTTTGGGTGCCCGTCGAAGTACCCGAGCAAGTGGCCATCGCAGCAACCCTAAGTGGCCAACTAGCCGAAGTAGACGCGGCCCGTCAAGCAGCCGAAGCCCAACTGCGCGACATCACCCTGCTGCGCAGCCGCACGCTCAAAACCATCTTCGCCGAGCTGGGTGCCGCACCACGCAAAATCTTGGGCGACCATGCCACCACCATGAGTGGCGTTACGCCTTCGCGTGGCGACAATGCCTATTGGCAACCTGCAGAGATCCCTTGGGTCAAGACCGGCGAAGTCGCCTTCGCGCCCATCACGGCCACCGAGGAATCGATTTCCGCCAAGGCTCTGGCCGAATGCTCTCTGGCACTGCTCCCCCCCAAAACCGTCCTGATCGCTATTACAGGTGAAGGCAAGACACGAGGGCGCTCTGCTGTTTTAGAAGTACCAGCCACCACGAACCAGCACTCCGTGGCAGTCTTGCCAAATGTCACCTGGGAGTCGGACTTTCTGCAGCTTTGGCTGCAATCGTCATACCTCGATTTGCGTCAACTTTCCGAAGGTCGTGGAGGCAGTCGCTCTGCGTTGAGCGGCGCGCAAATCAAGGCCCTGCAAGTACCCACCCCCGACAGGACCGTACAACAAGACATCGTCCAGCGCGCCCAAGCCGCAATGGCCACCATCGACACCATGGAGCAAGCCTGCAAAGCCTCGCTCAAAGACATCGAGCAATTGCCCCAACGCATCCTCGCCCAAGCCTTCGAGCAGGTCGCCGCATGAACACACGACCCATCAGCGAATCCCAAGATGCTGACCTGCGCGGCTCCATGGCCGCGCTGGAGCGTGCCGCACAACGTGCCCGCGAGATCGCCACCCAGACTGGCACCGCCATCGTCGTCAGCCATCATGGCGTCATCGAGTATCTTTACCCGCCTTTCGCCTCCGCAGCTGCTCCCGCTACCGCGCCAGCAGGCAACGCCCATGCCGGTCAAGAACCATGAGCCAAATCGTCATTTACGAAGACGCTGATGCAGCCAGCCCCGTTCAGGTCACACTGGAAGGCGACACGGTTTGGCTGCGCCAGGAGCAACTGGCCGAACTGTTCGCCCGCGAACGCTCCGTGATCAGCAAGCACATTCGCAATGTGTTCACGGAAGGCGAATTGGTGCGCGAATCAGTATGTGCAAATTTTGCACATACTGCCGCCGATGGCAAAACCTACCAGGTCGAGCACTACAACCTGGACGTCATCATCTCGGTCGGCTACCGTGTCAAATCCCCTCGCGGCGTGCGTTTCCGCCAATGGGCTAGCGGCGTGCTCAAGCAGCACCTGGTCCAGGGCTACACCCTCAATCAGCAACGACTGGCCGAACGCGGGCTGGGCGAAGCCCGGCAGGCGTTGAATCTGCTGGCGGGCACTTTGCGTGCCAATGCGCTGATCAACGACACCGGCAGCGCCGTGCTCGACCTGATCACCAGCTATGCCCAGACCTGGCGCGTACTGCTGCACTACGACGAAGACCGCCTGGCCCTGCCCGATGGTTGCCAGCCCGCACGCGGCATCCTGGCGCTCAACCAAGCTCAATCCGCCATTGAACGCCTCAAGGCACAACTGCTGGTTTGCGGTGAAGCCACCGCCTTGTTTGGCCAAGCCCGAGGCGAAGGCCTGGCCGCCATCCTGGGCAGCATCGAACAAACCATGTTCGGCGAGCTCCTGTACGCCAGCCGCGAACTCAAGGCCGCGCACCTGCTTTATTTCGTGATCAAGGATCACCCGTTTTCAGATGGCAACAAGCGCATCGGCTCATTGTTGTTTCTGCTGTACCTTCAACAAGAGGGCATGGCCCTGCACATCAACGCCACAGCCCTGACCGCCCTGGCCTTGCTCGTGGCAGAGAGCGCCCCCACCAACAAGGATTTGTTGATTCGGCTGATCGTGAATCTGCTGATGAACACCTGATCAATGGCTACCAAAACATCCGCCAAACAACCCAAAGCCATCGCCTCCACGCAATCGCTCTCGTCCTTCGTCAAGAGCATCTGCGATGTGATGCGCCGCTCCAACTGCGCCAGCGCCTTGCAGTATGTGCCCGAGCTGACGTGGATCTTGTTCCTGCGCATCCTCGATGCCCAGGAAACACGCGACCATGAAAAGGCTGACGCCGTCGGCGCCCGCTTCACCCCCGCCCTGCGCAGCCCCTACCGCTGGCAAGACTGGGCCGCGCCCTACGCTGACAAGCCCGATCACCCCCAAACACCCGAAGGCCAGCCCTTCGGCTGGAAGCGCCAAGAGCTGTTCGCAGCAGGCGATGGCAAGCTGTTCGAGTTCATCAACAAAGCGCTCTTGCCTCATCTGCACAGCCTGGACATTGACCTGCGCACCGGCCTGCCCAACCCCGATGCCAGCCGCAAGCAGCGCATCATCGGTCGCATCATGACGGCGGTCGAGCGCGTGCGTGTGGATTCAGAAACCAATCTGCGCGACATCCTCGACAAGGTGCACGAGATCCACATCGACCATGTGGACGACACCCACTTCTTCACCCTGTCGCAAGTCTATGAAGACCTGCTCTTGAAGATGGGCGAGAAGAACTCCGATGGCGGCCAGTTCTTCACCCCGCGTGAGGTGATCCGAGCCATGGTCCACACAGTGAACCCTTCACTGGGCCAGACGGTGTATGACCCCTGCTGCGGCACGGGTGGCTTCCTGGCCATTGCCTACGAGAACCTAGCGCGCAAGCTGGGCAGCAGCGCAACCAGCACCGACATCGACACGCTCAAGCACGACACATTCTTTGGCCGCGAAAAAGAGAACCTCGTCTTCCCCATTGCACTGGCCAACCTGGTGCTGCACGGCATCGACCAGCCCAATCTGTGGCACGGCAATTCACTGACACGCCGCGCCACCTACGGCGCCTTGTTTGACCACGCGCCCAAGACCTTTGATGTGATCCTGACCAACCCGCCATTCGGCGGCAAGGAAGGCAGTGACGCCCAGAAGAACTTCGCGTTTGAGACCAGCGCCACCCAGGTGCTGTTTGTGCAGGACATCCTGGCCGAGCTGGCACCCAAAGGCACTTGCGCCATCGTGCTGGATGAAGGTCTGCTGTTTCGCACCAACGAGAGCGCCTTTGTTGACACCAAGCGCAAGCTGGTCGATGAGTGTGATTTGTGGGCCATCCTCAGCCTGCCAGGCGGCGTGTTCTCCACAGCCGGTGCCGGTGTGAAAACCAATCTGCTGTTCTTCACCAAAGGCAAGAAGACCGAGCGCATCTGGTACTACGACCTATCGCATGTGAAGGTGGGCAAGAAGACACCTCTGACACTTGCCCACTTTGGCTTTGATGAGCAAGGCCATGTGCTGCCTGATAGCGCCCTGCCCGCCACGCTCATGGCCGATTGGCAGCAAGATGAAGCCAACGCGGGCAAGCCCTTCCCCAGCTATGCGCGGATGCTGGCGCAGCGCGGCAAACCAAAGGGCGACAGCCGCTATTCGTGGACCATTGATTTCGCAGCACGCAGAGCCGAAGCGCGGGCTCAAGCACAGCCGCTGAAGGATGAAGCCGCAACGATCAGGGCGGCCGTTGTTGACCTCAAAGAACAACTCAAGCGCCTGAAAAAGGACAAGGCCAAACCAACGGCCATTGACGCGCACGAAGCTCAAGTTCGCGAGCAGGAAAAGGCCGCGCGTGATCTGGAGGCCCAAGCCCTGGCCATTGACGCCGCCGTGTTTGACCTCAAAGCGGTCAACCCCCATGTCGTTGCCAATACGGACGACCGCACGCCTGCGCAAATCATCCAAAATATTGAAGCCCAAGGCCAGATTGTGGCGAGTGCTTTGACCAAACTGTCTGAACTCTTGAACAGGAGTCATTGAAATGGCCCACACACCCCAAATCAAAATCCCCGCCACCTACATCCGGGGTGGCACCAGCAAGGGCGTGTTCTTCCGCCTGCTGGACCTGCCCGAGGCCTGCCAGGTGCCGGGCGCGGCCCGTGACAAGCTGTTCATGCGCGTCATCGGCAGCCCCGACCCCTATGCCGCGCACATCGACGGCATGGGTGGCGCCACGTCGAGCACCAGCAAGTGCGTGATCCTGTCCAAGTCCAGCGTGCCCGATCACGATGTGGACTACCTCTACGGTCAGGTCTCGATCGACAAGCCCTTCGTGGACTGGTCGGGCAACTGCGGCAACCTGTCCACGGCAGCCGGCGCCTTCGCCATCCACGCCGGGCTGGTTGACCCCGCACGCATTCCGGACAATGGCGTGTGTGTGGTCCGCATCTGGCAGGCCAACATCCAGAAAACCATCATCGCCCACGTGCCCGTCACCAACGGTCAGGTGCAGGAAACCGGTGATTTCGAGCTCGATGGCGTGACCTTCCCGGCCGCCGAGATCGTGCTCGAGTTCATGGACCCGTCCGATGACGGCGACGAAGTCGGCTCGATGTTCCCCACGGGCAACCTGGTCGATGACCTGGAGGTCCCCGGCATTGGCACGCTCAAGGCCACGATGATCAAGGCAGGCATCCCCACCGTGTTCGTCAACGCCGCCGACATCGGCTATACGGGCACCGAGCTGCGCGAGCAGATCAACACGGACGCCGCAGCGCTCCAGCGCTTCGAAGCCATCCGCATCGCCGGCGCCCTGCGCATGGGCCTGATCAAGACGCCCGAAGAGGCCGCCACCCGCCAGCACACCCCCAAGATCGCTTTCGTGGCGCCGCCCACCGCTTACAAGGCGTCCAGCGGCAAGACCATTGAGGCGTCGGACGTGGACCTGCTGGTGCGCGCCCTGTCCATGGGCAAGCTGCACCACGCCATGATGGGCACCTGCGCGG
>Ga0209066_10005627_pt1 | contig 13126 bp, 8 predicted proteins | sample All_14_2_FD_187198 | JGI IMG/M metagenome (GOLD analysis project Ga0209066, IMG submission 187198) | Freshwater microbial communities in response to fracking from Pennsylvania, USA - Allegheny Zone_MetaG_DW_15 (SPAdes) (version 2) ...
ATTCTGCGCCTGTTTGCCCCTGCTTTGAGAGTCCTTTTTAAGCAAATTATTTATATAAATAAGAACGTTACATAACAAACAATTAAGTGATCGAACTCTGGCATGAAATTTGAATATAAAGGGTAGGGAATTAACATGAGTACTACAACGCTCATCATCATGGTCGTAGTGTTGATCCTATTGTTCGGCGGGGGCGGCAGTTACTATTGGAGGAGACGAAAGTAGGTGTAACTGCTCAAATTAAGGATAATTTAGCGCGAAAGAAAGGAGAAACTGACATGAATATTTTTTACATCATTGGTGTTATTGTTGTTGTGCTTTTCGTAGCAGGCTTTTTAGGACTGAGGTAGCCCCGGCACCCTCAAGATCAGGATTATTAATGGCGCAGAGGACTATATTGGAACCCTCACCAGGGTCTATGATGAGTATTTTTCATATTATTTCGGATTCTGGCGGACCTATATCGGGCAGGTGATCTATCGGTAAAGGGTGTGAATTCAAACTTCTGATTTTCCTTCGCCTTTTGGCACGAATTTACATGATCTGTTTTGGGATGGGGGTATAAGTTAACGAAGGGCTATGTAAGCGTTTTGGGATGTGAAAAAAAGAGGGGGGAATATAAAAACATTAGGATGGTTTTATTTTCTATCGTTTTGGTTTTAGGTATGGCGGGCGCGGCAAGCGCCGTGACTTTAACGGACGTGACTCTGTTTACTGCTACCGGCACGACTCAGGCGGAAGACTATGTTTCAAACGGATGGGGAGATGTTAATTTCTTAAGTCCTCCGACAGAAGATCCACTACATGGGAAATGAACTATTCTTGCCCTTCCCTATATCTTCAATCAATCCATCAACATTATCCAGGGGAAGAGATGCCTATTGCCAAGCTTAACCATTTAAGAAAACCTGCAAATTAACTCTCATAAATAGCAAACAGTTGATCCAGATAAAATTTCTGTGTGCCCACATGCCGCTTCAGGCATCATCTGCCAACTACATCTACCCCTGACTCCCTCAGTTTCGACAAAAATGCCTCGGTTAATTCGTTGAGACTTGTCTGGTTGGCTGACTGAGCTCTGCCTAATCCCTTTATAATCTCTCCCTGCCGGCGATACGCAACCTCACCATAGCTCAGGAGAGTGGTCAGTACTTTCTCATGGCCAAGATTCTGGCTCCAAGACTTAAAATCCTCTGGAGTCTTGCACACCTCTTCGCCGAGTCGGACCAGGGTATTTCTGAAAGAGTGTGGGTTGAAATACGTCAAACCGGCTCCGGAAAAGGCTTCCTTAAAGACCTTGCGGATCGGAGTTGCGTTGCTCCAGTGCTCTTTTGTCAACCCTGCCGGAGTAAACTGCCGATCAGGTCCCAACGCAATTTTGGTTGCCGGGAAAAGAGGATCATCATTACCCCAGAGCTTCTCTTCCCGCAGATATGCTACCCATTCAGCCACAATTCCGCGAACATCATCTCCGACTTGAAAAAAGAAGGTACCAAAGGTCTTTCTGAATTTGGTCTTCACCTGTCGAGCATCTTGGTAGACGCTATCCGTTACGAGATCGACATGCTTCAGCTTCATGGAGGCGATCGCACTGTCCCGAGCACCAGTCAAAATCGTAAATGCCACCAAGGCCCGGTTTCGGAGCTCCATTTCGCTCCCGGTCGGCATCGTTTTTATCACATGCCGGATCTGTTCCAAGGTCGGTACTTTTTGTTCACGTTGGGCCGTAGCTACCCGTGTGTCGTTGTCAGACAAATTGAAATACTCGGCATCAGAATACTGAAGGTGTGATTTGTAACCAGGCTTATCCGAGAGCCATTCAAAAAATCTTTTGAGTTGAGTGAGAGTCGCATGCTGAGTTGCCTTGCTGAGCTTTTCTCCGGACTGCTGCCCCCTCTGTTCGGAGAGATGCCTCTTGAAGGCAATTGCCTGGCTGCGATGAAATGCCTTAAAATCTTTATATTTTGTATAGCTCTCAAACCGACTGAGAGCCTTCGCCGCCGCATCGACCGTCGCCTCGCTATGACGTTTGGCCTCCTTCAAAAAGGAGAAATATTGGCGCTTGATTCTTTCATTAACTGGGCTGTGTTTTGCCATGGTTTTATACCCCTATTGCAAGTCACTGTTTACGGTGGGTTTGTAGCTCTCAACTAGACTGGATCGTGTCAGCCTAATTTTGGTCCTTCGCACCTAAAATCAGTCATGGTTTCAATTCCACCTAAGCACGAGCAAGTGTCGATTATCTCCTCCCTTAATGATGCGACGGCCGAACTCGACACCCTCGCCGCCGAAGCCCAACGCGCCATCGATCTCCTGCAAGAACGGCGCACCGCGCTTATCTCCGCCGCCGTCACCGGACAGATTGATGTGCGCCAGCACCCAAGGAGCTAACCATGGTCAAAATCACTTCCGAAGCCGCCTTTGAAGAACACATCGAAGATGTCCTACTCAATCAGCATGGCTTCTTTTCCGCTCAGCAGGCAGATTACGACAAGGCCCTGTGCCTACGTCCTGAGACGGTCATCTCCTTCATCCGCGCCACGCAAACCAAAAAATGGGCCGACTATTGCGAGCTGATCGGTGACAAGGCTCAGGCGACCCGCAACCTCCTCAAGCGCATCAAGGAAGTGGTGGACAAGGAGGGCACGCTCCACGCCCTGCGCAAAGGCTTCGACATCCACGGCGGCGGGCATTTCGCCCTTTGCTTCTTCGAGCCCACCAATCCCGTGGCCGAGGAGAGCCGTCGGCTTTATCAGGAAAACCTCCTGCACCTCCAGCGGCAGTTAAAGTTCTCCGATCAGGACGAGAAGTCGATCGATTTGGTCATCTTCCTCAACGGCCTGCCGATCTTCACCATCGAGTTAAAGAATCAAATCTCAGGGCAAAATGTGGTTCACGCTCTGAAACAATACAAGAACTCACGGAATCCCAAGGAGCCGCTGTTCCGCTTCAGGCGTTGCCTCGCCCACTTTGCCATGGACAACGACCTGATCTATGTGGCCACCGAACTCGCGGGGGCCAAAACCCAGTTCCTGCCCTTCAATCAGGGCTGGGACGGCGGTGCGGGTAACCCGCCCTGCAAGATTGGCTATGCTACCAGTTACCTGTGGCAGGAAATTTGGCAGAAGCCGCGTATCCTCGACTTGATCCAACGTTTCATCCGCGTCGTGGATGTGCTGAATGACAAGGGAAAGAAGACCGGCAAACAGCGGCAGATCTTCCCGCGTTTTCACCAACTGACCTGCGTGCGCGAACTGGGTGCAGATGCCCAAAAGCATGGGGCGGGCAGGCGTTACCTGAACCAGCACAGTGCGGGCAGCGGCAAGACCAACTGCATTGTCTGGCTGGCCAACAGCCTCGCCACCCTGCACACGCCCGACGGCAAGCCGGTGTTCAGCTCGGTGATCGTGATCTCCGATCGACGGGTCATCGACCGCCAGTTGCAACGCACTCTGAAGCAAGTGATTGAGACCCCGGGCATGCTGGTCAATATCGCCGCTGATGAAGGCATGACCTCGAAGGATCTCAAAACGGCACTCGAAGACGGTAAGCGTATAATTGTCTCCACTCTACAGAAGTTCGGCAAGATCCTGGGCAGCATGGACGAGCTGCCGGGCGAATGCTTTGCGGTGATCGTGGATGAAGCGCACTCTTCGCAGGGTGGTGACAGCGCCAAGGCAGTGCAGAAGGTTTTGTCTTATTCTTCCGATGACGAGCAGAAGGACGAGGAGGAAAAGTCAGCGGAGGATCGCATTTTGGAGGAGATGAAGCGGCGCGGGCCACAAAAGAATGTGAGCCACTTTGCCTTCACTGCCACGCCCAAGCCCGAGAACTTGCAGCAGTTCGGCACCAAGCAAAAAGATGGGACTTACCGCCCCTTCAGCCTCTACACCATGCGTCAAGCAATAGAAGAGTGCTTCATCCTCGATGTACTGAAGAACTACGCGACCTACGACCAATACTGGGCATTGCTGAAGAAGGTGAAGGACGACCCCGAGTTCGATGGGGTGAAGGCCAAGTCGCTGCTTAAGCAATTCGTCAGCCGGCACGAGCGGACAATCGCCAAGAAAGTCGCCATCATCGTGGAGCACTTTCAAACGTCGGTCAACGACAAGCTGGGCGGTAAAGCCAAAGCAATGATCGTCACATCGTCGCGGCTCCATGCCGTACGTTACCGGCTGGCTGTCGATGCCTATTTGAAAAACATAGGCAGCCCGTCCAAAGCGCTCGTGGCGTTCACCGACACCGTGAAAGACGCCAAGGACGGCAAGGAATACACGGAAGCCAAGATGAATGGCTTCCCGGAGGCGACAACGGCGGATCGTTTCGAAGCGGATGAGAACCGCTTCCTGATCGTGGCAAGCAAGTTCCAAACTGGTTTTGACCAACCAAAGCTCGTTGCCATGTATGTGGACAAGAAACTCAGCGGGGTGACGTGTGTGCAAACTCTGTCCCGCCTCAACCGTACCATGGCGGGCAAGGAAGAGACATTCGTACTGGACTTTGAAAACAGCGCCGAGGAGATCGAGAAAAGCTTTCAGCCGTTTTACGACCGCGTCACGCTTTCCAAGGAGACCAACCCAAACCAACTCTACAACATACGCACCGACCTTGATAAATTCGGGATCCACGAGCCGCCGGATGTGGAGGCCTTCGCCGAATTGTGGTTTGCCGAGAAGCCAAAACTCCCCCTCCTTCACGCCACCGCTGATCCGGTGGCCAAGAAGTGGCTGGCGGAGGCGGAGGAAGAGCAGGTGGATTACAAGTCCAAGGCCCGCGATTTTGTAAAGCTCTACACGTTCATCTCGAACCTTTTCCCAATCCGAGATACCCGGCTGGAGAAGCTTTTTGTATTCCTGCGTTTCCTGCTGCCCAAGCTACCCGCCAAGAAGGGCGATCTGCCGCTGGAAGTGCTCGGCATGGTGGATATGGAAAAGCTCGCGGTGCGCAAGAAGGAGAAGAAGGACATTGGGTTGAAACGCGGCGAAACAAAGGTTGATCCACTTAACTTCGGTGGCGGGGCCACCCTGACGGAAGAAGATCGGCAGGCGCTCTCAAAGATCATTGAAGACCTCAACAATCGCTTCAACACCTCGTTCACCGAAGATGAGATCATGGTGATCAAGCAGCTCGAAAAGAAAATCGGTGATGACGAGGCGCTCCAGCAGCAGCTCAAGAATGGCTCGCGGCACGCAGTCGAAGCCACTTTCCAGCAGGTTGCTAAAGATGCTTTTGAAGACTTGATAAACGATAACTTCAAGTTCTACAAAAAGGTCAGCGAGGTCGACGAGGTGTCAAAAGAATTCTTTACCCGACTGTTTGAGTGGTATGTCGATGGGCGCTCGAACGCACCAGCAAAGAAGTAGATCTCATCCAGGAGGGTTACGAGCGAGTGGAAGTTCCTATTCCTCTGTTGCCTGAAACGGAATATTTTTGGCCCCGGTCTTGATCCCTTCCAAATAGTCCGCCCAAGCCTGCATCATTTTTTTTCTCTCCGGCATAAACTCAGCATAGTTATATGCCGCACGCACGCTGTTTCTCTCGGCATGGGCAAGCTGCCGCTCGATGGCGTCACGGTTCCAGCCTTGTTCATTCAACAAAGTACTGGCCATGCTGCGGAAGCCGTGGCCACTCATCTCATCCTTGGCATAACCCATGCGCCGCAGAGCGGACAAAATGGCGTTGTCACTCATAGGTCTCGACACGGTCCTCGGGCTCGGAAAAACATACCGCCCTTGTCCTGTCAGCGGTTGAATCTCCCGCAATACCTTCAGGGCTTGCAACGACAGGGGAACAATATGCAGAACCCCTGCCTTCATCTTTTCCGCCGGAATCCGCCACTCTGCCGTCTCGAAATTTATCTCGGACCATTCGGCATGGCGAAGTTCTCCCGGACGAACAAAAACAAGCGGCGCCAGTTGCAAGGCGCATCTAGTAACAATGCTGCCTTTATACCCATCGATAGAATTCAATAACCCGGCAATCTCTTGGGGGGCAGTGATGGTGGCCATGTGCTTTCCATTGGCCGGAGGAATGGCACCACGCAAGTCGCCGGAGGGGTCTCGCTCGGCCCGCCCTGTTGCGACGGCATAGCGAAAGATCTGCCCACAGTTCTGTTGTGTCCGGTGTGCCGTCTCAACGATGCCCTTCTCTTCTATACGGCGCAATACCTTCAGCAGATCCGGAGCCGTAATATCTTTGATGGGTCTGTTGCCCAACCACGGAAAAACATAGAGTTCAAGGCGCCGGATGATTTTGTTTCTATGACTGCCAACCCACCCTGGAGAAAATTTGGCATACCACTCTCTGGCGATAACCTCGAAGGTCTCGGTTTCTTCGGTAGCGGCAGCCTTCTGTGCTTTTTTGATGTTGCCGGGATCTATCTGGTTGGCAATCATGGCAAGTGCCTGATCGCGCTTCTGCCTGACCTCGGCGAGGGATATTTGGGGGTATATGCCAAGGGAAAGTAATTTCTCCGTACCCCCAAAACGGTATTTGAGACGCCAGAGTTTTCCTCCGGTCGGGGTGACTAAAAGGAAAAGGCCGCCACCATCAAAGAGTTTTTGCGGTTTGTCAGTTGGTTTGATGGCGCGAATCTTGGTGTCAGAAAGCGGTGTAATCCTTTTCGGCATTGGGTTTCCTCCACTTTTGGGGGTATCGGAATATGGTCAAGGACCACATACCCCCACGAATACCCCCAAAACTGTAGGATCTTACAGTACCAAGACGGATGTTATTGGACAACAAAAAACCCGCTTTCCTTGTGGAATAGCGGGTTTATATATAAAGCCGGACGTCACCGGACGATGGGATGGTGGCGATGCAGGGACTTGAACCCCGGACACTGCGGATATGAGCCGCATGCTCTAACCAGCTGAGCTACATCGCCTCAAGATAAGGTCAATCTAAATACATCATTCCGCCTTTCGCTGTCAATACCTTTTTCCCTGAAAGAACAGAGACGGCCGCTCGCCATCGGCAGTCCGATTTCCCGCGTATCCAAGACGTAGTAACGCCGAAAAGAAAAAGGCCTCTTTGAAAGAGGCCTTTTTCTTTATTTCCAGGCAGACCCAACCTCTACACGGCAGGTCGGTTCGCGGGGCATTACATCATGCCGCCCATTCCGCCCATCCCACCCATGCCGCCCATGCCGCCAGGCATACCGCCGGATGCATCCTTGTCATCCGGCAGATCGGCGATCACACATTCGGTGGTCAGGAGCATTCCGGAAACGGACGCGGCATTCTGCAGCGCTGTCCGGGTGACCTTGGCCGGGTCGATGACGCCGGCGGCAATCAGGTCCTCGTACTCCTCGGTGGCGGCATTGAAGCCCATGGCGCCGGTGAGGCCCTTGACGTGCTCGACGATGACCGAACCTTCACGGCCGGCATTGTTGGCAATCTGGCGTATCGGCTCCTCGAGGGCACGAAGCAGGATGTTCTTGCCGAGCTGCTGCTCGCCTTTCAGCTTCAGCTCAGCCAAGGCCGGCAGGCAGCGGATGTAGGCGATACCGCCACCGGGAACGACGCCTTCCTCGACCGCGGCGCGGGTGGCATTGAGGGCATCCTCGACGCGGGCCTTCTTCTCCTTCATCTCGATCTCGGTCGCGGCACCGACGTTGATGACGGCAACGCCGCCGATCAGCTTCGCCAGCCGCTCCTGCAGCTTCTCGCGATCGTAGTCGGAGGTCGTGTCATCGATCTGGGTGCGGATCTGTTTGACGCGGGCCTCAAGCTTGCTCTTTTCACCGGCGCCGTCGACGATGGTGGTGTTGTCCTTGTCGACAACGATGCGCTTGCAGGTACCGAGATCATTGACGGTGACGTTCTCGAGCTTGATACCGAGATCTTCGGTGATGACCTGGCCGCCGGTGAGGACGGCGAGATCCTCGAGCATCGCCTTGCGGCGATCACCGAAACCGGGAGCCTTGACGGCGGCGACATGCAGGGTGCCGCGCAGCTTGTTGACCACCAGGGTGGCCAGGGCTTCGCCGTCGACATCCTCGGCGACGATGAACAGGCCCTTGCCCATCTTGGCCACAGACTCGAGCACCGGCAGCAGATCCTTCATGCTGGAGACTTTCTTCTCCACCAGGAGGATGTACGGATCTTCCATCACGACTTCCATCCGGTCGGGATCAGTGACGAAGTACGGTGACAGGTAGCCGCGGTCGAACTGCATGCCTTCGACGACCTCGAGAGTCGTATCCATCGATTTGGCTTCCTCGACGGTGATAACGCCTTCCTTACCGACCTTGTCCATGGCCTCGGCGATGATGTTGCCGATGGTCTCGTCACTGTTGGCGGAGATGGTGCCGACCTGGGCGATCTCCTTCTGCTCCTTGGTCGGGGTGGCGATCTTGGCCAGTTCGGCGATGACAACCTCGACAGCCTTGTCGATGCCGCGTTTGATCTCCATCGGGTTACCACCGGCGGCAACCAGCTTTACACCCTCGGTGTAGATGGCCTGAGCCAGAACGGTAGCGGTGGTGGTACCGTCACCGGCGACATCGGAAGTCTTGGAAGCGACTTCCTTGACCATCTGGGCGCCCATGTTCTCGAACTTGTCCTTCAATTCGATCTCTTTGGCGACGGTGACGCCGTCCTTGGTGATGGTCGGGGCGCCGAAGGACTTTTCAATCAGTACGTTCCGGCCCTTGGGACCGAGGGTCACCTTGACGGCATCCGCCAGCGTGTTCACACCCTTGAGAATCGACTCGCGAGCCTTGACTCCGTATTTGAGTTCTTTTCCAGCCATTATATCTTTCTCCCTTTATAGTTATCCGTTTAAAAATCCAACAAGGCAGTATCCGTCGCTGCCTGATTATTCAATTACGCCAAGGATATCGTCTTCACGCATGATGAGGAAATCATCACCGTCAAGCTTCACGTCCGTGCCGCCGTACTTGGAGAACAGGACCCGGTCACCTTCCTTGACCTGCAGGCCGACACGCTCGCCCTTGTCGTTGAGCTTGCCGGGACCAACAGCCATGACCTTGCCCTCGGCCGGTTTCTCTTTGGCGGTGTCGGGGATGATGATCCCACCTGCGGTCTTTGCCTCTTCTTCCAGACGTTTCACCAGAAGACGATCGTTCAATGGACGAATTTTCATTACTACCTCCTACATGACATATAATGATTTCCGAACGGGCCCATCATGCAGAAATGTGTGGTTTCCCAATTCGATTTTTGCCCGATTTTCGGGCAGCTACCTCAAACTGGGCACACTATATGGCCAAAATCACAAAAATCAAGGGAAGGGCGGGAAAAAATTCAGTAACACGAAAAAATCATAAAATCGATAAGTTATCGATAATGATGACGATCTTTCCGATGATCAGCAGACCCGAACGACCCACTTGAACGGATCGTCGCGATAACCGCCCTGGATGGCCTGCAGGTCGGTGAACAGCCGCTGGGAAAGGGCACCGATCTTGCCGTCGTTGATCCGATACACCTTGTCCTTGTACATCAGTTCTCCGACCGGCGAGATGACAGCGGCCGTCCCGGTGCCGAAGGACTCCTGCAGACCACCGTCGGCACAGGATGCCAGGACCTCGTCGATCGTGATCCTGCGCTCGGCGGTCCTGATCCCCCAGCTGGCGGCCAGCTTCAGCACCGAATCACGGGTAATGCCGCCGAGGATCGATCCCTCCAGCGGCGGGGTGATCAGCTCGTCTTCGATCAGAAAGAAGATATTGCTCGTTCCCACCTCCTCCACATAGCGGTGCTCGCAGGCATCGAGCCACAGCACCTGGGTATAGCCGGCCTTTTTGGCGAGCTGCGAGGTGAACAGCGAGGCGGCGTAATTGCCGCCGGTCTTGACGTTGCCGACCCCGCCCTTGACGGCCCGGACATACTCGTCGCTGACATAGATCTTGGTCGGACTGAAACCCTCGGCGTAGTAGGCGCCGACCGGCGACAGGATGATATAGAAATAATAGGTTTCCGAAGGCCTGACCCCGAGATAGGGATCGACCGCGATCATCGTCGGCCGGATATACAGAGACGCCCCCGGCACCGAGGGGACCCACTGCCGTTCCAGGTAGAGCAGGGCCTTCAAAGCCTTCAAGACCTTGTCAATCGGCAGACGGGGCATGCACATCCGCAGCGCCGAGTTGTTCATCCGCTCGAGATTGTCCTGCGGCCGGAAAAGGAAAATCTGGTCGTCCTTGCCCCGGTACGCCTTCATGCCCTCGAAAATCGCCTGACCGTAATGGAAGACCATCGAGGCGGGGCTGAGATGAAAATCCTGATACGGGCAGATCTTCGTGTCATGCCAGCCGTCCTGACGGTTCCATTGCATCAGCAGCATATAATCGGTGAAATGAAGACCGAAACCGAGTTGGTCCTGCGGCGGCTTGGCCTTCATCCTGTCCTTCGCCACCTTCTCGAGCGCCACACCAAGATTTTCCCACATCCTATGATTCTCCTCGCTGCCGTCTGTTTGTCTTTTATAAATCCGCCGAACCATATATACTTGGTCCGGATTACATGCCCATCAAATTGCTTACGATACCTCAGCTCTCTCGCTCATTGCAACGTTAATTGATGCCGACAAACGCCGCCAGCCGCCCCACCGGCCCCGATCTGCAGCCGATCGACCCGCCCTCCCGGCAGCAATCCTCCAATCTCCAGCCGGTCAGGTATTTCCTCGCCGTCTTCCTCATCTCGGCCTTCTTTCTCGGGCGGATCCTCTGGCCGTTCTGGTCGATCCTCGTCCTCTCCTTCCTGCTCACCAGCATGTTCCGCCCGGTCTATGCCTTTTTCCATCGCCGGCTGCCGGCATACGCGGCCTCCATCCTCACCTGTATCCTGATCGTCGCCCTGGTCTTCGTCCCGCTGCTCTTCTTTACCGGCTCCCTCGCCGGCGAGGCGTTGAATCTCTACGACTGGGGCAGGGACGCCCAGGTCGGCCTCAAACTCCAGACCTTCCTGCAGGAAAGCCCCTTGCTCGTCCGCCTGCAGCAGCAGCTGCTCGAATTCGGGGTCGAATTCAAGCCCACCATGGTCACCGACACCCTGACCTACCTGGCCAAGGAGGGGGGGCTGTTCCTTTATAAACAGGCAAGCTCCTGGGCCGCCAACATCATGCAGTTCCTCGGCCTGTTCTTCATGATGATCCTGGTGATCTTTTTCCTGCTGATCGATCTGCCGCGACTGATGGAGTACCTGATCCGCCTCTCCCCCCTGCCGGACGACGAGGACCGCTTGCTGCTGGAGAAGTTCGAGCAGATCGCCAACGCGATCCTGATCGGCAACGGGATCTGCGGACTGATTCAGGGCATACTCGGGGGAGGGATTTACTCGATCATGGGGCTGAATTCCCCTATCCTCTGGGGATGTGTCATGGCGGTGCTGGCCTTCCTGCCGATCTTCGGCATCGGCCTGGTGATGATCCCGACGGCCGTCATCCTCGCCATCAACGGCCGGGTCGGCGAGGGAATCTTTCTGTTCTGCTACTACTTCACCCTGTCGATGTCGGTCGAGTATCTCCTCAAACCGAAACTCGTCGGCAGGCAGGTCAAGATGCACACCCTCCTGGTACTGCTGGCGATCCTTGGCGGACTTGCGGTCTACGGCATCCTCGGCATCATCTACGGACCGATTATCGTCACCGCCTTTCTGACCTTGTCGGATATCTATCTGAATAAATACGATCAGAGTATCGACAGGACCTGAGTCTTCAGGCTGCCCGTCAACTCCGGGGGGCCGGCAGCCTGACGGTGAAACGGGCGCCGCCGCCGACCGCCGTGCCGACGATGATCTCGCCGTGGTAATGGTCGACGATCTTCTTGGCGCTGTAGAGCCCCACACCGCTGCCTTCCTTGCTGCACGGCGCCTGAAAATATTCATCGAAGATCTGTTCGCGATACTGTTCCTTGACCCCGATACCGTCATCTTCGATCACCAGGACGAGTTCACCGCCCTCCCGGGTCAGCAGGATGTTGACCCGGCTCCGCGCATATTTCACCGCATTGCCGACCAGATTCTCGATGAGGGTCTGAATCCTGGCGCAGTCGCCGGCAAATGTCATCGTCCCGGCGGCATCTTTCCCCCTGCTTTCCATCCCCAGCTCGATATGCTCGATCTCGGCCTGCGGCCTGAAGCTTTTGACGACCGAATCGAGCAGGCCGCCGATATCGAAGACCCCGTTGTCGAAATCGGGCTGCAGCCGGTCACCGCGGAGATCGGCCGAGACATGGTCGATGGTCGCGGCGAGCTTCATCGCCGCATTATGTATGGCCCTGGCATACTCGACGGCCTTGTCCCGATCGATCTCTTTTTGAGCCGACAGCTTGCGTGAAAATCCAATGATCGGGACAAGCGGTCCCTTGAGGTCATGGATCAGCATCGAGGTGAACCGCTTCCGTTGGTCGTTTAAGGCCCCGGTTCTCTTCTCGATCAGCTCTTCGAGGTGAAAGCGGTGCTGCTCCAACTCTTTTTCGCTGGCCTGCAGACGCTCCACCATGGTGTTGATATGGGCACCGAGAATACCGATTTCGTCCCGCCCCACCTTTGTGATCCTGGTCGTCAGGTCCCCACCGGCAACGCTGTCGATCGTCCGGGTGAATTCCCGCAGTGGCCGGACGATGCCCGAGGTCAGCACGGCGACGAGCAGGCCGCTGACCAGCAGCAACAGACAATTGGCGACCAACAGGACCATCCTGGTCCTGTCGAACTCGCGTTCGGCCCTCTCGGCGGCGGCGGCGGCCGAATCTTTGTGGAAGTCGACCATCGCCGCCAGGTTGTCGAGCCACCGGCGCTGCAGGCTCCGGACCGGGTCCAGCAGCATGGCCACGGCCTTCCCCTGGTCGTCGGCTCCTCTGAGTTCGATGACCTTCTGCCAGAGATTCAGGACCGCAGCGCCGTCGGCCTTGACCACGGCAAGCAGTTCCTTTCCCCCGGTTTCCGTTTGCAGTGCCTCCAGCCTGTCCAGACACTCCCGGTACTGTCGTTCATCCGCCGCCAGTCTCTCAAGCTCAGCCTGGGTCGCGCCCGTATTCTTCGTCAGGAGGATGTTGCGGACGATCACGGCGCTGTTCCTCGCCAGAAAGCGCAGATCCTGGGCCAGGACCAGCTGTTCGCCGCTCTTCAGCACAATCTCGTCAAGGTTGCGCTTGATA
>Ga0209066_10005630_pt1 | contig 13121 bp, 11 predicted proteins | sample All_14_2_FD_187198 | JGI IMG/M metagenome (GOLD analysis project Ga0209066, IMG submission 187198) | Freshwater microbial communities in response to fracking from Pennsylvania, USA - Allegheny Zone_MetaG_DW_15 (SPAdes) (version 2) ...
GTCCGCGGCTTCCTCGAAATTCTGCGGCGCAGGGTGTTTCGACCAGCTGAGCGCGACGAACACCTTGTCACCCTCGGTGAGCCGGGTGCGCGCGCGGGCCTCGTGTCCCTCCAGGCCGATGCGCAGATTGGTGGTCAGGCGCAGCGTCGGGTTTGCCTCGGGGTCCTTGCGGGCGCGGGCGATCGCCTCACCGTAGGCCGCCGACGAGTATTCCCACGTCGCGGGGCTGCGGCCGTAGTCGAAGTTCGGCTCGCAGCTCATCACCAACTCGACGGTGCCGCTGACGCAGCGCACGGTGCGCAGCAGGATGTGCTCGGCATCCCAGTCGGTGGGGGTGCGGCGATGGGTCCGCGAGCGGGTCTCGGTGTCGTGCCAGGGACCCATCACCAGCGCGTCCCGGACGATCATCCAGCCGGTATGGGTCTGCCAGGTGGTTTCCATGATGAGACTGCCGGGCAGGTAGCGCCGTGCCGAGGGCACCGAGACGCCGTACGGGCTCAGCTTGAAGTGACCGGCGCCACGGTCCAGGATGGCCCCGAAGACGCTCGGGGAATCCGGCCGCGGCACGCACAGCCACTCCACGGCTCCCGCCGAGGAGACCAGACAGGTGCTCTCGCAGTCGGACAGGAAGGCGTAATCCGCGATGGGCGGGAACGGGTTTCGCAGGGCTCCGGACGGGGCGTACGCGATGGGAGCCGATGCCGTGAACGGTGTCGGCGACGGATCGTGCTCGGTGTGTTCCAGAACCATGACGCCCATCATGAGTGCATAATCGTTTGCCGTCTAGTTCGCGCGAGTTGTGGACGATTCCCGCTCAGCGCCGGGCAAACGCGGGTATGTGCTCCGGCAGCGGCCCGATCGCGACGCCGTATCCGATGATCCTGCGCAGCAGCGGAACCCGGCCGACCACCTGCACCCCTCGTGGTGCCCGCGCGGGGGCGCCTTCGGCCACCGCGACCGCGATCACCCGGTTGTGCACGATCCGCTGCACACCCTGGACCACCACGGTGGGTAACCACCGGCGGATCTGGACGCGGCGCAACTGCCGTGGGGTCACGACGCCGGACCGCAGCGGTTCGGCGAGCAGGCGGGCCGTCGCGACGGCGTCGGCCACCGCCAGATTGATACCCACCCCGCCCACCGGGGACATCGCGTGCGCCGCGTCGCCGATGAACAACAAGCCGTCGGTGTACCAGTGCGCCAACCGATTCAACTGCACATCGAGCAGCTTGACCTCGTCGAAGGACGTGACGGAGCCGATCCGGTCGGCAATCCACGGCACGACCGCGGTGACGCGCCGGTGCAGCGACTCGATCCCCTCGGACCGAAGTTTCTCATCGCTTCCCTTCGGGATCACGAACGCGCACTGGTAATAGTCACCGCGGTCGATCATGGCGACCATATGACCGGCGCCCATCGCCCCGGCCAGTCCCGCCGGGTCACCCGCGGTGCGCGGCACCCGGAACCACCAGACATCCATCGGTGTGCCGAAACGTTTGGGCGCAAAGGACATTGCTGCCCGCAGCGTCGAATCCCGGCCGTCGCAGGCGACCGTCAACGGTGCCTGCAGCTCGCGCTCGATGCCGTCCGCGTCGCGATAGCGAACCCCGGTCACCGTCGAACCGGTACGCAAGGGTTCGAGTACCTCGCAGTTGCGCAGCAGCGTGAAGGTCGGTTCCCCCTCGGCGGCCTGGGCGAGCAGTTCCAGGAAGTCCCATTGCGGGACCAGCGCGATGTGTCGGTGGTCGCCGGGCAGGTGACGCAGATCCACCTCGACCGGGACGCCCTGTACCGACAATCGCAGCGATTCGATCAGCCGATGCGGTATCGCGGCGAAGCGTTCGCCGAGGCCGAGTTCGTCGAGCAGGCGCAACGTGCTGGCATGCACGGTGTCCCCGCGGAAATCGCGAAGGAAGTCGGCGTGCTTCTCCATCACGGTGACGGGCACGCCCGCCCTGGCCAGCAGCAGTCCCAGCATCATTCCGGCCGGCCCGCCGCCGACGACTATGCATCCGGTCGACATGGCTCCATGGTGGCACCGAATGTGGCCGCACTACTGTTGTTCGGTGTGGGTGGATTTCTGAGCTGGTGGGATGGCGTCGAGCTGTGGCTGTCCGGTCTCGGTTTCGTCGTTCAGACCGCGATCGTGATGCCGGTGGTGCTGGTACTGGCCTACGGGATCGCCGTGCTCCTCGACGGCGCCCTCGGCAACGGGATCCGGCTGCTGCGCCGGGCATTGCACCGCGACGAGGAGCCCTCGTGAACCGGATGCCGCGCTCGCGGGTGACCTTGGCGCTGGTCGCCCTGGTGGTGCTGGTGATCCTGATGTGGCTGTTGGCCCGCTGAATCCATGCCCCGGCATGGGATGCCGCCGCACCGGGTCCGTGCCGCCGATTCTGATACTCTTCCGGCCATGCACGCGGCGACCGGCAACAAGAGCGGCCATATCTTGGCCCTCATTGCCGTGGGTTTCTCCGCCGTTGCCGATGTCTGTTGTTGTCGCTGACCCCACACCCGTCTGCGGTTTGGCGTTGGTGAGCGGCAGGTGAACGCGTCGCGCTCCCGATCCATCTTCTTTTCCGTATGCACGGGATCTCTGTCCGTCATCCCCGCCCCGGAAAGGCCAACAATGCCCAGTGTCCCGAAAACCGTCACAGCCCGAACGTCCACCAAACGCGCGAGCGCACTCACCGCGCTCGCGCTGTCCACCACACTGCTCGCGGCCTGCGCCGGCGGAGCCAGCGATGTCGTCGGTGAGGGAAACGTCGCCGATGCCGACACGACGCTGACACTGGTGGCTTACGCGGTGCCGGAGCCCGGCTGGTCCAAGATCGCGCCGGCGTTCGCCGGCACCGAGGAGGGCAAGGGTGTCGGTGTCACCGCGTCCTACGGCGCCTCCGGGGACCAGTCCCGTGGCGTCGAGTCCGGCAAGCCGGCCGACGTCGTCAACTTCTCCGTCGAGCCGGACATCACCCGGCTGGTCAAGGCCGGACTGGTCGACGAGGATTGGAACGCCGGTGCCCAAAAAGGTGTGCCGTTCGGGTCTGTGGTGACCTTCGCCGTCCGCGAGGGAAACCCGAAGGACATCCGTGACTGGAACGACTTGCTCAAGCCCGGTGTCGAGGTCATCACCCCCAGCCCGTTGAGTTCGGGTTCGGCCAAGTGGAACCTGCTGGCACCGTATGCGGCCAAGAGCAACGGCGGCCGCGACCATGCGGCCGGCATCGCCTACGTCCAGGAGTTGGTCAGCCAGCACGTCAAGCTGCGGCCGGGCTCGGGCCGGGAGGCCACCGACGTGTTCCGCCAAGGCACCGGTGACGTGCTGCTGGCCTACGAGAACGAGGCCCTGCACTACGACCTGGAGCACGTGAACCCGCCGCAGACCTTCAAGATCGAAAACCCGGTGGCGGTGGTGAACACCAGCAAGCACCTCGACAAGGCCACCGAGTTCGTGAATTTCCAGTACACGCCGGAGGCGCAGAAGGTGTGGGCCGAGGCCGGCTTCCGGCCCGTCGATCCCGCGATCGCCGAGGAGTTCGCCGAGAAGTTCCCGGCCCCGGAGAAGTTGTGGACCGTCACCGATCTGGGCGGCTGGTCGAAGGTCGATCCGCAGCTGTTCGACAAGGACAACGGTGAGATCACCAAGATCTACAAGCAGGCCACCGGGTGACGACCCAGGCCGATGCTTACGCGGTGCGTCGATCACCGCGTCGACCCGGCGGCGCCACCCTGCAGGTCGGGGTGGCGGTGCTGTGGTTGTCCCTGATCGTGTTGCTGCCGCTGGCCGCGATCGTGTGGACATCGGCCGAAGGTGGGTGGGGCGCGTTCTGGTCGGCGGTCACCTCGCCCTCGGCACTGGCGTCGTTTCGGGTGACGCTGACCATCTCGATCGGGGTGACCCTGGTCAACGTGGTCTTCGGACTGCTGATCGCCTGGGTTCTGGTTCGCGACGAGTTCCCGCTCAAGCGCGTCGTCGACGCGATCATCGACCTGCCGTTCGCGCTGCCGACGATCGTCGCCAGCCTGGTGCTGCTGTCGTTGTACGGTCCCGGGAGTCCGGTGGGTATCCATATCCAGCACACCGCGTGGGGTGTCGCGCTGGCGCTGGCGTTCGTGACGTTGCCGTTCGTGGTCCGCGCCGTCCAGCCCGTCCTGCTGGAACTCGACCGCGAGGTGGAGGAGGCCGCGGCCTCACTGGGCGCCAACAATCTCACGATCTTCCTCAGGGTCATCCTGCCCGCGCTGGCACCGGCGCTGCTCTCGGGTGCCGGGCTGGCGTTCTCCCGCGCCATCGGCGAGTTCGGCTCCATCGTGCTCATCGGCGGCGCCATCCCCGGCGAGACCGAAGTGTCCTCGCAGTGGATCCGCACGCTCATCGAGAATGACGACCGGGTCGGCGCGGCGGCCATCTCCATCGTGCTGCTGCTGATCTCGTTCGTGGTGCTGTTCATCCTGCGCTACTTCGGTGCGCGGGCGGCCAAACGGGAGGAGTCGGCCCGATGACGCTGTCCCGCCCCGCGCAGCTCATCCTGCGACTGATCGCCGCGCTGTATGTCATCGCGCTGCTTGTGGTCCCCCTGGGGGCGATCCTGTGGCGCGCGCTCGCACCCGGGGTGGGGGACTTCTTCGCCTCGATCTCCACCCCCGCCGCGCAGTCCGCCCTGCAGCTGTCGCTGCTGGTGGTCGCGATCGTGGTGCCGCTGAACGTCATCTTCGGGGTGCCGACGGCCATCGTGTTGGCCCGGCGCAAGTTCCGCGGCAAGAACGCCCTGCAGGCGGCGATCGACCTGCCGTTCGCGGTGTCCCCGGTCGTCATCGGTGTCGCGCTGATCGTGCTGTGGGGTAGCGCCGGTCTGTTCGGGTTCGTGCAGAACAGCTGGGGTTTGAAGATCATCTTCGGCTTTCCCGGCATCGTGCTGGCCAGTCTGTTTGTGACGATCCCGTTCGTGATCCGCGAGGTCGAGCCGGTGCTGCACGAGGTCGGCACCGACCAGGAGGAGGCGGCGGCCACCCTCGGTGCCAACTGGTGGCAGACGTTCTGGCGCATCACGTTGCCGTCCATCCGGTGGGGGCTGACCTACGGCGTGGTGCTGACCGTGGCGCGCACCCTCGGCGAGTTCGGTGCCGTGCTGATGGTGTCGTCCAATCTGCCCGGCCAGTCGCAGACGCTGACTCTGCTGGTGCACGACCGCTACACCCTCGGCAACCCGTACGGCGCCTACACGATCTCGGTGGTGTTGATGGCGGTCGCGCTCATCGTGCTGGTGGCGCAGATCGTGTTTGACGCCCAACGTTCGCGCGTCAAGACTGAGGACTGAAGGAGATATCGGAGATGACCGAAACTGCCATTGCGGTCAAGGGTGCGAACAAGCACTACGGTGAGTTCGCGGCCCTGGACAATATCGACTTCGTGGTGCCCAAGGGCTCGCTGACCGCGCTGCTGGGGCCCAGCGGCTCGGGAAAATCGACCCTACTGCGCGCCATCGCCGGCCTGGATCAGCCCGATACCGGGTCGATCACCATCAATGGCCGCGATGTCACCGGGGTGCCGCCGCAGCAGCGCGGCATCGGGTTCGTGTTCCAGCACTACGCCGCCTTCAAACACCTCACGGTGCGCGACAACGTCGCATTCGGTCTGTCCATCCGCAAGAAGCCCAAGAGCGAGATCAAGGAGAAGGTCGACAACCTGCTCGAGGTCGTCGGTCTGGCCGGGTTCCAGACCCGGTACCCCGCCCAGCTCTCCGGCGGGCAGCGCCAGCGCATGGCCCTGGCCCGGGCCCTGGCCGTCGATCCCGAGGTGCTGCTGCTCGACGAGCCGTTCGGTGCCCTGGACGCCAAGGTGCGCGAGGACCTGCGGGCCTGGCTGCGCCGGCTGCACGACGACGTGCACGTCACCACGGTGCTGGTCACCCACGACCAGTCCGAGGCGCTCGATGTCGCCGACCGGATCGCGGTGCTCAACAAGGGCCGCATCGAGCAGGTCGGCTCACCGACCGAGGTCTACGATGAGCCGGCCAATCCGTTCGTCATGTCGTTTCTCGGCACGGTGTCGCTGCTGAACGGGAACCTGGTGCGCCCGCACGACATCCGCGTCGGTCGCAATCCCGATATGGCCATCGCCGCCGGCGACGGGACCGCCGAATCGACCGGGGTCACCAGGGCCACCATCGACCGGGTCGTGACACTGGGCTTCGAGGTGCGCGTCGAACTGATCAGCTCCGTCAACGGCACCCCGTTCACCGCGCAGATCACCCGGGGTGACGCCGAAGCCCTCGGGCTACGCGCCGGCGACACGGTCTACGTACGGGCCACCCGGGTGCCGGCCATCGCCGGCAAACGGCCGAACGCCGAGCCGCGCGCCGAGGCGCTCACCTAGAGCGGCGCCAGCCGGTCGGCCCACGGCGACGCCTCTTCGAGTTGCGCGGCGAGCCGGATCAACAGGGCCTCCCCGGCCAACGGCGCCACGAACTGCACGCCCAGCGGCAGGCCGTCGTCGGTCCAGTGCAGCGGCAGGCTGATCGCGGGGCGCCCGGTGAGGTTGGCCAGCTGCGTATAGGGCACCCAGCCGAGGTTCTTGTCCACCATGTCGTCGACGATCTTGGTGTGCCGCAACAGTTTTGCAGTGCGGGTCTTGAGCAGCACATCCGCGCCCCTGGCCAGCGCGGCCGGCAGCTCGAACTCGCCGATCCGGGGTGGCGGGGTGGCCAGAGTGGGGGTGAGCAGCAGATCGTAGGTTTGGAAGTAGGTGCTCAGCCTGCGGGTGTGTTCGTGGCGGCGCTGCACCGCGTCGACGTAGGCGACACTGCTGGTGGCCCGACCGAGGGCGGCCATGATCAGGGTGTCACGTTCGAAGGCGTCATCGCCGGCGCCGGACCGGCGTTTGGCCTCATCGACTTCGTAGGCGATGTACACGAACCAGGTGAGCAGGAACTCGCGTGCCAGCTCGGCGTCGTCGAACGGGGCGGTGGGGAGTTCCTCCACATGGTGGCCGAGATCGGTGAGCACCCGCACCGCATTCTCGACCGCGGCGTATGCCTCGCGGTGCGGTGTCGGGGTGATCGCCGAGGGCACCCGCACGCCGATCCGCAGCGTGCCGGGGTGCTGCCCGACGACGGATGCGTACGGCGCCGGCGCCGGCGCCGGCACATACGGCCCGAACGGCTCGCCGCCGGCGATGACGTCGAGCATGGCGGCGGTGTCGCGGACCGTGCGCGACACCACGCCCTGCACCGCGGCGCCGTGCATGAACTCGGACTGGCCGGGACCCATCGGCGTCACCCCGCGCCCGGGCTTGAGGCCGACGAGCCCGCAGCAGGCGGCCGGGATCCGGGTCGACCCGCCGCCGTCGTTGGCACCCGCACATGGCACGATGCCCGCGGCGACCGCGGCCGCCGAACCGCCCGAGGAGCCGCCGGGCGTGTGCGCGAGGTTCCACGGATTGCGTGCGGGTCCCCAGAGTGCCGGTTCGGAGATGGCCTTCGCGCCGAACTCGGGCAGATTCGTCTTCCCGAAGATCACCAGACCGGCATCGATCCAGCGCTGTACCACGGTGGCGTGTTCGGTGGTTGCGACGTCTTTGAGTGCCCGCGATCCGCCGGAACTCGGCAGCCCGGCGTAGTCCTGGGCGAGGTCCTTGATCAGGAAGGGCACGCCGGCGAACGGGCCGGTCAGGTCGTCGGTGGGAGCGGCCGGGACATCGCGGACGATGGCATTGATCTTCGGGTTCACCGCGGCGGCACGTTCGGTGGCCAGCGTGAGCAACTCCGAGGCCCGTACCTGCTTGTCGGCCACCAGCTTCGCCAGGCCGGTCGCGTCATGGCTGCGGTACTCGTCGAACCTCATGACGCCAGACTAGGGGAGGCTCCCGTCGGTGACGTGTGCTTGCCCGTTCCGGCCGGTCAGGCCGCGGCGGACAGCGCCAGCGCGGCGTCGAAACGGTCCAGTACCGTCTCGGCCACCAATCGGTGCGCACCGAGCGGTGCGGCCATGGGGATGCCTTGGGACACAGCGAAATCCGCGACCCGGTCGGTGATCTTGCCGTGTGCCAGAAACCACGGCGCGATGACGACGCGGTCGGCGCCGAGTCGGCGCAGTCGGTGCACCGCGGACGGCAGCGACGGTTTCGGTCCGGTGGCGAAGGCCGAGGTGACCCCGATCCACCGGGTGCCGACCGCGACGGCGGATGCCACCGTCGAGGTACGCGCATTCGCCTGTGCCCGCGACGAACCGACCGCGGTCACGATCACGCCGACATCCGAATCCTGTGCGGCCACACCGGCTTCGGCGATCCGGCGGCGCAACACCGCGATCAACTGATCATCCTCGCCGAGCACCTCGGCTTGCAGCGCCCGCACCCCGCTGGCGTCGATCATCGCCGGGATGTCACTGCGTGCGTGATAGGCGTCCGCCAACAACAGTGGCGTGACCACGGCGCGGTCGCCGATCTCACGCAACACGTCCACCAGGTTGGGCGTGCTCTGCTCGCAGAACGCGGGCAGCACGTCCAGTCCCGGCCGCAGCCTACGGATCGTCTCGGCCACCGCATGCGTGGTCGCCGCCGAGCGTGGATCGGCGCTGCCGTGCGCGGTGAGCACCAGGACCGGCGCGCTCACCGCGACCTCACGATGCGTGCAGACCGCATTCCGTCTTCGCCTGGCCGGCCCACCGGCCACTGCGCGGGTCGGCACCCGCGATCGGCTTGCTGGTGCACGGTGCGCAACCGATCGACGGGTACCCCTCGTACACCAGCGGATTGACCAGGATGTCGTTGGCGTCGATATAGGCCTGCATGTCCTCGTCGCTCCACGCGGCGATGGGATTGATCTTCACCAGGCCGAACGCGGCGTCCCAGCTGATCAGCGGTGCGTTGGCCCGGGTCGGCGCCTCGACACGGCGGATTCCGGTCACCCAGGCCGAGTACCCGCGCAGCGCCTTGCCCAGCGGCTCGACCTTGCGCATCCGGCAGCAGGCCGCGGCATCGCGGGCGAACAGGTCCTTGCCGTGCAGCTCATCCTGGCGGGCGACGCTGTTCTCGGGGGAGACGTTCACCACATGCACGTCGTAGACGGCCTCGACGGCGTCGCGGGTGCCGATGGTCTCCGCGAAGTGATACCCGGTGTCCAGGAACAGCACGTCGACCCCGGGCCGCACCGTGGCGGCCATCTGTACCAGGACCGCGTCCTGCATGTTCGACGCCACGATGTAGTTATCGCCGAAGTTCTCGTCGGTCCAGCGCAGCAGGTCTTCGGCCGACGCATCGGCCAGCTCCGCCGCGCCACGTTCGGCCAGCGCCTTCAGGTCGAGCTCGGTCCTCGTGTCAGTCATCGTTACCTCAAATCCGCGTCATCGGCGCGTACCGCCCACTGAGCGAAACGCTCGCCGTCCTCGCGTTGTTTCACGAAATTCCGGACAACCCGCTCGATGTAGTCACCGAGCTCGGTGGCGAGCACCTTGTGCTGGCGCAGCTTGCGGCCGAAGCCGCTGTCCAGGCCCAGGCTGCCGCCCAGGTGCACCTGGAAACCCTCTTCGGGCCCGTTGCCCTCGTCGACCATCTGGCCCTTGAAGCCGATATCGGCGACCTGGATGCGCGCGCACGAGTTCGGGCAGCCGTTGATGTTGATGGTGACCGGCACGTCGAGCTGGGCGTTGAGGTCCTCCAGCCGCTTCTCCAGCTCGGGGACCAGCACCTGGGAACGGCTGCGGGTCTCGGCGAAGCTGAGCTTGCAGAACTCGATGCCGGTGCAGGCCATCAGGTTGCGCCGCCAGTGCGACGGGGTGGACGGCAGGCCCAGCGCATCCAGGCCGGCGCGCAGCGCGTCGAGTTTCTCGTCGGGGACATCGAGGATGATCAGCTTCTGGTACGGCGTGAACCGGATCCGGTCGCTGCCCACGGACTCGGCCAGGTCGGCCACCTTGGTCAAGATGGTGCCCGAGACGCGGCCCGCGATCGGCGAGACGCCGACGGCATTGAGACCGTTCTTGAGCTTCTGCACCCCGACATGGTCGATCGGTCGGGTCACCGGTGTGGGCGCCGGACCGTCGATGAGCGGCCGCTTCAGGTACTCGGTTTCCAGAACCTCGCGGAATTTTTGGACGCCCCAGTCCTTGATCAGGAACTTCAACCGCGCCTTGGACCGCAACCGGCGGTAACCGTAGTCGCGGAAGACGCTGACCACGCCCTCCCACACGTCGGGCACCTCGGCCAGCGGCACCCAGGCGCCGATCCGCTGGCCCAGCATCGGGTTGGTGGACAGGCCGCCACCGACCCACAGGTCGAAGCCGGGCCCGTGCTCGGGGTGATTGACGCCGATGAACGCGACGTCGTTGACCTCGTGCACGACATCCTGCAGACCGGAGATGGCGGTCTTGAACTTGCGCGGCAGGTTCGAATACTCCGGCTTGCCGACGTAGCGCTTGACGATTTCGTCGACCGCCGGGGTGCCGTCGATCACTTCGTCGAGCGACTCGCCGGCCAGCGGCGAGCCGAGCACCACCCGGGGGCAATCGCCGCACGCCTCGGTGGTCTGCAGGCCGACCTGGTCGAGCCGGCGCCAGATCTCGGGCATGTCCTTGACGTCGATCCAGTGGTACTGGATGTTCTGCCGGTCGGAGATATCGGCGGTGTCGCGCGCGAACTCGGTGGAGATCCCGCCGAGGGTGCGCAGCGCGGCGGCGGTCAGGGCGCCGCCGTCGCTGCGGACCCGGAGCATGAAGTACTCGTCTTCGAGCATGTCGGTGTTCTCGTCGCCGGTCCAGGTGCCGTCATAGCCGGGCTTGCGCTGGGTGTAGAGGCCCCACCAGCGGAAACGGCCGCGCAGGTCACCCTTGTCGATGGATTCGAAGCCACCGGCGGCGTAGATGTTCTCGATGCGCGCCCGCACGTTGAGCGGGTTGTCGTCCTTCTTGGACTGCTCGTTGGCGTTGAGCGGCTCGCGGTAGCCGAGCGCCCACTGGCCCTCGCCGCGGGGCCGCTTCACCGGCTTGGCCGGCTTGTCGGCGGGTTTTGACACGGTATCGGTCATGTTGTCGGGCTCCTTGTCGGAGGAGCGGCACGTGAATCGCGCGATTCGCCGGGGGCTGGCCGGCGGCGCAGATCCGGCGGCCAGCTCACTGTATTGGCGGGCAGATTCCGTAATCGACGCAGGTCAGGACAGACAACAACAGCTGCAGATGCGCTTTAGGTCGACATGCCGCCGGACCACGAGCGCAATGCTGGTGGAGCTATCGACGGCGGCGGTCACGTCCGCCATTCTGCCACGGCTGCGTCCACCTGCCCTAACCGGACCAGATTTGGGCTCAGGGTGAGCGCAACAGGGTCTGGGACAATGCGGTCATGCGCAGTGACGGCCCCTTCGGCATCTACATCCACGTGCCGTTCTGCGCGACCCGCTGCGGATACTGCGACTTCAACACCTACACACCGGCCGAACTTGGGGGCGCCACCCCCGACGGCTGGCTGGCGGCCGTGCGGGTCGAGTTGGAGCTCGCTGCCCGCCGCGTCGGTGCCCGGCCGGTGGACACGGTGTTCGTCGGCGGGGGGACACCCACGATGCTCGGGGCTGACGGATTGGTGGCGGTGCTGGCGGCGGTGCAGGAGCGGTTCGAGCTGGCACCCGATGCCGAGGTGACCACCGAGGCCAACCCGGAGTCCAGCTCCCCGGAGCTGTTCGCCCGGTTACGCGCGGCCGGTTTCACCCGCATCTCGCTGGGCATGCAGTCGGCCGCCACGCACGTATTGAAGGTGCTCGACCGGGTGCATTCGGCGGGGCGGGCCCCGGCCGCCGCAATGGAGGCCCGCGCCGCAGGGTTCGAGCACGTCAACCTGGACCTGATCTACGGCACACCCGGCGAGACCGACGATGACCTGGTGCGGTCGATCGAGACCGCGCTGGGGGCCGGTATCGACCACATCTCGGCCTACGCACTGATCGTCGAGGACGGGACCGCGCTGGCCCGCCGGGTACGCCGGGGTGAACTGCCGGCACCCGACAACGACGTGCTGGCCGACCGCTACGAACTCCTGGACGCGCAGCTGTCGGCGGCCGGCCTGCAGTGGTACGAGGTGTCCAACTGGAGCCGCCCCGGCGGCGAATGCCGGCACAACCTCGGCTACTGGGACGGCGGGCACTGGTGGGGCATCGGTCCGGGTGCGCACAGCTTCCTCGGCGCGACACGCTGGTGGAACATCAAGCACCCCAACGCCTATGCCCAGGCGCTCGGCGAGGGCCGGCTGCCGGTGGCCGATTCCGAGGAGCTCGACGAGTCGGCCCGGCACATCGAGGACGTGATGCTGCGGATGCGGCTGCGCAGCGGCCTGCCGCGCGGCCTGCTCACCGAACCCGAACGGCGCCGTGCCGATACCGCGCTCACCGACGGACTGCTGGTCGCCGCCGCGGACCGGCTGGTGCTCACCGACCGGGGCCGGTTGCTGGCCGATGCGGTGGTGCGTGACCTGCTCGACGACTGAGCTCAGCCGCAGGACACGCCGACCTCCTCGGCCTGATCGGAACCCGAATGCTCTTGTGGTGTAAGCATTTCCACGATCCTGGCGGTCACCGCCGCCGCGGTCGGATGCTCCCACAACAGCGTCGGTGGCAGCGCGAGTCCGGTCTTGCGCTCCAGTTGCCGGCGCAGTGCGACGGTCATGATCGAGTCGACGCCGATCTCGGCCAGCGGTAGCCGCGGGTCGACATCGTCACCGGGCAAACCGAGTTCGGCGGCCACGGTGGTGAGCACCAGCTCGGCCACCCACGTCGCGGTGTCCACATCGTCGCGCCCGAGCGGCAACTGCAGACCAGCCAGCCCGTCGGCGTCCTCGTCCTCGCTCGGGGCGATGTCGGCGAGCATCGGTACCGAGGCGGCGTCGGCGGTCACCGGCAGCACGACGATATGGGCCTGATCGGCCCGCACCGCCAGGTCCAGTGCGCGCATGGCGTCGTCGGCGCCCACCGTGCCCATCCCCAGCGCGGACAGCTGCGCCGCGACAAAGCTTGACGCCGAACCCATTCCGAGTCCGCGCCAGGCGGTCCAGGCCACCGCCGTGGTGCGGTCACCGAGGCTGCGGCGGTGCTGTGCGAAGCTGTCGAGGAACGCGTTCGCGCAGGCGTAGGCGCCCTGGCCGG
>Ga0209066_10005631_pt1 | contig 13121 bp, 12 predicted proteins | sample All_14_2_FD_187198 | JGI IMG/M metagenome (GOLD analysis project Ga0209066, IMG submission 187198) | Freshwater microbial communities in response to fracking from Pennsylvania, USA - Allegheny Zone_MetaG_DW_15 (SPAdes) (version 2) ...
CATGACCGACACCACTACTGCTCCCGACGCCTCTTCCAACGGTGCCGTCCAGGGCACGCCGCCCGCGCCGGGCTTCCGCATCCTGGTCCAGTATGTCCGCGACCTGTCGTTCGAAAACCCCAAGGCCCCCGAAAGCCTGCGCGTCGAGGGCAAGCCGGCCATCGACCTGGGTGTCGAGATGAATGCCCAGGGCCGCCCCGACGGCCTGTTCGAAGTCGACCTGAAGCTGTCGATCAAGGCCACGGCCGAGACCACCCCGGTCTTCCATGTCGAACTGGTCTATGGTGGCCTGTTCCAGCTGAGCGGCGTGGCCGAGAAGGACATCGAGCCGATGCTGCTGATCGAATGCCCGCGCTATCTCTTCCCATTCGCCCGCGAAGTGGTGGCCAAGGCGACGGCGGATGGCGGCTTCTATCCGCCCTTCATGATGGACCCGATCGATTTCGCCGGCATCTATGCCCAGCGCCAGGCCCAGATCGCCCGCGCCCCGAACGACGTCGGCCAGGCTTGATTCTGGGGGCTACCGGCCTTCGGCCTACTTGAGCCCGTTTATTGAGGCTATCGGCCTTTGGCCTACTTGAGCCTGGGTCTGGGCTACCGGCCTTCGGCGTCCACGCCATAGGCCGCCCACAGGGACCGGTCCTTCAGCACCCGGGCCAGGAAGGCGGCGTGGGCCAGGCGTTCTTCCTCGGTCGAGCGTGCCGGCAGTGGCCGAGGCCGGAGCCCATAGCCGCCGGTCGCCACCGTCTGAGCCGTCGTGGGGCCCCGAACGGCAGAAAGGTCGAGCGCCCGCGCCTTGCCGCCCCTTAGCTCCAGATAAACCTCGGCCAGAAGCCGGGCATCGATCAGGGCACCGTGCAGCGTCCGCTCGGTCAGGGAGATCTTGAACCGGCGGCACAGGGCGTCCAGCGAATTGGCCATGCCCGGAAACCGCTTCTGGGCCAGGGCCAGGGTGTCGATCCATCGGCTGGCCGGCAGGACGACATGGCTGCACAGGCCGCATTCGTGATCGATGAAGCCGCGGTCGAAGGCGGCATTGTGGGCGATCACCGGCGCATCGCCGATGAAGGCCATCAGATCGGCGACCACATCGCGGAATTTCGGGGCACCCCGCACCTTGGCATCGGTGATGCCATGCACCCGGATGGCATCGGGATCGATCAGCCGCTCGGGATCGACAAGGCTATGGAAAGTCCGCCCCGTGGGGATCAGGTCCTCGATCTCGATACAGCCGACCTCGATCAACCGGTGCCCCTGTTTCGGGTCGATGCCGGTAGTTTCGGTGTCCAGGACGATCTCGCGAGCCATGACCCCTAGTGCGCTGCTTCGCGCGGCGAGGTCCAGTCCGGGGCCAGAACCGTCCCCACGATTTCGTGCACCTGGTCGCGCGCCACCGCCATACCCTGGCCGGTATCGACGATGAAGTCGGCCCGTCGGCGCTTTTCGGCATCCGGAAGCTGACGCGCCAGGATCGCCTCGAACCGTTCGCGCGTCATCCCCGGCCGGGCCAGGACGCGCTCAGCCTGGACCTCCGGCGGGGCCGTCACCACCACCACCGCATGAACAGAGCGGTCGCCGCCCGTCTCGAACAGTAGCGGAATGTCCAACACCGCCAGCTTCACACCGGCTTCCATCGCGGCCTGAAGCTGCTGCATCCGGCCCAGGGCGACCAGGGGATGAACAATGGCCTCCAGCCGGGCGAAGGCCGCCGGATCGTTGCCAAGGGCCGCCGCCAGACGGGTCCGGTCGACCGCCCCCTCGCTGACCACGCCGGGAAAGGCTGCATCGATCGGGGCGACCGCCGCCCCGCCAGGCGCATATAGGGCATGGACTGCATCGTCCGCGTTCCAGATCACGGCCCCCCTCTCGGCGAACATGGCGGTGGTGGTCGACTTGCCCATGCCGATCGACCCGGTCAGGCCCAGCAGAATCACGACCGATCCTCCAGAAATTTCAGCGCCAGCGAACGGACATCGATCTCGGGTGCATCCACGCCGAACAGGGCTCGGAAAGAGGGCCGGGCCTGGCCGATCAACATGGCCAGGCCGTCCACACCGGTCAGGCCCCGTGCCCGGCCGGCTGCCAGAAAGGCCGTCTCCAGCGGGCGATAGGTCATGTCCATCAGCACGGCTTCCGGCCTTAGACAATCAATGTTGATGGTCGGCGTAACGCTGAGCGCATTGACGACCAGATCGGCCTGGCTCAGGGCCGCGTCGCCGACGCGTACAGGATGACCTGGTGCGGACAGTTCCTCGGCCATGGCCTGGGCGGTCGCCTCGGTCCGGTTGACGATCCAGACCTCGCCCCCTGCCTGGGACAAGGCCACCACGGCGGCCCGCGCCGCGCCGCCGGCCCCCAGAACCACAGCCGTCGCACCATCCAGGTTCAGGGCAGGGGCCTGTTCCGAAAGGGCCAGGATCAGGCCTGCGCCATCGGTGCTGTCGGCCGTGACACGGCCACCCTCGAACACCAGAAGATTGGCCGAGCCGCAGGCCCGCGCCGTCGGCAGCACATCATCGGCACAGGCCAGGGCCCGCGCCTTGAACGGAGCGGTGACATTGAGGCCCCGGATCAGTCCGGCCCGCCCGGCACTGACCAGGGCATCGAAGCCGGCCTCGTCCTGGGGCGCGAAGGGCACATAGGCCGCATCAAGGCCCGCCGCCGCGATCCAGGCATTGTGAAGCAGCGGGCTCAGCGACTGGGCGATCGGCCGCCCGGTGACGCCGGCCACCACTGCGGCCCCGCTGATCGATCGCGCGGTCACGAGGTGATCGCTCCGGCCCGGCGCAGGGCCGCCAGCAGCGACCACAGCGGCAGGCCCAGGACGGTGAAATAGTCGCCCTCCACCCGCTCGAACAGCTGCGCCCCCAGACCCTCCAGCCGATAGGATCCCACGCAGGCTAGAAGCGCCTCGCCCTCGGTCGCGAGATAGGTGTCCAGAAAGGGATCGGAGATGTCGCGCATGACCATCGACGCCGTCTCCACACCGGACCAGACCACGGCTCCGTCGCGCACGAGGGCGGCCCCGGAATGCAGGGCGTGGGTTCGGCCCCGCATCTGCATCAATCGTTGACGCGCCTCGTCCAGGGACCGTGCCTTGGAGACCAGGCCGCCATCGAAGGCCAGAGTCTGGTCCCCGCCAATGACCCAGGCCCCGGGAACGGCAGCCGACACCGCCAGGGCCTTGGCCTCAGCCAGGCAGCGGGCAAGGTCGGCCGAATCGATGCCAAGAGTCTTCAGAGCGTTCTCGTCGATGTCGGAGGTGCGAACATCGAAGGCCAGCCCCGCATTGGCCAGCATCGTACGACGCGCCGCACTGCCAGAGGCCAGGATCAGGGCGGGGGTCACCAGCTGCTGCCCAGACGGTGGGTCCGACGTTCGCTGAGCAGGTTGACGATGGCCGCCGCCGTTTCCTCGACCGAGCGGCGGGTCACGTCGATCACCGGCCAGCCGCGCCGTTCGAACGCCCGCCTGGCCTTGACCGTCTCTTCGCGTACGGCGTCGTGATCGACATAGTCGGAGGCCCGATTGGCGTTCAGCCCGTCCAGCCGGTTCTTGCGGATTTGCACCAGACGGTCCGGCGAGACGGTCAGACCGACCACCAGCGGGTTCCTCAGCGCGACCAGACGCTCGCCGTCCTCCTGGCCCGGCACCAGGGGCACATTGGCGGCCCGCACGCCGCGATGCGCCAGATAGATGCAGGTCGGCGTCTTGGAGGTCCGACTGACCCCACACAGCACGACATCGGCGCTTTCCAGCTGTTCGGCCGTGCCCTGGCCGTCATCATGGGCCATGGCATAGTCCAGGGCGGCGATCCGGTTGAAATACTCGTGGTCCAGGGCGTGCTGGGCCCCGACCCGCGTCGACAGGGCCGCGCCCAGATAGCGCGACAAGGCCCCGACCAGGGGATCCAGCGCCCCGATCTGCGGCATATCCAGGCGTCGGCAACCTTCCTCCAGCTGTTCGCGCAGTTCGCGATCGACCAGGGTATGCAGTACGACGCCGGGGGCCGACGCCACCTCTTCCAGCACCCGGTCCAGCTGTTTGGACGACCGGACCAGGGCATAGATATGCTCGATCGGGATCACCCCGTCGAAACGGGCCACCACGGCCTTGGCCATGGCGTTCAGCGTCTCTCCCGTGGAATCCGAGACCAGGTGGACGTGGAAATAGGTGGCCAGCCTGTGGGCTCCCGGCGGACGGGCGGGGCTCATCGCAGGGCTCTCATGGGGTAGACTGGGGTGCGGACGGTCATCATGATCCGGGGCAGTGCTGGGGGCCAAGACCCTGTTTCTGTGGACGGCGGTGTTGGGGACTGGGCCCGACCGGTGTGTGGAATCCTATAGCGCCGTCATCGCCGCGTCGCGAGCGGGGATCGTGCGGGAGAAATCGCTCCGTATCCCGCTCCTTTGTCCCCGTACGCGGGTTAGGGCACGATCGGCCTTGGGGACTAGGTTAATGAAGCCTTAACGACACACGGGCGGCATACGGATCATCAGGCCGCCCATCCCACTGATCTTAAGACCTGATTAAGATTTGTCCCCGGTCTCAACAGACGGTTTCAAGGGTCGCAGGACGCCTCCCGACTGCCGTGGACAGAGGGTCGCAGGACCCGTTTTTTATGGGGCTTATCCCCGTCATCCCGCGCCCTGCCTGCTTCTTCGACTCTTCGATTCTAATCTTGTTCAGGGAAGGGAAGAACGCCGGGCTTGAGGCCTGGGATCGGGCCTCGTAAAGCCCGATGCATGATCCAGTCTCAGTCGCTCCCTACCCACCCGTCTCGCCTTCTCCAGGTCCTGGACGGCCGGACACCGGATCGGCCTCCGGTCTGGTTTATGCGTCAGGCGGGGCGGTATCTGTCGGAATACCGGGCTCTGCGCGCGGAGGCTCCGGACTTCATCGCCTTCTGCCTGAACCCGCAAATGGCGGCCGAGGCGACGATGCAGCCGATGCGCCGGTTCGGCTTCGACGCGGCCATCGTCTTTGCCGACATCCTGCTGGTCCCCCAGGCCCTGGGCCAGGATGTCTGGTTCGAGACCGGCGAGGGGCCGCGCCTGGGTGAAATGCCGTCCGTCGGCCGGATGCGAGAACTGGCCGACGGGGCCGGGGACCATCTGCATCAGGTCGGACAGACCCTCAGCCTGGTTCGTGCCGCCCTGGAGCCCGAGCCGGAACGGGCCCTGATCGGTTTCGCCGGGGCCCCCTGGACCGTGGCCACCTATATGCTGGACGGGCATCACAACACGATCGGCAAGGGCGAACGGGCCACCGCCCGGTCCTATGCCTATGCCGAGCCGGACAAGGTCGACGGCACGCTGGAGGTCCTGATCGAGGCGACCGCCCGCTATCTGAAGATGCAGGCCGATGCCGGGGCCCAGGTGTTGAAGATCTTCGAGAGCTGGGCCGAGGGCCTGCCGGACGACCTGTTCGATCGGCTGGTCCTGCGGCCGCATCAGGCCCTGGTGGCGCGGGTGCGGGAACTGGGCGTGACGGTGCCGCTGATCGGCTTTCCGCGCGGCTCGGCCGCCCATGCCGAACGCTATGCGGCCGAGGTCGATGTCCAGGCCGTGGCGCTGGACACCGCCTGTCCCCTGGAGGTCGGCAAGCGGGTACAGGCGATCAAGCCGATCCAGGGGAACCTTGATCCCCTGTTGCTGCGCGTCGGGGGCGCGGCACTGGACCGCAGGGTGGATCAGCTTGTCGAGGCCTGGGGCCAGGGTCCATGGGTCTTCAACCTCGGCCACGGCATCCTGCCGGACGTGCCGGTGGCTCATGTGGAGCAGGTGTTGAAACGGATCGGCGCACAATGAGCCCGCTGCCGGGCGAGCCTGGGACCGCAGGCCGGCGGCTGGCCGTCGTGTTGTTCAATCTGGGCGGGCCGGACGATGCGGCCTCGGTGCGGCCCTTTCTGTTCAATCTGTTCCGGGATCCGGCGATCATCGGCCTGCCGCAGCCGTTTCGCACCCTGCTGGCCAAGCTGATCTCCTCGCGTCGGGAATCCAGCGCCCAGGCCAACTATGCCCTGATGGACGCCGGCGGCGGCTCACCGCTTCTGGCCGAGACCCGGGCTCAGGCCGGTGCCCTCGAAGCGACCTTGGCCGCTCGCCTCCCGGGAGATGAGGTCAAGACCTTCATCGCCATGCGCTACTGGCATCCGCTGACCGAGGAAACGGCGGTGGACGTGGCGGCCTGGGGCCCTGACGAGGTCGTGCTGCTGCCGCTTTATCCGCAGTTCTCGACCACGACGACGGAATCCTCGCTCCAGGCCTGGAACGCGGCCTATGCCGGGTCGGGACGCAGCCGGGCCGTCTGCTGCTACCCCCAGGCCCCCGGCTGGATCACGGCCCAGGCCGATGCGATCCGGACGGCCCTGGCCCATGCGGGCGACCGGCCGATGCGGGTGCTGTTCTCGGCCCACGGTATTCCCGAAATGCTGGTCTCGAAGAAGGGCGATCCCTATCAGGAACAGGTCGAGGGCACCGTGGCCGCCGTTGCCCAGGCGGCGGGCCTGACTGATTGGGCCATCTGTTATCAGAGCCGGGTCGGCCCGATGAAATGGCTGGGGCCCTCTACGCCCGAGGCGATCGAACAGGCAGGCCGCGACGGCGTCGGCGCGGTCGTTGTGCCTGTGGCCTTCGTCTCCGAACATATCGAGACCCTGGTCGAGTTGGACCAGGAATATGCCGAACTGGCCCACGAGAAGGGCGTCAGCCCCTATCTGCGGACCCCGACCGTCAGCGTCGCCCCGGCCTTCATAGACACCCTGGCCGAGGCGGTGACCCAGTCGCTGGACCGGATCGGCACCGCGCCGTTCGGCCCGGGATGCCGGGGTCAGTGGAAGGGTTGTCCCTGTCAGGCTGAAGAGAGGCGCGCGGCGTGACCGCCTATGATCTGGCGCGGGGGCTGCACATACTGGCGGTGATCGCCTGGATGGCCGGCCTTTTGTTCCTGCCCCGTCTCTATGCCTATGATGCCGAACAGGCCGACAAGCCTGAGCCCCTGCGCGGTGAAATGCGGGCCCTTCTTCGGACGTGGCAGCGGCGATTGTCGCGAATCATCCTGGATCCCGCCATGGGCGCGGCCTGGGTGTTCGGGGCCTGGCTGATCTGGCTGGACGGCACGGCGCGAGGCTGGGGCTTCCTGCTGGAGCCCTGGATGGTCGCAAAATTGGCTGGCGTACTGGCCCTGAGCGGCTGGCACGTGTTTCTTCAGGAAGAGGGCGCACGCGTCCGGTCCAACACCAGTGTCCGCAGCGGACGGTTCTGGCGCATGACCAATGAGATCCCCTTCGTTATCGCCGTGATCATGGTCCTGTCGGTCACGACGGAATGGACCCTGGGCTGAGGCACCGCTTGACCTGGACCCCCGGTCCGTGGTTTCGCTGGCCGTGAGCTCTTCCCGGACCGGGAGCAGTGCCCTTCTCTTGCGATGCCCGCGCCCCTTGCGGCCTGGGACGACCGTCGCCTTCCCATCCGGCCGACCGGCCACGTCATCCTCGGGCTCGACCCGGGGACATCGTCAGTTTCCTCTCCGCCCGCCTGACCCTGTGTCACGCGGCGCGCTGCTCATGATCGCATTGAAATGACCGACCCGACCGACACCCCCGAGACCGACGTCCAGCCTGACATCGAGGTCGAGGCGCCGCGCGATATGTCCCTGCCCGACACCAGCCTGGTGGACCAGGAGGCGGAGGAGGATGACGGCGAGCCGATCGTGCCCAACGGCCGGATCACCCTGGCCGAGCTGAACGCCAAGAGCCCCGCCGACCTGGTGGCTTTCGCCGAACAGCTGGAGATCGAGAACGCCTCGACCCTGCGGAAACAGGACCTGTTGTTCGCCATTCTGAAGACCCTGGCCGACGAGGAGGTCGAGATTTCGGCCGACGGCGTGCTGGAGGTGCTGCCCGACGGCTTCGGCTTCCTGCGTAGCCCCGACGCCAACTATCTGCCGGGTCCCGACGACATCTATGTTTCGCCGTCGCAGATCCGCCGCTTCGGCCTGAGGTCGGGGGACACGGTGCACGGCACGGTGCGCGGCCCGCGCGAGGGCGAGCGCTATTTCGCCCTGCTGAAGGTCGACACCATCAATTTCGAGGACCCGGAAACGGTCCGCACAAAGGTCAATTTCGACAATCTGACGCCGCTGTATCCCGAAGAGCGGCTGCACATGGAAATCGACGATCCGACGCTGAAGGATCGCTCGGGCCGGGTCATCGACATCGTCGCACCCCTGGGCAAGGGTCAGCGCTGCCTGATCGTCGCCCCGCCGCGCGTCGGCAAGACGGTGATGCTGCAGAACATCGCCAAGTCGATCGAGCGCAACCACCCCGAGGTCTTCCTGATCGTGCTGCTGATCGATGAGCGGCCGGAAGAGGTCACGGATATGCAGCGCACGGTGAAGGGTGAGGTCATCGCCTCCACCTTCGACGAACCGGCCACCCGCCACGTCGCCGTCGCCGAGATGGTCATCGAAAAGGCCAAACGGCTGGTCGAGCACAAGCGGGATGTCGTCATACTGCTGGACTCCATCACCCGCCTGGGCCGGGCCTATAACGCCGTGGTCCCGTCGTCGGGCAAGGTCCTGACCGGCGGTGTGGACGCCAATGCCCTGCAGCGACCCAAGCGCTTCTTCGGCGCCGCGCGCAATGTGGAACAGGGCGGATCCCTGACCATTATCGCCACCGCCCTGATCGACACCGGCAGCCGGATGGACGAGGTGATCTTCGAAGAGTTCAAGGGCACCGGCAACTCCGAGATCGTGCTGGACCGCAAGGTGGCCGACAAGCGCATCTTCCCGGCGATCGATGTGCTGAAGTCCGGCACCCGCAAGGAAGACCTGATCACGCCGAAGGACCAGTTGACCAAGACCTATGTCCTGCGCCGGATCCTCAACCCCATGGGGCCCCAGGACGCGATCGAGTTCCTGCTGGACAAGCTGCGCCAGTCCAAGAACAACGGCGACTTCTTCCAGTCGATGAACACCTGAGATCGGGGAGAGTGAAGAGTGCTAGTGAGCCGAGAAGTGAGCAAGATGGCTTTTTCGACTGGCTGGTCCGCTCACCTCTTGCTCACTAGCACTCTTCACCCCTTGGGCTGTTTCACGTGAAACACGGAGGCCATGATGAAGGTCAATATCGAGATTGAATGCGAACCGGCCGAGGCCCGCGCCTTTCTCGGCCTGCCCAATGTCGAGCCGCTGAACGATCATCTGGTCGCCGAGATGCAGAAGCGGATGGACGCCAATATGTCGGCCATGCAGCCGGAAGAACTGATGAAAACCTGGACCAGCTTCGGCCTTCAGGCCCAGGACCAGTTCCGCCGATTGATGGAAAGCGCCGTAACACCCAAATGAATCGACACATCTCCTCCCCATCGAAGATGGGGAGGGGGACCGCCGTAGGCGGTGGAGGGGGCTCTTGCTTGGCCGTCTGTGCGGGACGGTTTCCCCTCCACCGCTTCGCGGTCCCCCTCCCCACTGGCTGCGCCAGCAGGGAGGAGACATGAGCACCATCTTTGCCCTCGCCACGCCGCCCGGCCGGGGCGCGATTGCCGTGATCCGTCTGTCGGGGCCGGACACGGACAGAGCCTTGGATGCCCTGGGGGCAGGGCGGCCCAAGCCTCGCGTCGCGACCTTGAAGACCCTGTCCCACAACGGAGCTCGGATCGATCAGGCCCTGGTGCTGAGGTTCGTCGGTCCGAACTCCTACACGGGCGAGGACAGCGCCGAGCTTCACCTGCATGGGGGCCGCGCGATCGTGGAGGCCGCCAGTGCGGCCCTGATCGCCTTGGGGCTCCGTCCCGCGGAACCGGGCGAATTCACCCGTCGCGCCTTTCAGAACGGTCGGATGGACCTGGCCCAGGCCGAGGCGGTGGCGGATCTGATCGATGCGGAGACCCAGGCCCAGGCCAGTCAGGCCCTGGGTCAACTGGCCGGGGCCCTGTCGGCCACCTATGACGGCTTCCGGCGCGATCTGCTGCAGGCCCTGGCCCTGGTAGAGGCCGAGATCGACTTTCCGGACGAGGACATGCCCGACCATCTGGCCGCCACCGCTGGACCCGTGCTGGATCGCCTGCTGGCCGACCTCGATCGGGCTCTGGAGGATGGGCTCCGGGGTGAGCGGGTGCGGGACGGCTATCGCATCGTCCTGATCGGCGAGACCAATGCCGGCAAGTCGTCCCTGTTCAACGCCCTGGTGGCGCGCGAGGCGGCGATCGTGACCCCCATCGCCGGCACGACCCGTGATGTGCTGGATGCCCAGCTTGTCATCGGTGGCTATGCCGTCACCCTGTCCGACACCGCCGGACTTCGCCCTTCCGACGATCCGGTGGAAGCCGAGGGCGTACGCCGCGCCCAGGCCCGCGCGACCCAAGCTGAGTTGCGCCTCTGGGTCCGGGCGCCCGGCGATCCGGAGGGCGCGGCGGTAGATCACGTGCGGCTGGGTGACTTGGTGATCCTCAACAAGTCCGATCTCGGGTCCGCGACGCCCGTTGATGGATTCGAATGCCTCTCCGTCAGTCCGGTCACTGGCGACGGCCTGACTCAACTCCATGACTGGATCGCGGCGCGATTGGCCCGTGACCTGGCAGGCGGGGACTTTCCCGCCGTCACGCGGGAGCGCCACAGGCGGCGGCTGAGCGAGGCGCGTGACTCTATCGCCGCCGCCCGGTCTGCCCTGGTCCTTGCGCCGGAGATGGCGGGGGATGACCTGCGACGCGCGGCTCAGGCCCTGGCGCGAGTGACCGGCGCGATCGACGTCGAGGATGTTCTGGGCGAGGTCTTCGCCACCTTCTGCATCGGTAAATAGGCTGTTTCACGTGAAACGCCGTCCATGTCTCTATGGCCAGAACGGCCCCCATCGCCTATGTCCCGCCACATGAACAGCTTTGATGTCATCGTCATCGGCGGGGGCCACGCCGGGTGCGAGGCCGCGGCCGCCTCGGCGCGTACGGGTGCGCGGACTCTGTTGCTGACCCAGAAGCTCGAGACCATCGGCGAGATGTCGTGCAATCCGGCCATGGGCGGTCTGGGCAAGGGTCATCTGGTCCGCGAGATCGACGCCATGGATGGCCTGATGGGGCGACTGGCCGACGTTTCCGGCATCCAGTTCCGGATGCTCAACCGGTCCAAAGGCGCCGCAGTCCGGGGCCCGCGCAGCCAGATCGACCGTCGTCTGTATCGCGAGGCCATGCAGGCAGAACTGGGCCAGACCCCGAACCTTACCCTGATGGCTGGCACCGCCGAACGCCTGGTCCTGGATGGCGATCGTGTCGTGGGCGTCGTCACCGATGCGGGACAGACCGTCTCGGCCGGGGCCGTCGTCCTGACCACGGGCACCTTCCTGAACGGCGTCATCCACAAGGGGGATGAGCGGATCCCGGCGGGCCGTCATGGCGAGGCCCCGTCGACGGGTCTGGCCGCTGACCTCTATGGCGCCGGTCTGGTCATGGGCCGGTTGAAGACCGGCACGCCCGCCCGGCTGGATGGGCGCACCATCGGCTGGGACAGGCTGGAGATGCAGGCGGCCGACGCCGAGCCCGTGCCCTTCAGCTTCCTGACCGATCGCATCAATGTGCCTCAGATCGCCTGCGGCATCACCCACACGACCGAGGCAACGCATCGGATCATCGCTGAGAACCTGGGCGAAAGCGCCGTCTATGGCGGGCATCTGACGGGGCGGGGGCCGCGCTATTGTCCCTCGATCGAGGACAAGGTGGTGCGGTTCGCGGACAAGACCTCGCACCAGATTTTCCTGGAGCCGGAAGGGCTGGACGATCCGACGGTTTATCCCAACGGGATTTCAACATCGGTGTCCGACGCGACCCAGATGGCCTTCCTTCGGACCATTCCAGGGCTGGAAGAGGTGGCGGTCTTCCGCTTCGGCTATGCCATCGAGTACGACTATGTCGATCCGCGCGAACTGACCCCGGCGCTGGAGGTCAAGCGGCGACCCGGCCTGTTCCTGGCCGGGCAGATCAACGGCACGACCGGCTATGAGGAGGCAGGTGCGCAGGGGTTGATGGCCGGACTGAACGCCGCACGCGCGGCATCGGGCGGCGATCCGGTGATCCTGGGACGCGACCAGGCCTATATCGGAGTGATGATCGACGATCTTGTGACGCGCGGCGTCACCGAGCCCTATCGGATGTTCACCAGCCGAGCTGAATATCGCCTGACCCTTCGCGCCGACAACGCCGACCAGCGGCTGACGCCCCTGGCCATGAACGTCGGGCTAGTGGGGGCAGACCGGTCCGCGCGGTTCCGCGACAAGCAGGCGCGTCTGGATCAGGCCTTTGCCCTGGCCCGCGAGACGACGTTCCTGCCCAAGGCCGCGACGGCCCTGGGTCTGAACGTCAATGCCGACGGGCGCCAGCGCTCGATCCGTGACCTCCTTTCCTATCCGGGCGTGACTCTGGAGGCCTTCCTGCCCGTCTGTCCGGCCATTGCAGCCTGGACCCCGGAGGTTCGGGAACAGGTCGAGATCGACGCTTCTTATGCCGGATATCTGGACCGTCAGACCGCCGACATCGCCGCGCTGAACCGGGAGGAGGCCCTCACCCTGCCGGCCGACCTCGACTATGGCTCGGTCGGCGGCCTGTCGAACGAGGCTCGCGAAAAGCTGGCCCGCGTCCAGCCCCTGACCCTGGGCCAGGCCGGCCGGATCGAAGGCATGACGCCGGGGGCCCTGACGGCCCTGCTGGCGCACGTGAAACGTTCGAAGGTGGCGGCGTGACGCTTGCAGCGCCCCGTCTCCTCCCCATCGCAGATGGGGAGGGGGACCACGGAGTGGTGGAGGGGCAGCGTCCGCGAAAGAGCCCCCTCCGTCTCGTCGCTGCGCGCCGATCCACCTCCCCATTCGCTGCGCGAACAGGGAGGAGACAGGCCCAGCAGGAGGTCCCCGTTTGACCCCCGCCGAGTTCCAGTCTCTGACCCGGGCGTCCGATGCGGCGATGATAGATGTCGAGGCCTTTCGGATACGACTGGTCGAGGCCAATGCCGTGATGAACCTGGTCGGCCCCGACAGCCTGCCTGATTTCTGGAATCGCCATGCCTGGGACTCGGCCCAGTTGCTTGATCACGCTGGGGAGGCCCGGACCTGGGCCGATCTGGGGGCAGGGGCGGGC
>Ga0209066_10005632_pt1 | contig 13119 bp, 15 predicted proteins | sample All_14_2_FD_187198 | JGI IMG/M metagenome (GOLD analysis project Ga0209066, IMG submission 187198) | Freshwater microbial communities in response to fracking from Pennsylvania, USA - Allegheny Zone_MetaG_DW_15 (SPAdes) (version 2) ...
TAACGCTTCGAAACCCGCGTATGCTGTGCGCGGGTGGCTGGGGTCCACATCAAAATCTCCGGGTTGTCTGCAAAACCCCCGGAATCACAGGAACCTCAGCCGCTCAACCCCTTTCGAAACGGCCTCTAAAACTGTCAACGGGTATATTACGCCGTGACGCGCTCGTGCTTTCATGTCGTCTCATTTTTTATTATATTTCAGGCGCTTATTGGATGTGGTCGAGAGAATGTAGATCCTGTGAAGAGAAATGACGGCGCATTGGTTTACTCTCGTCCCTCTGTGGACACAGCGCTGACTAACTTGGTCACGGGTAAATTTGAACGAGTTAATGACTGCATTGTGTTCAGGACAGGTAAAAGCATCTACACTCCCATTCTTTCATCGGGAGTGACATTCTCGTCGCAAAGCGACGTAGAGCGGCAGGTGATCAAACTTGGCGAGGAATATGCGGTCACAGGGCTGGATTATGGGAGGCCGGTCGAGTTGAAGCTCAACCAAAATCCTTTGGTCCAGGCTTGCGGCTATCCCCCAGCATTCGTCGGCTCAATCAGCGATCGGAAAGACTTTCCACCGCCTGCGCCCCCGCCACCTGCATAGGTTCATCACTGGCTGGTCCATATGTCGGGGTCAGCATTCAGCACCCGTTCTCGCTTAGCGTACACAGAATGCACTTTCGTGTAGTCACCCCTGCAAGACGTTCACCAGCTCCGCGCGCTCTACGAGCGCCGCGCCGGCACCTTCCTGTCCAACGCCGGCGTCTTGCAGATATTCGGCGTCAACGATCACGACAGCGCCAAACTCGTCTCCGATCTGCTCGGCCAGGAGACGGTCGTGTTCGAGACGATGAGCCGTGCGATCGACAGCGACGAAACCGGCATATCCTTTGGCGCGCAGCATGTCGGCCGCCCGCTGCTCACCCCCGATGAAGTCCGCACGCTGCGTGAGGATTTGCAGCTCCTGTTCCTCGCGGGGCAACGGCCGATCGTCGCCGCCAAGCTCAAATACTATGCCGATCGCGAGTTCGCCGCCGCTTCGACAAGGCGTGAGGTCGTTTAACGGTCGCCCGTCCAAACGCCATCATCCCGATATACAAGTAATATCCATCTAATAGTGTTTCGCTGCACATTGCGCCGCGACGGAATCGCCTGAAAAGCGTGGAAAATCGTCCTCTGGCGCGCGAACGGTGAGTTTTGGGGTATCGGCTCACCGTTCGCGATCGGCGGTGGGTGAGACCCCGAAGGATCGTGGATCCCACGCCGGGAAAATTGATCGCCTAAAAAGCCCGTGGGGCGCCGTGGGCGGTTCGACGCCCGAGACCCTATCCGAGAGCCAGAATGGCGCGCAGCGGCCTGCAAATCGCTCCTGCCGGAACGTTTCCGCCATCCCTGCCTTTCGGATCAAGCGTCCACATATCCGCTTGGCTTTTCTGGAAAGCCATTTGTAACGCTGAGTTTAAGTACTGTGCTGGCGACAGGAGTGTGACGGTTGTCACCATCTCCGAATCGCAAAGGCGTGCCGGCGAAGCCGGCTCATTATGGGGATGCCGGGTGGGAGGATCGCTTTGGCGATCCGGGGCGGCCGAAGGCCGCGAGCCGGCGGGGCGAAGCCCCAAGAGGCGGTGCTTTTCTTCTTCTTCGGGCCTGACGGCTCGGTCGGCGTGGAGTTATCCACAGGGCAGGGTTACCCGAAAACTCACCGTTTGCCTTCTGATTCAAAGATTCTTCTTAGATTCAAGATTCAGGGTGCCTCAAACCCGCAGAAAACTTGGGAAAATAGCCTCCAAAAGTGAGTGTTGGGGTCGAGTCGCGTGAGTTTTGGGGTAGCCTTGGGTGAGCTTTGGGGTCGGTAAAAGTGAGTGTTGGGGTCGAGTCCGGTGAGCTTTGGGGTAGCTGCAAAATCGACGGTGAGTTTTGGGGTATCTCCCCCTTGATCGCGATCGGCGAGCTTTAGGAGTTGCCTAGCTCACCGTTGCTGGTAAGGTGAGGGCATGGCTTTAGCAAACTCACCCGTGAAGAGCGGCAAGGCAAAGACTGCCTCGGGTGACGAAACCGCCCTCACCCTCGCCCAAAAGGGGCGCGGAAACCCGTTCGATCCCGCCAATTACGGGGAAATCGTCAAACCCGGCGAACTGGTCGATATTGTCGAGCTGTCGCCCCTTACCCTCGCTGATCGGCGAATCTACAATCTGCTGATCGCGAACGCCTGGGACCGGATCGGCGAGCCGGTCATTCATCGCATCGCCAAATCGGCGCTCAAGGGCACGCACCAGGGCAACGAGCGCATAGAAAGCTCGCTGCTGCGCCTGATGGGCACGATCGCGATCGTCACCATCCGCAAGGCCGGTAAGAGCTACAAGCGCCGCGTCCAGCTTCTCGGCCCCAGCGACGAAAGCCTCGAAAAAGACGGCTTCCTCCATTACCGGATTCCCGAAGAGCTGATTGAGATACTGCGTAACAGCGAGGTCTATGCCCGCCTCAAGACGCAGGTGATGTATTGTTTCGAGTCGAAATACGCGCTGTGCCTCTATGAAATGATCGAACGGCGGATCGGCCTCGAATACAAGCAAAGCGAAGAGTTCACGATTGCGGAGCTGCGCGGGCTGCTCAATGTGCCGGAAGGCAAGTTGGAACGCTTCGCCGATTTCAACAAATACTGCCTCAAGGTCGCACAGGACGAAATCAACAAGCTCTGCCCCTTCTGGGTCGAGTTCACGCCGATCAAGAAAGGCCGCAAGGTCGAGAGGGTTTCGATGATGTGGCTTCCCAAAACCATGAGCGGCCGTCGCGACGCGCAAAACCTGATCGACCAGCACAGCATCGTGCGGCGCGCGAAGCTGCGCGGGGACATACCCGAAATGCCGGTGCTGGTGGATTTCAGCGCGCCGGCGGCCGAACGGTGAGGCCCTACCCCAAAACTCACCTTTCGCACGCCAGGGCCGCCTAACCTTCGCCAGCCCTGCCCTCGCAGCTCCTACCCCTCGCCGGCATCGAGCGCGCGGCTGACCGTGAACTGAATCCACGCGCTCCGGCTGATCCCGCGCCGCTTGGCCGCCGCATCGACCTTGGCGAGGAGCGCGCGATCGAAACGCAGCATCACCGGCGACTTGCGCGGCTCGGCCCCCTGCCCCGCCTCGTCGGCCTCGGCCGCGATCGGCGCGGCCTCTGGCTTCGCCGCGCCGGCAATGAAGGCATCGGCCGCCGCCTCGTCCATCGGCGGCTTGGGCTTGCTGTTCGGTTTACGAGCGATAGCCATTAACACGCACTCCGATATTATCTTGATATACAAACCGCGCCGATCAGCGCCGTCAATTCGTCTATCGCCTTGGGGTCGCGCGGGCTTTGCTCGATAACCGCCCTGCCCTCGGCCGCCGCGTTCGGGAACGCCTTGCGCCGCACGATCGACGTGGGCAGCACTTCGATGCCGTCGATATCGCCGATCATCTCCAAGGCCGCCTCATTGTCGGTCCCCTGCGGGTCCGCGCCGTTCAGCACGGCGACGGCGCGCAAGCCCTCGTTGATCTCGCGCGCCTCGGCGACCAGCGCCGAAACCTGATCGAGCGCCCACACGTCAAAGCTGCGCGGCTGCACCGGCACCAGGAGCGTGTCGGCGACGGTGAGCGCGGCCCGCAGCGATCCGGTGTCGCGCCCGCCCACGTCGATGATGATATCATCATATTTGCTGGCGAGCTGGCGGACCTGGCTGCGCAGCGCAGTGCCGGTCAGGGCGACGGCGGTATAGCCCGCCTCCCCAAGCCGCTCGGCGCGAAGCTGGGTGAAGGTGAGGGCGGTGCCCTGTTCGTCCCCGTCCACCAACAAGAGATCGCGGCCGGCGAGCGCCAGCGCGACTGCGAGATTGACGGCGAGGGTGGTCTTGCCGACGCCGCCTTTCGTGTTTCCGACTGCCAATATCATAATGCCCTCACTCCGCCCGCCATCGTTAATCGTTTCGGCATTATCTGTCTATCGTTGTGATATACAACCCTGCTCAATCCTCCGGCTCGGGATCGTCATCGTCCAGCGGCTCATGTTCCATCGGCCCATGCCCTTCGATCGGGCAAAGCGGCGCTCCGGCCTGCTCAAGCCATTTGCGCGCGGTCCTGACGGTATAGCCGCACGTCGCGCACTCGCATTTGAGCATCCGGGCTTTCTGCTTCTTGGGCGCGGTCGACTCTCCGTCCGTATCAAGGCGGGCATGGGGGAGGGGGCCGACGCTCTCCAAGATCGGCGCGATGGCCGCAAGGAACGCCTCGCCGGGGGTGGTGGCGCGCATCGGCCCGACTAGGCCCAGCCCAAGGGCGAACCGTTTAAACGCCTTCCCATGCCCCGCCGGGATGCCGACGGCGGCATGGACCAGCTCATGCGCGAGGATGGCCGCGATCTGCGCCGGCATCGCGTCGGGCGCGTGCGCCAGGTCCGGGCGGATGAAGATTTCAAAATGCCCGTCCGCGCTCAACCGATTATCCCAGCACTCGCCGATCGCCTTGCCCTTCGCGCCTCTGCTGGTGAAGCCGATCGCCACGCGCACGCGGTCGGGCAGGAGGGCGTCCAGCGCCTCGAACAGCGGAGCCATGCCCAGCGCCACGGCATTGAGCCAGCTTTCGCGGGTTTCGTGGGTCATCGTCCTTACTCCCTTCAAATCGCCTGTTCGGCGATGGCCATGCCATCGGCCGGAACACGGACGCCCAAGAACGCCGGCGAGAGAGGGGGGCAGCGGGATTCGATGGGGGTGGTGCGGCCGCAGCGCAGCGAGGCACGGCCCCGTCTAATCCCGTTGCGGGGGAGAGGCGGCCGGGACCGCCTTTCCCCCTTCAAACAGGATCGACGCCGGCGCACGCCGGCACCATGAAGCGAGACCCGCTTGCGATCTCGCCCCCGCCATGTGGGTCGTCACCTTGGGCCAAGACCGCTTGCGGGCTTGGGGAACGAAGCGAGTAGGGCCACGGTGCCGCGCCAGCGGCAGGCGCATGTCCCCTGCCTGGATTGAAATTGTTGCTCAACTGAGCTACATTATCGGCTTGACCAAGGAGGTTCCAATGGCCGCTACCGCTTTCGTGCGCGCGCGCATCGACGAAACATTGAAGGATGAAGCCGCCGCCGTGCTGGCCGAGCTGGGGCTGACCGTCTCGGATGTGGTCCGCATGACCCTCACGCGGGTCGCCAAGGATCATGCGTTGCCGTTCGAGCTGAAGGTGCCGAACGCCGAAACGCGCGCCGCGATCGAGGCGTCCCGCGCGACGATGAAGGCTCGCCGCGCCCGTTTCACCGATGCCCAGGAAATGTTCGATGCCCTCGACCAAGAAGCCCGCCAGCAGTAAGCGGGCTTCGTTCCCAAGAGAGGCGTCCTACGAAAAAAGGTTCGTCAAGGATTGGGAGCGGCTGTCGCGCAGCGGGCGCTACAACATGAAACAGCTCAAGGAAGCGATGATGATGCTCATCGCCAACGATGCGCCGTTAGGCCCAGAATGGCTGGATCATCCGCTGAAAGGCGATTGGAGCGATCATCGCGAGTGCCATATCGGCGGCGATTTCCTCCTGATCTACACGATTGAGGGGAATCTGGTGAACTTCGTGCGCGCCGGCACTCATGCGGAACTGTTTGAATAGCCATGCGCGTAATCTTCATCCGTCACGGCGAAAGCACCGGCAACGCGGGCGTGCCCTGCAATGATCTCGCGACGATCGCGCTGACGGAGCTGGGCCAGGAACAGGCGCGCGAAGTCGCGGCGAACTGGGCGCAAGCGCCCGCGCTCATCGTCACGTCGCCCTATACCCGCACGCAGCAGACGGCCGCGCCGACGATCGCGCGCTTTCCCGGCGTGCCGGTGGAAGTGTGGCCGATAGAAGAGTTCACCTATCTGCAACCGGCGCGCTGGAACGGCACGCGCAGCGCGGAGCGGATGCCGCACCTCGAACGCTATTGGCGCAAGGCGGACCCGAACTATTGCGACGGGGAGGGGGCGGAGAGCTTCGCCACTCTGCTCCGGCGCTGCGAGACGGCCCTAGCCCGTCTCGCCGCCATGCCGCCCGCCTCGCTGGTCTATGTGTTCGGGCATGGGCAATTCATCCAGGCCGCCCGCGCGATCGTCGCCGACGCTCATCTGGACGATCGGGGCAAGATGCTGGGATTCTGGCGTAAGGGCGCGCCGCCCGCGATCAGCAACGCGCAGCGGGTGGGCTTCCACTGGCAGGGCGAGCGCTGGGCCTGTGCGCCGGCGCTCACCACCTAGGCTCAGGACCTGTTAATCGCTTGCGGAGGCAGCGATCAGTTGATTCAATGGCGGCGTAAGGAGGCGCTGCCATGAATGATCTGATCTGGTTGTCGGAGGCGCAGATGCGCCGGATCGAGCCGTATTTTCCGCTGTCGCACGGAGTGCCGCGTGTCGATGATCGTCGGATCATCAGCGGCATCATCTTCGTTATCAGGAACGGCCTGCGGTGGCGCGATGCACCTGCCGAGTATGGGCCGCCCAAGACGATCTACAACCGCTTCATCCGCTGGAGCCGGCTTGGCGTGTTCAACAAGATATTCGCAGGCCTCGCGGCGAAAGGCGGGAAACCGGACCAGTTGATGATCGACGCGACACATCTGAAGGCGCATCGCACGGCTGCCAGCCTGCTTAAAAAGGGGCTGTTCCCCGAGGTATCGGACGCACCAAAGGCGGCCTGAACTCCAAGCTTCATGCCGTCTGTGACGGCGAGGGCAGGCCACTGGTGATGCTGCTGAGTGAAGGCCAGATGAGCGACTACAAAGGCGCTGCCCTGATGCTTGACGCCCTGCCCAGGGCCAAAGCCCTGCTCGGCGACAGGGGCTACGACGCCGACTGGTTCCGGGCCGCGCTGGCGGCCCGCAAGATCGCTGCCTGCATCCCTTCAAAGGTGAACCGAAAGGTGCCGATCCCCCACGACGCCACCCTCTATCGCCGGCGCCACAAGATCGAGATCATGTTCGGCAGGCTCAAGGACTGGCGCCGCATCCACACTCGCTACGATCGCTGCGCGCATACCTTCATGTCCGCCATCTGCATCGCTGCCACCGTGATCTTTTGGCTCAATCAATGAGTCCTGAGCCTAGATCGAACCCAAGGGGAGGAGGGGGCGGCGCTCACCGCTCCTGTAGCCGCGAAATCGTCGCCTGGCTGACGTTGAACAGCGCCGCGACCGATCGTTGCGTGTCGCCAGCGTCGAGCTTGCGCCGCGCCTCGGCCTGCTGGTGCGGGGTGAGGGCGCTCTTGCGGCCGAACTTGACCCCGCGCGCCTTGGCCTGGGCGCGGCCGGCGCTGGTGCGCTCGGCGATCCGCTGGCGCTCGTAGCTGGCGGCAACGCCTAGCACGGCAATAACAACCTCGGCGAGCTGCGAGGTCGTGTCCACCATCGGTTCGGCGATCGAGCGGAAGCCGGCCCCGGCCTCCTTCACAGCATGGAGGATGTTCAAGAGGTCGCGCGTATTGCGGGCGAGGCGATCGGTCGCCGTCACCATCAGCACGTCGCCGGGATCGAGCGCGCCGATCGCGCGCTTGAGCTGGGGCCGCTCGGCCGACGCGCCGCTGATCTTCTCGCGGTAGATCTTCGCGCAGCCGGCCGCCCCAAGCTGGGCGAGCTGCTGGGCCAAATCCTGACCGTTGGTGGAGACGCGCGCATAGCCGTAAATCATGGCGCGATTCTGCATCGGATTTTTGCATCAGGGAAGGGCGCGGAAAAGCGCGTGTAGATATCAGCGCTAATTGACACGGTTCTGGCAGCGATGGATGGCACGTTGCGGAGCGGCGCGGGGTTCTCGCAGGGGATCGAGTTCTGGGAATGGACGGCGAGCAAATCACCGCGACGGGGTTCACCGATCGCTCATGAGCGCCATGCTAGCTGACGCCATGCGGAATTCTCATTCAATCCTGCTCACCCTCCTGACTACACTGATCGCAGGCTGTTCTGCCGTGCCCCCTGTGCTGGAGGCGGAGCCGGAGCCGCAGCTGCAGGCACCTGCCACCCGAGCTCCCCGAACCGTCAATGCACTAGCTGAAATCGTGGGCGAATGGGACATCGTGAGATTCGACAATCATTCGCCTCCTCGGCTCGATAACGATGGTCAGCGCCACGCCTATGTCGATATCGGCCACCGCAGCTTGCGCTTCGCCATCAGCTGCAATCACTCAGGCATGGCCGGGCATATTGAAGGCGGTGCGCTGACGCCTGCCGCGGTCGACAAAAGCACGCAGACGGCTATGGGCTGTGGCCCAGAGCGCGAGGCGCGGGACGCAACTTTCTTCAGCTTTTTCCGCGCGCGGCCGCAAGTTGGGTTATTGCCGGACGGCCGCTTGCGGATATGGAATTCCCATCACGAGTTGCTGCTGGAGCAATCCTCGAGACGCCGGTTGGCTATGGGTCCGCCGCTGTCGGAAATCACCGGAATTTGGCGGGTTGTCAGCTTCATGCAGTTCGAAGGCAGAGACCAACGGGGCCAACGAGGCTGGGGGGCCATGTTTGCCCCTGGTCGACTCCGCATTGGGGGAAGAACGCTAAGCTATAGCCGCTGTCCAACAGCATCCCTGCGAGTCACCTATACAAGCGATTTCGTGTTACGACGCGACAGCGGGGCCGAGCCTGCGACCACCGTTGATTGCCGGGTAGTCACCCCTGCTCCCACCGAAGTCGAGCCGATGCTCGCCGCGTTGCTCACGCAATCGCCGGCAGCCGAGCGCGTGAGCAACAATCGCTTCATCCTTCGCAGCCGGGACTACGCCGTGGTCCTAACGAGCGAAGCTGACTATCAACGGCAATTCGGCATTTATGCGGCGGACTGGGAGCGCCACCCTGGATAGCAGCATCGATATGAAGCCCCTGTCTTACGGACTTGTCAGAACCCTCAGGCCAAAGTCTTCAAGATAGCGTACCGGCATGAAAATGGCGTCATTCTCATCCGGATAATAGCCGCTTTCAGAATGAACACCCCAAGCCTCGTTATATGTTTCACTAAACCAGGGCGCCCCGCTATCGCCATTTTCCGATAGATTCAGGCCTTGAGGGTGTGGATCGGCGTGGAAAAAGGACCCCCTATCGGCGTCCAAAAGGGACCCCTTATCTCGGTAGTTTAGGCTGCTCGCTTGGCGTGTGTCAGGCGGCGAGATTGGGATGTTGATATTGGAGACGGTGTTGAGGATCCGGCGCGAGTACGCGTCGGGCAAAGCCATCAAGGCGATAGCGCGAGAGCTGCATCTGTCGCGCAAGGTGGTTCGCAAGGCGATCCGGGCACCGGATGCGGACATGGGTTACCGGCGAGAGGTTCAGCCGCTGCCTAAGCTCGGGCCCTTTCAGGAGCGGCTCGATGCGTTGCTGGAGGAGGATGAGGCGCGGCCGCGGCGCGAGAAACTGCGCATCACACGTATTCACGACCTTCTGCTACGAGAGGGGTTTGACGGCTCATATGATGCGGTGCGCCGCTATGCGGCCCGCTGGCGCCAGGCGCGGCGCCGCGACGTGATGGACGCGCCGGCCTTTATCCCTCTGCTGTTTCGTCCCGGCGAGGCCTACCAGTTCGACTGGAGCCACGAGGACGTCGAGATCGCCGGCAAGCCGATGCGCGTGAAAGTGGCACATGTGCGGCTGTGCGCGTCGCGCACGATGTATGTGCGGGCCTATCCACGCGAGACGCAGGAGATGCTGTTCGACGCGCACGCACGAGCTTTTACCTTCTTCGGCGGGGTGCCGACGCGTGGCATCTACGACAATATGAAAACAGCGGTGACGAGCGTGTTCACCGGCAAGGAGCGGGTCTTCAACCGGCGCTTTTTGGTCATGGCCAGTCACTACATGGTCGAGCCGACAGCCTGCTCGCCGGCGGCCGGTTGGGAAAAGGGCCAGGTCGAAAACCAAGTGCAGACGGCGCGTGGGCGGTTCTTCCAGCCACGGCTGCGCTTTGCCAGCATTGAGGAATTGAATGGCTGGCTAGAGGCGGAGTGCTGCCGCTGGGCCGACATGCACCAGCATCCTGAGCACAAGGAGCTGACCGTCGCCCAGGCATGGGCTGCGGAGCGCGCCGTGCTCCAGCCCATCGCCGCCCCCTTCGACGGCTTCCACGAGAGCGAGCATGCGGTGAGCGGCACGTGCCTGATCAGCTTCGACCGCAACCGTTATTCCGTCATGGCCAGGGCGGTCCGCCGTACGGTGCAGGTCCGGGCCTATGCCGACCGTATCCTTGTGCGCTGCGATGGTGAGATCGTCGCCGACCATCCTCGCTGTTTCGGGCGCGACCGGACCATCTACGATCCGTGGCACTACCTGCCGGTGCTGGCGATCAAACCCGGTGCGCTGCGCAACGGCGCACCTTTCCAGCACTGGGAATTGCCGCCGGCACTATCACGATTACGGCGCAAACTGGGCGCCGGCGATGACGCTGACCGGCGCTTCGTGCGCGTGCTGTCAGCCGTGCTCGAGGATGGGATCGACGCGGTGGAAGCGGCGGTGCGTGAGGCATTGCTGGCAGGCGTCACTAGCGACGACATCATCCTCAACATTCTGGCACGACATCGTGAGCCGCCACGGCCGCTGGCGATCGCCACACCCGAGGACCTGGTGCTGCACCATCCACCCCGCGCTGACTGCAATCGCTATGACAGTTTGCGAGGCCTCCATGCAGCGGCATGAGATGATGAAGGCCCTGACGGGGCTCGGGCTCAAGGGCATGGCTGGGGCATTCGACGAGGCCGTGACGACGGGTCTGCAACGCAAGCGCACGACGATGGAAATCCTGACGGATCTGCTGCGTGCCGAGACCACCCACCGCCATGCAACATCGGTGCGTTACCGGATGACGGCCGCCCGCCTGCCGGCGGTGAAGGACCTCGACGCCTTCGTCTTCGACGGCACACCTATCAACGAAGGACTGGTACGGTCGCTACACAGCGGATCGTTTCTGCCGGGCCAGCGCAATATCGTGCTCGTCGGCGGTACGGGCACCGGCAAAACGCATCTCGCCAGCACCATCACCGCCAACGTGGTGCGAGACGGCGCCCGCGGACGCTATTTCAACACGGTCGATCTGGTGAACCGGCTTGAGGAGGAAACGCGCCTTGGCAAGGCCGGTGCGCTCGCAACTCAACTCTCCCGCCTCGACCTCGTAGTGCTCGATGAGCTTGGCTGCCGTTTGCACGCTCAGGCGGGCAACTGCTCTTCCATCTGATCAGCAAGCTCTACGAGCGGACCTCGGTCATCGTAACGACGAACCTGGCGTTTGGTGAATGGCCGACGGTCTTTGGCGACCCCAAGATGACCACTGCGCTGCTGGATCGCATCACCCACCACTGCGACATCATCGAAACTGGCAACGACAGCTGGCGCTTCAAACACCGTAGCTGACATCTCCAACAAGATGCCTCGCGCTGGTCGCGTCTCCGGTCGGGCTACGCCCTCCCTACGCCGCAACCAGCGCGAATGCTGCGTCCCTCATACCTGTCACGCTGCTCCGCGAAGGGGTCCCTTTTGGACGCCGATAGGGGGTCCTTTTTGCGCGCCGATTGACAAATTGCAGCCTGCGGGAGCTGCGGCATGAGGTGCCGGCGCTCATCGACCGCGCCGACATCTGCATCGATGATCACGTTCGCCCCTGCGTTGAGGGCAAGTGCAAGATCATCGATCACACCACACGATACGTCGAACTGCTGATCGTGGACGAGGCTGAGCGGCTGACCACGACGGCACTGGAATGGCTACGCGACCTGTTCGACCGCCGAGAGATCGGCCTCGTCCTGAGGGCGTAGCGTGGAAGGTACGCTAAACAACGCTAAGGGAGAACAACCGAGGAACGCTTAGGCGGCGCGGCTGTCCGGCGGAAGATTGAGGGCCTTGCGGCCAGCGGAAGCGGCTGCACGATCCCAAAGGAAATCGCCGGAAAAGGCAATATGCTCCCAGCCAACCGGTGACGTATGGACAAGCAGATCATCGGGGACCGGGACCGCTGCCGATCGCAGATGCTGGGCGGCGTCGTCCATGTAGATCGTGTTCCAATAGACGATCGCCGCGATGACCAGGTTGAGGCCGGATGCCCGATATTGTTGAGCTTCATGGCTGCGGTCGATGATGCGGCCCTGGCGGAAGGTGTAGATCGCCTGCGTCAGGGCATGGCGCTGCTCGCTGTTGTTGAGGCCGGCATGGCATCGCCGGCGCAGATCGGGATTTTCGAGCCAGTCCAGCATGAACAGGGTCCGTTCGATCTTCCCGATTTCCTGTAGTGCGACGTCGAGCTGGTTCTGCCGTTCGTAGGCGGCGAGCTTTCGCAGCATGACCGACGGCGCGACGTGGCCAGCCTTGATCGACCCTACGAGGCGCAGTACGTCGTCCCATTGTTCATTGATGATGTCGGTGCGGATACGCTTGCCCAACAACGGGGCGATGGACGGATAGGCCGAAACCGGCGCGATCGGCGCAAGCCGCCTGTCCGGAAAGTCGCGCAGGCGCGGGCAGAAGCGAAATCCCAGCATCGCGCACAGGGCGAAGACATGGTCGGTCGCCCCGCCGGTGTCGGTGTAATGCTCGACGATCCTGAGATCGGTGCCATGGCTGGTGAGGCCGTCGAGGACATAGGGCGCTTCATGCGTGGCGGCCGAGATCACATTGACGTGGTAGGGCCCGCGCTGATCGGAAACATGGGTGTAGAAGCTGAAGCCATGATCGACGCCATAGCGGGCGTTGATGTCGCCGCCCGATGCGCCGCGCTTCGCGCCCCTGAAGAACTGACCATCGGAACTGGACGTTGTGCCATCGCCCCATACCCGCGAGAATGGCAGGCGGTGGTGCGCGTTGATGAGGACGGCGAGCGCCGCGCGGTAGCTCTCGTCGCGGATATAGGCGTCATGGGTCCACAGGAGTTGATCGCGCGTGACTCCCTGGCTCGCGGCGGCCATGCGCGACAGGCCGAGATTGGTGGCGTCGGCGAGGATGGTGGCGAGCAGCGCATTTTCATTGGGACATGGCTCGCCGGTGCGCAGGTTGGTGAACGCCGAAAGAGGGGTCGGTTCCGGCTGAGGGCGAAATGACACCCTAAGGGAATAGCTGTCCTTGCCGTCGCCGCGGCTGCCATTGATCACAAACTGCGTCACTCTCGATGGATAGAACATTCCGTCAGCCACCTTGC
>Ga0209066_10005635_pt1 | contig 13112 bp, 8 predicted proteins | sample All_14_2_FD_187198 | JGI IMG/M metagenome (GOLD analysis project Ga0209066, IMG submission 187198) | Freshwater microbial communities in response to fracking from Pennsylvania, USA - Allegheny Zone_MetaG_DW_15 (SPAdes) (version 2) ...
CGGCAACCAGGCAGCCCGCCAGGATGATGGGCTTGCGGCCGATCTTGTCGGACAAGGTGCCAAACACCACGAAGAACGGCGTACCGATCAGCAGCGAAATGGCCACCAGGATGTTGGCTGTTGCCCCATCCACCTTGAGCGCCTGCGTCAGGAAGAACAGTGCGTAGAACTGCCCTGTGTACCAGACCACGGCTTGACCGGCGACCAGGCCAAACAGCGCCAGGATCACGATCTTGAGGTTGCCCCATTGACCGAAGGACTCGGACAGCGGCGCCTTGGATGTCTTGCCTTCCGACTTCATCTTCTGGAAGGCCGGACTCTCATTCATGCTCAGGCGGATCCAGACGCTGACGGCCAGCAAGGCGATCGACACCAGGAAAGGCACGCGCCAGCCCCAATCGGCAAAAGCCTCTTCGCCGATGGCGGTACGTGTACCCAGAATCACCAGCAGAGACAGGAACAGGCCCATTGTCGCGGTGGTCTGAATCCAGGCCGTGTAGGCACCACGCCGGCCATGCGGCGCGTGCTCTGCCACATAGGTGGCGGCACCACCGTACTCACCACCCAGCGCCAGGCCTTGCAAGAGGCGCAGCACGATGAGGATGACGGGTGCGGCCACGCCGATGCTGTTGTAGCCAGGCAAGATGCCGACGATGAAAGTGGACGCCCCCATCAGCAAGATGGTGACAAGGAAGGTGTATTTGCGTCCGATCATGTCGCCCAGCCGCCCGAATACCAGGGCACCGAATGGGCGAACAATGAAACCTGCGGCAAAGGCCAGCAGTGCAAAAATGAAGGCCGATGTCGGGTCAAGCCCGGCAAAGAATTGTTTGGCGATGATGGCCGCCAGCGAACCGTAGAGGTAGAAGTCGTACCACTCGAAAACAGTACCTAGGCTGGAGGCAAAGATGACTTTGCGCTCCTCAGATGTCATTGGTGCATTTGGAATGCTGTTACTTGCCATGATGTGGGCTCCTCGGATGACAGAAGTGAGCGCGCTTGTGACGCCCCCACCCCTAATCTAGGGGGGTATGTGAGCACATGTAATAAGGGCGAATGCCTAGAAAGCGGTGGAATCGCACATATGCCACTCAGGGCTTTCACCAAGACAAAATGCCCGGCACCTTGCGGCACCGGGCATTTATGAGGGGCTGGCAAAACGCCTTATCTGATCACGCCGGCATCAGTTGACCTGGGACAGCTGTTCGAGGATCGCAGGATTTTCCAGCGTGCTGGTGTCCTGGGTTACGGTCTCGCCCTTGGCAACGACGCGCAGCAGGCGCCGCATGATCTTGCCGGAACGGGTCTTGGGCAGGTTGTCGCCAAAGCGGATGTCCTTGGGTTTGGCGATCGGGCCAATCTCCTGCGCCACGTGGTTGCGCAACTCGATGGCGAGTTGTTTGGCCTCATCGCCCGTGGGGCGGGGCCGCTTGAGCACCACGAATGCGCAGATGGCTTCGCCGGTCAGGTCATCCGGACGGCCGACCACTGCGGCCTCGGCCACCAGGGGGTGGGACACCAGGGCCGATTCGATTTCCATGGTGCCCATGCGGTGGCCCGACACGTTCAGCACGTCATCGATGCGACCGGTGATGGTGAAGTAGCCCGTGCCTGCATCGCGGATGGCGCCGTCGCCGGCCAGGTAGTACTTGCCGCCGAAATCGGGCGGGTAGTAGCTCTTCTGGAAGCGTTCAGGGTCGCCCCAGATGGTGCGGATCATGGAAGGCCAAGGCTTGCGCACCACGAGCACGCCACCTTGGCCCCAGGGCACTTCCTTGCCGGTTTCATCCACGACGGCGGCATCAATGCCCGGGAATGGCAGGGTGCACGAGCCGGGCGTCATGGCATGCGCGCCAGGCAATGGCGTGATCATGTGGCCGCCCGTCTCGGTCTGCCAGAAGGTGTCGACGATGGGGCAGCGTCCGCCACCGATTTCGCGGTGATACCACTCCCATGCCGCCGGGTTGATGGGCTCACCCACCGTGCCCAGCAAGCGCAAGCTGCCCAGGTTGAAGTTGCGCGGATGCACAGCGGCGTTGGACTCGGCGGCCTTGATCAAGGCCCGAATGGCCGTCGGGGCGGTATAGAAGATCGTGACCTTGTGCGCCTCGATCATGCGCCAGAAGCGGGCCGCATCCGGGTAGGTGGGCACGCCTTCGAACACGACCTGTGTGCCGCCCACGGCCAGCGGGCCGTAGGCCACGTAGGTGTGGCCGGTGACCCAGCCGATGTCGGCCGTACACCAGAAGACGTCGTCCGGCTTGAGGTCGAACGTCCACTTGGTGGTCACGGCCGCGTGCAGCAGGTAGCCACCTGTGGCGTGCTGCACGCCCTTGGGCTTGCCCGTCGAGCCGGAGGTATAAAGCAGGAACAGCGGGTGTTCGGCCGACACCCATTCGGGCGCACAGACATCAGGCTGCGCAGCGGTCACGTCGTGCAGCCAGACATCACGCCCGGCCTTGAATGCAATCTGGCCGCCCGTGCGACGGAACACGATGACCTGGCGCACGCTGTCGCAGCCGCCCAGGCCCAAGGCCTCGTCCACGATGGCCTTGAGTGGCAGAGCCTTGCCGCCGCGCAGTTGCTCGTCGGCGGTGATGACCAGCACGGCGCCGGCGTCCTCGATGCGGTCACGCAGGCTTTGCGCAGAGAAGCCGCCGAACACGACCGAGTGCGTGGCCCCGATGCGGGCGCAGGCCTGCATCGCCACCACGCCTTCAACCGACATGGGCAGGTACAGGACAACGCGGTCGCCCTTTTTCACGCCTTGCGCCTTGAGCGCGTTGGCCAGGCGAGACACGCGGGCCAGCATGTCGCTGTACGTGATGTGCGAGACCTGGCCGTCGTCCGACTCGAAAATGATGGCGGTCTTGTTGCCAAGGCCGGCCTCGATCTGGCGATCCAGGCAGTTGTAGGACGCGTTGATCAGCCCGTCTTCAAACCATTTGTAGAAGGGGGCGCCGGACTCATCGAGTGTGCGGGTGAAGGGCTTGTGCCAGGACAGGAATTCACGGGCCAGACGCGCCCAGTAGCCTGCATGGTCGCTTTGGGCTTCTGCACAAAGCTTGTCGTAGGCCTCACGGCTGCCGATGTGGGCGGACCGTGCAAATGCTTCCGGAACGGGATAGAGGGTGCTGCTTGTAGGGGTTGTGGTGTCGTTTGGGCTGGACATGTAGGGGGCTCCAAGTACCGACGCTTGTGGCGCCTGCGTTTCAATCGGTCAAGGCAGTCACATCATGCATGCTTGCCTTGCCAAGTCGAGACCATGCTCCGAACTCGGGTAATTGTTACTAAGGACTATCCCGAATTTCGCCCTCGCCCGAGGTGGACAGTGCCGCCAGATCATCTGCGGCTTGCCGAACGTCTTTGAAGTAGCGCTCCAATATCGGCAAATCACCGGCGGCATGACGCGTGACCCGTGCATGCAGTTCGCGCTCCAGTTCACCCAGGCGCCAGTTGATCTCCTTGATGATGATGGCCACCTCTCGCTGCAAGGCCAGTGGCTCCTGCTGAAGCCATGCCCCATCTGGCTGCACGTCCAGCCCCGTGCTGGACCAAGCCCGCAAAATGCTCTCGAACCGCGCTCTCGCCTGGTGCCACTGCACTTTGAAGGGTGGGCTGGCACGCTCGAAGAGTGGCCAGTAGTTGTCCTGGACACGCAGGATGCATTGCAAGCGCTGCCCCAAGGCACGCGCCCCGGCCAGGACACCGATCAAGGTATCGGATTCGGCCACGGCGTCGGCTACCTTGCAGGCCTTGAACAAGCCGCTGACGGCATCGATCATCGGACGGCTGAACTCGCCATGGATCAACTTCACGGCGATATCGGCCTGCTGCAGCATGCCTCCGCCCTTGTCCAGCATGCCGGCCAGCATTTCCGCGACTGCCAGGGTCTGCGCCTGCTCAGAGACCTCTCCGGCGCGCCGCCCGTGCGGGTAGCCGAAGCCGTCGAGCCGCTCGTGGTGATCCAGGATCAGGGCACTGGCGGGCCTGGCCAGCCCATTGAGCTCCTTGAGCAAGCCATGCGCAATGACCGGATGGGCCGCAATGTGCCGCCACGCTTTGGGCCCCAAGGATGCTTGCGACTGCAAGTAGACCGGGTCGATATAGAGTTCGCCGACGTCGTGGCTCAAGGCTGCCACCAGGAGAACATCAAGGGCGTCGGCGTCGCCGGGCAGCACGCGTTGTGCGAGGTTCAGGGTCAGCATGCAGACGCTCACCGCATGCGCCAGTTTGCCAGCCTGGTGTTCGGTATAGACCGTGAGCAAAGTCTGCAATCGCCCGGCGAAGGTGCTGTCTCTCAGCAGCTTGACCGGATTGACGCCGTTCGCAGACGTGCACATGGCCCGCAGTACGGCGTGGCTGTCCATGAGCTGCTCGGCCAGGTCGGCGCAACGTGCACCTGTCACACCGTCAGAGACGGCCATGCAATCTTCGAGCGGCTTGATCAGCTTGTGGGCGATCAATCGTTCACGCATCGACCGATTGATCGCGTAGCCCTTGGCGATCAGCTTCATGCCATTTTCGGCATAGATGTCTTCGGTGGCCTCGACCTGGCGCTCCTCGGCCACGGTCATCACGTGATCGAGGTAGTGAGCATTGACCGTGGATTTGGTTGAGGAACTCAAGGCATTGCCCCTCCTGATAGAGGTCTATTTTGAATCCGCCTTGCGCGCAATGCACGAAATACCCATGTCCCGGACACCCGCAGCGCTGCCCTATGTCACAGATCCCCGGTGCAATCTGCCGATGCGGTATACAAACAGGCACATAAACCCATCAAGCAGATACCCGGGCCCGCCCGCAAACCGCCGGCTGACCCTAAAATTTGTGACGAAGTTACTTGCCCCCACCTCATGACCCCCACCCCAAGCAACAAAAAAGCCGGCGCACTGGCCTCGTTCATCTTTGCGAGCCGGTGGCTACAGGTGCCTCTCTATCTGGGCCTGATCCTGGCGCAAGCGGTGTATGTGCTGCATTTCTGGGTCGAACTGGTCCACCTGGTCGAAGCGGCTCTGGGTAACCAGGACGCCCTCAAGCTGATCTACACCGCGTCTGGCCAGCAAGGTGCCACTGCCCCGACCCACCTGACCGAGACCACCATCATGCTGGTCGTGCTGGGTCTGATTGACGTGGTGATGATCTCCAACCTGCTGATCATGGTCATCGTGGGTGGGTATGAGACCTTTGTGTCGCGCATGAACCTGGAAGGCCACCCCGATCAGCCGGAGTGGCTGGACCATGTGAACGCCTCGGTGCTGAAGGTCAAGCTGGGCACGGCCATCATCGGCATTTCGTCGATTCACCTGCTCAAAACCTTCATCAATGCCGAAAACTACTCGGACAAGGCCCTGATCGCGCAAACGGTCATCCACGTTGCCTTCCTGCTGTCTGCCATGGCCATTGCCGCAACCGACCGCATCCTGCACCCACCGGGCAACCCGACTGACAAGCACTGACCGCCCTAAACGTGCCAGGGCGCCCCGACCTTGGCACAATGTCGCTTCTGTTTCCCCCACATTGCCCCACAAAGGCCCTGCCATGACGACCATTCGCCACGACGACCTCGTTGAAAGCGTCGCAGCCGCGCTGCAATACATCAGCTACTACCACCCTGCCGACTACATCGCCCACCTGGCCCGCGCCTACGAGCGCGAAGAAAGTGCCGCGGCCAAGGACGCCATTGCGCAGATCCTGACCAACAGCCGCATGTGCGCTGAAGGCAAGCGCCCCATCTGCCAGGACACCGGCATCGTCAACGTCTTCCTGAAGATCGGGATGGACGTGAAGTGGGAAGGCTTTGGCGCAGGCAGCATCACCGATGCGGTCAACGCCGGCGTGCGCAAGGGCTACCTGAACCCCGACAACGTGCTGCGCGCCTCGGTGCTGGACGACCCCATCTTCGCCCGCAAGAACACCAAGGACAACACGCCTGCCGTGGTCCACATGGAACTGGTGCCCGGCGACAAGGTGGACGTGATCGTGGCAGCCAAGGGCGGCGGCTCCGAGAACAAGTCCAAGATGTACATGCTCAACCCGAGCGACAACATCGTCGACTGGGTGCTCAAGACGGTGCCAACGATGGGCGCCGGCTGGTGCCCGCCCGGCATGCTGGGCATTGGCGTAGGCGGCACGGCTGAAAAGGCCGTCATGCTGGCCAAAGAGTCCTTGATGGAAGACATCGACATGTACGAACTGCTGGATCGCGGCCCCCAGAACAAGCTGGAAGAGCTGCGCATCGAGCTGTACGAGAAGGTCAACGCCCTGGGCATTGGCGCACAAGGCCTGGGTGGCCTGACCACCGTGCTGGACGTGAAGATCAAGACCTTCCCGACGCACGCAGCCTCCAAGCCCATTGCCATGATCCCGAACTGCGCCGCCACACGCCACGGCCACTTCGTGCTGGACGGCTCGGGCCCGGTCTACATGGACCCGCCCAGCCTGGACCTGTGGCCCAACGTGCACTGGGCACCGGACTACAACAAGTCCAAGCGCGTGGACCTGAACACCCTGACCAAGGCCGAAGTGGCCAGTTGGAAGCCAGGCGACACCTTGCTGCTCAACGGCAAGATGCTGACCGGCCGCGACGCCGCGCACAAGCGCATTGCCGACATGCTGGCCAAAGGCGAGCCACTGCCGGTGGACTTCACCAACCGCGTCATCTACTACGTGGGCCCTGTGGACCCGGTGCGCGATGAGGTGGTGGGCCCCGCCGGCCCCACCACCGCCACCCGCATGGACAGCTTCACTGAGATGATGCTGGCCAAGACAGGCCTGATCAGCATGGTGGGCAAGGCCGAGCGCGGCCCGGTGGCCATCGAGGCGATCAAGAAGCACCAGTCGGCTTACCTGATGGCGGTGGGTGGCTCGGCTTACCTGGTGTCCAAGGCCATCAAGGCCGCCAAGGTGGTGGGCTTTGCCGACTTAGGGATGGAAGCCATCTATGAGTTCGACGTGGTGGACATGCCGGTGACCGTGGCGGTGGACGCGGGCGGCACCAGTGCCCACATCGAGGGGCCGAAGATCTGGCAGGCCAAGATCGGGAAGATCCCGGTGTCTGTGGCTTGATGGCCGACTGAGCGCAGCCAGAAACAAGGACGGCCCACCGTGATGGTTGGGCCGTTTTTGTTGGTGCCTGACGGCGGCGCTCAAGGCGCCACGGGCCTTACTCAACGCCGCCTGCGAATAGCCGCGCCGGCGACAGCCAAACTGACCAGTGCCAGCGCATAGCCTTGTGGCTCTGGCACAGCTGCGACATCCCCATCGCGAACAGCCCACGCAGCATACTCAACGCCCTTATAGTTGAAAAGTTGTCGGCCATTGCTGGCATAGAATTCCCACGCGCCACTGGTAGCGGGTGTGTACTCCACACCAAACCAATAGGTGCTTGGCTGGAAGTTGTTGAACGGACCGCCATTTTTCAAGCCATACCCTGGCTGGTAGTTGCCAGCACTGTCGTGATCGCTCTTATTGCCTAATGTGACGTAATACATGTGTGCCAACTCGGATGTGCTGGTGCTCACGTTGTAACCACAATCGGTGCCGCCGTAGGCAAAGTTGCACCCCGGTGCGCCCGTGTCCAGCAGGGTGGGCAACCGCCAGCCGGTGATGCCCTTGATGTTGAGTTGGGCGACCCAAGTGCTGGCCTCATCCCATGTCATCTCCCCCCAGCCATTGGCAGCAACGTATTTGCTGGTCTCAGCATAGTTGGCATCGGCTAGCCAGGTGATGTCCAAGGCCGTGTCGTAGTAAGCCTCGAAGGTGCTGGCGTCGCCATCAAGGTCACGCCCATGCAATGTGGTTTCCCACGTGCCCTGGCCGCTCAAGCCAGCCGCTTGGGCTTGCAGCACAGTCACTGACGCCAGCACAGCCGCGACCAACGCCACGCGTGCGGTACGCGTCAGCTCAGGGAGGAAGGAAGGAAGGAAGGAAGGAAGGAAGGAAGGAAGGAAGGAAGACATTGAGAAACTCCTGGTTTAGGCCAAATTTCAGGGCATTTATAAAACTGATATTTTTCTATCATGTGGAAACCGTACAGGCTATCCCGCACTCGCGGGGCATGAGCCATTAGGAGCAGGGGCCATCAATCCGGCCACCGGGGCCGCCATTGGCAGCTCTTGCCATCAAAACTATCATGCGTGCATGACTTCAACGATGAACTCTCACCACCCGGTCGCCCGTGGGATGAGTTCAAAGCTGATCTGGTTGCCCGCGCCCGGGCACAGCGCGTGCATCACCAGCACGCAGACATCCCGGCGCAGGTGCCAGACCTGCTCTGATGGCCCCAACCCAGACATGAAGAACCCCTACTTCAACCCCGGTAAAAAGCACCACCGCCCGGACGGCTTTCAAAACAACTACCAGCCCTTTTACGGCAAGAAGCTGAACGAGTTGCTGCGCTGGCGCTGGCAGGCCTGGCGCGCCGGGCACCCCAAGCCCATCAGCCAGCCCATCGAGGTGGTGGCCCCTGACCTTACCTTCATCCATGCCAATGCCCAGGCGGGCCTGCAGATGCGGCCTGCGGTGACCTGGGTCGGGCACATCACGGTGCTGGCGCAAATTGGTGGGCTCAACATCCTGACCGACCCGGTGTTCTCCGAGCGCTGTGCCCCTGTGCAATGGGCGGGCCCAAAGCGTCACACACCACCCGGCTTGACCTTGGCCCAGTTGCCCCGCATCGACGTGGTGCTGCTCTCACACAACCACTATGACCACATGGACGACGCGTCGCTGCGCTGGCTGGGCCGGCAAGCCGGCGGCCCGCCTTTGTTCATCACCCCGCTGGGGCACAAGCACTGGTTTGCGCGGCGTGGCATGCACCACGTGGTCGAACTGGACTGGTGGGACACCCATGTGCTGGAGGCCACCGACCATTCAACCCGCATACCCGTGACCCTCACGCCAGCGCAGCACTGGTCGGCCCGCACGGCCACCGATGCCCTGCGCAGCCTGTGGGGCGGCTTCGCGGTGCGCTCAACCGACTGCCACCTGTTCTTTGCGGGTGACACGGGTTATTCGAAGGACTTCATCGACATCCGGCAGCACTTTGCGCGCGAACACACACCCGAACTGGGCGGCGGGTTTGACATCGCCTTGCTGCCCATCGGCGCCTACGAGCCACGCTGGTTCATGAAGGACCAGCACGTGAACCCCGAAGAGTCTGTGCAGATCTTCAAGGACCTGGCTTGCAAGCGCGCGCTGGCCGTGCACTGGGGCACGTTTCAGCTGACGGACGAGGCGCTGGACGAGCCGCCTCGGGCGCTGGCACACGCCAGGCAGGCCCACGGCCTGCCGCCAGAGGCCTTCCGTGCCGTGGCGGTGGGCAGCACATGGCGCCTGCCCAAGCGGCAGCCGATCAGTTGAGCATGCCCCCAGGCTTGCTCAATGCACCGTCCGCTCAAACAGGAACTCGCCTGCCGCATCCACCTTGACAGGGATGACATCCTTGGGCCCGAACTTGCCCTGCAGGATCAGCTTGGACAGCGGGTTCTCGATGCGCTGCTGGATGGCACGCTTCAAAGGCCGCGCGCCGAACACCGGGTCGAAGCCCACCTTGGCCAGCTCGACCAGCGCCTCGGGCGTCACCTCCAGCTTCATGTCCAGTTGCGCCAGACGCCCTTCCAGGCCCTTGAGCTGGATCTTGGCGATCGACTGGATGTTGGCCAGGTCCAGGGCATGGAACACCACCACCTCGTCGATGCGGTTGAGGAACTCGGGGCGGAAGTGCTGCTTGACTTCCACCCACACCGCGTCCTTGATCTCTGAGGAAGGCTGCCCCGCCATCTGCATGATCTGGTGCGAGCCCAGGTTCGAGGTCATCACGATCACCGTGTTCTTGAAGTCCACGGTGCGGCCCTGGCCATCGGTCAGGCGGCCATCGTCCAGCACCTGCAAGAGCACGTTGAACACGTCCGGGTGGGCCTTCTCGACTTCATCGAGCAGCACCACGCTGTAAGGCTTGCGGCGCACGGCTTCGGTCAGCGTGCCGCCCTCTTCGTAGCCCACATAGCCAGGGGGCGCGCCGATCAGGCGGCTCACGGAGTGCTTCTCCATGAACTCGCTCATGTCGATGCGGATGAGGTGGTCTTCGCTGTCAAACAGGAAGCCGGCCAGGGCCTTGCACAGCTCGGTCTTGCCCACGCCCGTGGGGCCCAGGAACAGGAAGGAGCCATAGGGGCGGTTGGGGTCAGACAAGCCCGCACGCGAACGGCGGATGGCGTCCGACACGGCCACGATGGCCTCTTGCTGGCCAACCACGCGCTCATGCAAGCGGTCTTCCATGGCCAGCAGCTTGTCGCGCTCGCCTTGCAGCAATTTGGACACGGGGATGCCCGTGGCACGCGCCACCACTTCGGCGATTTCTTCGGCGCCAACTTGCGTGCGCAGCAGCGTGGGTTTGCCGCTGGACTTGGTCTTGGCGGTTTCCTTGTCCTGCGCGTCCTTCAGCTTCTTTTCCAGCTCGGGCAGCTTGCCGTATTGCAGCTCGGCCACCTTGTTGAAGTCGCCCTTGCGCTTGAACTCTTCGATCTGGAAGCGGATCTTGTCGATGTCTTCCTTGACGTGGGCCGAGCCTTGCGCCTGCGCCTTCTCGGCCTTCCAGATCTCTTCCATGTCAGCGTATTCGCGCTGGAGCTTGACGATCTCTTCCTCGATCAGGCCCAGGCGTTTGATGGAGGCTTCGTCCTTCTCGCGCTTGACAGCCTCGCGCTCGATCTTGAGCTGGATGAGGCGGCGGTCCAGGCGGTCCAAAGCTTCGGGCTTGGAGTCGATCTCGATCTTGACCTTGGCCGCGGCCTCGTCGATCAGGTCGATGGCCTTGTCGGGCAGGAAGCGGTCGGTGATGTAGCGGTTGGACAACTCGGCCGCGGCCACGATGGCCGGGTCGGTGATCTCGACGCCGTGGTGCACTTCGTACTTTTCCTGCAGGCCGCGCAGGATGGCAATCGTGGCCTCCACGGTCGGCTCGCCCACGAGGATCTTCTGGAAGCGGCGCTCCAGGGCGGCGTCCTTCTCGATGTACTTGCGGTACTCGTCCAGCGTGGTCGCGCCGATGCAATGCAGTTCGCCACGTGCCAGGGCGGGCTTGAGCATGTTGCCCGCGTCCATCGCGCCTTCGGCCTTGCCGGCGCCCACCATGGTGTGGATCTCGTCGATGAAGACGATGGTCTGGCCTTCGTCCTTGGCGACTTCTTTCAGCACGCCCTTGAGGCGCTCTTCAAAGTCGCCACGGTATTTGGCACCGGCCAGCAAGGCGGCCATGTCCAGCACCAGCACGCGCTTGTTCTTGAGGGAGTCGGGCACCTCGCCAGCGACGATGCGCTGGGCCAGGCCTTCGACGATGGCGGTCTTGCCCACGCCCGGCTCACCGATCAGCACGGGGTTGTTCTTGGTGCGGCGCTGCAGGATCTGGATGGTTCGGCGGATTTCTTCGTCGCGGCCGATGACCGGGTCCAGCTTGCCGGCACGGGCGCGCTCGGTCAGGTCCAGGGTGTACTTCTTGAGCGCTTCGCGCTGGCCTTCGGCTTCAGGGTTGTCCACTTTCTGGTCTCCACGAACGGCTTTGACGGCGGCTTCCAGCGTCTTGCGGTTCAAGCCGAAGTCGCGCGCCAGGCTGGCGGCGTCACCCTTGTGATCAGCCAGGGCCAGCAGGAACATCTCGCTGGCGATGTAGGGGTCGCCCTGCTTGTGGGCTTCTTTTTCAGCGCCTTGCAGCAGGCTGACGGTGTCGCGCCCGGCCTGCACCTGGTCGGCGCCCTGCACTTGCGGCAGCTTGTCGAGCTGTTTTTCCAGTGCCGTCGCCAGGCCGGGCACCTTGACGCCGGCACGCTCCAGCAAGGCCTTGGGGCCGTCTTCCTGGCGCAGCATCACCAGCAGGATGTGCGCTGGTTCGATGTAGGGGTTGTCGCGTGTCACGGCGAGGCTTTGGGCCTCGGTCAGCGCTTCCTGAAACTTGGTGGTGAGTTTGTCGAGTCGCATGGGCACTCCTGTGGCCCCGTCCATCGGAGCCGATTGCTCATGGAGATGAGGCAGGCGCGGCGCATTTCAAGCCCTGGCAAACCAGCGCGTTTGCGCCAGATCAAGGGCGCCACAAGCGCCGTTCAGCGCTCCCGGTCCCCGGCGACCACGCGGTTGCGGCCCGTGTGCTTGGCCTCGTACAGGCAGACATCGGCCCGCGCCAGGTCTTCTTCCAGCGTGGTGGCGGGGCTGTGGAAGCTGACGCCTATGCTGATGGTGACCCTCACCAGGCCCTTCTTGGTCTCGCAGTGCGTGAGTTCAACCAGTTCGCGCAGGCGCTCAGCCACCGACTGCGCCTCGGCCCGCGAGCGCACGGGCAGCAGCACCGAGAACTCCTCGCCGCCGTAGCGGGCCAGCAGCGCGTCCTCCCTGAGGTGCCCGCGCACCACCTGCGTCACATGGCGCAACACGTCGTCACCCGCAGCGTGGCCGTGGCGGTCGTTCACGTCCTTGAAAAAGTCGATGTCGATCATCAGCACCGACAACACCGTGGCCTGGCTGGCCTGCAAGGCCACCATGCGCTCGCCCAGCTCACGCAGACCGCGCCGGGACAGCGCGCCCGTCAGGTCGTCAGACAAGGCCCGGGACCGCAGCTGCTGGTTCAACCTGTCATTGATGGTGGCGAACACCACCGAGGCCACGGCCAGGGGCAACAAGGCAAAGGTCAGGCCGGTCACCGGCATCAGCCAGTCGGGCATGTGCAACCAGTGCGGTGGGTAGGGCCCCGGCTGGGTGAAGGCCCAATAGAGCAACACCAGCCAATTCAGGGCGAATTCGCCCGCGGCCACCATCAGGGCCAGGTCATGGCCCTTGAACCGGGCGTTACCCAGCGTGATCAAGCCCTGGTCTACGGCCATGAGGACGCTGATCAGGCAGAACACGACACCAATGGTTTGCACATAGACCTGGTCTGAGCCCAAGCCCCCCGCCAACCAGATGGCAGCGGCGGCCCCCATGGTCAGGCTCATGCCGGCGCGCGTCAAGGTAGTTGTCGCTTCATTCATGCAGCCAGTAGCGATATATCCACTGCTGGCGAGTTGGCCGTGACGACGGCATCACGTTCTGGATTGAGAGTGACCGGCCCCAGCGGAGTCCAA
>Ga0209066_10005636_pt1 | contig 13111 bp, 12 predicted proteins | sample All_14_2_FD_187198 | JGI IMG/M metagenome (GOLD analysis project Ga0209066, IMG submission 187198) | Freshwater microbial communities in response to fracking from Pennsylvania, USA - Allegheny Zone_MetaG_DW_15 (SPAdes) (version 2) ...
CGCCTGCGACGTCACCGATCCGAAGTCGGTGCGCGCCGCGTTCGACACGGTCGCAGCCACCTACGGCGGCGTCGACATCGTGGTCTCCAATGCGGGCGCCGCCTGGCAGGGCCGCATCGGCGACGTCGACGAGGCCGTGCTGCGTAAGAGCTTCGAACTCAATTTCTGGGCCCACCAGAGCGTGGCGCAGAACGCCGTCCGCATCATGCGCACCCAGGGGCTGGGCGGCTGCCTGCTGTTCAACACCTCCAAGCAGGCGGTGAATCCCGGTCCGGACTTCGGCCCCTACGGACTCCCGAAGGCCGCCACCCTGTTCCTGATGCGCCAGTACGCGCTCGACCATGGTGCCGACGGCATCCGGGCCAACGCCGTGAATGCCGACCGCATCCGCACGGGCCTGCTGACGGACGAGATGATCGCGCAGCGATCGAAGGCGCGCGGGCTCAGTGAGGCCGATTACATGGGCGGCAACCTGCTCGGCCTCGAAGTGACGGCCGACGATGTCGCGCAAGCCTTCGTTTCGCTGGCCAAGGCGGCGAAGACGACGGGCGCTGTCACGACCGTGGACGGTGGTAACATCGCGGCCGCCCTGCGTTAGGGCTCCTCACCCAAGGGAGGTCCCGTTGCCGATCGAAACGCGTCCGCTCCAGCCGCTGCAGCCCCATTTCGCCGCCAGGATGACCGGCGTCGATGCGACGCGGCCGCTGACGCCCTCCGATGTCGCGGCGATCGAGGCCGGCATGGACAGATACGCCGTCCTGGTCCTGCCCGGGCAGGACATGACCGACGAGCAGCAGCTCGCCTTCACCCGCCATTTCGGGCCGCTGCAGGCAGGCGCCAACACCGGCATGACCGCCGCCGACATGCGCCTGCACGATGCCTTCGCCGACGTTTCAAACCTCGACAAGCAGAACCGCAAGCTGGAGCGCGACGATCGCCGCCGCATGGCCGCGCTCGGCAACCGGCTCTGGCACTCGGATGCCACCTTCCGCATCGTGCCGGCACGCTACTCGCTGCTGAGCGGCCGCATCGTGACGCGCGATGGCGGCAACACCGAGTTCGCCGACATGCGCGCGGCCTACGACGCCCTCGACGACGCGACCAAGGCCGAGATCGAGGACCTGGTGTGCGAGCATTCGCTGATCTACTCGCGCGGCCAGCTGGGCTTCACCAACTTCACTGACGAGGAACGCCATCGGATGAAGCCGGTGCTGCACAGGCTCGTGCGCACCCATCCGGTCACCGGCCGAAAGTCTTTGCTGCTGTCGGCGCATATCGGCGCGATCGTCGGCTGGCCGCGGCCCGAGGCCATGGCCTTCATCCGCGACCTGATGGAGCACGCGACGCAACCCGAATTCGTCTACGTCCATCGCTGGACGAAGCATGACTTCGTGATCTGGGACAACCGCACCACCATGCACCGCGTCCGCCGCTTCGACGACCTCACCATCGTCCGCGACATGCGCCGCACCACGACCATGAGCGAAGGCCCGACGGTCGAGGGGCAGCAGGGGACACAACATGAAGATCAAGCTCGGTAGCTTTTCAATCCTGGTGGCGCTGTGTGCCGTACTGTTCGCCGCCCAGGCTGCCGTCGCCAAGGACGTGCGTTTTCCGGCGACCGGCAATCCGGCCTTCTCCTTGCGCATACCCGACGACTGGACGACCGAGGAAGGCGACGACGACAGTCTCGTCGTGGCCAGCGGCAATCACAGTATGGGCTTCACCCTGATGCTGGAGACGGGCGACACGCCGTGGGACGATGACGCCCTCGACGAAATCGCCACAGTGGCGCTCAAGGTCGCGAAGGCGGCCCCGCCGAAACGCAAGGACGCCGTTTCGATATCGGGATTTCCGGGCTTTTCCTATCCTTCGGCGACGACGAACGATGCCGGCGACGTTGTCAAACTGACGCTGTACATCATACGGATCGACAAGACGCACCTGGCTTTGTTCAACCGGATCGAAGTTGCGGACAATTCGCCGGCGCAGCGGAAAATTGCCGAAGCCGTGCTTCGGAGCATGAAGATCAGTCCGCCACGCTGAGTGCCTTCAGCGCCCCGCGAACTCCGCATCCTTCTTCGGGATCAGATCATACGGTAGCGCGAAGCCCGGCATCGCCCTGATGCGATCGCGCCAGGCGGCGAGGTTGGGCCGGCTGTCGATCGACAGGCCGCCTTCGTGGGCGAAGACCATGCGGCCCCAGCAGCCGATGTCGGCGATCGAGCAGGCATCGCCCACCAGCCATTCGCGGCCGGCCAGCGACCTGTCCGCGAAGTCGAGCGCTGCCTCGGCCTGCGGGCGGAAGAAGTTCACGATGTCCTGCGAGACGTCGGGACGGAAGCGCGCGAAGTGGCGGACACGGGCCACGTTGGTGATGGCGTCGTTCTCCCAGGCGAGCCACTCGCGCGCCTGCCAGCGATGCTGTTCGGTCTTCGGCTCGAAATGGCCGGTCGTGCGGGCGAGATAGTCGAGGATCACGTTCGACATCACCAGCGTCAGACCACGATGGCGCAGCACCGGCACCTGGCCGTAGCGGTTGATCGCGAGATGCGCGGCTTCCTTCTGCACGCCGTTCTTCAGGTTGACCGTGCGGAACGAAAACGGCAGGCCCGACAGCGCCAGGAAGAGCATCGGCTTGTAGCTTGAGCTCGACGTGAAACTGCCGTGCAGAACGAGGCGCTCGTCGCTCATGGTCTCTCCTGTGGCATTGGCCCGAGGCAATTCGTACTCTCCCCCGTCCTCGGAGGAAACGAACATGACAGCGCTCCAGCGCCGGAAGGTCGGGAAAACGAAACTCGACGTCACCGAGATCGGGCTCGGCGGGGCACCGATGGGTGGCTTTCGTGCCACCATCTCCGATGCGGAGGCGGTGCAGCTCACCAGCGATGGCTACGATTCCGGCATCCGCTACTTCGATACCTCGCCGTTCTACGGCTATGGCCGCAGCGAGCTGCGCATGGGCGCCGCCCTGCGCGAGAAGCCGCGCGACAGCTACGTGCTGTCGACCAAGATCGGCCGCATCCTGCATGTGCGGAAGCCCGGCGAAGCCCTGCCGAAGGACTTCCGCGAAAACGGCCTGCCGGGCTTCGTGCCCCAGTTCGACTACACCTATGACGGCGTGATGCGCTCGCTGGAGCATTCGCACCTGCGGCTGGGACTCGACAGGATCGACATCGCTCTGGTCCACGATGTCGACTTCTGGACCATCAAGGACCGCGCGATCCTCGACGAGCGCTTCAAGACGGTGATGGATTCGGGCTTTCGCGCGCTCGACGAGCTGCGCAAGGCCGGAATCATCTCGGCGATCGGCGTCGGCATCAACGAGAGCGACACCAGCACGCGCTTCATCAAGGCCGGTGACTTCGACTGCATGCTGCTGGCCGGGCGCTACACCCTGCTCGAACAGGGCGCGCTGGAGGAATTCCTGCCGGAGTGCACCAAGCGCAACGTTTCGGTGATCCTGGGCGGGCCGTACAATTCGGGGATCCTCACCGGCAACGTGAAGCCCGGCGCGACACACGACTATGCGGCCGCGCCGCAGCACCTGGTCGACAAGGCCCAGAAGATCGAGGCGGTGTGCCAACGATACGGCGTGCCGCTCGGCGCCGCGGCCATGCAGTTCCCGCTGTTCCACCCCGCCTTCTGCTCCGTCATTCCGGGCGCGCTCAGCGTCGCCGAGGTGAAGCAGAACGTGGCTCATATGAGCGTGAAGATTCCGGTCGAGCTGTGGAGCGAGCTCAAGCAGGAGAAGCTGCTCGATCCCGCGGCCCCCACCCCCAACTGAGGATACCGATATGAAAATCGTCGATGCGCAGATCCATATCTGGTCGCAGACCGTCACGCCGCCCTCGGGCCTGCATCGCAAGGTCGAGAAGTTCACGGCCGAAGAAGCGCTGAAGGAGATGGACGAGGCCGGCGTCGCTGCCGCGCTGATCCACCCGCCCTACTCCTGGGATCCGGACTCCAACCAGCTCGCGCTCGATGCCGCACAGAAATACCCGGACCGTTTCGCCGTGATGGGCCAGTTCCCGCTGCAGGACCCCGAGAGTCGCGAGCGCATCAAGGGCTGGCGCGACCAGCCCGGCATGATGGGCCTGCGCTGGGCGCTGCTGCAGCCGGCCGAGCAGAAGTGGCTGAACGACGGGCTGCTCGACTGGGTGTGGCCGGCGGCCGAGACGGAAGGGATTCCGGTCGCGACGATGGGCGGCATCTTCCCCGACAAGTTCCGCGAGATCGCCGAAGCGCATCCCAACCTCAAGATGATCGTCGATCATTGCGGCCTCAACCGCCACGGCCAGGACGAGGAGGCCTTCATCCATCTCGACAAGCTGGTGGCGCTGGCGAAGCTGCCCAACGTCGCGGTCAAGGCGACCGGCGCGCCGCATTATTCGACCCAGGGCTATCCGTTCCGCAACATCCAGGACGGGCTGCACCGCATCTTCGACGCCTTCGGTCCCAAGCGCTTCTTCTGGGGCACCGACATCACCCGCATGCAATGCACCTACCGCCAGTGCGTGACCTTCTTCACCGAGGAACTGCCCTGGCTGAAGGGACGCGACCTCGAGGACGTGATGGGCCGCGGCCTCTGCGAATGGATCGACTGGAAGCTCAAGTTCGACTGAGGGAGCGCTCCGGTCGAGACGACGGGAACGCTACTTCAGCGGCAGGATCTGCCCGCGGATCTCGCCGTCGGGGTACTTCTCGGTCAGGACGTTGACGTACCAGAGGCCGGCTAGGACTTCCTTGGCCTGCTGCTCGGTGAGAGTCACGCCGTCGGTCACCGTCGAACGGTCGGCGTAGAAGGGCACGTCGATGGGAACGACCTGGACCGCATTCTGATCCGCCGCGGCGGGACCGTAGAGGCCGGCCTGGCGCACCGGCCCGCTCAGGCGCACCAGGTTGATCTTGTATTCCAGCACTCTGGTCGAGGGCCGGTAGGTCGCCGCGAAATAGCCCTCGCCCTTGCTGTCGGTCGCCGGCACGACGCGCGCGCCGCTCAGGTCGGCGCGCAGGTCGGTCTTCGGCAGGTTGGGCTCGCCCATGTTGAACGAGCAGGCCGAGGCCACGAGCAACGGGCCGAGGGACAGGATGAGACGGCGGGACGGGAGGCTCATGCTTCAGTCTACGTTGTCAATCGCGCCGGCGTCCCCACGCCAGATCACGCTGTGTGGTGCACCGCCGCCCGGCCGTAGACCGGCGTCGGCAGACCCTCCTGGCGCGCCTTGAGCTGCAGCGACAGGAAGATCGAGTAGAGGCGCGACTGCATCAGGTTGCCGCCGTGGAACCACAGGTTCTCCTGCGCCGTCGGCTTCCACATGTTGCGCAGCTCGCCCTCCCAGGGGCCGGGATCCTTGGCGGTGCCGGAACCCAGGCCCCAGCACTTGCCCACCTTGTCGGCGACCTCGGGCGAGATCAGCTCCGCCGCCCATTGGTTCATCGAACCGTAGCCGGTGGCATAGACGACGAGGTCGGCCTTCAACTCGCTGCCGTCGTTCAGCACGACGGACTCCTCCGTCATGCGCGCGATCTCGACGCCGGACCTGAGCTTGATGCGGCCGTCGGCGATCAGCTCCGAGGCGCCGACGTCGATGTAGTAGCCCGAGCCGCGCCGCAGATACATCGGGCCGATGCCGGTATTGTCCTCGCCGAAGGTGAGCTTGAAGCCGGCCTTCTCCAGGCGCGCGTAGAAATCCGCATCCTCGTGCCGGATCCGCTCCATCACCGGCTGCGCCACGGTCGGCAGGGCACCGTAGGGCATCGAGGCCGTGGTGAGGTCGGCGATCTCGGTGGTGATGCCGGAGGCCACCGCCTCCTCCGAATAGAGCGGCCGGTTGCGCGCCAGCGTATCGGCGCGCACGACCAGGGTCGGCGAGCGCTGCAGCAGGGTGACGTCGGCGCCGTGCTCCCACAGGTCCGCGGCGATGTCGTGCGCCGAATTGTTCGAGCCCACGACCACGCACTTCTTGCCGGCCCAGCCTTCGCCGCCGGGGTGACGGCTGGAATGGTGCTGCCTGCCCTTGAAGCGCTCCGCGCCGGGGAAGACCGGAATCTCGGGGAAGCCCGACATGCCGGTCGCGATCACGAGCTGCTTCGGCGTGAGAGTCACTTCGCTGCCGTCGCGCTCGACGACGACCGTCCACTCGCCCTTCTTCTCGTCGAACGACGCGCTCCTGCACGTGGTCGAAGACCAGTAATCGAGCTCCATGATCTTCGTGTAGGATTCGAGCCAGTCGCCCATCTTGTCCTTGGGCGTGTAGATCGGCCAATGATCGGGAAACGGCAGGTACGGCAGATGGTCGTACCAGACCGGATCGTGCAGGCAGAGCGACTTGTAGCGGTTGCGCCAGGCATCGCCCGGCCGCGGATGGCGATCGACGATCAGGGTCGGAACGCCGAGCCGCTTCAGGCGGGCGCCGAGCGCGATGCCGCCCTGCCCGCCGCCGATCACCAGCACGTAGGGCTGGCGTTCGAAGCCCAGCTCCCTGGCATCGGCCTGGCGGCGGTCGGTCCAGGTCACTCGATCCTTGAAGGCGCCGTGCTGCGTGCCGTGCTCGCGCGTCGGTCCCTTCTTCTCCTCGAAGCCCTTGAGTTCCATCAGCGCGGTGAAGAAGGTCCAGGCCTTGCCATCCTTCAGGCGGAGATGTCCCGTGCCGCGGCCCTGCGCGGTCTCGAAGGTGAACCAGCCGGGCCGGCCCGACAGGTCGAAGGAGTCGGGCTTCACGTCGCCGAGGCGCGTCTCGAGCATATCCGAGATCGCAGAGCGGCTTTCGAGCGTCACGATGTTCCAGGTGAAGGCGACGAGGTCGCGCCAGTAGCATTCCTCGGCGAACAGCGCCGTCGCCGCCTCGATGTCGGATCGCTTCAACGCGGACGCAAACTCGGTAAGCCACTCGGTCTCGGTCATTGTCATCCCATTGCGACGGACATGCAGGCGGCGCACTCTAGAAGAAGGACGACTCCAGAGGAATGGGCGCCCGGGAGGAACCAACGATGAAATACGACGTGATTTCCGCGGATGGGCATATCGACCTGATCTGGCTGCCGCCGGATCTCTTCACCAGCAACGCACCCGCCTCGATGAAAGCGCGCATGCCGCATGTCGTCGACGGACCCAGGGGCCCCGAATGGACCAGCGCCAACGGCGCCAGGTTCGGACTGGTCAACGGCATGGGCTCGGCGGGCCGCGAATACGTGCCGGGGATCATCCACCGCTCCGACCGCATGGCATCGACCGGCCTGTACGAAGACGGCAAGAAGGGCATCCGCCGCCTGACCGAGGTCGACCATCGCCTGAAGGACCAGGACCGCGACGGGGTGCAGGCCGAGGTGCTGTACGGCGTGCTGGGATCGAGCGGCCGGCTGAACGACCCGGAAGCCGCGATCGTGATGCTGCGCATCTACAACGACTGGCTCCACGATTTCTGCAAGCAGGCACCCGACCGGCTGGTCGGCCTGGCCAACATCCCGAACTACGACATGAAAGAATCGGTCGCCGAGGCGATGCGGTGTGCGAAGCGCGGCGTGAAGGGTCTCGACATTGCAAACCGGCCGGACATGACGCCGCTCTGGGATCCGTTCTGGGAGCCGCTCTGGAAGTTCGGCCATGAGACCGGCATCCCGCTGCACTTCCACACGATCGGCGGCCGCTCGCCCGACGTCACCAAGTTCACGCCCGAAATCCAGCGCCGCATCTTCGCCGTGCACATCACCGGCTTCCAGATGCACATGAGTACCATGCTGATGGGGCTGATCTATTCGGGCGCGCCCGCGCGCTATCCCAACCTCAAGATCGTGATCGGCGAGGCCGGCCTCGGCTGGATCCCCTATGTGCTGCAGCACATGGACCTCGAATGGGAGGACCAGTTCCAGGATCTCGACCTCAAGATGAAGCCCTCGGAGTACTGGCACCGGCAGTTCTACGCCACCTACCAGACCGATCCGGTCGGCATCGAGCTGCTGCGCCATCTCGGCGAGGACAATGTCATGTGGGGCTCGGACTACCCGCATCCCGACGGCATCTGGCCCGACAGCCAGGAGTTCCTCGGCCGCGAATTGGCCCATGTCTCGGACGGCACGCGGCGCAAGATCGTGCGCGACAATGCGATGAAGCTCTACGGGCTCGCGAACTGATGGATCGGGAGGGCGGAGGGGCGCGCACCGCCCTCCTGACGGTCTTCGCGATGCTGGCCTTCGCCAGCAACTCGCTGCTGTGCCGTGTGGCGCTGCGCGACACGTCGATCGACGCGGCAACGTTCACCTCGATCCGGCTCGCCTCCGGCGCGCTGCTGCTCGCGATCCTGCTGCGCGCGCGGGGGAAGCGCCCGACGGCGGCCGGAAGCTGGCCGATGGCGGCCATGCTGTTCGCCTACGCGGTCTGCTTCTCCTTCGCCTATCGCGATCTCACCGCCGCGACCGGCGCGCTGCTGCTGTTCGGCGCCGTCCAGCTCACCATGACGGCCTACGGCCTGTTCTCCGGCGAGCGGCTGCGCGGGCTGCGGCTGGTCGGTGTCGTGATGGCCATCGCCGGCCTGGTCTGGCTGCTGCTGCCCGGCCTCTCCGCGCCGCCCTACCTCGCGGCGGCGCTGATGCTGGCGGCGGGGCTCGCCTGGGGCATCTACTCCCTGCTCGGACGCAGCGCCGGCGATCCGACTGCCGCGACCGGGGGCAACTTCATCCGCGCCCTGCCGTTCGCCGCTTTGGTCAGCCTGGCTGTGGCCGGCCAGGCCAGTCCCGATCCGATGGGCCTGTTCTATGCCGTCGTCTCGGGCGCCGTGACCTCGGGCCTGGGCTACGTGCTGTGGTACGCCGCCCTCCCCGCGCTCGCTGCCACGTCGGCCGCCACAATACAGCTTTGCGTTCCGGCCATTGCCGCGCTGGGCGGCGCGGTGCTACTCGCCGAGCCGATCACCGCGCGGCTGCTGCTGGCGTCGGCGGCCATCCTGGGCGGTATCGCGCTCACCATTCGCAGGAAGAGCTGAAGCAAGGGGACACATGTTCGAGGTTGCCGATCGTCTGAAGAACGTGAAGGTGTCGGCCTCGGCCGCGATGACCCGCAAGGTGCGCGACCTGCGCGCCCAGGGGGTGAAGATCGTGGGCCTGTCCTCCGGCGAACCCGACTTCCCCACCCCGGCTCATGCGATCGAGGCGGCGCACCAGGCGGCGCTGGCCGGCGATACCAAGTACCCGCCGCAGGACGGCGTGAAGTCGCTCAAGGAAGCGATCCAGCGGAAGTTCAAGCGCGACAACCATCTCGACTATGCGCTGGACGAGATCATGGTCTCCAACGGCAGCAAGCAGATCATGTACGACGCGCTGATGGCCAGCGTGAACCCGGGCGACGAGGTGATCATCCCCGCGCCGGGCTGGATTTCCTACGCCGACCAGGCGGTGATCGCCGGCGCCAGGCCGGTGCCGGTCTCCTGCCCGGAGAACAACCAGTTCAAGCTGAGGCCCGCCGATCTCGACGCCGCCATCACCGCCAAGACCAAATGGGTGGTGCTGAACTTCCCCAACAACCCGACCGGCGCCGTCTGCTCGCCGGCCGAGATGCGCCAGATCTGCGACGTGCTGCTGAAGCACCCGCATGTGCTGGTGATGGCCGACGACGTCTACGAGCACCTGGTCTACGGCGACGCGACGTTCAGCACGGTGGCCGAGGTCGAGCCCGCGCTGAAGGACCGGACGCTCACGGTCAACGGCGCCTCGAAGGCCTATGCGATGACCGGCTGGCGGGTCGGTTTCGCGGGCGGTCCGCGCGCGATGATCGCGGCCATGACCAACATGCAGGGGCAGATCGGTTCCGGCATCTCGACGATCGGCCAGGCCGCCGCCGCCGCGGCATTGAACGGCCCGCAGGAACTCCTGAAGGAACGCGCCGCCGACTACCAGAAGCGCCGCGACGAGGTCGTCGCGATGCTGCGCGCCGCCCAGGGCATCACCTGTCACCTGCCCGAGGGCGCGTTCTACGTGTTCCCCAACATCGCGGGCTGCATCGGCAAGACGACGAAGGGCGGCACCCGGATCGCCGATGACACCGATTTCGTGACCGCGCTGCTGGAAGAAAAGCACGTGGCCACGGTCCAGGGCGCAGCCTACGGGATGAGCCCCTATTTCAGGATTTCCTACGCCACCGACATGGCGAGCCTGCGCGAAGGCTGCACGCGCATCCAGGAATTCTGCGCCGAACTCAGCTGAGCGATCTGTCGCTCATGGGAGGGCGCCACTCCAGTGGCGCTCATGGCCTTCCGAGCGCCACTGGAGTGGCGCGCTCCGAAGAAAGACCGCGACTATAACGCGTTGATCTCCCGGACCTTGGCGGTGAGACCGAGCTTGCGGTTGCACAGCGGCCAGTGCCAGGTCTCGCCCTGTTCGAACATCACCCAGCTCGTGAGCGCTGCCGCTTTCTCGTAGTCCTGGGCCGCCTCGATGGCTTCCTGAACCGTCAGGACCGTGCCGTCGCGACGCTGCTGCAGCGTGATGTAGGTGCGCGGCGTGTACTGGAAGCGGCCGTGATAGGAACCGCGGCCGCCGCTGATGCGGTTCGAGTGCGGGCCCCAGCTTCCGCTCTCGCAGACCGCCAGCGACTGCACGACCTCGTCCTTGCGCGACTGGATGTACAGTTCATGCTCTGTCGGGCCCTGCGGCACGGCGGCCGTTTGCGGCGGCTTCTTGGCGCATCCCGGCCCGACGCAGAGCGCGGCGAGCAGGATCGGCAGGAGGGTTGGCTGCAGAGCGTTCACGGCCGCATTGTTCACACGAGTTTATCCCCAGGGTAAACCCCGGGCGGCGGCGGCCCCGGACGGCGCGGCAGCCGGACGATAGGTGCCGACCAGCCTGCCTCCATGTCGATAAAATGGCGGCCGGCTTGGCTCAAACGGCTTCGACGCCGGCGAACGGCGCGCGCGCGACGGATCCTGACGCAGGAGGACTGCGAGTCTTTTCGTGTTTCAATTGTAACGGCGCCGGCACGAATCAGGCTTTGGCGGCCGGATGGGTCGCGATCCAGTGCCGCGCGATCTCCTCGCGGGTGGCCACCCACACCTTGGGCTTCGAGGCCACGTAGTCGAGGAAGCGCGCGAGGGTGGCGGCCCGGCTCGGCCGTCCGGCGAGACGGCAGTGCAGGCCGATCGACATCATCTTCGGCGCCCGCGCGCCCTCGGCATAGAGCACGTCGAAACTGTCCTTCATCGCCTGCAGCCAGCCGTCGCCCGCGGTGAAGCCCGGTGCCACCCCGAACTTCATGTCGTTCACTTCGAGCGTGTAGGGAATGATCAGGTGCGGCTCGCTTCCGACCTTCACCCAGTAGGGGAGGTCGTCGGCATAGGAATCGCTCGAATAGAGAAAGCCGCCATGCTGGATCACCGCTTCGAGCGTGTGCATCCCGAAGCGACCGGTGTACCAGCCGACCGGCGCGCGGCCGGCGGTCTGCTCGATCGCCTTCACCGCCTTCCGCATATGGTCGAGCTCCTGCTCGAGCGTGAAGTCCTTGTAGTTGATCCAGCGCCAGCCATGGCTCGCGACCTCGTGCCCCGCCTCGGCCATCGCCTTGCCGGCCGCGGGATTGAGTTCCAGCGCGCGGCCGACCGCCCAGGAGGTGAAGCGCATGTTGCGCTCCTGGAACAGCCGCAGGATGCGCCAGAAGCCGGCGCGGCTGCCATACTCGTACATCGACTCGGTCGACAGATCGCGGCCGCCCTCGATCGGCGTGCCGCCCGGCGTCTCGGTCAGGAAGACCTCGGAGGCGGCGTCGCCGTTCAGGATCGTATTCTCCCCGCCCTCCTCGTAGTTCAGCACGAAGCTCACCGCGATGCGGGCATCGCCCGGCCACTGCGCATGCGGCGGGTTGGGGCCATAGCCGATCAGGTTGCGGTCGAGATGGTTGTGCATGAAGCCCCCGAATGAGACGGCCCGGATACGCCGGATTGAAGCCCGACTATGGCGCGGCTATAGCTCGCGCCACAAGCTTGAGGAGGCGAAATGGGCGCAGCCGACGCGATCCGGGAAGACCGTCTGTGGCAGCGGCACGCCGACATGGCGAAGCTGGGCGGTACGCCGAGGGGCGGCGTGAACCGGCAGGCGCTGTCGGCCGAGGATGCCGCGGCCCGCAACCTGCTCGGCGCCTGGGCCCGGGCGCGCGGCTTTTCGATCTCGACCGACGCGATCGGCAACCTCTTCGTGCGCCGCGAAGGCGCCGATCCGTCGGCGCCGCCGGTGATGAGCGGCTCGCACATGGACAGCCAGCCGACCGGCGGCCGGTTCGACGGCATGTACGGCGTGCTGGCGGCCTTCGAGGCGCTGGAAGCGCTGGAGGATGCCGGCGTGACGACGCGCCGCCCCGTCGTCGCCGTCGCCTGGACCAACGAGGAGGGCTCGCGCTTCCAGCCCGGCGCCATGGGCTCGGCGGTGTTCGCCGGCCACTACGACCTCGACGAGATGCTGCAGGCGAAGGACTGGAAGGGCGTCGTGCTGAAGGACGCGCTCGCCGAGACCCTGAAGGCCGCTCCCGCGCCGATGATCGACGGCCGGCCGGGCTTCCCGCTCGCCGGCTATGTCGAAGCCCATATCGAGCAGGGCCCGCGGCTGGAGAACGACCGCAGGACCATCGGTGTCGTGACCGCCATCCAGGGCAGCCGCCGCTACATCGTCACCACGCATGGCGAGGAAGCCCATGCCGGCACCACCCCACGCGGCGCCCGCAAGGATGCCTTCGCCGCGGCGCTGCGCATCGCGCAGGCGATGTACGAGGCCACGACCGATGCCGACGACACGCTGCGCTTCACCATCGGCCGGGTCGACGTGGCGCCGGGCTCGCCCAACACCGTACCGGGGCGCACGGTCTTCACCATCGACATGCGCCATCCCGACGATGCGGTGCTGGAGGCGCACGAGAAGAAGCTGAAGGAGATCGTCGCGGCGAAGGCCGCCCCCTGCACCGCCGGCATCGAACGCGTGACCGCCGTGCCGCCCACCAACTTCGATCCGATGGTGGTCGACCTAGTGCGCGCCAAGACGAACGAGCTGCAACTCTCCAACATGGACATGCCGTCGGGCGCCGGTCACGACGCCATGCACATCGCCCATCTCTGCCCCGCCGGCATGATCTTCGTTC
>Ga0209066_10005637_pt1 | contig 13110 bp, 2 predicted proteins | sample All_14_2_FD_187198 | JGI IMG/M metagenome (GOLD analysis project Ga0209066, IMG submission 187198) | Freshwater microbial communities in response to fracking from Pennsylvania, USA - Allegheny Zone_MetaG_DW_15 (SPAdes) (version 2) ...
GCGCCAGCGTCGCCGCGGTGGCGCCCGGCGCCGGTACACCGACCGGCAGCATCGTCATCAGTGGCGACAACACCGCGGGCTGCACCATCAGCCTGCCCGCAGCAAGCTGCGATCTGACCTTCGCGACCAAGGGCAGCAAGACGCTGACCGCCACCTACACCGGTGACAGCCAGTTCCTGGCCAGTGGTGCCAGCTCGGATACCCAACTGGTGGAAGTGGTCGGCATTCCGGTCACGGTCAGCGTCACTGGCACCACACCGACCCCGCACTACTACGGCACCGCGTACACGGTGGCTTACGCGGTGACTGGCGGTGATGGCAGCTTCGATGGCAGCGTGACGATCACCACGGCGCCCGGCAGCTTCACTTGCACGGGAAGCGCGACGGGCGGTTCCGGCAGTTGCGACATCGTGGCGCCGAATGGCAGTGTCGGTAGCTACGACTTGGTCGCCGACTACGCCGGGGACAGCACCGATGCCGGTGCGACCTCAGGCGCCTTCAGCCACGCCATCAGCCAGGCCACCACGGCACTGGTGCTGAGTGGCAACACGCTCGATCCGATCGATGCGGCGGAGACAGTCACCGTCAGCCTGGATCTGTCGATGACCAATGGTGTGGCGCCATTGGCTGGCACGATCACGGTGGCCGGTCTGCACACCACCGGTTGCTCGGTCACCTTGACCGGTGGCGAGAGCTTCCCGCAAACCTGCGACCTGAGCTTCTCGGTCGTCGGCACGCGTGAGATCACCGCGACCTTTACCCCGACCGATGCGCTCAACGTGGCGGGCAGTAGCAGCAACCCGATCAGCTACGACGTCATCCGCGCGATCACCACTACCGAGATCACGGGCTACTCGCCTGCATCGGGCGTGGCCCAGGTCGGTGATGCCGTCACCCTGAGCTTCACGGTCAGCGGCGGCGTACTGCCCTATGACGGTGCGGTGAGTGTGGAATACGGCAGCGGCCCGTCGGTCTGCGCGCCGGTCACGTTCGACATCAACACTGGCCTCGGCAGTTGCGTGATTCCGGCGACCGACCTGCAACTGGCAGGCGACTACCCGATCAGCGTGGCCTATGCCGGTGACTCCGATGATGTGCCGAGCAGCGACAGCGATACGCTGAGCGTGATCGCCCGCAGCACCGCGATCACCTTGGCGTCGTCGCCGGCGGACAACGCCGAGGCGGGCGATGCGATCACCTGGACCGTCGGCGTCAGCCCGGTGGGCGGCGCGGCCACCACACCGATCACCGGTCTGGTGCATGTCTGTCCGGCCGGTGCCCCAGTCTGCGATGCAGGCAGCGCGAGCTGCAGCATCGACCTGTCGGTCGGCACTACCTGCAGCCTGAGCTACGACGAACCGCAAGCGGTCAGTCTGGTCGCGCAATACGTCGGCGATGCCAACTACGCGCCGAGTCTGTCGGCGGCCGACGGCATCACGATTGAACGCGCCGCCAGCAGCATCGCCATCACCAGCAACCTGTCGGCCTCGATCGTGGTCGGTCAGACCCTGAGCGTTGCCTTCGACGTCGATGGCGGACATCAGACCTACGACGGTGCGGTCAGCCTGACCGCCAGCCTGGCCAGCCCGGTGACCACGGTCACCTGCGGACCGGTCAGCATTGATGCGGCAACCGGTATCGGTAGCTGCGCCTTCAGCGTCGCCGACACCACCGCCCTGCTGCACAGCGGTAGCTGGACCATCGGTGCCGACTACGCGGGTGACAGCAATGACCTGCCGTCGAGTTCGTCGCCGGTCAGTCAGGTGGTGACCTCGGCCGGTACGCAGACCACGCTGGTCAGCGATCCCGATCCGACCCTGTTCGGTGAGCCCTTCACCCTGACCGCGACGGTCGTCTCGACAGGATCGAGCAGTGCGATTCCGCAAGGCGAGGTCGAGTTCTTCGATCACACCGGCGTGTCCTACGGCACCGCCAACCTTGGCCCGGATGGCACGATCACGCTGAATGGTCCGAGCAACCTGCCGGTCGGTCTGTACTCCGGTGGCACCGCGCCGTTCCGCGCCTTCAAGGCGGTGTTCAAGGTCAATCCTGACTTCGCCACCAGCGTCGATCCCAGCGAGCCGCACACCATCGGTGCCGCCAGCGTCACCCTTGGTCTGGTTTCGGCAACCGAGCCCAGCGTGGCGGGTGACAGTGTGACCTTCACCGGCACGGCAACCAGTGTCGCGCCCTCGGTCGGTACCCCGACCGGGACGCTGACGATCACGGCGGTCGGTCCGACCACGGTGAGCTGCACCACGCCTGCCCTGTCTGGCAGTGGCAACAGCGCCAGCGCGGCCTGCAGTCTGACCCTGCCGCTGAAAGGCAGCTACAGCGTGACCGCGACCTACGACAATACCGACGGCAACTTCAACGACGTCAGCGTCGGCGAAGGCAGCATCAGCCAGACGGTCACCGGCGTGCCCACCACGTTGAGCCTCGGCACGCCGTCGCCCGCCAGCCCGATCTACGGCGAGACGGTCAGCCTGCCCTTCACTGTCGCAGGTGGTCTGACCACCCATGACGGCACGGTGGAACTGAGCGTCGATGGCAACGTGGTCTGTGCGGCGGCGGTGGTGAATACGGTCAGCGGCGCAGGCAGTTGCGACTTCCTGCCGCCCAGTGTCGCGACCTACGCCGTGACCGCGGTCTACAGCGGTGACAGCGACGAGGACGGCTCCAGCGACAGCGACAGCGTTGCCGTCGCCAAGCAGACGCCGACCTTGAGTGTCAGTGCGCCGATCAGCGCCGATGCAGGCAGCACCTTCACGGTCAGCGCCAGCCTCGCCACCACCGGCACGGTCACCTTCCCGCCCAGCGGCAGCATCGTGATCAGCACCGATGGCAGCGAGAGCGGCTGCAGCATCGTGCTGCCCGCGACCTCATGCGACCTGAGCCTCACGTCGGTCGGTCCGGCCCGCGTGCTCACCGCCAGCTATGCCGGCGATGACAACTTCAATGCGGCCGTCGATGCGACCGACACGATCGAAATCGTCACGGCACCCACGACACTCAGCATCGATGCCCTCACCGCGACACCCGTCGTCGGTCAGGCACTGGACATCGACTTCACCGTCAGTGGTGGCGTGGCTCCGCACGATGGCACCGTCGACGTCCGCATCGATGCCAGCCTGGTCTGTGACGATCTGGTCATCGATGCCAATACCGGCGTCGGTCGCTGCAGCGTGTCCAGCGGTGTGGCCGCAGCCGGCACCTACACGGTGACAGTCGACTACGCCGGTGATGCCAACGAGGGTCCGGCCAGCGACACCGAGAGCTTGGTCATCGCGCCCGCCGAGGTCAGCCTGAGCCTCGTCAGCAGCGCCAATCCGAGCAATGCCGGTGACCTGATCAGCGTGACCGGCACCGTCAGCACCAGCGCACCCGGCAACGGCACACCCACCGGCACCCTGACGATCACCGCCACCGGCCCCGCCCCGGCGCTGACCGAACAGAGCTGCACCACGGTCGCACTGGTCGGCGCAGGCAACAGCAGCAGCGCGAGCTGCGACCTGACGCTGGCGGCTCAAGGCAGCTACACGCTGACGGCGACCTACGACAACACCGACGGCAACTTCGTCGATGTCAGCGTCGCCAGCGGCAGCACGGCGCAAACGGTCAACGGTGTCAGCACCACGCTGACGCTGGAGGCCACCACGCCGGCCAGCCCGACCTATGGCGATGTCATCAGCCTGCCCTTCACCGTCAGCGGCGGCCTGAATGGCAACACCGGTACGGTGGATGTCAGCCTCGATGGCGGTCAGACCGGTTGCGATGACGTCACGCTTGTCGCCAGCAGTGGCAGCTGCGCGGTCACCCCGACCGTCGCGGGCACCTTTGCGGTCAGCGCGCTCTACAACGGTGACGGCAGCGATGTCGATGACGCCAGCGCCACGGCCAGCAGCAGCTTGGTCGTTGCCAAGCAGACCCCGACGCTGGAAGTCAGCGCCGCACCGACCGCCATCACCGGCGAAACCGTCACCGCGACGGTCAGCCTGGCCACCGTCGGCACGGTCAGCCCGCCCACCGGCAGCATCACCGTCAGCGTCGATGGCACGGAAACCGGCTGCAGCCTGGGCGCCAGCGGGGGTACGTGTGACGTGACCTTCGTGGTCACCGGCAACCCGCGTGTCATCACCGCCAGCTACAGCGGCGATGGCAACTTCAATGCCACCAGCGACACCGCTGACGTAGTGGTCAGCAGTGCGGCGAGCACCGTCAGCATCGATGGCTTCACCCCCGCCAGCCCACTGGTCGGCGAACCCGTCAGCCTGGCCTTCACGGTCAGCGATGGCGTGGCCCCGCATGAGGGCGCGATCAGCATCGGCATCGATCCGACCCCAGGCTTGCCCGCCAGTGGCGATGAGTTCACCTGCGCCAGCCCGGTCTTTGATGCCAATACCGGCCTCGGCAGCTGCGCCTTGGGCAGCTTCGCCAATGCGGGCAGCTATGCGGTGACCGTCAGCTACGCCGGCGACGCCAACGAGCAGGGCGACGACGCCAGCAGCACGCTGGTCGTGGCACCCGCCAGCGCCAGCTTGAGCCTGCTCAGCGCCAGCAACCCGAGCATCGTCGGCAACGCCGTCAGCTTCGCCGCCACGGTCAGTCGCATCGCCCCGGCCAGCGGCGACGCACAAGGCACCGTGACGGTGACCGCTATCGGTCCTGCCCCGGCGCTCACCGAGCAAAGCTGCACCACCACCGCCCTGGTGGCGGGCGAAGCGGCCTGCAGCCTGAGCTTCACCAGCGTCGGCAGCTACAGCGTCAGTGCGACCTACGCCAGCAGCGATGGCAATACGCAGGACATCAGCGTCGGCACCGGCACCCTGACCCAAGTCGTCAACGTCGCCGCGGCGCAGATCAGCATCGACGCCGTCATACCGGCCAGCCCGCTGGTTGGTCAGGCCGCCAGTGTCAGCTTCACGGTCAGCGGTGGCTACGCCGGCAACGACGGTCTGGTAACCATCACCAGCATGGATGGCGCCAGCAACCCGGGTCCGTCCTGCACTGGCCTTGCCGCCAGTGCCAGCACCTGCAGCCTGACCTTCTCGGCGGCAGGCACCTATACGCTGAGTGCCAGCTACAACGCCGGAGGTGAAGACACCAGCGACAGTGCCGCCAGTGACACGCTGCCTGGATTGGTCGTGCAACCGGCCGAGGGTGGCCTGCTGGTCAACCTGGACGATTCCACGCCCGACATCGGCCAGTCGGTGCTGATCACCGCCAGCGTCAACGGCATTGACGGCATCACGCCGACCGGCAGCATCACGGTCACCCGTGGCGGCGCGCCGATCTGCGTGATCTCCCTGCCGGCCACCACCTGCACGGTCGCTTTCGACAGCCTGGGCAGCACTCCGCTCGACTTCGCCTACAGCGGCGATGCCAACTACGCCGCCACCACCACGCAAGTGCCGTTGACGGTGTCGCCGGCCGCCACCACGCTCAGCATCACCGGCGTCAGTGCCAGCAGCGTGCTGGCCGGTCAGAGCAGCGTCGTCAGCTACACCCTGAGCGGCGGCTATGACGGCAACACCGGCACCATCGTGGTGACCGCCGTCAACGGCAGCAGCACCGTCACCTGCAGCGGCAGCGTCGCGGCCGGTCAGTGCACACTGACCTTGCCGGTGCGCGGCAGCTACACGGTCAGTGCGGTCTACAACGGTGACGCCGCCGACGCCAACGACGCCAGCAGCACGGCGACCGGCCCAAGCATCAGTGTCAGCCGCAGCCCAACGGTCACCGTGCTCACTGTCAGCCCGGCCAGCAGCGGCGTGTTCGGTGACACCGTCACCCTGACCGCCGAAGTGCACCGCAATGCAGCGGGTGTCGGTCAGCCACAGGGACCGGTGACCTTCCTGGTCGACGGCGCCTCGATTGGTGAAGTCGACCTCGACCCGAGCGGCATCGCGGTGTTCACCACCAGCACCTTGCCGCGTGGTACCCGCGTACTGCGTGCCGAGTACAACCTCTCCAACGACTACCTGCAGAGCTTCGACGAGAAGAGCTTCGTGGTGACCAACAAGCCGGTCGATCTGAGCATCGTCAGCTTGAGCCCGAGCCCGTCCGATCCGGACGAATCGGTCACCGCGACAATCAGCATCGCCGCCGCCGCAGGCTATACCGGCACCCCGACCGGCACGGTGGCGATCAGCACCGGCAGCGGCAACCCGACCTGCAACATCGCCCTGCCTGCGACCACCTGCACGCTGAGCTTCGCTAACCCTGGCAGCTACACCGTCACCGCCAGCTACAGCGGCGATGCCGACTTCGAAGCCACCAGCGTCACCGCCAGCCATACCGTTGACCCGGGTGTCAGCGATCTGGTGCTCAGCCTCGCCGCCGACTATGCCGCCGGTAGCGGTGTCGTCGGACTGGATCTGGTCGTCCGTAACGACGGCCCGAACCTCGCCAACGGGGCCACCGTGGTGCTCAGCCCGGATGCCGGTTACGCCGGACTGGCCTGGACCTGCAGCGGCTTTGGCGGGGCCACCTGCCCGGCCTCCGGCAGCGGTGCCGTCAACAGCGCGGTCAGCATCCCGAGCGGCGGACGCGTCGAGTTCAGCATCACCGGCACCTTGGTCAGCGAACCGACCACGGTCGATGCCGAAGTCAGCGCACCGAGTCAGAACATCGACCCGAACCTCAGCAACAACGTGGCCAGCGTGGTGCTCGAAATCGGCCTGTTCGCCGACGGCTTTGAAGACGACCTGCGGCAAGCCGTGAGCATGAAAGCCAGCGGCCTCGGTGGCTGGGAAGGGCTGACCCTCGACATCGCGCCACTGGCCGAGGCCGCCTCAGCCCAACGCCTCGCCACCGTGCTCGACGGCACGCTGGGCCAGTCGGCGATGAAGCTGCAAGTGCGTCAAGCCGACGCCGGCCTGCAGGCCCGCCTGCTGACCCGCGTCGACGCCAAGGCACTCTGGCAAATCGGTGAATGGCAGGCCCTCGGCAACGCCCGCCTGCTCAGCATCGACTGGCAAAGCGCCAAGCTCGGCCAACAAGACGCCCTCCTCCTCGCCACCCTCGGCGCCAAGTAAACCCGCAAACGCCTGAAGTCCACAGGCAACAGGCAACCGAAGGCCAGCGAAAGCTGGCCTTCGGTGTTTTGGGGGCATCACGAAGCGTTCTATACGCCGAAACCTCGCCCCCGCATGCGCGCGTTCTTGGCTGACATGGTGCCAATCCCGTCTCCTGATTAGCGCGATGTGTCAGCTCCCCTCTCCCCTTGCGGGAGAGGGGCCGGGGGAGAGGGGTAAAACACTGTACCGGGCACGGTTCCCCCTCTCCCCAACCCCTCTCCCGCCAAGGGGAGAGGGGCTAACGTTCGGCTAGCTGACACATCACGCTAATCAGGTCCCGTCTTGGCAAGACCAACCGCAACACCCACAATCGCCAAGACCGTCTGCGGAACGAGTGATGGAGAAACCCAACCCATCGTTTCCCATGACCACTTGGCCGAACTGCCGACCACCGTAATAGTTGGACGGTGAGGACGGCCCTTTCATTCGTTGGATACTACTGTGACTTCCGCTCTTCCCCCTCCTGTTCTTGACTCCGCTCGACTAATTGCATTCGCGAATGTGCCTGAGCATGTGCCGTTCACAGGTCGAATTCATCTCAACGTTGATGGGGAGTGGCTTGGCCGTGTAGAGAATTTGGCGATCTGCAGCAATTACTGCAAGCCGGACGACCTTTTGCTCCTGTTCTGTGATGGTGATTGGCACTCCCAAGGCTGTATACCATTCACAAGTATAGAAGAGGCGAAGCTAAAGGCCGAGATGGGCTACACCGGCATCTCGGAGTTCTGGAACGACTCGCCATACGATGACGTTGCAGTAAATTCGTTTCTTCGGGACGAATATGGCGTTGATCCCGGAGCGGAATGGTGGCGCTATAGATGCTCCTTCTGTCAGGCCGATGTTGAGGCCCAGGCGATCACGAAGGGGTGGGCTACAATCTGCGTTTCCTGCATAGATTCGTTTCACGCCGCCTTTCACGGGAGCGATACCTGACTATGCCTGCATGGAATCCACCGTCAATTGACGAGGAGCCTGTTCTCACTTTCTGCTGACCTGCTCTCCCGCGCCCTGGCAATCGGCAGTAGTCGTCTGTGCGGACTTGTTGATCGCAGTCGCTCTAGCTGCGCCGACCCTCCTCCCCAGTCCGGCTCGCACCACCCAGCGTGAACTGCATCGGATTGAACCGGCCCCCAGAACCTGCTCGCTCGCAATCCCCCGATCTGCAGGTGCCGTGGCTCCCCAACCACGAACGCGTCCTCATTGCCCATCGTGGCCCGTTGAGGTTTCCACGCGGTTGCGGCCGCCGCGTTTGGCGGCGTAGAGCGCGACGTCGGCGGCCTGGATCAAGTCGGCGAGGCTGCAGTCGGGCTGTGGTGTGCATCGCGCCACACCGATGGAAACCGTCACGCCCAAGTTGGATTCGGCGACCAGCGCGCGCAGTTGTTCGGCGGTCTGGGTTGCCACCTCGCGTTCTGCACCGGGCATGACGACCAGAAACTCCTCGCCGCCATAGCGCGCCAGCAGGTCTTCACTGCGGCGCAGGCCGCTGGTCAGCAGGCGTGCGAGTGCCTGCAGCAGGGCGTCGCCAGCCGGATGACCCTTGCTGTCGTTGTAGTGCTTGAAGTGGTCGACATCAATGATGAGCACCGACAGCGCGCGTCCGCGTTCCATGCCTTGCTGCCAGACCGCCGCCAGGTAGTCGTCCAGACGTCGGCGATTTGGTATGCCGGTAAGCCCATCGGCGTTGGCGATCATTTCGAGTCGGCGATTGGCTTCTGCCAGCTCCTGCGTGCGCAACGCCACTTCGTCTTGCAGACGCTGGCGCTCGCGACTCAGGCGCCGGGTTCGGCGGCGTACCAGCCAGCGAATCAACAGGCCCAGGCCGACCAAGGCGGCGAGCGATTCGAGCACGATGGCCCAGGGTCGGGCATACCAGGGCGGTGTGATGGTGAAGCGCCACGGCGTCAGCACCGAGGCGCGACCCTGCGAATCGGTCGCTTCGACCTCGAACTGGTAGTCGCCCGCAGCGAGTCGGGTGTAGGTATAACTGCGCGCCGGCGAGGCGGGCATGAACTCGTCGTCGTGCCCCAGCAGGCGAACCCGATAACTCGGCGCTGACACACTGCTGAGATCTGGCAAGGCAATCTGGAAGTTGAGCGCGAAGTTGCCTTGGGCAAACTCGTGAACCTGCGCGTCGCGCAAGGACAGCGGCAGAAAGCGATCCGCATCCAGCGAGCGACGCACCTGACGTAACAGTACGCGCGGGGCTTCAGGTGGCGACACCGCTGCCGCATCCGGTCGGCGCAGCAGGACCGAGTTGGTGCTGAGCAAGGCCACACCGTCGTCAGGCAGGGCCACCGCGCTCTCGATGGCACCGCGGCGCAAATGCGCGACGGGTTCTTCCTGCCAGTCGTGGTCGTTGTCGTAGCGGAGAACGCGGCTGCGACTGAAGGCATACAGCGTGCCTCCGGTGGATTCGACGATGCGCAGCAGCTCGTCTGGTCGCCGCCGCCGATCCAGACCATGCAAGCCATCGGGTGTCGCGGTCCCGCTGTCGGGGTCGAAGCGGTACAGGCCGCTGCGCCGACTGATCAGGATGTCGCCCTTGCTCAGTCGGGTGACAAAGGCTTCGTCGCGCGGTCCGTGCTCAGAGTCGCTGTCAAGCACGACGGGTGTCATCCGCGCCGGTTCGCCTTCCGGTGTGAGGGCCACTACGGCGACGCCATGCCGGTCCATCCCGACCAGCACCCGTTGTGCATCCAGCTCGACCAGACTGTTGACGCGATGGCCGTCGGTTGCAGCGTCGCCGGCGTTGACGCGCCAAGGCAGGTGGGACGTGTCGAGTACCCGCAGCCCATGTTCCGTGGCGACCAGAATGCGATCCGCAACAAGCTGCGAGCGCGCGAACAAGCGCGGATACACATCCGCCTCGACGGCGACGCGTGACGTCCCGTTTTCGACCGCCAGAATCTGTCGCGAGGTCGCCAGCAGATAGCGCTCGGCTTCAAGTCGCAGCAGTGCCAGTGCATCGTCATGCAGCCAGTCGGTTTGCACGGCGCGCTGACCATTCACCGGATCGTCCATGAAGCGGACCACACCGGCGCTGCTGGCCAGCAACAAGCCTTGCGCATCCGGCAACAGCGCGCTGAAGGTGCCTTCTGCACCGTGCTCGATGCCGAGCATCGACCAGGTTGAAGGCCAGCCGAGGCGATAGATCGCCCGGTTGGCGGACACCAACACACCGCCGAAACGCGAGCTGGCGAGCGCTGACAGATAGCCCTCGTCAACGCGCACGGCCTGAGCGTTTTCAAGCTGGGCATCGACGATCCACACGTGCCCCATGTTGCCCGCCAGGGCGAGACTGCCGTCCGACAGGATCAGGCCAGTCGAAAACTGATGCGACGCGGGCAAGGCGGCGGGCATCTTGGCAGGCGTGGCTTGCCCATCTGCACTCAGCCACCACCAATCGCCTTGCGCGGAAAGTCCCAACAGGCGGCCATCCGGAAACGGCACCCAGTGATGAACCAGCAGGTCGAGTGCGGCGGTGCCGGGCATGATTTCCCACTCACCATCGACGTAACGTCGCAAGCCTTCGCCACGGAACTGCAGCACGCTGCGTCCGGCGTGATGGCGCAAGTCGCCAAAGCGACCGGGATGAAACCAGTGCAAAACCTGATCGTCGCGTGGATTCCACAAAAACACGTCGCGCAACGCGCGAAAGTAGACGCCTTCCGGAGCGAGCCGGATATCCCAGATGTCGGCGAACTCGCGACCCTTGAGTACCTCGGCAAAGCGCGCGGTCAGATCGTGGAATTGCAGTTGTCCGTTGGCGTCTCGCTGCATCCAGCCGAACTGGTTGTAGCCACCGATGAAAACGCGATCCTCGGCATCGATCTCAAGCGATCGAACCAGTTCGCCATTCGGCAAGGGATGCAACTGCCACTGGCTGCCATCGAACTCCAGCACACCGTCGGAGTTGCCGACGTATACAACGCCCAGACTGTCTTCGCTGATCGCGAAGTTCTGCGTGTGGATGTCGAGATTGGGTTCGAAGCGTGTCAGCGGCGGTGAACCTTGCGACCAGCCCCACAGCGGCGTGCAATGCAGCGCCGCCAGGGTCAGCAGCACCAGCAAGGCAAATCGCGGCAGGCAATCGCGATGGAAGGCAGGCATGGAATGACTCAAGCTCGACGAGGCCGGGGAAAATCCGCTGCAAGCATCGCGCCAGCCGGTTCAGCGGTGGCCGGAAATCTTCGCCACGCCCGCCAAGGCCAACAGACTCATCATGGCCGCTGCCGACAGATACCAGCCGACCGAAGGCAAGCCGTACTGCGAGGCCAGCCACGTCGCCATGTAGGGTGTCAGCGACGCGCCGAGAATGCCGGCCAGATTGAAGGTCAGCGACGCGCCGGTGTAACGCACGGCGGTGGGAAACAGTTCGGCCAGGCCGGAGCCCAGCGGGCCATAGGTCAGCCCCGTCATCAACAGGCCGACGATCAAGGCCAACAGTGCAAAAAAGGTTCCGCCGCCGCCCAGCAGACTGCCGAAGCCCAGACCGAATACGGCAATCAACGCGCTGGCGATCATCAGCATGCGCAGATGACCGATGCGATCGGCGATCACCGCCGACACCGGAATGCCGATGGCGAAGAACAACACGCCGATCATCTGCAACAGCAGGAACTGTTCGCGGCTGAAGCCCAGCTCGCGGGTGCCCCAGTTCAAGGTGAACACGGTCATCAGATAGAAGATGACGAAGGTCGCCGTCGCGGCCAGGGTGCCCAGGATCAACAGACCGGTGTGCTGCTTCAACACCGCCAGCATCGGCACGCGTACCCGTTCCTCGCGTTCAATCGCCTGCTGGAATGCAGGCGTCTCGGTGATCGACAGGCGCACCCACAGGCCGACAAGTACCAGCACGGCACTGGCCAGGAACGGGATGCGCCAGCCCCACGCGAGGAAGTCCGTTTCGGCCTGGAAGTGCGTCAGCAAAAGGAAGATGCCGGTCGAGCCGACGAAACCCAGCGGCGCGCCCAACTGCGGAAACATGCCGTACAGACCGCGCTTGCCCTCCGGTGCATTTTCGGTCGCCAACAACACCGCGCCGCCCCATTCGCCACCCAGTCCAAGCCCCTGACCGAAGCGACAGAGCGCCAACAAGGCGGGCGCCCACACGCCGATGCTGGCATGCGTCGGCAGCAACCCAATGGCGACGGTCGACAGTCCCATGGTCAACAAGGCAGCCACCAGCGTCGCTTTGCGACCGATCCGGTCACCGTAGTGTCCGAACACCGCCGAACCCAATGGACGGGCAAAGAAGGCCAGCGCAAACGTCGCCAAAGACTGCAACACCGCCGCGTTCGGATCGCTGCCCGGAAAGAACAGCGCCGGAAACACCAGCACCGCCGCGGTCGCGTAGATGTAGAAATCGAAGAACTCGATGGTGGTACCGATCAGACTGGCAAACAGCACTCGCGCGGGCGAGTTGACGGCAGGCGTCGCGGACATGGTGGAACTCCCCTCTGTGCAGTCGTGCGCGTGGCCGACCGATTGTTTTCATGAGCCCGTCTCGGCGGGCGCGCCAAGCATAGCGGAGCAGGCTTATCGCAAACGACAGTCGCGAAAGGCGAGTCACATCGAATTCCGTTGCGCGGCAGCCGGCAAGTCGGCTTCACTATCGCGGCGCCAGACCCCGCGTACCGTCGCGCAGGCGCATGCCAGACCTCTCCGCTCCAGAGACCACGATGCAGACCAACGCGCAATTGATTTTCACCAAAGGACCGGGAAAGACGGATCGCCTGGAGGTCTGCCGCGACGGCGCGCCGACGGAGCGTATCGATTGCCCGAAGCAAGGCATCATTCCGCACGACATGGTCCATTACGCCGTCGAAAGTGTCCTGCACCGACGCGGCTTCATCGGTCGCGTGCTCGACGGTGAAGCTGCCGATTTCCGGATGGCAGCGGACCTCGAAAGCGATGGTGTGGAGCGTCTGGTGGAGGTGTTTCAGGCCGATGGCTGGGGCGGCTGGAACTCGCCCGTGGAGGACCTGCTGGCGATGTACCGCGTCACCTGTCAGGCGCGACAATGTCC
>Ga0209066_10005638_pt1 | contig 13107 bp, 12 predicted proteins | sample All_14_2_FD_187198 | JGI IMG/M metagenome (GOLD analysis project Ga0209066, IMG submission 187198) | Freshwater microbial communities in response to fracking from Pennsylvania, USA - Allegheny Zone_MetaG_DW_15 (SPAdes) (version 2) ...
CGCTGCCGGCCATGCTGGAATGGGTGGCGGCAGCCCAAGCCGAGCCCGACGAAATTGATGAATTGGAAGCCGAGTTTTAGCCCACCTCTGCGCAGTGCCCAAGGGCGCGTCACCCCCTCAGGGGGGGCAACGCTGGCGGCCCGGTAAAGTCAGTTTTTCGGCGTTGTCGGTGACGGCATTTCACGCCGGCCCTGCTTGGATCAGGGTTCCGTCCAAGGTGTCGGTTTCGGGATCTCGCACACCGGGTCGACCGGCACCGACTTGAAGTCGGCCGGGGACACGATCTCCAGGTACTCCATGTCGGGCGAATAGTCGAACAGGTAGTGCCGGATGCCGGGGCGCTGGTGCACCACGTCGCCGGCTTCCACCAGCGTCACTTGGTCTTCATACATGAACTTGGCCCAGCCTTTGGTCATGATCACGATTTGAAAGTCGGCCTCGTGGATGTGCCAGCCTGTGCCGCCGTCGGGAGGCAGGTTGGCTTTCACCAGGTGCGCCACCACTTTGCCGTGCGTGGCGGCGGCAATACCCAGGTCGCGGTAGAGAAAAAAGTCGCGCAACCCCCCGCGCACGAATTCGGTTTCACCGGGTTTGACGTGGGAGAACAGGGTGGTGGTTCGGTCCAGCATGGGGCGCTCCTTCTCGGTTGGATGCAAGCAGATTGTTGCGGTGCAGCGCAAAGCATGAAGTGTTCCATTGGCCTTTTTTGCGGCAAGAGGCGAGGTGGTGCACCGAAACCCTGCCCCCTTGCACCACAACGGGCCGCCCGGCGCCGGGCTGGCCCTCTGGGATAATCCAGCCCACTATGAGCGGCAACACCTTCGGCACCCTGTTTTGCGTCACCAACTTCGGTGAATCCCACGGCCCAGCCATTGGCTGCGTGATTGACGGCTGTCCGCCCGGCATGGCGCTGACCGAAGCCGACATCCAGCTTGACCTGGACCGCCGCCGTCCCGGCACCAGCAAGTTCGTCACCCAGCGCAACGAGCCCGACGCGGTGGAAATTTTGAGCGGCGTGTACGAAGGCTGCACCACCGGCACGCCCATTGCGCTGCTGATTCGCAACACCGACCAGCGCAGCAAGGACTATGGCAACATCCTGCAGACCTTTCGCCCCGGCCATGCCGACTACACCTACTGGCAAAAATTCGGCATCCGCGACCCGCGCGGTGGTGGCCGCTCTTCCGCCCGCCTGACCGCGCCCACCGTGGCTGCGGGCGCGGTGGCCAAGAAGTGGCTGAAAGAACGGTACGGCACCACGTTCCAGGCCTGCATGACGCAGATTGGCGACGTGGCCATTGGCTTCGAGAGCTGGGACCACGTGCCCAACAACCCGTTTTTTGCGCCGGTGTCCGACGTGTCGGCACTGGAAGACTTCATGAACGCGCTGCGCAAGAGCGGCGACTCGTGCGGCGCGCGCCTGCGCGTGGTGGCCCACAACATGCCGGTGGGCCTGGGCCAGCCGCTCTACGACAAGCTCGATGCCGACATTGCCTACGCGATGATGGGTTTGAACGCGGTCAAGGGCGTAGAAATTGGCGCTGGTTTTGCCAGCGTGGCGCAGCGCGGCAGCACCCACGGTGACGCACTCACGCCCGAGGGTTTTGTGGGCAACAACGCCGGTGGCGTGCTGGGCGGCATCAGTACCGGGCAAGACCTGGACGTGTCCGTGGCCATCAAGCCCACCAGCTCCATCCTGATCCCGCGCGACAGCATCGACGTGTCAGGCGCGCCGCTGGAGGTCATCACCAAAGGGCGCCACGACCCGTGCGTGGGCATCCGCGCCGCGCCCATCATGGAGGCGCTGCTGGCGCTGGTGGTGATGGACCATGCGCTGCGCCACCGTGCGCAGTGCGGCGATGTGCAGGTGGACACGCCGGACATTGCAGCGGCCGGGCGCGGGTGATTCGTTCACCGTTCGGCTGGAGCCTGTCGTCGCCCTTGAGAACCCTGCGCCGGGCGCAGGGTGAACGGGGGTTTCTGTGAGTCAGCGCAAACAGCTGTTCCCTTTCGCGGCCCTGTCGGCCAGCTATTTTGCGCACATCGGTTTCTTCAATCCCTACCTGCCGCTGTGGCTGAAGGAGCTGGGCTTCAGCCTGATCGCCATTGCGGTCCTGACGTCGGTGCAGTCGGCCACCCGTTTGTTTGCGCCCTACGCCTGGGGCATGCTGAGCGACCGCACCGGCGAGCGCGTGAAGCTGCTGCGTTTTGGTGCGACGGTGGCGCTGCTGCTGTCCATGGGCCTGTGGTTTCCGCTCGGTGGTGTGGCGCTGTTTGTGGTGCTGCTGCTCATGTTCACCCACACCAGCGCCATGATGCCCATGAGCGAGGCAGCGTTGGCGCACCTGGTGAGCCAGGGTGGCGCGTTCGACGCCAAACGCTACGGCCGCGTGCGGCTCTGGGGTTCGCTGGGGTTTCTGGTCACGGTGGTGAGCGCAGGCTGGTGGTTTGAGCGATTTGGCATGGGGCATTTCCCCGCCTGGACGCTGGTGACGCTGGCGGCGGTGGTGGTCAGCGTGTGGCTGCTGCCCGACTTCAAAGAGGCCGTCCAGCACGAAGACGATCACCCCAATATGTGGCCGGTATTGCGCCTGCCCGAGGTGCGCTGGTTTTTCGCCGCCGTGTTTTTTCATGTGCTGGCGCACATCTTCGTTTACGTGTTTTTCTCGCTCTACCTCGACAGCCTGGGCTACAGCAAAACCGTGATTGGTCTGCTGTGGGCCTTGTCGGTGGTGATTGAGATCGGCTGGTTTTTCTTTCAGGGGCGCTGGCTGCCTTTGCTTTCGCTCACCGGCTGGCTGGTGCTGGCAGCTGCGCTCATGGCGCTGCGCATGGGACTCACGGCGGGGCTGCCGCTGGTGTTGCCGCTGCTGCTGCTGGCGCAGGCGCTGCACGCCATCACCTTTGCGGCGCACCACACCGTGTGCATTGCGCTGCTGTCGCACCATTTCCCCGGACGCTTGCGTGGGCGCGGCCAAGCGCTTTACACCGTGGTGGGCTACGGCTTGCCGGGGGTCTTGGGTGGTTTGGGCGGGGGGCTGCTGTCGTCTGCTTTCGGGCTCGCCAGCGTGTTCTGGCTGGCTGCCGGCTGCGCGTTGGTGGGAATGTGCTGTGCACTTCGCCTGCGCCAGCGGGGACAGCTGCCGCGCTGATCCCCTCCTGTAACCGTGCTTGGGTTGCTTGCCAGCACCCCATCGGCACGGAAATCGATGGCCCTTTGCAACCGAAACTCAACCGTGCCGATTTGATGTTGATGTGGGGCGGCACCGCACGAAATCTTGACACCGCTCATGGGTGTGAAGGACACCCATAACGGCAGCCACCGTCAGCGAACTGCATCGACCAGCGTTTTGAATTCATCGACATCGGTGAAGCTGCGGTACACGCTGGCAAAGCGGACATAGGCTACTTTGTCCATTTTCTGCAGTTCAAGCATGACCAGTTCGCCAATGCGGCTGGAATGAACTTCTCTGACACCAAGGTTAAGCAATTGCTCCTCAATGCGTTCGATTGCGCTGTCAATTTGCGTGGTGCTCACAGGGCGTTTGCGCAGCGCCAGATTGAAAGACGCAAGCAACTTGACACGTTCGTAGTCAATGCGGCGACCGTCTTTCTTGACGATGGTTGGAAAGTTGACTTCTGGCCGCTCATAGGTCGTGAACCGCTTTTCGCAATGGCTGCATTGGCGGCGGCGGCGAATGAAATCCGCGTCTTCCGAGACGCGGGTCTCTACAACCTGGGTTTCAAGATGGCCGCAGAACGGGCATTTCATTGCAAAAACACCTTCGTTTGACGGCCGTTTTTCACTTGTAGACCGGGAATCGGGCCGTCAGCGCGTTGACCTTGGCGCGCACAGCTTCGATGTTGGCCGGGTCACGCGGGTTGTCCAGCACATCGGCCACCAGGTTGGCGGTCATGCGGGCTTCCTCGTCCTTGAAGCCGCGTGTGGTCATGGCGGGGGTGCCGATGCGCACGCCGCTGGTCACCATCGGCTTTTCAGGGTCGTTGGGAATGGCGTTTTTGTTGATGGTCATGTGGGCGCTGCCCAGCACAGCCTCGGCTTCTTTGCCAGTGATGCCCTTGGCGCGCAGGTCGACCAGCATCACATGGCTTTCGGTGCGGCCGGAGACGATGCGCAGACCGCGCTGAGTGAGTGTTTCAGCCACGATCTCTGCGTTCTTCACGACCTGCTGCTGGTAGGTTTTGAATTCGGGCGTCAGCGCTTCCTTGAAGGCCACGGCCTTGGCCGCGATCACATGCATCAATGGGCCACCTTGCAGGCCGGGGAAGATGGCGCTGTTGATGGCTTTTTCGTGCTGAGCTTTCATCAGGATGATGCCGCCACGGGGCCCGCGCAGGCTCTTGTGGGTCGTGGACGTGACCACGTCGGCAAACGGCACGGGGTTGGGGTACACGCCTGCGGCGATCAGGCCGGCGTAGTGGGCCATGTCCACCATGAAGATGGCGCCCACATCCTTGGCGACCTTGGCGAAACGCTCGAAGTCGATGCGCAGGCTGTAGGCAGACGCACCGGCGATGATGAGTTTGGGTTTGGTCTCGTGCGCCTTGCGCTCCATGGCTTCATAGTCGATGGCTTCGTTGGCATCCAGGCCATAGCTCACCACGTTGAACCACTTGCCGCTCATGTTCAGGGGCATGCCATGCGTCAGGTGGCCCCCTTCGGCCAGGCTCATGCCCATGATGGTGTCGCCGGGTTTCAGGAAGGCCAGGAAGACGGCTTCGTTGGCCGACGCGCCGCAGTGAGGTTGCACGTTGGCCGAATCGGCGCCAAACAGTTGCTTCACGCGGTCAATGGCCAGTTGCTCGGCAACATCCACGAACTCGCAGCCGCCGTAGTAACGCTTGCCGGGGTAGCCCTCGGCGTATTTGTTGGTGAGCTGCGTGCCTTGCGCGGCCATGACGGCGGGCGACGCATAGTTTTCGCTGGCGATCAGCTCTATGTGGTGTTCTTGGCGGGCGTTTTCCGCCTGGATAGCGGCGAACAGTTCGGGGTCGGTTTGTTCAATCAGAATGTTGCGGTCGTACATATTGGCAGTCCTAGTGACGTGGAACCCTGCGCGGTAGTGACAAAGACAGGGGCTGCCCAGGCGAACGGCTGAACGCCCTTGCAGCGGTGGGCCTTGGGGCGGTACGCTTCCCAGTGGTTGTCCCAACCGCCAGAGATTTATGGGGCAGGGGGGCCACGTCAGCGCGTTGAGCCCCGGTGGAATTCAGCCAGGACCCGCGCCTATCGCCAGTTGCGTACCCCGAGAGTTTAGCCGAGCAGTCAATTCAGAGCACACCATCAGAAGATGGACTGCTGCGCGCTGGCCGGGTCGCCGTGTTGCACAGCATCAAGATGCTGCCAGTGGCGCATCTGCTGGCGTGGCTCGGGCTGGTGTTGTAACTTCGGCTTCCAGTTCATCCTGCGGTGTCACGTTCAGAAGGTCTGACTGTGCTGGTGCAACCACAGGGATGAGCCTGCTCGGTGGCGTGTAGATGGGCATGGGTTTGCCCAGCGCCACGCTCTGAATGCGCTGATGTTCGGCCATCACCTTGTTGATGTACCAACTGCCGTCGGTACTGACAGCGCCCACGTACAGCCGCAGGCCACCTTCGATAGACCCAGCTCGTTTGATGCATTCTTGGAGCACCTGCACACCTACCCGCAGATTGGAGACAGGGTCAAATGCTGCCAGCTGACCACCAAAATCTTCGTATTTTTCGGTGTGTACGCGGGTCAGCACTTGCATCAGGCCTTGCGCACCGACCGGGCTTTGTGCAAAGGGGTTGAAGCGCGATTCAATGGCCATAACCGCCAGAATCAACGTAGGGTCGAGGCGGACCTTTTTGCCGATTTCAAAGGCTTCGGCCACCAGCACGCTCAAGGGCTCGGGTGCCACTCGGTATTTGCGGCTGAGCCAGAAAGCCACGTTGGCTTGTTCTTTGGGCAGGGCCTTGGGCTCGGCTGCGGTCACCCGGTCGATAGCACTGGGTTCTGAGGCAAAGACCAAGGTGCCGGTCTCAGCCATGGTCGCAGCCCCCTGGCGTTGCAACAGCCAGCCCAACAGGTGCTGCTCGGCGCTGGCGCGGAGGTCACCACGCATACCCAGAACAATCAATGCAACTGTCAGTGTGGTGCCCAACAAGGCGATACCGTTGTGGGTGATGTCGAAGAAACCCCGGTACACATCGACGAGGGTGGTTTTAAGGGGGGCCAGCGCACGGGATGTGCTTTTGTCTGGCGTTGGGATTTGCGCGGTCATGTTGTCGGTCCTTTCTGCGCCGGTCTTCGTGTTTGGGTCGGATCGGCTGGATTGGGTCGCCATCGATGGCGCGACCTTGTGGGTCATGCGTTCGAGTTAGCCGGAGTCGGCAGCGGTTCGGGTTTACCCTCGATGGGCAAAGCGGCCGAATATTAGGAGGTTATTAATATCAAGTCAATGTTATTGATTGGTTTCATAATAACAAATATGTATATAACAATGGATGTTGACTGTTCTGTGCGTACTTTCCTAGCAGGCGCAGCAGTGCTGCCAAGGGCTTTAAGCGTGTGATTTCTAAAAGACCGTTTGTCGGTAAAAAACCACCCTTGGTGCTGGTGTGACAAATGGTCGATTGCCCGAACGGGGGCTGCACTTTCATTAAAAATTATCATCGTGTGCCTTGGTTTGTGCCCTTGCGGTGGTTTGCCAAGGGGAGTAACCTTCAGTTGCCAGTCATCGCGACAGGCATTGGCTGGTACCACGGTTCTTCCGTATGCCAGCCCCCAATGGGGGCAATCTCTTGCTCCCAGGCTGGAGAGACCGTTCCCTCTCTCCGCCAAAACCGACGGCATGAGCGTTTTTGCCCGCCGTCAACCCCGGTGGCTCATCCCACCGGGGTTTCTTTTTTTCTGGCAGCTGCGTGAACGTTTGCATGCTTTGGCTTGTTGGGTTGCCTGCGCCGTTTGGCCACACCCTGCGCACGCCCGACAGGATCCCAGCACAGCAGCACCCCTGTGAACTGGATACTTGATGCCGACATCAAAGGATTCTTCGATGCGGTCGATCAGCAATGGTGGATACGTTTTGTGGAACACCGGATCGGTGACGAGCGCATCATCCGCCTTGTGCGCAAGTGGCTCAAGGCGGGCGTTTTGGAGCAAGGGCAATGGCAACGCAGCGACATGGGAATCCCGCAGGGCGCGGTCATACCAGCCCCTGCTGGTCAATATCTATCTGCACGACGTCTTTGACCTGTGGGTCAGGCCGTGGCAAAAACGAGAGACCAAGGGCAAGGTGGTATGGTCGCAACAGTGTTTTGCCGTCAAACACCCGAGGTAGCAGCCGCATGCCCGAATTGGGCACGTACGGATCTGTGCGGGGTGTGCTCAGTAATGGGCGTCTCTACCGCGATTCCTTGAGGGCTGGCTTGGTTGGCGTTGCCTCCGGTGTTGAAATGGCGACTGCAAAATCAGGCCAATCTGGTGGTGACACCCGCTGAATACCCCGCACTGTCTGTGGGGCATCGCCAAAGACATTCGGCAAGCCGAAATGCAAGACCTGGCGCTCGCTGCAAAGACCGTGAGCGACGGCGCCATGCGAGAGCTGGCTGTGGCGCGCAACGTGGCGGTAAAGGTCTGTCTTGCTGTCGCAACTTGCCCGAAGGCCGCATGTTTTTCAGTGCACCTCAGGTGGCGCGGCAAGGTGAGCGGTGGATGAAACAGGCCGAACTGAAACGGGTGCCTCAATGAAGGGTGGTCGAAACCGTCCATCTTGCCTTATAAGTGTTTGAGATCTCGGTGAAATAGCAAACACGTTCATCGCCTCGGAGCCGCGTCAACACCGGCGACAATACGCACATGAGCCACTCCGTTGGGGTGTGGCCCGCTGAATCTTTGAAGTCCTTATTTATTATGTCGCTGTTTCCCCTGCGCAAGTCTTCGCCCCAGTCCAAAGTCCCTGAGTCTGCCGTGAGCACGCCTGTCCCGCCCAAAGTTACTGCAGCCCATCCGCTGGACACCGTGACCGGCGGCGCATTCAGTGCCCCCACGTCTGGCGAGCGTGCAGCGCGCATTCGCGAATGGCTGAGCACCGATCCTTCGCTGGAGCAAATGAACGAAGTGTTCAAAGAGCTGTCACACCGCGACCGTGGGGCAGCCAAACCGCTCAAGGAAAAGCTCGATGAGCTCAAGCGACAGAAATCTCAAGAGCAAATTGGTGTTGAGTGGGCGCAAAAAGCCCAGGCACTCCTGAACCATTCTCGCTTGAACTTGGCCGATGCCCTGGGTTGGCAGCGCGACGCTGCGCGCGCTGGGGCACCGTTGTCGCGCGAACCGCTTGCCTCTCTCAAACAAGCCTTGGCCGAGCGTGTGAAAGCGATTGAAGACCTGCAACACAGGGTCCAGGTAGAGCGTGAAGCTGCCGTACTGATCGCGCAGCGCATTGAGGTGTTGTCCACCAAGCCTTGGCGCGAAGCCCAGCACAGCACCGAAACGCTGCGCGGCGATGTGGCGCATTGGCAACAGCAGGCCAGCGCCTTGATGCAAGACACCCAATGGCCCAGCGTGGAGGTGAAGTTTCCGCCCATGTTGGAAGCCTCGCGCAACCAGCTCCAACTGGTGTGGGATGCTTTTGAGGCAGCCCTGAATCAGACCGTAGCTGCCGATGCCAACCCGCAGGCACCGCTGCCCGCCGTGCCTGTGTGGGCCGACGAACTGCGTGTTGCACGTGGCATAGATGCTGCCGTGCCGGCCGAGAAAGCCGCACACGATGCCCAAGCCGCCCAAGAAAAAAAGACCCGCGTTGCAGCCGACCTAGACAAGGCACTGACCGTGTTGGAGCGCGAGTTGGCCGAAGGCCACGGCAAAGCCACGCCCAAGGCGGCGGCCGATGTGCGCGCGGTGCTCAAGGCCCAGGGTCGTTTCCTGAGCGCCGAACAAGAGGCCCGCGCGCATGCCGCGTTGTCACAGGCCGGCGAGCTCGAAGGCTGGCAACGCTGGCGCGCCGACCAGTTGCGCGAAGAGCTGGTGGCCAAGGCCGAATTGCTGTTGCAAGCCCCCGAAGGCCAGCGCATGGGTGGTCGCAAGATGCAGGAAACGCTGCGCAGTTTGCGTGACCAATGGAAAACGACCGACCAGGGTGGGCAGTCCAACCAAGCGCTGTGGAAGCGGTTTGACGAAGCCTGCACCGAAGCCCACAAGGTGGTTGAAACCTGGCTGGCCCAGGTGCGCCAGCAGGCCGATGCCCACAAGGCCCAGCGCATGGCCATCGTTGAAGAGCTCAAGGCCTGGACCTCAGCACACGCTGAAAGCACCGATTGGAAGGCGCAAGTGCGTGCACTGCAAGCCTTCTCGGAACGCTGGCGCGAGGCCGGACACCTGAGTGAAAAAGCCTTTGCCGACATTCAGCCGGTCTGGAAAGATGTCATGCACAAAGCGCACGCCCGTTTAGAGGCTGCGCAAGCCGAGAGCACTGCACGCCGCCGGGCCCTGATTGAAGAGGCGGTCGCTCTGGGTGCAGCGCCTATGTTGCGGATTGACGCTGTCAAGGCGCTGCAGCAACGCTGGCAAGCCGAAGCCCACGCGGTGCCACTGGAACGCAAGCACGAGCAAAAGCTCTGGGAAGCGTTCCGCCAGCCGATTGATGAGGCCTTTGCACGCAAGAGCACGGAGCGAGAAAAAGCCTCGGCCGCCCTGAATGAACACGACCAGCGCGTGCTGGACGCGTCGCGCGCTCTGGAAGCCGCCAGCGCCAGCGGCGATGCCCAGCAAATCCGTGTGGCCATGGCCGAACTGGAGGCTGCATTGGCTGGTCAGCCTGTGGTTGCGCCAGTAGCCAAAGCCGTGGCAGCCACCAAACCCCAGGATCAGGCCGCAGCCGAAGCCGCTGCACCCGAAACCCATGCGGTTGCTGAGGTTGTAACTGAAGCCGCAAGTTCAGAGCAGTCTGCGGAGCCTGCCGTCACTGCCGCACCGGCTGTACAGCCCAAGAAGCTGGTGGCCATGCGCGGTGACGATCGCCCAGGCATGAAAAAGGCCGAACCTGCGGGTCGCGACGTCCGTCGAAATGACCGCCCTGGTGATCGCCGTGACGGCGCCCCCGGACGGCCTGACGCACGCGGTGGCCGCGATGCACGGAACACCGGTGCAGCGCCCATGCGCGACCAGCGCGATTGGCGCGAAGACCGTGAGCCCCGCGGTCCGCGCTTGGGCGACGCCGCATTCCGCGCGCAGCGCCAAGCCATTGAATCGGCTCAGGCCAGCTTGCGCAAACTGGCCGCGCAGGCCCATGGCGAGGTGCTGACACAGTTGATGGGCGCCTGGGAACAGCGCGATGCGCAGCTTGTGCCCACGGTGCAAGCTTTGGGCCCCCGCCTGACGCCGGCACTGCGTACCGCCTGGGTGGCCGCCGTATCCAAGTCCGCAGGTGTTCTGGCGGGTGAAACTTTGTTGCGCCTTGAAATGGCTGCCGAAGTGCCCACGCCTGCCGAACACTTGAGTGATCGCCGCATGTTGCAGTTGCAGCTGTTGACACGTCGCAATGCCGCCAGTCCCACTGAGACCTGGGGTGAAGACGTGGCCAAGGTGCTCGCCAGCCCGTTCGATGCCGCCGTGGCTCGCCGCTTGCAAAACGTGCTGAAGGTGCTGCTCAAGCGCTGATTCGCGGCAAAGTCGCACCCCCGCCCAGTCCTGAGGCAGGGGTGTGAGAGACGGTGTTCAGCGGTCAGCTGTCTGGGGCCGAAAGAACCCGTCGTACAGCTGCAGCAGCTCAGGAAGCTCCTGGGCAAAGCGTTCGCGGCTGACAAAGTAGGCTTCACACGTCACAGCAAAGAATTCGGCAGGATCTTGGGCTGCGTACCCGTCGAGCCAAGGTTTCTCTCCGCCGAAACGTTCGGCAAGCGCCATGGTTTCGCGAAAACGGTCGTAGGCGTCTTGCATGGTTTTTCGCCAATGCTCCCGGGCTTCGGCGGGGTTGTTCAATCCCATGAACCCTTGGGGCAGAGGCGGTGCGCCGTCGGGGCTGTCGCCAGGACGCATGCGGTGCATGTCCATTTTGTGAACAAACTCGTGGATGACCACGTTGCTGCCGTGGGGCGCCGCTTGCGGCGCGTGCGCCACCTCTTGCCAACTCAGCATGATAGGCCCGCGGTCCATGGCTTCGCCCGCCAGGACCTCGCGGTAGCGGTGCACCACGCCGCTGCCGTCGGTCACTTCGCGCTGCGCCACCGCGGCGCCGGGTTGCACCACAATGCCTACAAAATCGCTGTACCAGTTCAGGGCTTCCAATGGGTCGTGCCCTGGGCCTTTGCTTCCCACGCCACCCATGTGCAGCAAGGGCAGGCAGGCTTGTGCTGCAATGGTGAGTGCCATGGCATCGGTGATCTCAAGCCCGTTCGCACCATGGAATTCTTTTTCCATCAAAAAATGTGCAGAGAGCTGGCGCAAATGCCGTTGCTCGCCCGGGCTGAGCGCAGCCAGAAAAGGGTGGTGCGCTATGGTGTGGCGCCACAAGGGTTCGGGCACGGCCGGAGGTCTGCGCAGCCCTCGTGGCAGCCAGCGCTGAATCGTTTCGGGAAGCCAGGAGGTGGGCGACATGGGTATGGGGTATCAGCAGAACAGTGGCTCGCGGTGCAAACCTTTTGCATCGAGTCGCAACACCTCGGCCCGTGGGGGTTGTGCGTTCAGGTCCCAGTCGCTCAGCACCACACGTTGCAGGCCACCGCCGACGTCGTGGTGCGCAGGGCGGTGGGTATGACCATGAATCAGGGTCGTGCAGCCACTGCGCTCTAACCAGGTACGGGCAGCGGGGCCATCCACGTCGGCCCAGAGTGTTGGGTCGCCCGCCGTGTGGGCTTTACGTGCCTGGCTTTGCTGGCGCAGTTCGCGTGCGGTGGTTTCGCGTTCATCCAGCGGGCGGGCCAGAAAGTCGCGTTGCCACGCCGTTTGGCGCACCATGGCGCGGAACTGCATGTAGTCCGTGTCGTCCAGGCAGAGCGCGTCGCCGTGGCTGAGCAGCCAGCGCTGACCGAGAAAAACCAACACCGTAGGATCGACCAACGCTTGCATGCCGCAAAGGCTCAGGGCTTGTGCGCCCAACAAAAAATCGCGGTTGCCGTGCATGAAAAAAACCGGCGTGTGCTGGCTGTAGGTCCGCAGCGCCGCAGCGCAGTCGCGCCAGAATCGGTGGTCTTCTTCAGCCTGCAGGCTGTGTGGACCGGCTGCTTGCAGCACGTCATCGCCGACCCACACTTCAAACAGATCGCCCAGAATGCAAAGCGCATCAGCCCTTTGGGCAGCAGGTCGTTGCAAAAACTGCCGCCAGACGTCAAACGTGGCGAGATCAGCGGCTTGCAGGTGCACGTCTGATATGAAATCAACCGCCTGCCAGTGCGCTGGGGCGTGCCATTCAGGAAAGAGGGGGTTGTGTGGCTGGTCCATTGAAAAAGGGGGCTGTGAGCCCCCTCTGGTATCGGTCGTTTTTTAGATCGCAACCGCTTTTTCGATCACCACGTCTTCTTTCGGCACGTCGTCGTGAAAGCCCTTGCGGCCGGTGGCCACGCCTTCAATCTTCTTCACAATGTCGGCACCCGACACGACTTTGCCAAACACGGCGTAGCCCCAGCCCTGCGCGCTGGGCGCGGTGTGGTTCAGAAAACCGTTGTTTGACACGTTGATGAAGAACTGGGCCGTGGCCGAGTGCGGGTCGCTGGTGCGTGCCATGGCCACGGTGTACTGCTCGTTCTTGAGGCCGTTGTTGGCTTCGTTCTTGATCGGCGCGTCGCTGGGCTTCTGGTTCATACCGGGTTCAAAGCCGCCGCCCTGCACCATGAAACCGGGAATGACACGGTGGAACACCGTGTTGTTGTAGTGGCCCTTGTTCACATAAGACAGGAAGTTGGCGGCCGACAAAGGGGCTTTGTCGGCATCGAGTTCCAGGGTGATGACGCCAAAGTTGGCGATGTGCAGTTCGACTTGGGGGTTGGCCATGGTCATTTCTCCAGAGTGGCTTTGAGGATGGTGATGGGGGTTTTGGGCACGTCGGTGGGGAAGGGGCCACCCGCGCCGGTGGGGGTGTCTTTGATTTTGTTCACCACGTCCATGCCAGCAACCACTTTGCCGAACAC
>Ga0209066_10005639_pt1 | contig 13107 bp, 9 predicted proteins | sample All_14_2_FD_187198 | JGI IMG/M metagenome (GOLD analysis project Ga0209066, IMG submission 187198) | Freshwater microbial communities in response to fracking from Pennsylvania, USA - Allegheny Zone_MetaG_DW_15 (SPAdes) (version 2) ...
GGGGAGGGGGGAGACCTGCGTGCTGATCGGCTCGTCCGGCGTCGGAAAGTCGACCCTGGTCAACGCCTTTCTGAACGAAGACCGGATGGCGACGCAGGCCATCCGCGAGACCGACGATCAGGGGCGTCACACCACCAGCCACCGCCAGCTCATCCTGCTTCCCGGCGGCCGGCTGATGCTCGACACGCCCGGTATCCGCGAAGTCGGTCTGATCGACGCCGAAGCGGGCGTGAGCGCCGTGTTCGAAGACATCGAGGGCCTGCTCCAGACGTGCCGGTTCACCAACTGCAGTCACGCCAACGAGCCGGGCTGCGCCGTGCAGGCCGCCGTGCAGAGCGGCGTGCTCGATCCCGCGCGGTGGGCGCACTACCAGAAGCTGACCCTCGAGGCGGCTGTGGCCGAGCACGAGCAGGAGCGGGCGGCGAAGGCGGTCGAGCGTCGCCGGCTGGGCGCGCTGCAGAAGGTGTACCGCGCCACCAAGAGGAACGACCGGGGCGGCGGCGACTGATCGTCCGTGATCGGTTCCAATCCTCCTCAAGACGGGTTCGGACGAATTATGGCCTTTCCCGCAGCCAATCAGGCTAGTCGAGAGATTCAAACCTGAAAGAGTTCAAAAATGCCCGCGTACACCATCGTAACCACCAGTGCGGTCCAGGGCGGCGACACCGCCGAGGTCAACACGCTGACGGACGACTTCGCCAATGACAGCGAGGCGCTGGGCTATGCGCGTCGGATGGCCGACGAAATGATCGACATGGCCCATCAGCTCCTGCTGGATTTCGACTACAGCAATGTCGGCGTCTATGACGGCGATCTGATCGACGAGGACATCACGCCTGACCACGCATCCCTGATCGGCGTATGGGTGCTCGACGAAGACGGCTCCGCTTGCGTGACCGCAGAAGAATTCCGCGAGGGAGCGACCGAGGTCGAGCCTTCCTGATCGTCACGTAGTCGGACGTAGTCGCGGACGATTGCTATCGTCGAATTTTGGGTTGACCGCTCTGCGCACGACGGTGAGAGGTGAGCCCCTCACGCTGGAGTGACGCATGCGACTAAAGCTTCTCCTTATGGGCCTGCTTTGTGCCGCGACAGAGCAAGTCGTAGCTCAGGACAAGTATCCGCGTGGATTTAAGGAGACCCGTACAGACGTCTATAGCTTGGCCTTCTCAGATGCCATCGCCCTAGCAGTTTTCCGTCAAACCAAGGGCCGCTCATTCTTCGAGAATCCGGATCTGCGGCCTGGATATCCATTGGCGCGCGAAGCCACGCTCTGTTCCGCCAACGACATGTCGTCCTGGATGCAAAATCCTGAACAGTGCGCAATTGCACGGCCCATCGATGTCACGGAATGCCACAATGCGGACGGGTGCGCCGTCTTGGATGTCGATCCGACACTGTTGGACCCGCCATGGCGGATGATCATTGTTGCCGCTTTGGAACAGCCTTGCCAATCCCTGAATGATCCTCACGCGCCCGCCATGCGACGCCTTCGCGACTGGCAGATCTCGGGGTTGCGACTATCACCGCATGAAAGCTGGAATACTCTGAAGTGCGCCCGCAGCGAAATCCCAGTATCTGACATTCAGTTGGACGAAATGACAAACCGACTTATTCTTCGGTTCTAATTTCATTCTCGAGTCGTATTCGTGCTCCATTTGGGACGATCTTTGGAGTTCACGAATTTCCCGCCCCGGAAGCGTGGCGACCGCGGTTAGCTGCGCCGGCATCTGGGTCTCACACCCTGAACCGCCCAGCGCCATTTTATCCGCGATGGAAGCATCAAAAGGTGCTCGTGGGCGGTAGGGCGCAGTGGCCCCGTGCATGATCTTCCGGCGATCACTCGCTCCGAATGTTTCGAAGGATCCCGTCAACCATCCCTCCACGCTGTCCGAACCGCATCGTGCCCGGACTTCCCATTCCCCGGCCGCGGATGGAGGGAGCGCAGCAGGCGTTGCAGTCCCGCCAGCCTCAGAAGCCGCTTGGGAGAACAGCCGACCTCCCGCTCGAACGCCTTCGACAGGCCACGCGGCGTGAGGCCGACCGTCCGGGCGATCTCATGCACGGGCGCGCGCAGTTCGCCGGGGAGGATTCGGTCGCTCAGGGCAAGCGTCGGCGACACGGGCGCGGCCACAATCACCAGACGACGTCTGAACCAGTCGCAGACGATGCGCTGTCGGGCATGGAAATCACCGGCCTCGAGCAGTGGACGAATCAGACTGTCGTCAGCAGCCGCGTCTATGGCCGTCAGCTGAACTCGACGTCCGGCAAGGCGCGAAAGCTGCATTCCGGACAAGGCGACGGCGCCACGGCCCGTCAGAATGGCGGTAAACACCGTCGCCGGAACATCGGTCCAGGCGGCCGTTGGCGTGAGAACCGGCCGCCACAGGGCCACCCGCGGAGCCGGCCCGGCGCCGGTCGTCGAAGACCTGTGCGTCGCGACGTTCCGCAAAGCCTGAAATCCAGGGCCCGATATCGGACGGCGGTGGTGCAAAGGCGACGTACAAGGCGACTTCCGTTGGTCCGGTTCCGATTTCTACATGGCTTCCGCAACGGGACGGCTTAATTCGACGACAGGAAGGGCGAACGGCGCATGACCTTCGCCGGCGGTGACGCCGTCAATCTGTACCTCGACGAAGCGCACACGCGTCCGTGGGGAAACGCGCCGGCCACCGACCACGAGGGGATTGGCGCCGGTTCGAACCAGACCCTGCTAGTCTATGGTCCAGTGCCTGCCCAGTCCACGCCCCCACCCGGAGCCTATCGTGATCGAGTGACCGCGATCCTGACCTACTGAGTTCAAAGTGGTCGTGAATGCGCCGGTTGGGAGGCAGGCGCGCGTTGTCGCGTCTTGAATGACTACGCTGCCAAGGTCGCCTCGGGCGCACCATCAAGCACGACGTGAGGAGGGGGCAGGATCCGGGCTCGGAGCTAAGGTCCGCTCATGGCGCATTCGAGGCATCGCAGGCAATCGCCGTCGATGACTCCTTTCGTGCGCCTAATCCGTCCGCCTTGCATCCATGCTCAGCGGATCGACCCCTCCGCCATCGCGCGAGCGGCGCTACGACGCACCAGACGGCTGATCGTCGCGCCCTGAACCAGGACGGAGAAGAGGACGACCATATAGGTCGCGCCTAGGATGAGGTCCTTCATCGGGCCGGCTGGCAGCGAGAGCGCCAGGGCGATTGAAATCCCGCCGCGAAGGCCGCCCCACGTCATGACCGGAAAGGCCATCCGGATCGGGAGGAGGCGTCGCCAGAACAGCAGCGGGGCGCCCACGGAAACCGCGCGCGCAATCAGCACCAGGGGAATGGTGAGCAGACCCAGCCCCAGCAGGCCGATGCTGTCCGCAAGCACCACGGCCTCCAATCCGATCAGGAGGAAGAGGACGGCGTTGAGGATTTCGTCGATCAGGGCCCAGAACTTCAGCACATAGTCCTTGGTGGTGTCGCTCATGGCGTAGCTGACGCCCTGATTGCCCACGATCAGTCCCGCCACCGCCATGGCGACCGGACCGCTGACGTGAAGCGTCATGGCGACGGCGTAGCCGCCCATCACGGTCGCCAGGGTGATCATGACCTCCACGGAATAGTCGTCGATCATCTTCATGGCCCGATAGGCGATCCAGCCCACGACCGCGCCTAGCAGCGCCCCGCCCAAGGCTTCGACCAGGAACAGCTCGCCGGCGTGGGAGATCGAAAAGGCTTCGCCTCCGACGGCGCTGGCCAGAAGGATCGAGAACACCACGACGCCCACGCCGTCATTGAACAGGCTCTCCCCCGCGATCGTAGCCTGGAGGGTCGGGGGGACCTTCGCGGTCCTCAACACGCCCATGACCGCGACAGGGTCGGTCGGACTGATCAGAGCCCCGAACACAAAACACCAGATGAGCGGGACGTCGAAGCCGACAAGACCGGTGAGCGCCTTGAGGCCGAAGCCGACGATCAAGGTCGAAGCCGCCACCCCGATCGTGCTCAGTATGGCGATCTGCCAGCGCCCGCGCCTGAGATGTTCGATATCGACATGAAGGGCGCCGGCGAACAGCAGGAAGGACAACATGCCGTTCATCAGCGTGTCGTGGAAGTCGATGTCCTCGAGAAACCGGCTGACCCGCGCCGAGATGTCGCTTCCCTGGAAAAGCGCGTCGGCGCCGATGACCGCCAGCGAGGCTAGAGCTCCCATCAGCGTCATCGCGACTGTGCCGGGCAGTCGGAAATAGCGGTGATTGATCCAGCCCAGCACAGCGCTGAGCACGATAAGGATCGCGGCGGCGTCAAACGGGGACAGATGGAGCGGGGTCATGGCGTTCTTGCGTGACGAGGGCGGCCGAGGTTCTACGCACCACTTGCCACGGGGACGCAACTCCCCCGGGTCCAAGTCGTTCGCTTGCCATGCCTTCCAATACTCTTCCTGAAGCCCTGTTCGACGGCTGGTCAGGCGTTCTGCGCATCCTGATCATCGCGCCCGCGGCCTATGCCGCTCTGGTCGTGATCCTGCGGCTGTCGGGCAAGCGGACGCTGTCCAAGTTGAACGCATTCGACCTGATCGTCACCCATTTTCACCTGAAGAGGATCTCAAACCATCGCGTCGGCTAATTGCGGCCGCTCGATCGGTGGAGGAGGGGGCTGGTCGAGTTCTCGCCACCTACGGTCTGAATCTTGGCGGTAAGGCCTGCCGGATCAGAACTCGAGTCTCAGGTTTAAGGCACCGAAGCGCTCAAAAACTCAGGAATCCCAAGGTTAAGACATCTCACATCATCACGCCGTCGGACGCCTAAATTTCCGATAATATATCTTAGACGCATACTGGATACGACCAAAGTCTCCCTGACGCTTCCCGCGCGACGATGCCAACGTCCCTGCAATGCGCAGCGTATGCGGCGTGAAACGGTCGGAAAGACCTGATAGCTGGGAGGCTAACGCAAATGACGGACAGCGCCATTGGTGCGCCGGTCGATGATGAATATGTGGTCGGCAAGAACGACAAGCTGGTGATCCTGGCGTCGTCGGTCGGCACTGTCATCGAGTGGTATGATTTCTATCTGTACGGGTCGCTCGCCGCGATCATCACCGTGCAGTTCTTCTCCGGCGTGAATGAGACGACCGGCTATATCTTCGCCCTGATGGCCTTCGCCGCCGGTTTCGCGGTGCGGCCGTTCGGCGCGATCGTCTTCGGGCGCCTGGGCGATCTGTGGGGCCGCAAGAACACCTTCCTGGTCACCATGCTGCTGATGGGCCTCTCGACCTTCGTGGTCGGTCTTCTGCCCCCCTACGCCGCCATCGGCATCGCGGCGCCCATCATCCTGGTGCTGATGCGCCTGATCCAGGGCCTGGCCCTGGGCGGCGAGTACGGCGGCGCCGCCACCTATGTCGCCGAGCATGCGCCGCACGGCAAACGCGGCTTCTACACCTCCTTCATCCAGATCACTGCGACCGCCGGCCTGGTGCTCAGCCTGGTGGTCATCCTGGGCGTTCGCGTCGCTGTGGGTGAAGAAGCCTTTGCGGAATGGGGCTGGCGGATTCCGTTCCTGGTCTCGATCCTGCTGCTGGCCGTGTCGCTGTGGATCCGCCTGAAGCTGTCCGAGAGCCCTTCGTTCAAGCGGATGAAGGCCGAGGGCAAGGGCTCCAAGACCCCGCTGAAGGACTCGTTCGGCAAATGGCCCAATCTGAAGCTGGTGCTGATCGCCCTGCTGGGCCTGACCGCCGGCCAGGCCGTGATCTGGTACACGGGCCAGTTCTACGCCCTGTTCTTCCTGGAACGGGTGATGAAGCTGGACGCCACCCTGGTCTATGTGATGCTGACCATCGCCCTGGTCGCGGCCTCGCCCTTCTTCATCTTCTGGGGCTGGCTGTCGGACAAGGTGGGGCGCAAGCCGGTCATCCTGGCCGGGTGCCTGATCGCCGCCCTCACCTATTTCCCGCTGTTCAACGCCCTGACCCAGGCCGCCAATCCGCGCCTGGCCGCCGCCGCCGCCTCGGCGCCGGTCGTGGTCTATGCCGATCCGGCGGACTGCAACGTCCAGTTCGACCCCATCGGCAAGACGGTGTTCAACCAGTCCTGCGACGTGGCCAAGTCGCATCTGGCCAAGGCCGGCGTCACCTACACCAATGTCGCGGCGCCTGCCGGGACGGTGGCCGAGGTTCGCATCGGTGATCAGTCGGTCGTCCAGAGCTTCCGCGGCGACGCCATGACCCCGGCGGACTTCGCGGCTCAGAAGAAGACCTGGGACAAGGGCCTGAGCGAGGCCCTGACCGCCGCCGGCTATCCGGCCAAGGCGGACAGCGCCCTGGTCAACAAGCCGATGGTGGTGCTGATCCTGTTCATCCTCGGCTTCTATGTGACCATGGTCTACGGACCGATCGCGGCGGCCCTGGTCGAGATGTTCCCGACCAATATCCGCTACACCTCCATGTCCCTGCCCTATCATATCGGCAACGGCTGGTTCGGCGGCTTCCTGCCGACGACGGCCTTCGCCATCGTGGCGGCGACCGGAAACATCTACTCCGGCCTCTGGTATCCGATCATCGTGGCGCTGGCGACGGTCGTGCTGGGCTTCCTGCTGGTCAAGGAAGGCAAGGACGTCGATCTGAACGCCTGATCCTGCTTTCGGGCGTGATGAGGGGCGGGCTGTCTTCGGACAGCCCGCCCTTTCATTTGCCTGTCCGCCCTTGTGAAACCCACCCGGCCCGGTTCACATCCCGCTCATGTTCAGCCTGGTGATCCTCGGCCTCGTGGCCGGCTATATGGCGATCCTGTTCGCCGTCGCCTGGTGGCAGGAGCGGCCTGCGGCGCAGGCGCGGGGCCGCTCGCTCGCGCCCTGGGTCTACGCCCTGTCGCTGGCCATCTACTGCACGTCCTGGACCTATTACGGCGCGGTCGGCACCGCCGCTCGCGACGGGTGGGAGTATCTGCCGATCTATATCGGACCCGTGATCGGTCTGACCCTGCTCTTCCCCCTATGGCGACGCATAGCCGCCGCCGCCCGGCGCGAGAACGTGGGGTCGATGGCGGACTTCGTGGCGTCGCGCTACGGCAAGAGCCAGACCTTGGGCGCTGCGGTCACCATCGTGGCCATCCTGGGCTCCCTGCCCTATATCGCCCTGCAGCTGAAATCCCTGTCGATGGCTGGCGCCTTGTTGACGGCGGGCACGCCGGTGGCGGGGGGAGAACGGCTGACCGTTCTTGCGCTGGCCGGGGTTCTGGCGGGGTTCGCCATCCTGTTCGGCGCCCGACGCCCGGACCTGACCGAACATAATCGCGGTCTGATCCAGGCCATCGGCCTGGAATCCCTGGTCAAGCTGGGCGCCCTGCTGTTCGTGGCGATCTTCGCCCTGGTCCTGCTGATCCATGACGGATCGAGCCCGCGTATCGTCGAGGGACTGGGCGCCCTCGCCTCGCCGCCCGAGATCACGCCGCGCTTCACGGCCATCACCCTGGTCTCGACCCTGGCCATCTTCTGCCTGCCGCGCCAGTTCCACGTCGCCTTCGTCGAGGGCGCCCAGCCGGCGGACGTGAAGAAGGCCCGCTGGATCTTTCCGATCTATCTTCTTCTGACCAGCCTGGCCGTCCTGCCCCTGGTCGCGGCGGGGGCCCTGTTCGCGCCGGCGGCGAACCCAGATCTTCTGGTGCTGGCCCTGCCGTTCGGGCGGGGTGAGTCCTGGTTGACGGCCATCGTGTTCGTCGGCGGCTTCTCTGCCGCCACGGCCATGGTAATCGTCGAGGCCGTGGCCCTGTCGGCCATGGTCTCCAACAGTCTGATCCTGCCCTTCCTGGCCCGCGACCGATGGCGGGTCAGAGGCGACTCGTCGGACATGGCCGGCACGATCCTGCAGGTGCGGCGCGGCGCCATCGTCGCCGTGCTTCTGCTGGCCTGGCTTTATTATCAGGCGACGGACCAGTCTCGCGGGCTGGCCGCCATGGGTCTGGTGTCCTTCGCCGCCATGGCCCAGTTGGCGCCGTCCCTGTTCGGGGCGGTGCTGTGGCGCGGCGGGCATGCCCATGGCGCTCTGGCGGGCATGAGCGTCGGGGTTTTCGTGTGGATCGTCATGCTGGCCCTGCCCCAGTTGGCGCCCGGCGCCCCCTGGCATCTGCATGTCATGATGGGGGTGAAGGATCCGCTGGCTCTGGGCGTCTTCGTCAGCCTGGGGCTGAACCTCGTCGCCTATGTCGGGGTGTCGCGCTTCGCCCAGCCGCGTCTGATCGATCGGGTGCAGGCGCGGGCCTTCGTGGATCGGCTGGGGCCGGACTGGCTGGAGTCGAAGCCGTCGCCGTCCGGCGCCTCGGTCGGCGACCTGCGCGCCCTGGTCGCGCGCTTCATCGGCGACGAGCGGGCCGAACGGGCCTTCGCCGCCTGGAGCGCGGAGACCGACATTCGGCTTCGCGACGCCGACCCGGCCGACGCCGCCCTCGCCCGCGCCGCCGAACGGATGCTGGCCGGCGCCATCGGCGCGGCCTCGGCGCGGCGGGTCATCGCCGCCGCCCTGGCCGGCGGCGGTCGTGCGCCAGAGGATGTCGTGCGGATGCTGGACGAGGCCTCCCAGGCCGTGCAGTTCAGCCGCGACCTGCTGCAGACCACCCTGGACAATATCGACCAGGGCGTGATTGTGGTGGACGAAGATCTACGTGTAACCGCTTGGAATCGCCGCTATGTCGAGATGTTCGGCCTGCCCGTCGGCTTCGTCCATGTCGGCCTGTCGATCGCCAGCATCTATCGGCTGAACGCCGAGCGCGGCGAGAGCCCGGACGATATCGAGGCCTGGGTGGAGCGCCGGCTGGAGGCCCTGAGCCGGCGTATCCCGCACGACCACGAACGGCGCCAGCCCGACGGCCGGGTCTTGCGGTCCTCCGGCGCCCCCATCCCCGGCGGCGGCTATGTCACCAGCTACACCGACATCACCGCCTTGCGCCGCGCCGCCCGTCAGCTGGAAGAGGCCAACGAACGTCTGGAGGCCCGCGTGGCCGACCGCACCGCCCGGCTGGACGAGGCCCGGCGCGTGGCGGAAGATGCGACGGCCTCCAAGACCCGTTTCCTGGCCGCCGCCAGCCATGACCTGCTGCAGCCCCTGCACGCCGCCCGCCTGTTCATCGCCGCCCTGAAGGAGGAGCCGGCGGTTTCCGGCCCCGGGGCCGAACCGACCAGCCGCACCCTGGCCGTCAACGCCGACCGCGCCATCGACAGCGCCCACCGCCTGCTGACCGCTCTGCTGAACCTGTCCAAGCTGGAGGCGGGCGGGGTCAAGGCGGCCGTGACCCGCCTGTCGCTGGACGGTCTGTTCGACGAACTGAGACGCGAATATGCGCCGGTGGCCGAGGCCAAGGGACTGGTTCTGACCCTTGTGCCCAGTCGTCTGTGGGTCTCGTCCGACCGGGATCTGCTGCGGTCCATGCTGCAGAACCTGATCGCCAACGCCATCCGCTATACGGACGCCGGTCGGGTGCTGGTCGGGGCGAGGCGGAGCGGCGACGCCGTGCGGCTGCTGGTCTGCGACACCGGACGCGGCATCCCCGATGCGGAACAGGAGATGGTGTTCGGCGAGTTCGTGCGCCTGCCCGGCGCCCCTGTCGACGAGCCGGGCGCCGGACTGGGTCTGGCTATCGTGCGCCGCTTGTCCAGCCTGCTGGACCATCCGCTGGAGTTGAACTCCCGCTTCGGACGCGGCACCATCTTCCGCATCACTGTGCCGCGCAGCCCGCCGGATCGGGTCGTCGAGACCGCGCCCACGCATGAGGTCCGCCTGCCCCTGGCCGGTCTGCGCGTCCTGTGCGTGGACAACGAGCCGGTGATCCTGGACGCGCTGAACGCCCTGCTGACCCGCTGGGGCGCGCGCCCCACCCTGGTCTCTGGGGTCGAGGCGGCCATGGCCGCGCAAGGGCCGTTCGACGCCGCCGTCGTCGATCTGCACCTGGGCGACGGGCCGGACGGATTCGCCGTCATCGACTGGCTGCGGCCGCGCGGGGTACGCCGGATCGCCCTGGTCACGGCCGACACCCGGGACGGGCTGAACGAAAAGGCCGCCGCCGCCGGGGCCGTGCTGCTGCCCAAGCCGATCAAGCCAGCGACCCTGAAGGCCTTCCTGTCGAGCTAGGAGGGGTCCATCTGTTTGGCCAGGATCACCGCCTGGGTGCGGTTATGGACCCCCAGTTTGCGGAAGACGCTGGTCAGATGCGCCTTGATCGTGGCCTCCGACACGCCCAGGTCGAAGGCGATCTGCTTGTTCAGACGGCCGGCCTTCAAGCCTTCGAGGATACGCAACTGCGACGGCGTCAGGCTGGCGACCCGCGCCGGCAGGTCGTCGTCCGCGACGTCCGGCGTCTCCGGCGCCCAGCCGTCGCCGGCCAGGATGGCGGTGATGGCCTCGACCATCTGCGGAAGACTTGCCGACTTGGGAATGAAGCCGGCGGCGCCCAGACCCAAGGCGTGGCGCACGACCGAGGCGTCTTCACTGGCCGACACCACGGCGACCGGCACGGTCGGATGTTCGGCGCGGATGGCGGCCAGACCGGCCATGCCCTCGCTGTCCGACAGTTTCAGGTCCAGCAGCAGCAGATCGACCCCCCCGATGTTCAGGGCGGTTCGGGCTTCGGCCAGACTGGCGCATTCGTCGATCCGCACCCCTGGCGCGGCCTTGTCGACGGCCGAACGCAGCGCGGCGCGAAACAGCGGGTGATCGTCGGCGACGACGATACGATCCATAAGGCGTCCTTCCCTTGCACGGCATGCTTGTCGGCCGCGTCGTCGACAGCATGGCGTGGTTCGACTTTGGTCGAAACTAGACCAATGGCTAATGGCCGCCTACGGCCCAAAAGGAAAGGTTCACACAGGACGCCCGCATCAGATGGGCGCGGGAGGAACCATGATGATCAAGTCCAGTCTTCTGGGCGGGTGCGTGGCTGCGGCCATGAGTCTCGCGCCCGGCGCCGCCTTCGCCCAGGACGCCCAGGCCGCGCTCGAAGCCCGTATCGCCCAGCTCGAAGCCGAGTTGAACAGCCTCAAGTCCGAAGTCGTCGCCGCCCGCACCCAGCAGGCCGCGCAGCAACAGGACATCATCCGGCTGGAGACGCGCCCCGCCGCGCCCGTGCAGCAGGCCGCGGCGCCGGCCGCGCCCGCCGACGGCTTCCGGATCGGCGATCACACGGTCAAGTTCGGCGGCTTTGTGAAGGTCGACGCCTCAGCCTCCAGCTACTCCGGCGGCGATCCGGTCAACGGCGACGCCCTGCGCGAATTCCACATTCCCGGCTCCATCCCCATCGGCGGCGCCGACGAGGATACGGCGACCGACTTCAATGCGCGCCAGACCCGGTTCTGGCTGACGACCGACGGTCTGGTCAGCGGCCACAAGATCTCGACCCGGCTGGAAATGGACTTCCAGACCCTGCCCGGAACGGCGGACCAGCGCACCACCAGCCCAGCCAACCCGGCCCTGCGCCGCGCCTTCGTCACCATCGACAACTGGCTGATCGGCCAGGAGTGGACGAATTTCCAGAACACCGCCGTCCTGCCGGAATCCGCCGACTTCATCGGCGCGGCCGAAGGCACGGTCTTCGCGCGTCAGGTTCAGGTTCGATACACGCGCGGTCCCTTCTCCGTCTCGGTCGAGAATCCCGAAACGACGGTGACGCCCTTCAACGGCGGCGCGCGCGTCGTCGCCGACGACAGCAGCCTTCCGGACTTCACCGCCCGCTATGCGGTGTCGCGTCCGTGGGGCGATGTGCAGTTCGCCGGCCTGCTGCGTCAGCTGAAGTACCAGAACCCCGCGACCGACATCGATTCCACAGCCACCGGCTGGGGCCTGTCCGCCTCGACCAAGGTCAAGGTGGGAACGAACGACGACATCCGCCTGATGGTGACGGGCGGCGAAGGGATCGGCCGTTATGTCGGGCTGAATTTCTCGAACGACGCCGTGCTCGACTCCTCGGGCGAACTGGAGGCCATCGGCGTCGTCGCCGGATTCGCCGCCTACCGGCACGTCTGGGCTCCCGGCTGGCGGTCCAGCCTGATCTGGTCCGCACAGAACGTCGACAACGACACCTCGATCACCGGGCTTGCGGTCAATCGCTCAGCCCAGAGCATCCATGCGAATTTGATCTGGTCGCCCGTCAAGGCGTTTGATGTCGGCGCTGAGCTGATGTTCGCTGATCGTGAAATCGAGTCCGGCGCGAACGGCGACATGACCCGGCTGATCCTGTTCGCCAAATACGGATTCTGAAGATGCTGGAGACGTCTCGCGTGCCCGATTCCGACCTCTACCCCGTTCCCGCAGACTTCGCCGCCCAAGCCCATATGGACCGGCGAGCCTATGAGGCGGCGCGGGTCGCGGCGCGCGAGACGCCCGAGGCCTTCTGGTCCGAACAGGCCAAACGCCTCGACTGGATCAAGGCGCCGACCAAGATCAAGGACGTCTCTTTTCGGAAGGAAGACTTCCGCATCCGCTGGTTCGAGGACGGCGTCCTGAACGTCGCCGCCAACTGCATCGACCGTCACCTGCCCCACCGCAAGGATGAGACCGCCATCATCTGGGAGGGCGACGACCCGGCGGACAGTCGTCACATCACCTACGGCGAGTTGCACGCGCAGGTCTGCCGCATGGCCAATGTGCTGAAATCCCACGGAGCCAAGAAGGGCGACCGGGTCACCATCTATCTGCCGATGATCCCCGAGGCCGCCTACGCCATGCTGGCCTGCGCCAGGATCGGGGCGGTCCATTCCGTGGTCTTCGGCGGTTTTTCGCCCGACAGCCTCTGCGGCCGGATCGAGGACTGCGGCTCGAACCTGGTCATCACGGCCGACGAGGGCCTGCGCGGCGGCAAGGTGGTGCCGTTGAAGGCCAATGTCGATGCGGCCCTGGAGAAGGTGAAGGTCGACACCGTCCTGGTGGTCCGCCGCACGGGCGCCGACGTGCCGATGATCGAAGGCCGCGACGTGGACTACGCCGTCGAGGCGGCCAAGGCCTCGACTGACTGTCCGCCCGAGCCGATGAACGCGGAAGATCCGTTGTTTATCCTCTACACCTCAGGTTCCACCGGAAAGCCCAAAGGCGTTCTTCACACGACTGGCGGCTATCTGTTCTGGGCCGCCTGGACCCATGAGCTGGTGTTCGACTACCGGCC
>Ga0209066_10005640_pt1 | contig 13107 bp, 4 predicted proteins | sample All_14_2_FD_187198 | JGI IMG/M metagenome (GOLD analysis project Ga0209066, IMG submission 187198) | Freshwater microbial communities in response to fracking from Pennsylvania, USA - Allegheny Zone_MetaG_DW_15 (SPAdes) (version 2) ...
TCTCGGTGCCGCGCCTGTGGGTGAAGTTTCAGCAAGGCATTCACCACAAAATGCCGCCCGCCAAGCTCAACCGCCTGCTGGGCATTCCCATTCTGGGCGGCATCGTGCGCAAGAAGGTCATGAAGGCGCTGGGCCTGGACCAGTGCAAGTTCGCCGCGGGCGGTGCCGCGCCCATGCCGCTGGCGCTGCTGCAGTGGTACAGCAAGCTCGGCCTGCACATCAACGAGGGCTACGGCATGACCGAAAACCTGGCCTTGTCGCACATCACCGAACCCGGCAAGAACCAGCAAGGCTCGGTGGGCCCGGTGTACGAAGGTGTGCAGCACCGCATCGACCCCAGCACCGGCGAGGTGCAAATGACCAGCCAGGCGCTGATGCAGGGTTACTACAAAGAACCGGAGAAAACCCGCGAGACCTTCACCGACGACGGCTGGCTGAAAACCGGCGACAAAGGCCACATCGACGCGCAGGGCAACCTGCACATCACCGGCCGGGTGAAAGACCTGTTCAAAACCGGCAAGGGCAAATACGTGGCGCCCGCGCCCATTGAAGACAAGCTGGTGATGCACGAAGCGGTGGAGGCCTGCGTGGTCACCGGCGCCAACCTGGGCCAGCCCCTGGGCATCGTGATGCTCAACGCCGACTTTGTGGCGCGCGCGAGCGATGCCGCCGCACGCATCGATCTGGAAAGCTCGTTGGCCAACCACCTGAAGCAGATCAACACCACGCTGGACCCACACGAGCGCCTGCAATGCCTGGTGGTGGTCACCACCGCGTGGACGGTGGACAACGACGTGATCACCCCCACCTTCAAGGTCAAGCGCAACCGCATTGAAGACCTGTACGCCAAGAACTACGACCACTGGGAAGCCATGGGCAGGCCGGTGATCTGGCAAAACCGCTGACCCACCGGCGGGCGCCACGTCACGCACCGGTGGCGTTGACCGACGCGGGATCGAACAGCACATAGCGGTTCTTGCCCGCCTGCTTGGCCTGGTACATGGCCTGGTCGGCGTGGCGCATCAGGGCATCGGGGCCCACGTTGTTGTCGGGGTACAGCGTCACGCCGATGCTGCACGACACCTGCAAACGGTGTTCACCCTCGGGCACCGGGCGGGCCACGGCATCCAGCACGCGCTGCACCACGACCTGCCATTCGGCGTCCTGCTTCAGATCGACCAGCAGCAGCACGAATTCGTCGCCACCCAGCCGGGCCAGGGTGTCGGTCTCGCGCAGGCAGCCGCTCAGGCGGCGGCACATCTCCACCAACAACCGGTCACCGGCTTCGTGGCCATGCATGTCGTTGACGGCCTTGAAACCGTCCAGATCGAGGTAGGCCAGGGCCAGCCGGGTGCCGTGGCGGCGGGCCCGCCCCAGCGCATCTTCCAGCCGGGTTTGCAGCAGGCGGCGGTTGGGCACACCGGTGAGCGCGTCGTACAGCGCGATGCGCTCCAGTTCGGCCTCGTGCAGCTTGAGGGCGGTGATGTCCGACAGAATGCCCACGTAACTGGTCACGCTGCCGTCGCCGGCCTTGATGGCCGACACGGTGAGCACCGCGGCGTACTCGTGCCCGGCCTTGTGCCGGTTCCAGATCTCGCCGCGCCAGTGGCCCTGGTTGAGCACGGCGTCCCACATGGCCTGGTAAAAACCGGGCGCGTGGCGGCCACTGGTCAGCATGCGCAGGTTGCGGCCCAACACCTCGTCGCGCCCGTAGCCGGTGATGCGGGCGTAGGCGGCATTGGCATCCACCACGTTGCCCTGCGCATCGGTCACGCAAATGCCCTCGTGCACATGCTCGAACACGCTGGCGGCCTGGCGCAGCTGGGTCTGGGCCTGCTTGCTGGCCGTCACATCCCGGAACAGCGTCACCGAAGCGGGCGCGCGTTGGCCCTCGTACACCAAGGGTGTGCTGCGCACCTCGGCCTCGAACACCGTGCCGTCCTGGCGGCAGAACCGTTCTTCACCCGCATACATGCGGCCGTGGGCGGTGGTTTGGTACACGGGGCAGTCTTGCAACGGCATCTGGCCGTTCTGGGCATGCTGGTGGATCAGGCGGTGAATTTCCCGCCCGCGCAGTTCGCTCTCGGTGTAGCCCAGGGCCCGGCAAGCGGCGTGGTTGACGTAGAGCGCCCGCCCGGCCGCGTCCATCACATACAGGCCATCGGCCATTTGCTCGGTGATGACGCTCAGGCGTTGCTTTTCTCGCTGCAAACGGTGGCGCTGCCGGCGCAGCATCAACATGGCAGCCCCCAGCACCAGCACACCCACCGCACCCGCCCAAGCCTGCTGGCGCTTGGCCAGCCCCATCTGCGCCAACTGGGGCATGGGCGTGTAAGCCACCACATAACCGGCGTGGCGCCCCTCCACGTCGTCAAGGGCATGAAAACTGGCCACCGTGCCCTGGCCCTGGTGCAGCAGCGGCAGCGCAAACGACGCCTGGGCGGCCAGACCGGCTTGCAAACCCGGTTGGGTGGCCAGCCAGGCGCTGAGTTCGGTGGCCTGGGCCGAGGCCATGAACTGGCGCGTCACCTGCGAGATGCTGGGGTTTTCGCGCACATAGGCGTCGGACAGGCCCGAAGGCACGAAATGCGACCGGAACTGTGGGGCCACCGTGTCGGCGCTGATGCGCTTGTCCAGCAGCAACTGCATGTCGGCGCTGGGCAGCAAGACCATCAGTTGCTGGTGCAGTTGCTCAAACGGCACCGACATTTCCACACTGCCCAGGTGCTGGCCCTGGTGCCACACCGGGTACACATGCCGAAACCCCGGCAACACCCGCCCCCCCTCAAAACCGTGCACAGACAGGTAGCGCGTGTTGGCCAGCCGCACCGAGGCACGCACCTCGAACAGCGGGTCGTTCGACAGATCGGGGCTGTGCATGCGCAACCAGGACCGGCCATCGGGCCAGTGAAAATGCACCTGGCGCAAGCCATCGGCGTGCAGCCGCTGGTAAGGCTGCGCCATCAGCCGGTACAGGCGGCCACGCCACAGTGGCAGGTCTTCGGGTGCGGCCTGGCTGGCACGGGCCCACAGCGCCAGCACCGGCGGGGTCAACACATCGGTCCGCAAACGGGTTTCCAATTCCAGCTGGTGCATGCTGGCGGTCGCGTGGTAGGCCACGCTCAGCGCCGTCTGTTGGCTTTGGGCCACCAGCGCGGCCTCGCGCCCATAACCGGCCTGCACATACCCGAACACCCCCGCCGCCATCCCCACGATGAACGCCACCCACACCAACAACCGCAAACGCAAACGCAACCAACGCGAGGCAACGTGGCGCTTCATGGCCGCTGGGCTTTCATCAGGTCGCGCACAGGCGCGTAATCGGCATCGGTCACGGGCAGCAAGCCGTGGCGAATGGTGGCGCCCCATTGGCTGTATTCGGCTGCGGGCGTGTCGAGCAAACGGGCCAGCAGCACCCGTGTGTCGGCATCCACCCGCTGCGCATGGACCACCAGCGCAAACCCGGGCAGCGGCTCGGTGCGGGCCAGCACCTGCAAACCCAGGCCGGCATGCTGGCGGGCCACCGCCTCGTTCATGGCCCCCAACCGCATCCGCCCGGCCACCACGGCCAGCGCCACATCGGCCTGGTGACCCAGGTAGTGCGGGTGCATGCGCGCCCAGTCCACGCCCGCAGCGCTCAGCAGCTTGCGGGCAGAGAGCGGGCCGCAGGTGGACAGGCGGTTGGCCATGCCCAGGGTGAGTCCCTGCGCCCGGGCCAGCACCACACCGTCATCGGGAAAAGCCACCAGCACACAGCGGTAGGTGCCTTGACCGTCTGCCTGCCTGAAGCGAACCAGCGGCCGAATGGTGCCGGGCGACAACTGCCCCGGCCCCAGGCCCACCAACTCGGCATAGGGCAACGCCCCCATCACGGCCAGATCGATGCGGCCCGCGCGCAAGGCACCCAACACTTTTTCGTGGCTGTCCATGTAAACAAACTCGACCGGGCGCCCACCCAGGCGGGTGAGGGATTTCGCCAGCGGCTCAAACTCCCGCACCATGGCCTCGGCCCCCGCCAGGGGAACCGCCGACAGGCGCAAGGGCGGCTGCACCGCCAGGGCTGGCCCTTGCACCGCCCAGCCAAGCACCATACCGACAACCCAGCCCCACCACGGCGAGAAAAGACGCTGTTGCATGTCATGACTTTGGTAAAACGGACCACTAAAAAGGGACAAACCGGCCCGGCGAACCGCGCGATTGCAACACATCCGGTTGGTACGTCAGCGCACCCAGCGCAACGCCCACCCCGATTGCACGCTGCGCCGTCCCATCAAGGATTGACATAACGCAATCTTGATTCACACGTTGACACCTGCAGCGCCGCTTGCACACTACAGTTGTTGGGCCGCTGCCCGGCTACCGCCGTTGACCGTTGGAACCCACCGCGCCACACCACCATGACACCCTCCACCGCCGCCGCCAAGCCCGATGCGTTCGAGATTTTTCCGTGGAACGCCAATTTTGAAACCGGTATCGACGTGGTGGACGAACAGCACCGCGTGTTGGTGTCGCTGCTCAACCGCATGGCGCAGCACTACATCGACGGCGCCACCGAGGCACAAACGCGGCAGATTCTGGCCGAACTGGCCGACTACGCGCAGGTCCACTTCAGCACCGAAGAAGCGGTGTGGATGGAATCCCTGGGCGACGACCCGCACCTGCAGAGCCACCAGCAGTACCACCGGCAGTTTTTTGAACACATTGCCGGCCTGCAAACCGGTCAACGGCCTTTCCAGGCGGTGCTGGACGATCTGTTTGGCTACCTGAGCAGTTGGCTGGCCTTTCACATCCTCGACTGCGACAAGCGCATGGCCAAGGCGGCCCTGGCGCACCGGGCGGGCCTGCCGCTGGCCCAGGCCCACCAGCAGGCCGACGACGAGATGCGCGGCGCCACCGCCACCCTGATCCAGACGGTGCTCGACATGTACCGCAAGATTTCCACCCAGGCGCTGAGCCTGATGCACGAGCGCCATGCCCGCTTGAAGGCCGAGCAGGCACTGGAGCGTATCCAGCAAGAACGCGACCGCCAGCAACTGGCCACCGAACTGGCCGGGCACCTGCTGGCCACGCCCCATGGCCAGATCGATGCGGCCCTGCACCGCCTGCTGGAGCGCATGGGTACCGCCGTGGGGGTGGACCGGGCGGTGATTTTCCGCATAGCCAGCGACGGGCAGCGGTGGTCGGGCTCCCACGGCTGGTGCCGTGACGGGGTGCCCGCCATTCCCGAAGGGGTCAGCAACCAAGGCCTGAACGAGCACACGCAGTGGTGGATCACGCAGTTGCTCAGCACCGGGTACATCCGCATCGACAACACCCTCCAGATGTCCCCCGAGGCACACATCCCCTCGCAGATGCTGCAGCGGGCCGGCACGCTGTCGGTGTGCTCGGTGCCCCTGCTGGCGCACGACCAGTTGCTGGGTTTCGTGGCGCTCGATGCGGTGCAGGCTCCGCGCCTGTGGAGCGACGACGACCTGAGCTGGCTGCGCCTCATGGCCAGCCTGATCACCTCCAGCCTGCTGCGCCAGCGGGCCGAGCAAGAGCAGCAGGCCAGCGTGCAGCGCTATGAGGTGCTGTTTGAATCGATCGCCGACGCGGTGGTGGTGGCCGACGAAGCCAGCGGCAACGTGGTCAGCGCCAATGCCCAGGCCGCTGCGCTGTTTGGCCGCCCGGTGCACGAGCTGGTGGGCCTGCACTTTTCGCAGCTGCACCCTCCTGGGCTCCACCTCACCGAGCCCGACAACTTCAAACACCGCATCAATTCCGATGCATCCGGGCCCAGGCTGCACGAAACCCTGATCCGCCACGCCGATGGGCGCGACATTGCGGTGGAAATCAGCAGCGGGCGGCGCTACACCGTGAACGGACGCAACTTTCAGGTGGGCGTTTTCCGCGATATTTCAGAGCGCAAGGCCCAGGAACACAGTCTGCAGCAGGCCAGCAGCGCGCTGAGGGCCAGCGAAGTCAAATACCGCCACCTGGTGGAAAACCTCAGCGGTGAATACTTTTTCTACACCAGCGATGCCCAAGGCAACATCAGCTACATCAGCCCGTCGGCCAGCACCATGCTGGGCTGGAGCACCCAGGAAACCTTGGGGCCCTACCAACCCTTTCTCACCGACCACCCCATCAACGCACAGGTTGCCCCGCTGACCGAGGCCGGGTTGCGCGGCGAAAAGCAACCCACCTACCTCGTGCAGGCCCGCCACCAGGACGGCAGCACCCGCTGGCTGGAAATGAACGAAACCCCGATGCTCGATGAGCAGGGCCAGGTGATCGGGCTCGAAGGCATCGGGCACGATGTGACCCAGCGGGTGCTGGCCAGCGAAGCCCTGGGCAACAGCGAAGCCCGGCTGCGCACGCTGGTCAACACCCTGCCCGACATGGTGTGGCTCAAAGATGCCAACGGCGTGTACCTGCTGTGCAACCCGGCGTTTGAGCGGTTTTTTGGGGCGGCCGAAGCCGACATTCTGGGCAAAACCGACCACGACTTTGTGCCCAAAGAGCTGGCCGATTTTTTCCGGGCCAACGACCGGGCCGCGATGGCGGCCAACCGGCCAACGGTGAACGAGGAATGGGTGACGCTGGCTGACAGCGGCCAGCGCATCCTGCTGGAGACCACCAAGGTCAGCATCCAACAGACCGACGCCCAGCTGATCGGTGTGCTGGGCATTGGCCACGACATCACGGCGCAGCGCCAGATGCAGCAAGACCTGCAGGAAGCCATGCTGTTCATGCGCGAAACCCAGACCATTGCCCGCGTGGGCGGCTGGAAAGCCAACCCGGAGAGCGGCATGCTGAAGTGGACCGAAGAGGTCTACCGCATGGTGGAGCACCCGCTGGGCGATGCCCCCACCATGGCGCAGAGCATGGCGTATTACGACCCCGACGACCATGCCTCCATCACCGCCGACGTCCGGAACGCCTGGAAACACAACCAGCCTTTTGTGCGCCATTGCCGCATGCACCCCCGCACCGGCCGCAGCTTCTGGGCCGAACTGCGTTGCTCGGGCCGCGTCAGCACCCCCGAAGGCGATGTGCTGGTGGGCACCTTGCAAGACATCTCCGAGCGCCTGGATGTGGAGCGGCGCTACCAGATGCTGTTCAACGAAATGCTCGACGGCTTTGCGCTGCACGAAATCATCTGCGACGCACAGGGCGAGCCGGTGGACTACCGCTTCCTGGCCATCAACCCCAGCTTCGAGCGCATGACCGGGCTGCGCGCGCCAGACACCGTGGGCCACACCGTGATGGAGCTGCTGCCCGGCACCGAGTCCTACTGGGTGCAAACCTATGGCCAGGTGGCGCTGACCGGTGAATCTATCACCTACGTCAACCACAGCGCGGCTCTGGACAAATACTTTGAAGTCAAGGCTTTCCAGCCCGCGCCGCGCCAGTTTGCCTGCATCGTGGTGGACATCACCGATCGCAAACAGGCCGATACCGAACTGATCCAACACCGCCACCACCTCACCGAACTGGTGCAGGCGCGCACCGCCGAGCTGGCCCAGGCCAAGGAAGACGCCGAAGCCGCCAACCGGGCCAAGAGCATTTTTCTGACCAACATGAGCCACGAGATCCGCACGCCGCTCAACGCCATCATCGGGTTCTCGCAAATTCTGGAGCGCGACAGCGGGCTGGACCCACGCCAGCAGGAACAGATCGCTACCGTGGCCCGCAGCGGCCAGCACCTGCTGGGGCTGATCAACGACATCCTCGACCTGTCCAAGATCGAAGCCGGGCGGCTGGCCCTCAACCCGGGCGACTTCAACCTGCACCTGCTGCTGGACGACCTGGCCAAAATGTTTGGCCTGCGCGCCGAAGCCAAGGGCCTGCACATGCACCTGGAACGCGCCTCAGACGTGCCCCGGCATGTGCGGGGCGACGAGGGCAAGCTGCGCCAGGTGCTCATCAACCTGCTGGGCAACGCCATCAAGTTCACCGCCACCGGCGCGGTCAGCCTGCGGGCCGGATGCACCCCACCCGACACCGCCAGCACCGACACCGGCACGGTCCAGGTGTGGTTTGAGGTGGAAGACACCGGCCCCGGCATCTCCGAGGCCGATCAGGCCCTGCTGTTTCGGCCCTTTCAGCAAGCCGAAGCCGGGCGCAAGTCGGGCGGCGGCACCGGCTTGGGCCTGAGCATCAGCCAGCGCCTGCTGCGCCTCATGGGCGGCGGCATCAGCCTGCGCAGCGCACCCGGCCACGGCAGCTGCTTTCGCGCCCACCTGCCACTGGCCGTGGCGCAAGAGACTGAGCCGGCCCACCCCCGCGAGCCGGGCCTGCACGCGGTCAACGTGCAACTGGCCAAAGGCAGTCCAGCCGTGCGCGTGCTGGTGGTGGACGACCTGCCCGACAACCGCCGCCTGCTGCACGACGTGCTGCAACCCGCCGGCTTCACCGTGCTGCAAGCCCACAACGGCGCCGAGGCGCTCACCCTGTTTGAGCAGCACGCGCCCCATGCGGTGCTGATGGACATGCGCATGCCCGTGATGGACGGATACGAAGCCACCCGCCGCATCAAAGCCTCGCCCAACGGTGCACACACCCCCGTGATCGCTGTCACCGCCAGCGCACTGCAAGACGACCGGCAAGCCATCATGGACTGTGGGGTCGATGCCTATTTGAGCAAGCCCATCGTGCCCTTGCACCTGTTTGCCAAACTCCAGGAGCTGCTGCACCTGAACTACCAGGCACCGGCCGAAGAACCCGCCGCCAGCCACACCGTGGGCGACCTGAGCCAGGCCCGCATCCGGGCCCATGTGCCACCCGCCTTGCGCCAGGGCATGTGCCAGGCGCTGGACCAAGGCGACATGGCGCAACTGAACGTGCACATGGCCACACTGGCCACACAGCAGCCCGACTTGGCGCACGGCCTGCAACGGCTGGCCACCGATTTTGAATACGATACGCTGCAACAGCTGCTTGCCTGCGCAGTCACCGAAAGCCCGTCATGAACCCTGCGACCGCTTCCCCCAGCATCATGGTGGTGGACGACACGCCCGCCAACCTGCGGCTGCTGGACGAGCTGCTGCGCCAGCAGGGCTACCAGGTGCGGCTGTTTCCGCGCGGTGCGCTGGCCCTGAAAGCCGCCGCCGCCCACCCGCCCAGCCTCATCCTGCTCGACATCATGATGCCCGAGATGGACGGCTTCGAGGTCTGCCGCCAGCTCAAAGCCAACCCATCGCTCAAAGACATTCCGGTCATTTTCATCAGCGCCCTGGCCGACACCGACAACAAGCTCAAAGCCTTCGCCCAGGGCGGCATGGACTATGTGACCAAGCCGTTCCAGGAAGGCGAGGTGCTGGCCCGGGTGCGCACCCACCTCGCGCTGTACGCCATGCAGCAAGCCCAGGCCCGTCAGAAAGCAGATCTGGAACAACTGGTCAACGAACGCACCGCCGACCTGCTGCGCGCCCAGCAAGTGGCCCACATCGGCAGCTGGAAGCTCGACTTGCGCACCCAGGCCCTGAGCTGGTCGCCCGAAACCTACCGCCTGTTCGGTGTGCCCGAGGGCACACCGCTGACCTTGAACGACTTCGTGGACAAGGTGCACCCAGACGACCAGGGCAAAGTGGCCCACCACTGGACATTGGCCCTGCAAGGCCAACCCTACGACGTGGAACACCGCATCGTGCCGCCCGCCGGTGCCGCATGGGTGCGCCAGCGCGCCGAGTTTGCCTTTGACACCGACGGCCAACCCCACACCGCCTGGGGCACGACGCAAGACATTTCCGAGATCAAGGCCCACCAGGCGCAGGTGGACTTCATGACCCACCACGATGTGCTGACCGGCCTGCCCAACCGAGTCCAGTTTCTGGACCTGCTGCGCGTGTGCATGGCCAACAGCAGCACCCTGCAAACCCAACTGGCCGTGGCCTACATCGACATGGACGGCTTCGCCGCCATCAACGCCCAGTTTGGCCGCGAGGCGGGCAACCAGCTGATCGTGCAATTGGGCCAACGCCTGGCCCAGTCCGTGCGGGACCGCCAATACCTGGCCCGCATCGGCGGCGACGAGTTTGCGGTGGTCCTGACCGGACTCAAAAACGCCGACGACTACCTGATACCGGTGCAGCGCATGCTGGCCGCGGTGTCCAAGCCGTTGAACCTCCACGGCACGACCGCGCAAGTCACAGCCAGCATCGGGGTGTCGCAATACCCACAAAGCGATGACATGGAAGCCGAACAACTGCTGCGCCAGGCCGACCAGGCCATGTACCTGGCCAAGTTGGCGGGCAAGAACCGCCACCACGTGTTCGACCCCATGAAGGACGAGTCCACCCGCGAGCACTTCATGCACATCGAAGAAGTGCGCCAGGGTCTGATGCAGGGCGAAATGCGCCTGTATTACCAGCCCAAAGTCTGGCTGACCAGCGGCAAGGTGGTGGGCTTTGAAGCCCTCATCCGCTGGCAACACCCCCAGCGCGGCCTGGTGCTGCCGGGGCAATTCATCCCCCTGCTGGAGCAGCACCCGCTGGCCATTCAGGTCGGCAACTGGGTGATCGAGACCGCCCTGGCGCAACTTGCCCGCTGGAACGCCGAAGGCCTGCGCACCGGCCTGAGCGTCAACATCGAAAGCCTGCAACTGCAAGACCCCGACTTTGTGCCCCGCCTGGCCCGCCAACTGGCCGACCAACCCAGCGTGGAAGCGAACCAGCTGGAGCTGGAAATACTGGAAACCGGGGCGCTGGACAACATGGCCCACGTCTCGCGGCTGATCGCCCAGCTGCACGGCATGGGCGTGGCCTGCGCGCTCGACGACTTTGGCACCGGCTACTCGTCGCTCACCTTCCTGAAACAACTGGCCGCCCAGACCATCAAGATCGACCAGAGCTTTGTGCACGGCATGCTCGACGACACCGAACACGCCAGCATCGTCAACAGCGTGCTGGGCCTGGCCCGCAGCTTCGACCGCCACACCCTGGCCGAAGGCGTGGAAACCGAAGCCCACGGCCAGATGCTGGTGGAACTGGGCTGCGAAATGGCCCAGGGCTACACCATTGCCCGGCCCATGCCCGCTGAAGCCGTGCCCGCCTGGCTGGCCCAGTGGCACCCGCCCCCGAGTTGGCAAACCACGTCCGCCCTGGAGGCCGGCGATGTGCCCCTGCTCATGGGCGAAGTGGAACACCGCGCCTGGATGAAAGCCACCCAGGCGCGCCTGGCCGGCCAGCAAGGCACCCCCACCCCGCACAACCACGACACCTGCCGCCTGGGGCACTGGCTGGACAAACCCACCACCCGGCAGCGCTACGGCCACCTGAGCGCATTCCAGACGCTCGTCCAGCAGCACAGCACACTGCATGCGCTGGGCGCCCAACTGCTCCAGCAAGCCACAGCCTCAGGCCCCGAAGCCGGTCACCCCGCGCACCAGCACGGGCTGGACAACCCCGACACAGCCAGCGCCTGGCACCACCTGCAGGCCCAAAGCGCCGAACTCATCACCAGCCTGCAAAGCCTGCGCAAAAGCGACGAAGAACCCCTGTCCGTCTCCTCAGCGGGGTAGCGCGCCGGGTGCCTGACGCTCGGCCTCTCACATGCCCCACACCTCAATCAGTCGCCCGCCCTGGGCGTGGGTCTGGCGGTACACCTTGTCGTCCCACGGAGTGGCCGGGTCGCGGTCAAAAATCAACAGGTGCGCGCTCTCGGCGCCGCACTGGTCGGCGTAACGGGCGGTTTGCTCCAGCCCTGCGGCCAGCGTGGCCGCCCTGCCCTTGTGCTGAATCTTCAGCTCCAGCACCACCTGCTGCATCGGGCCGGTAAAGCCTTGCTCGGTCAGCGGCCACTGCAAAAACAAATCGGTGCGCCCCATGCCCAGCCCGTATTCGCGCGCAATGCGCCCGCCGCCGTTGACGATGCGCTGCAAAAACGCTTGCAACAGCAGCTGTGGCCCGGCCTCTTTGTAGGCGTAGCGCTCCAGCCAGCTTTGCGCGTTTTCCCGGAAAAACTGCTGGAACGCGCTCAGCAGTTTGTCCATGTCCATACGGCCTTCAGGCGTCACATACCAAGCCTGGGTTTGCACCATCGTTTCTTGCGTGCTCCAGGTCAACTGGCGGGGAATGATTTCGCGGTAAATGCGGTTGGCAATGGCCAAAGGGCGCGCCAAGCCCACCAGACCGAGATCGCGGCAATACTGAATATCGTCGTCGGGCAAGTCTTCAGAGCCCCCCAGCCCCGCCACGATGGGCTCCACCACCCGGCGCACGCGGTCTTCGCGCAGCTTGTCGGCCAGTTGGTCCAGGTGCGTGTCGCGCCGCAAAATCAGCCGCTCACGCGATTGGCGCATCAGCTCCACCGTCACCGGCTGGCTGCGGTCGAGTTGGCCGGTTTTTCTGAAGCACGCTTCATAGGCCAGCGCGTTCACCAGCCAGGGCTGGCCTTGCGTGTCGGCCCATATTTCGTCCAGCACACCGGCCTCGAAGGTCTGCCCGGTGGCGTCGGTGTGCTGTTTCAGCAACTCGGCCACGTCGTCTTGCGTGAAGTCGCCCAGGCGAATGGATTCGCTCTTGATGTTGAAGGCGCTGCCACCGGTGATGATTTCGCCGTCGCTGCGGTGGATGCGGTAGTCGCGCACATCGCGCACGCCGCACAGCACCATGCTTTGCGGAAAAGCGTCGGGGCGCTGGGCGTAACCGGCCCGAATCTGGCGCAGCAGCGAGATGAGCGTGTCGCCCACCAGCGCGTCCACTTCGTCAAAAAACACCACCAGCGGCTTGGCGCTGTGCTCCGACCAGGTTTGCAGGGTCTGGCGGACACGCTCCCCGGCCCCGGACTGTGCCAGCACCTGCAAGGCCAGTTGCTCAAACTCGGGGGCGTCTTTCCAATACAGGCGCGCTGCCCCGGCCAAGGCTTGCACCATGCCCGATTCAGCCCGCTGCACATCGTTGCGCGCCGCCTGTGCCGCTTCAATGTTCACGTACAACGCCCGGTAATGCCCCTCGGCATTCAGGTGGTGCATCAGGTTGATCAACAGGCTGGTTTTGCCGGTTTGGCGCGGTGCGTGCAGGATGAAATACTTGCGCGCAGCCATCAGGCCGGAGAGTTCAGGCCAGTCCACCCGCTGCATCGGGCTCAGCGTGTAGTGGATGTCGGGCTGGTTCGGGCCTGCGG
>Ga0209066_10005642_pt1 | contig 13100 bp, 20 predicted proteins | sample All_14_2_FD_187198 | JGI IMG/M metagenome (GOLD analysis project Ga0209066, IMG submission 187198) | Freshwater microbial communities in response to fracking from Pennsylvania, USA - Allegheny Zone_MetaG_DW_15 (SPAdes) (version 2) ...
GCCTTGGGGTTATCCAATGCTTCACCGAGACCGATGTTGACAACGATCTTTTCCAACCGCGGAACCTGCATCACATTCTTGAAACCGAATGACTTCAGCAGAGCCGGGGCTACTTCCTTGTTATAACGTTCCTGCATTTTGTTCATGTTCTATTGCTCCGGTGCCTAGTCAATCGTAGACTGACAATTTTTGCAAACACGATGCGCGCCTTCGTCGTCGCGTTGCACACCCACACGGGTGGCTTCGCTGCACTTCGGGCAAACAAGCATCACGTTGGAAATATCAATAGGACCTTCGAACTGAACGCGACCAGGGTTCATCTGGCGGTTGCCAGCCTGCACCTGCTTCTGATGCTTGGTGCGGATGTTGACACCCTGAACCACCACACGGCGTTCTTCAAGGATCACATTGATAACTTCACCACGCTTGCCTTTATCTTCGAGACGGCCGCTGATCACTTCGACGGTATCACCTTTTCGAATCTTAACTTTCATTCTCAGCTCCTACAGCACTTCCGGGGCCAGCGACACGATCTTCATGTAGCCCATATCGCGCAATTCGCGCGCCACAGGTCCGAAGATACGCGTGCCCCTCGGGTTTTCGCCATCGGCATCGAGGATAACGGCAGCGTTATCATCAAAGCGGATGTACGAGCCGTCTTCGCGGCGCCATTCTTTTGTGCAGCGCACGATCACGGCTTTCACAACTTCGCTCTTCTTCACAGAGCCTTGCGGAGCGGCAGCCTTGACGGTCGCCACCACCACATCACCAATAGCACCATACTTGCGGCGGGAACCGCCCATCACATGGATGACAAGCAGTTCGCGGGCGCCGGTGTTATCGGCAACCTTCAAACGAGATTCATGCTGGATCATGGCTTATTCTCCTACGCCCTGATCGGCAGTGCGAACTTCGCGCTTGACGACAGACTCGACCACCCAGCGCTTCTCGCGAGACAACGGGCGGGATTCAACGATGCGGACTTCATCACCGATCTGGCAACCGATCTCATCGTGAGCTTTCACGCGCATGCTCGAGAACACAACCTTCTTATAAAGAGGATGGCGATACTTGCGAGTGATCTCAACGACGACCGTTTTGGTCATTTTGTTGCTGGTGACGACACCAGTTATACGACGACGATTGTTCATTTTGCACCTTCCACTGCAGCGTTCTTGAGCATTTCAGCCAGAATGGTTTCCATTCGGGCAATATCCTTGCGGAGGATGTTCAAGCGGCTGGTATCGGTCAACTGACCGCTCACCTGCTGGAAGCGCAGTTTCATCAATTCATCGCGCGCATCGGAAATCTTTGTGCGGATTTCCTCAGGACCCAGCTTGCGAATTTCTGCGGATTTCATAGCCTTCATGACTATTCTCCTCCCGCGTGGCGAGCCACAACTTTGGTCTTGATGGAGAATTTGTACTGAGCAGCACGCAAAGCAGCAATGGCGATTTCAGCAGAAAGACCGCTGACTTCGAACATAATGCGCCCAGGCTTCACCACAGCGACGTAGTACTCCACATTACCTTTACCGGAACCCATACGAGTCTCGGGTGGCTTGTGAGTGAACGGCTTCGCAGGGAAAATGCGGATCCAGATCTTACCGCGGCGTTTCATTTCGCGGACGATCGAGCGGCGAGCCGCTTCAATTTGACGGGCTGTAACCCAGCCCGGTTCCAGCGCCTGCAGACCGAATTCGCCGAAGGAGATCTCCGCACCGCGGAGAGCCTTACCTCGCATACGACCACGCATCTGCTTGCGCCACTTTACACGTTTAGGCATCAACATAGCAATAACCTCATCTCAAGCGACGCAGCGACTATTCGCTGACGTACACGCCTTCCGTCGCTTCGGTTTTTTCTTCAACTTCCGGTGTCACTTCACCCTTGTAGATCCACACCTTCACGCCGATCTGACCATAAGTGGTCAGAGCTTCGTCGGTGGCGAAATCAAGGTTGGCACGCAGGGTCTGTAGAGGAACGCGTCCTTCGCGGAGCCAGACATCGCGGGACATTTCAGCGCCACCCAAGCGGCCGCCAACGAGGATCTTGATGCCCTGGGCGCCCTGTTTCATGGCTTGCTGAATGGCGCGCTTCATAGCGCGGCGGTATGCGATACGGCGTTCGAGCTGGTCAGCAATATTTTTGGCAACCAGTTTCGCGTCAAGGTCAGGATTCGAGATCTCTTTGATGTCCAATTCGATCTTCTTGCCAACCAACGCTTCGAGCGCGGTGCGGATCTTCTTCACGCCTTCGCCTTTGCGACCGATCAAAATACCGGGCTTGGCAGTGTGAATGGCGATGCGGATCTTGCCAGGCGTGCGCTCCACATCAACATGGGAGATACCAGCCTTGGCATCGCGGATCGCATCAGGAAGTTCCTTGCGCAGTTCGCGGACCTTTTCATTAGCAGCAGCGCCGCCTTTGGAGAGCTTGCCCATCAACAAACCACGAATGGCAAGATCCTGGTGCAACTGCTGGCGATATGTGCTTCCCTCAGCGAACCAACGGCCGCCCCACGGCTGATTGATTCCAAGACGAAAACCAACGGGATGTACTTTTCGACCCATATAATCTCCTTATGCTCCGCGCTCGCGCAAAATAACCGTCACATGAGAACTGCGGCGCAGAAGCGGCTTGAAACGACCGCGGGCGCCGAAGCGACGCCACTTACGGGTCGGAGCTTCGTCTGCAGTGATCTTTGCAACGAACAGGTCATCGCGGCTGACACCGAAGTTTTCTTCGGCATTCGCCACAGCAGAGGCGACCAGCTTGTAAACCGGGCCAGCGGCACGCTTGTTCACAAACTTGAGGATCTCCAGCGCTTCGTTGGCACTCTTGCCGCGCACCACATCGATAACGGCGCGAACCTTCTGTGCGGACTGAGGGAGAAAACGAACGTGAGCTTGAATATCAGTCATGTCCTATTCTCCTTACGCAGCCTTTTCAGCGGCCTGATGTCCGCGGAATGTGCGTGTCGGGGCGAATTCGCCCAAACGGTGACCGACCATGTTTTCCGTAATATAGATCGGCACATGGCGGCGTCCGTCGTGGACCGCGATCGTGTGACCCACCATTTGAGGGAAGATCACAGAAGCGCGGCTCCAGGTGCGAACCACCTTCTTTTCTTTTTTCTGATTCATGGCTTCGATACGCTTGAGCAATTTTGCCTCAATGTACGGGCCTTTTTTCAATGATCGTGACATATCTGCTTACCTCATCTACTAGCGGTTCGTCTTGCTGCGACGACGCACAATGTACTGATCCGTCTTCTTATTAAGGCGGGTCTTCTTACCAAGGGTAGGCTTACCCCAAGGTGACTTCGGACCGGGAAGACCAACCGGCTGGCGGCCTTCACCACCACCGTGTGGATGGTCGCGGGGGCTCATCGCAGTACCGCGGACGGTCGGGCGGATGCCAAGGTGGCGCTTACGACCAGCTTTACCAAGCTTGACGTTGCCGTGGTCGAGATTACCAACCTGACCGATAGTGGCATAACAAACCTGGAAGATGAGGCGGACTTCACCGGAAGGCATACGAATCTGAGCAAAGTCGCCTTCCTTGGCGAGAAGCTGAGCCGCGCCTCCAGCGGAACGGACGAGTTGTCCGCCCTTGCCGGGCTTCATCTCAATATTGTGAATGAGCGTACCGACCGGAATGTTGCTGATCGGCAAAGAGTTGCCAGAGCGAATTTCCGCATTGGGACCAGACATGAGGGTATCGCCAACTTTCAGGTCCACAGGAGCGATGATGTAGCGCTTTTCGCCATCCGCATAGTGCAGGAGAGCGAGGCGCGCAGTGCGGTTCGGATCGTATTCGATCGCCGCAACCTTTGCAGGAATGCCCAACTTTTCGCGCTTGAAATCAACCACGCGGATGTAGCGGCGAGCGCCACCACCACGATGACGAACGGTCACGCGACCGTAGGCATTGCGTCCGCCAGAGCGCTTCTTGATCACAAGCAAGGAGCGTTCAGGAGTGGTCTTGGTGATTTCCTCAAAGGTGTAACCGGTCATGTCGCGCATGCCGGGGGTAATTGGTTTGTACTTCTTGACGGCCATTATTGCACCCCTTCAAAGATCTCGAGGGGTTTACTGCCCTCGGCAAGGGTAATGATCGCCTTCTTGAAAGCAGGACGGCGGATAACCAATCGGCGAGATCGGCCGCGGCGTCCACGCTTTGCAGGGGCGTTGACAATATTCACGCGCGCCACAGTGACGTCAAAGAGGGTTTCGACCGCATCTTTCACAGCGGTGCGAGTGGCGTTGCTATTCACAACGAACACATAGTGACCCAACTTGCTGGACTGGGTGTTGGACTTTTCGGTCACCAGCGGGCGGACGAGGACATTATAAAGATCGCTCATGTCTCTCTCCTATCCAAGGTGCGCAACGAGCGCATCGATCGTTTTGGCAGGCAAAACGATTTTCTCAAAATTAAGGATGTCGCGTACATTCAAGTAGCTCGCGAGCAGCACTTTGGCGCTCTCGATATTGCTTGCACCGCGCATCACCAAATCGTAATTCTGGTCCTTGGCGGGCATCAACACCAATGCGGTGGAAGTGCCAACCAAATTACCCAACGCCTGAGCCACCAACTTGGTCTTGGGCTCATCGAAGTTGAGTTCATCCACGATGACGAGAGAAGCTTCGGAAGCCTTCACAGACAAAGCCGAGCGGAGAGCCGCCTGGCGCATCTTCTTGGGCATGCGAAGTTCATAGCTGCGAGGATGCGGGGTGTGGATACGACCACCGCCGACCCACTGAGCTGCACGCCTCGAACCCTGACGGGCGCGGCCGGTTCCCTTCTGCTTCCAGGGCTTGCGACCACCACCGCGAACTTCTCCACGGACCTTCGTATCATGCGTACCAAGGCGGGCATTCGCCATCTGGCGAGTGTAGGCCTGGTGCATGAGATCTACATTTACAGGGGCTTCAAACACGTTCGCAGGGAGTTCAACTTCGCGAACCTTGTTGCCCTTCAAATCAAGAACATCTACTTTCATGGTATTCTCGCTCCGATTTCCTGCGCGCTATTGCTTGCGCGACTCCTTGATCATGACGAGGCTCCCCTTGCCGCCGGGAACAGCGCCATTGATGGCAATCAGATTGCGTTCCGGATCAACCATCACGACCTTAATGTTCTGCGCAGTTACGCGGTCCACACCCATATGACCAGCGCCGCGGGAACCCTTGTACACACGACCCGGTGTAGTACCGGAGCCACGTGAACCAGGAGCGCGGTTGCGGTCAGAGGTACCGTGGGTGGCGTTCATACCATGGAAGTGGTAACGCTTCACGCCGCCAGCAAAACCTTTACCCTTGCTTATACCGATCACATCCACGCGTTCGCCAACGGCAAAAGCGTCACCGACAGTAACTTTGTCGCCGACTTTCAAACCGTGCTCTTTAGCTCGGAACTCGCGGAGGTATCGCAGAGGGGTAATTTCATTGGCTTTCAAATGTCCAACCTGTCCCTGTGTGAGACGCTTGGGATTCGTTTCGCCAAAGCCCAGTTGCACTGCGGAATACCCTTCCTTTTCAGCTGTGCGGACCTGGGTAACAAAACAAGGCCCAGCTTCGATGAGGGTTACCGCATAGGCAACACCTTGCTCATCGAAGATCTGGGTCATGCCGATCTTTCGACCTATCAGCCCTTTCAACATGCTCAATTTTCTCCTTTATAAGATATTGACGAGACTGCCAACCGGGGCAACGGTCGCATCATCTCCGTGCGGCACAGTCAGTTGGTTTGCGAGGCGAACCCTTTGTTCGCGCGCAAACCAACTCTTGCGCCGTCTCTAACGTATCGTCATTCTGGAAATAACCAGAATGACGTGTTATTCAACTAGATTTTGATTTCGATATCGACACCAGCAGGCAAATTCAAGCGCATCAGCATGTCGATGGTCTTCGAGTCGGGATCCAACACATCGATCAAGCGATTGTGAGTGCGGATCTCGAAGTGTTCATGAGAATCCTTGTCAATGAACGAAGAGCGCCGTATTGTATAGCGTTCTTTCTTACTTGGCAAGGGTACGGGACCAACAACATGGGCGCCCGTGCGTTCGGCGGTCTCGACAATCCGCTTGGCGGATTGGTCGAGAACGCGATGATCGTAAGCCTTGAGGCGGATGCGAATCTTCTGTTTAGCCATTTCTCTCCGCCTTACGCAATGATCTTGGTGACGACACCCGCGCCGACGGTGAGACCGCCTTCACGAATGGCGAACTTCGAACCCTGTTCGAGAGCGACCGGTACGATCAACTCCACCGTCAGGTTCACATTGTCACCAGGCATCACCATTTCGACACCTTCAGGAAGGGTGATGTCGCCCGTCACATCCATGGTGCGGATGTAGAACTGGGGACGATAGCCACTGAAGAACGCCTTGTGACGTCCGCCTTCTTCCTTCTTCAACACGTACACTTCCGCCAGGAACTTCTTGTGCGGGGTCACGGAACCAGGCTTCACCAACACCTGTCCGCGTTCCACATCGTCGCGTTCGATACCGCGCAGGAGGATACCCGCGTTGTCACCCGCCACCGCTTCGTCCAGTTCCTTGTGGAACATTTCGATGCCGGTGATCACGGAGGACTTGGTGTCGCGCAGACCGACGATCTCGATCGGTTCGCCCTTCTTCGCAACACCGCGGTCCACACGTCCGGTCACCACGGTTCCACGTCCCTTGATCGAGAACACGTCTTCCACCGCCATCATGAACGGCTTGTCGGTTTCGCGCTTGGGTTCGGGGATGTATTCGTCCACCACGCGCAGCAATTCCTTGATGCACGCGTATTCAGGAGCATTCGGGTCGGTCGAGGCGCTGTCGAGAGCCTGCTTGGCGGAACCACGCACGATCGGGGTGGTGTCGCCGGGGAAGCCGTAGCTGTTCAACAGTTCGCGCAGTTCGAGCTCAACCAGTTCGAGGAGTTCGGGGTCATCCATCATGTCGACCTTGTTCAGGAAGACGACGATGGAGGGCACTTCCACCTGGCGAGCGAGCAGCACGTGTTCGCGGGTCTGGGGCATCGGACCATCGGGGGCGGCCACCACGAGGATGGCACCGTCCACCTGAGCCGCACCGGTGATCATGTTCTTGATGTAGTCACGGTGACCCGGCATGTCCACGTGTGCATAGTGGCGCTTGTCGGTCTGGTATTCCACGTGCGCGATGTTGATCGTAATACCGCGCGCTTTTTCTTCTGGGGCGTTGTCGATCTGGTCGTAGGCTTTGAAATCTGCCTGTCCTGCCAAACCAGCTACCTTCGTAATTGCCGCCGTCAATGTCGTCTTGCCGTGGTCGATGTGTCCCATCGTCCCCACGTTCAAATGCGGCTTGCTTCTATCAAACTTTCCTTTCGCCATGTTTCGCTCTCCTTGTTAATTAGTGAAGAAATGCTTTCCAGCAACTGAGCCCTCAACGAGATTTGAACCCGTGACCTCACCCTTACCAAGGGTGTGCTCTGCCAGCTGAGCTATGAGGGCATTACGTGCTGCTTCCCCATTTTAGGGGAGCACCAACTTGATTGGTGCTGTGGGCAGTGAAGGATTCGAACCTCCGAAGTCTTCTGACAACTGATTTACAGTCAGTCCCCTTTGGCCACTTGGGTAACTGCCCATGATAAATTGTGTTTGATCACCGACTTTTGCACTTTCGGCAATCCAGAGCCGACGACGAGAATTGAACTCGTAACCGCCCGCTTACAAGGCGGGTGCTCTGCCGATTGAGCTACGTCGGCAAGTCAATAAGCGGACAGATTATACCAAAACAATTCACTGCGTCAAGCAATTTTGACAACAATGAACTTAACATGTTGACCTCAAAATTCCCCCTTGACAGAGGTAATCGCTTGGTATATTATTAGAACAGTTGTTCTAATATGACTGAAACTAATGATCTTGACCTGATGTTTAGCGCATTGACAGAAATAATGCAGGAAGAAAAGGCAAAACAAACTTCGCCTCAATCTTCCACCGCGCCTGCTCTGCCAAATCTGAGTCAAGTCTTCACCCGTATCGCTCCCCTTCCATCCGAAGCTCTTTTCCTTGGCATGGCAAATGATGGACTGCCGGTCCTGCTCAATTTATATGACCCAGTTCCGGGTCCGATTCTGATCGCAGGTGATGCATCCAGCGGTAAGACAAAACTATTACACACCATTGCCCGCGCAGCCGAGTTGCTTCATTCCCCAGATATTGCACAATATGTCATTGTGACCACAAAACCGGATGAATGGAAAGACTTTTACAACAGTGAAAGCAATGCAGGCATTTACAAGATTGGTGAACAGAACACAGCCGAACTTTTTGAAGCGCTCGTCAAATGGGCGCATAACAATAGAGGCGATGGTCAATCCATTTTGGTCTTGATCGATGACCTCGATGCGCTGATCAAACTTGACGAACCCACCCAACAAAATCTACTGCGCTGGCTCCTCCTGCGCGGACCCAGCCGCCGCGTATGGCTTTTCAATACACTGAATGCAAATCTTGCAGAAAGCCAAAAAGATTGGCTGGAGTTTTTCCGCACACGTTTGTTTGGTTCGGTACAAAATTCCGAACATGCCCTTTTATTGACAGGCGATCAAAAGCTCGATCACCTAACCGCTGGTGAAGAATTTGCCATGCGCGAAGGAGATCAATTGCTCAAGTTCTGGCTGCCTGCCCTTGAGTAGAGAAAGGAACTCCCATGCATACCGGACTTCTTTGGTACGACAACGACCCACGCACCACGTTGAGCGTGAAGATCCAAAAAGCGATGGAGTACTACAGCAAGAAATTTGGACGTAAGCCCGATATTTGCCTTGTCCATCCCAGCATGATGGATGCGAATCAAGTTCAACTTGAACTTGGCAAATTGGTCATCCGCCCCTATCGTCCTGTAATGCCCGGTCACTTTTGGATCGGCACCGAAGAGCAGAAATAATTTCCTTATCAAGTAGAGATATAGTCTTTCCTTTCGCCGTTCTATATCTCCTTGTCCCCTCCCGTAAACTGGCATACGGGAGGGATTTTTTTCAAACCCATTATAGGATTACAAAATGACCCAAGATGCTATTCAAAAGGTGCTCGACACGTATAAAGCCGCAGTCTACGCAAAAGATGTGAATGCTTTTCTTGCCATCTATGACAAAAACGTCTATATATTCGACATGTGGGAAAAGTGGTCATATGATGGTATTGACGCTTGGTGCGAAATGGTCACAGGCTGGTTTGGCTCATTGGGCGATGAGTTGGTGAAAGTGGAGTTCAACGACATGGAAATCACAGAAACCAAAGAGATGGCAATTGCGCACATGATCGTCACCTTTAGAAGACTTTCATCAGAAGGCAAAGAATTACGTTCCATGCAAAATCGCATGACCTGTGTTCTTAAGAATATTGACGGCACTTGGAAGATCATTCATGAACATAGTTCTTCACCACTGGGACCAAGCACACTAAAAGCCATTCTCAATAAAAGCTAAAAGATCAAAGCGCCTTCCGAAATTTCGGAAGGCGCTCTTTTATTCAGAAGCAACAACGAAAGCAATCGCCATACTTTCTGTATGGCTCAGACTTAAAGACCAAGTCTTTAGCCCAAGTTGTTTTGCCAACCTCTCCCCTTCTCCAGACAAAACCAAATACGGCGCCTTCTTCTCATCTGAGCGGACTTCGATCTCCTGCCAGCTCACATCTCCAATACCCGTACCTAATGCCTTGGCAACCGCTTCTTTTGCCGCAAACCGCGCCGCTAGAGAAGCAACACGCCCATTACATTCATTCAACTCATACTCAGTGAACACCCGCTTCAAAAATCGCTCACCGTGCCGTTCAATGGCATCAGCGACACGGCTCGTTTCGATCAAATCAACACCAGTTCGAAGTGTCATAAATCTTCTACGAATCACACATTACGCTTCACGCCTACGGACCTGCGGTTGCGATCACCAGACGTTCCGGGTCAATGTATTTGCGAGCGGTTTCAACCACATCGTCTCGCGTCACACTGCGCACCATATTTTCATAGCGTTGGTAATAATCCATACCGAGCTGATAGCGATGGATATTCAAAATCGCACTGACCATGCCGCCATTCGACTCAAGTGACAACGGCAAACGTCCAACATAATTCGCCTGACTATCCGCGAGTTCATCCTTCGTCACGCCATTCTTCACAAAGCGACGCAACTCCGTATCGATCAAGTCAAGCGCCTTCTTCAAATTCTTCGGGTTCACGCCCGCTGCCACTTCCCAACTTCCTGGTCCAATACCAGAATGCAAACTCGAATAGGCATAATATGCCAAGCCCGATTTTTCGCGCACCACATTCCCGATGCGCCCCATCATGCCAAACTGCCCCAGCACCGAATTTCCAAGTGACGCCGCCATGAAATCGGGACTCCGACGTGTGGGTCCGATCGTACCGACAACCAAATCGGATTGGGATTTGCCGGAAATCTGATGATGCTTGCGGATTGTTTTCTTCAATGGCTTAAGCGGAGGAAGAGCAGGCGGCTCTTTCTGACTTGAAACTGTCCAGTCGCCCAGAACCTTAGCCACCGCCTCAACCGCTTTCTTCGGCTGGATAGCGCCCACGATGGCAATGACCATGCCCCGAGGTCCGAAGTGGAGGCGATGAAAGGTCTCCAAATCTTTGCGCGAGATCGCCTGGATCGTTTCAGGATATCCATCCGATGGTTTGCCGTAGGGATGATCAGCATAGAGGAATTGCTCAAAGAGCAGGTCTGCCATGTCTGATGTGTCTTGTGCGCGTAAGGCAAGCCCGGTCAGGATCTGGGTGCGCAAACGTTCCATTTCATCTTTCGGGAAAGTCGGCGTACGCATGGACTCAGAAAGAAGTTTCAATAGAAGCGGAAGGTCTTCAACCAAGGCGCGACCGCCAAAGCTGGCATTGTGAACGCCCGAGTCAAAGCCGAGGCTCGCGCCGACTGTTTCAAGCTCGTTATAAATGGAATCAAAAGTGCGGGTTTGCGTTCCGCGCATGAGCATGGCTGTGACAAAATCTGCCAGACCAAGCTTTTCATCGGTTTCAAAGATGGCACCAGCAGGCAGGTATCCACCCATATTCACGGATGGACTGTTGTAGTTGGAACGCGCCAAAACAGTGATGCCATTGGGAAGCGTGGTTTGATACACATCCTCTGGGCTGGGCAAAGATGACTTGGGTTTTGTCGCCATTACGCCGCCTTCCCTTTGGGGATGTAATTCCCCACCACACGTCTGCTCGGCTGGAAGTATATCTGCGCTACACGCTGCACATCTTTGGGCGTGACCTTCGCAAGTTTATCGAGATAGGTGGTGTACCAGCTGTAATCAGAGAACATGGAGGTGTAACCCATCCAAAATGCTTGGTGGGTAATGTTTTCGCTGCCATAAGCAAAAACCGCGCGGGCTTGTTTCACCGCACGGTGAACTTCTGCCGCTGATACAGGTTTATCTTGGATCTTCTTGATCTCATCGTCCAAAGCGGAGAGAGCATCTTCGGGCTTCTTGTCGGGGCGATGCACCAAGGTGATGCGATACAGGAACGGGTCGATGGTGGATTCGGACCAGCCAGAAATATCCACAACGTGACCTTTATCGACTAAGGCACGGTAGAGGCGGCAGGTTTTATATGAAAGTCCACTCGCGCCATTGAGCAGGCTTTCGAGAACTTGCAACGCGAAGTAATCAGGATGAGTGGCATTCGGGAAAGGATAGGCTACCTGCGTAAACGCCGTCTCGCCGGGACCTTCCACCGTTAGGCGAAGTTCGCCTTTGCGCTCGGGTTCTGGGCGAGCAAGGCGCGGCGGGATATTTCCTTTCGGAATCGGCTCGAACAATTCCTTGATGCGCTTGAGCATGGACTTGGTATCGAAATCTCCAGCCAACGAAAGGACTGCATTGTTTGGAACGTAATAAGTGCGGTAATGGTTATACAGGTCATCGCGGGTGATGGTGCGCAAGTCTGCCATATCGCCGATGATCTCATGATGATACGGGTGGACACGAAACGATGCGTGCTGCACCGCCTCCCCTAGCAGGAACATAGGTTCATTTTCTGAACCTTCGCGTTCTGAGATGATGACCGTTCTTTCAGATGCGACTTCTTTGGCATCAAAAATGCTCTTGGTCATGCGGTCAGATTCGAGGCGCAGAGCAAGGTCGATTTTGGCGGCGGGCATGGTCTCGTAATAACGAGTGGAATCGCGGGAGGTGGATGCGTTCCAGCGTCCGCCTTCGCGGGAGATGGCTTTATCAAGAATGCCGCCGGGGAATTTCTTTGTCCCTTTGAACATCATGTGTTCCGTCCAATGGGAGATACCGGTCTTGCCGGTGGACTCATCGCGCGAGCCGACTTTGTACCAGATCCACGACGAGATTATTGGCGCCGTATGGATCTCTTTCAGCATGACCCTCATGCCGTTCTTTAGCTGGACCTGCGTGATGTTTTTATGCATTTAACTCCAAGGTGTTTTCTGTATTATTTTGCATCCTCAGACGGTGTGCGGTAAGCAAGTATTACTGGCAGATCGGGTTGCCATCCATATTGACGGCGGTGGGTTCGAGCAAACAGTAAAGGGGTTTGATGACGTTCTGCAGCCCAACGAAGGGATCGTTCAACTGCGTGTCTTTCAATTTGATGTCGACGGGAACGTTCAAGGTGACTGGCACTTGCTGGTCTACGGGGACGGTCAACGCGAGGTTGACAGGCAGGACGGTCCCTGCCGGGAGGATGATGGTGGTGTTCGCTTGCGAGATATTCAACCCGCCTGTATTGACGGTGACGCGCGCATTCGTGATGGTGACATCTTGACTGAGGACGACATTGGTTTGTTGGTTCAACTGCAAGTCAAACTTGACGGGAATGGATGTGTTGACTTCCACGTTGGTTTGGATGCTGGCGCGTTCCATTTTCTCAAAGTTCGAGTACAGCCCAGCGGGCAGGTCCATGACGGAGGTGGTGGCATCCATGATCTTCGCCATATCCAATTTCATGCGATAGACGGTGATAACAAGAATGATAAGAACGATCGTAAGCAGAATATTGATGGTAAGAGAGATGACGCTTGCCGTCGTCCATAATCGGGGAGCCCAAACGGAGTATCCGCTT
>Ga0209066_10005644_pt1 | contig 13093 bp, 8 predicted proteins | sample All_14_2_FD_187198 | JGI IMG/M metagenome (GOLD analysis project Ga0209066, IMG submission 187198) | Freshwater microbial communities in response to fracking from Pennsylvania, USA - Allegheny Zone_MetaG_DW_15 (SPAdes) (version 2) ...
CAGTTCAATTTTTAAAGGATGCAGACTTCAAGAAAAATATATCCAGTTACAGGAATGTCGTGTGCAGGATGCGCCATTAGCGTTGAGAGCATGCTCAAAACGGTTAAAGGCGTAACTGATGCAGGCGTAAACTTTGCAAATAGCACCGTTTGGGTAAATTTCGATGGAGATATTGTGACAGAATTGCAACTTCGCGATTCAGTTAGGGCAATAGGTTACGACTTAATTATTGATGCTGAAAATCCACAAAGTTTGGCTGAGCAGAAAAAAAATGAACATCAAAAAGAGCTATTACTCCGAATGGTTTTATCCGCAATACTTTCGTTACCAATCGTGGTACTTGGCATGTTCTTTATGAACTGGGAGTACACGCCTTGGATTTCGATGATAATTGCCACGCCTGTGATTTTCTGGTTTGGACGTAGTTTTTTCATCAATGCATACAAACAAACTATCCACCTCAAAGCAAACATGGATACACTTGTGGCTCTGAGCACTTCAATTGCTTACATTTTCAGTGTTTTCAACACGTTATATCCTGAATTTTGGCATAGCAAGGGTTTGCATGCACACGTTTACTTTGAATCGGCATCGGTAATTATAACATTCATACTTCTTGGCAAATGGTTGGAGGAACGGGCTAAAGGGAAAACATCATCGTCAATAAAAAAACTTATGGGCTTGCAGCCCGATACTGTTTGGCTTGTTCAAGGTAACGAAATAGTTGAAACTCCAACCAGTCAAGTTATAAAAGGCGATACAATCCTCATAAAACCTGGTGCGAGGATTCCTATTGACGGCGCTGTTATTGAAGGCAATACATGGATTGACGAAAGCACCATTACCGGTGAACCATTGCCCGTTGAAAAGAATACTGGACAAAAAGTATGGGCAGGAACGCTAAACCAAAAAGGAAGCATAAAGATTTTGGCCGAGCAAATTGGCTCTGAAACAATTCTTGGCAGAATAATAAAAACTGTCGACGAAGCCCAGAACAGCAAAGCACCAGTCCAGAAACTAGCCGATAAGGTTGCTGGAATTTTTGTTCCGTCGGTACTTGTAATTGCGGTAATAACTTTTCTTGCTTGGATTATCCTTGATAAAGATGAAGGTTTTATTCGCGGTTTACTTTCAATGGTTACTGTTTTGGCCATTGCATGCCCTTGCGCATTAGGTTTAGCAACTCCAACAGCCATTATTGTAGGTGTTGGCAAGGCTGCAGAGCACAACATCCTTATCCGGGATGCCGAAAGCCTAGAGTTAGCCCATAAAATCAACCATATTGTTCTAGATAAAACGGGTACGCTAACAGAAGGATTCCCGACTGTTAAAGAAATTATTTGGTTTTCGGATGAACTTGAACATAAACAGATTCTAAAGCAAATCGAACAAAAATCGGAACATCCTTTAGCCGATGCAATTGTTAGATATTTAGATAATGTTGATGCAACTAAAACAAACTTAGATGATTTTAAGGCAATCACTGGGCTGGGTGCCAAGGCAAGTATAGGAAACACCAATTACTATGTTGGGAATGCTCGTTTTATGCAAGAGAACTCGATAGTTACAAGCAATGAGCAAAATAAAAAAGCCTATGAACTTGAAGCGGAAGCCTCTACCGTTGTGTACTTTGCCGAGAACTCAAAAATTGTTGGAATTATTGCAATAACCGATAAAATAAAACCTACAACCAAGGAAGCAATAAACTTGCTAAAGTCAAAAAACATTAATGTTGAAATGATAACTGGCGACTCGAACTCCACCGCCAAGGTAATCGCACAGGAGGTTGGCATATTTAACTATAAAGCACAAGTTTTACCATCGGAAAAAGCAAATATGGTGCGAGAAATAAAACACTCGGGCAAAACAGTTGCAATGGTTGGCGATGGAATTAATGACACCGAGGCACTTGCCATTGCCGATGTTAGCATTGCCATGGGCAAAGGCTCCGACATTGCTATGGATGTTGCCAAAATAACTATTATCAATTCCGACCTTACAATGATACCCAAAGCCATTGAAATATCCAGAAGAACAATGGATACCATTAAACAAAATCTATTCTGGGCATTTATCTACAATATTATTGGCATTCCAATAGCGGCTGGGGTATTATACCCATTATTCGGGTTCACTTTCGACCCAATGATAGCCGGAGTAGCAATGGCAATGAGTTCTGTTTCGGTGGTGTCGAACAGTTTAAGGTTGAAAAAAGTAAAATTGTAGCAATTTTATTTACAGCAGAAGTTGAAAATTTCGTGTCTGTAATTTTTCACAATATGCTTAAACCAGTAAGTGTAATCTTGAGGGTTTTCGTCGATATCTTTATAGAGAGTATCAATATCAACCCACTTCCACTCGGAAACCTCATCTTGATTTGGGTTTGGAGAACCTTCGAAAAAGCCAAAGTAAACATGGTCAATCTCGTTCTCAATTAAACCATGGTCGAACTCGACCGTGTAATGGAATGTAAACGAGTGCTCCAGTGGGCAGTTAATTCCCATTTCATGTTTCAAACGCTCGTAAATAGAAGTTTCCATAACTACACCCTCGGGCAAATGGCTACAGCATGCATTAGTCCACAAGCCTGGCGAATGGTACTTTTCATCGGCACGCCGATGGATAAGCATTTGATTTTTTGAGTTGAAAATTACTATTGAGAAAGCGCGATGCAACAAGCCTTTTACATGAACATCCATTTTACTGGCATAACCAGTAACCTCGTCGTTCTGGTTAACTAATGCAATCAAATCCATAAAAAAATTACTTAATAAAAATACCGCTGTAGAACTCCTCAAATGCTTTGTTTACCTCATCCTCGGTATTCATAACAATTGGCCCACGCCAAGCAATTGGCTCATTCAGCGGTTGTCCTCCAAAAATAATAAAATTTGCGCCATTATCACCTGCCTTAATCTGGAGCATCCTGCCCTTATCGAGCACAATTGCCTCCATGCTTCTAACAGGATGTTCGAAATCGGGCAACGAAATTACACCATCGTAAACATATACAAAGTAGTTATAATCGGGATTTATGGTTTCGTCAAAAGTAGAATCGGGCCAAAGCTTCACATCAAAAAAATCTATCCCTACATGAAGTTCAGTTATCCCTCCTATTTTCTTTCTGAACCTTCCAGCAATCACCCGAACTCTCGACTTAGTTGTTTCTACGATAGGAATATTTGAAGATTTTAACTCCCGATATCGTGGAGGAAACATCTTATACTCGTGTGGCAAATTTACCCAAAGCTGAAAACCGTACATCAATCCATTCTGAGGGCGAGGCATTTCCTGATGAACAATACCACTACCCGCAGTCATCCACTGAACATCGCCAGGGCCAATAACACCTACATTGCCAAGGCTATCGGAATGCTCCACTTCGCCCTGCAGCATATACGTAACGGTCTCAATTCCACGATGCGGATGCCAAGGGAATCCGGCCTCGTAATCCTTCGGGTCTTCTGAGCCAAAATGGTCGAGCAGGAGGAATGGGTCGGTTTGATATCGGGATTGAAAATCGAAAACCCTATTCAATCTTACGCCAGCTCCTTCAACAGCAGGCTTTGCACGTACTATGCTTTTTACCTTTGCTAGCATATTTTTTTCTTACAAGTTAGCTCAAAAAAATCAACCTTACAACTTACAACAATAAATACATACTAATCAGCACATTCAACTACACAAAATACTAAAAAAAAGTTGCTACAAACTATATGTTCGCCATTTTAAAAATAATTAACAACCTAAACAGCATATTGTTGATTAAATTATCGTTTACAAAATCGAGGTTTACTCAAATCTTAGTACTTTTATCCGAATTTAAGATATTTAAATATGACAAGACTAAAAGCAACTATACTGGCATCTTTAAACATTCTCTTTATAATATCATTCACTTACGGCCAAACAACAAAAAACTATACTGAACCTGATGCTATTTTTAGGAACGCAGTAGAACTATACCAAAAAGGTTTATACCCTAGTTCTCAAACACTTTTCGAAAAATACATAAAGAACGCAGGAGGAGGTGTCGACCATTTAAAGACAGATGCTGAGTTCTACATTGCTATGTGTGCCATAGAACTGAATAACAATGATGCAGAATATTTAATTGGGACTTTTATTAATAATCATCCCGAAAGTCAAAAGATAGATTTGGCTTATTTTGCCATGGGGAAAATGCAATATCAGCAAAAAAAATACTCAAAATCAATTAACTGGCTGCTGAAAATTGACAAAAACGGTATAGATAAAGAAAAATTGCCCGAAATGCAATTCATCCTGGGGTATTGCTATTTTATGACAAACGATTACGAAACTGCCAGCAAATGGTTGTATCAGGTTAAAGATATTGACAATAAGTTTTCTGCGCCAGCCAACTACTACTATTCTCATATTGCATATCTTCAAAAGAAATACGCAACAGCGTTAAAGGGGTTTGAAAAATTGAGAGAGAATGAAACTTTCGCACCTATTGTTCCTTTTTACATATCTCAAATTTATTACCTACAGGGCGATTATCAAAAGGTTGTTAATTACTCTCCATCGCTTTTAAAAAACAACACTACAAAACGCACACCCGAAATTGCAAGGATTATTGGGGAGTCGTTCTTCAAACTAAATCAATATGACAGTTCACAGATTTATTTGGAAAAATACATCGAAAAAACACCCCAACTTAGTCGCGACGACCATTACCTTGCTGGATTTGCATACTACAAAAACAGAAAATTTGCCGAAGCGGCAAAATACCTCGAAAGAGTATCAACATCGGACGATTCATTAAGCCAAAATGCGCATTACCATTTAGCTGATTGCTACTTAAACCTAAACGATAAGGCTAAAGCACGCCAAGCATTCGGAATGGCATCAAAGTTGAATTTTGATAACATTATCAAGGAAGATGCTCTTTTTAACTTTGCGAAACTAACCTACGAACAACTATACGCTCCCTTCAACGAAGCTATTGATGCTTTTCGCACCTATATTCAACTTTACCCAAACACTCCCCGCACCGATGAGGCCTACAATTATTTAACTCTAGCATTCCTAAACACTCGCAACTATAAAGACGCTGTGGAATCGTTGGAGAAAATAAAAAACAAGGATGCCACAATAAAAGCCGCCTATCAAAAAACAGCATACTTCAGAGCATTAGAACTATTTCAGAACTTGAACTTCAAGGATGCCATTGCAATGTTTGGCATCTCCTTGCAAAATGCCATCTACAACCAAAATCTAGCAGCACAAGCAACCTACTGGCAAGCCGAATCTTACTACAGATTGGAAAATTATGATTTGGCCGCAGAAGGTTACAATAAATTTATTCTTACACCCGGTTCGTTTAACTTACCCGAATTTTTAATGGCTCATTACAACATAGGCTATGCTTATTTTAAACTAAAAAAATATGACGATGCCATTGTTTGGTTCCGAAAATTTACCTCATTAAGTAACGATGAAAAAACGATATTTGTTGGTGACTCATACAACCGAATTGGTGACTCGTTTTTCATTCAACGTAAGTACTGGGCTGCCATTGATTACTACGACAAAGCAATCCTTATCGATAAAATTGATGCCGACTACGCAGCTTTTCAGCGAGGATTCTCACTTGGATTAGTAGAACGGCCTCAGAAAAAAGTTGAATCGCTACAAGCACTTCTGAAGAAAAACCCAAGTTCAAATTATATTGACGATGCGATCTTTGAAATTGCCGAAAGCTTTATGGTTCTCAACCAACCAATCGATGCCAAAGAATACTATCTGAAAATCGAGAAAGAATACATTGGCAGCAGCTATTATGTTAAAGCACTTGTTCAACTTGGACTAATTAACTATAACTCCGAGCAGTCCGATAGTGCATTACAGTACTACAAAAAAGTTGTTGAGGGTTTCCCTGGATCTCCTGAAGCAAAAAATGCACTTATTGGAATCAGAAACATTTATGTTGACAAAGGTGATGCTTCTACATATTTTGAGTACGCATCGAAACTTGGCAGTATTGCAAACATGAGTCTGGCCGAAAAAGATTCCTTATCATATATTGCAGCCGAAAAATTATACGTGAATGGCGATTGTGAAAAATCCAATACTGCCTTCATTAAGTACCTAACCGATTTTCCACAAGGAAACTTCATAGTTCATTCCAACTACTATTTAGCCGATTGCTACAATCGAAACAACAACCCCGAAACAGCTATCGAGTATTTTAGCAGAGTAGCCGAGATGCCTAAAAACAATTTTACAGAGCAAAGTCTGCTTCAGCTTGGCAAAATATATTTTGCAAAAGAACAGTACGAGAAATGTTTTGAAACCTACGAAAGGTTAGAGAATGTTGCAGAACTTAAATCTTCTTTGCTTGAAGCACGCATTGGAAAATTCCGTTCGGCCTACTTGCTTAAAAAGCATTCTGAGGTACCCGCCATTGCAAGCAGTGTGCTTTCAACAGAAAAACTTCCGGTGGAAATCGAAATGGAAACTCGCTTTAAACTCGCATTAACAAATCTTGAATTAAGTAAAACTGACGACGCCCTAATCGAGTTTTCAAAAGTGGCTAGCAACCTAAAAACGAAGGAAGGTGCTGAATCAAAATATCAAATTGCAAAAATTTACCTTAACAAAGGCGAGTACGATAAAGCCGAAAAAGAGGTATTTGCCTTTGCACAGAAAAACACCCCACACCAGTACTGGCTGGCTAAAAGTTTTATTCTGCTTGCTGATGTCTATATGAATAAAGATGACTTTTTCCAAGCCAAAGCAACCCTACAAAGTGTAATTGATGGATACAATGCTACCGACGATGGAATAATAGATGAAGCCACCGATAAGTTAAATCAACTTGTTAAGATTGAGAAAACAAAACAAACTAAAAAGGTTGATGAAATTTAAATTTCAACGACTAGTAATTTTAAAGCAACCAACTATGCGAAAAAATATAATAGCCATCAACTCGTGCCTAGTTTTATTTTCAATAACTTTTCTTATTGGCAAATCTTCGTTTGCTCAATCGGAAAACCTAAAAAAGGAAGTCCAAGTTGTTCGTCCATACGAACCATCTATTTCCGACGCATTTAAAATCAACTCACAACCCAAAATAGAGGATACTATTAAAGTTAACCCCAATTTCACCTATGGCATACTACAACGCCCAATAAATACACACTTTACCCCAGTACCAATCTCTGCAGCTCGAATGGTTTCAGAGCCTCTTCCCAATCTTTATTCCACTTTAATAAGAGTAGGATTAGGAACCAATACAATGCCATTATTTGAAGCATACTATAATAGCAAGCGTAATCAAGACTTTATGTATGGCGCTTGGGTACAACATCATTCTTCCATGGGAAAAGTAAAACTTGAAAATGGCGAAAAAGTGGATGCCAAGAATGGAAACACTAACATTTCGCTTTTTGGTAAAAAAATGTTCGTCGACAAAATTCTTCAAGGTTATGTTGGATACACAAACTCTCTAAAATCGTTTTATGGATACGACACTAACAACCCAGCCCTTACACCCAATTCCGATAAGCAAAAGGTCAATAACTTAAATGCAAATGTCGAATTTACTACAACAGAGAAAGACTCTGCTCACCTAAACTATAGAATTGCCTCGCAATTCCAGCACTTGGGAGATAATTTTGACATGCAGGAAAACAAGGTTTCCGGATTACTTTCCATGAATAAATATATTAAACAAGAACAGTTCGGTGGTGAAGTTTCCCTTGTACATTACATGAAAAATCAGGATCTAAACACTGGTAACAATACAATTTTCAGACTTTCGCCATGGATCCATCTTTTTGGCCCTCAATGGCGACTTATAGCAGGTGTTGGTATTACCTACGACGCAAATACTGGAGTGAATAACACCTACTTCTTTCCAAAGGGACACATATCGTACGATATTGTAAGCCATTATTTCATACCTTACGTTGAAGTTGGAGGATTCTTGGAGGAAAATTCCTACTCAAAAATTTTAGCCGAAAACCCTTGGGTTCTCCCTGGTACTGACGTTTGGAATACCGCTCACAAACTAATCCTCACGGGTGGTATAAAGGGGAAATTCAGTGCAGCAGTGTCGTACAACGTTTATGCATCGTACTCCATTATCGACAGCATGTATTTTTACACCAACACAAGCTCCGATATTGCCAACCCATTAATGAACAAGTTCAGTGTTGATTTCGATAATATTGAGCAAACAAAGATTCTTGGAGAGTTAACCATTTCGCCCTCCGAGCGGTTTAGCGTATTATTACACGCAGAGTACTTTAATTACAAAATGCAAAATCTTAGCCATGCATGGCATAAGCCCGATTACAAAGCTTTCGTAAGCCTAAGATATAACATCAAGAATAAACTCATTACAACCCTGCAAGCATACTCCTTGGGTAAACGATGGGTTAACGAAAGTGCCCCTATCAAATTAGATGGATTTGTTGATGTAAACCTAGGCTTCGAGTACTTTTACAATAAGCGACTATCGGTTTATGTAAATTTGAATAATATAACCTCATCGAAATATCAAGTTTGGTATTTGTACCCAACCTACAGGTTTAATGCTCAACTTGGAGCTAGCTATAAGTTCTAAAAATCAGACGGTACTTAACACCAATAAATGATGAATAAAACACATTCATCAAAAACATTTTATTGCATTGAAATACAGATATTTGCATTGCAAAAAAAGTGATCGCAATTTAAGATAAAACCAATATTTTTTCTACCTTTGGGGGATTTTATTTGATCAATCAAAATATGATATTCATTGAATTTGAATTTCAGTTTTACAAAATTTGACTATGAGTAATAACGATAATGAATTAACAAAAGCAAATGGCAAATCGGATTATACAGCCGATAGCATTCAGGTACTTGAAGGATTAGAAGCAGTGAGAATGCGCCCCGCCATGTACATTGGCGATACAGGCAATAAAGGCTTACACCATTTGGTTTACGAGGTTGTTGATAATTCTATTGATGAAGCCTTAGCTGGGCATTGCGATAAAATTGAAGTTATAATTAATGAGGACGGATCAATAACCGTTACAGACAATGGCCGAGGTATTCCTGTTGACTATCACGAAAAGGAGAAAAAATCAGCTCTAGAGGTAGTTCTTACAGTATTACATGCTGGAGGTAAGTTCGATAAGGATAGCTATAAAGTGTCCGGGGGATTACATGGCGTTGGTGTATCGTGCGTTAACGCTTTATCGGTTAAACTGATTGCAGAAGTTCACCGTAACGGAAAAATGTACAAACAGGAATTCTGCAGAGGAAAAGCAATAACTGAGCTTCAAACGCTCGGCGATTCCGACAAAACTGGAACTATCATTACATTCCTTCCCGATGAGCAGATATTCACCCAAACAACCGTTTTCAACTTCGAAATCCTCGCTTCACGCCTACGCGAACTGGCATTCCTAAATAAGGGAATATTTTTAACTTTGTTAGATAAACGTGAGGTTGTTGAGAATGGAGAAACTCATTACAGAAAAGAGGAATTCTTCTCCCAGGATGGACTTAAGGAGTTTATAAAATTCTTAGATGTAAATAGAGAAAGCCTTACCGAGAAAATCATTTATATTGAATCGGACAAAACAGATGTTCCCGTTGAGGTTGCAATGCAATACAACACATCGTTTTCGGAAAACGTTCACTCATACGTTAACAATATCAACACCATAGAAGGAGGAACACACCTTACTGGCTTTAGGCGAGCGTTAACCCGAACCCTCAAAAAGTACGCCGAGGATTCAGGAATGCTCTCAAAACTAAAGTTTGATATCAATGGTGATGATTTCCGCGAAGGATTAACCGCTGTTATTTCGGTTAAAGTTCAGGAACCACAATTCGAGGGTCAAACAAAGACAAAACTTGGAAACCCTGAGGTTAGTCTTGCGGTTGACCAAGCAATGAGCGAAGCACTTGCCAACTACCTAGAAGAGAATCCAAAAGATGCAAGGAACATAGTTCAAAAGGTAATACTTGCTGCAACCGCAAGGCATGCTGCTCGCAAGGCAAGAGAAATGGTTCAACGGAAAACGGTTCTTTCTGGTTCGGGATTACCTGGCAAACTATCCGATTGCTCCGACAAGGATCCATCGCGCACTGAGATTTACCTTGTTGAGGGTGATTCTGCAGGTGGTACAGCAAAACAAGGACGAAATAGAAGTTTTCAGGCAATTCTACCGCTACGAGGTAAAATTCTTAACGTGGAGAAAGCCATGCAGTATAAGATTCTCGAAAACGAAGAAATTAAGAACATTTATACTGCATTCGGAGTAAGCATTGGAACCGAGGAGGATAGCAAGGCGCTCAATATGTCGGGATTACGTTATAACAAAATAATTATCATGACCGATGCCGATGTTGACGGAAGCCATATATCCACACTTATTCTAACATTCTTCTTCCGCTATATGATGGATTTAATCAACAAAGGACATGTTTACATCGCTACTCCACCGCTATACCTTGTAAAGAAAGGAAGAGAAGAGCGCTACTGCTGGAACGAAGAGGAACGGTTAAAAGCTGTTGAAGAAATTGGTAAAGGTAGAGATGGATCAGTTCACGTTCAACGATACAAAGGTTTGGGAGAGATGAACGCTGAGCAACTATGGGAAACCACAATGAATCCTGAAACTCGCATCCTTCGTCAGGTTACTATTGATAGTGCAGCCGAAGCCGATAGAATATTCTCTATGCTTATGGGCGACGAGGTTCCACCTCGCAGAGAATTCATTGAGACACATGCGAAGTATGCAAAAATCGATATCTAAATATATACAAAGAAAAGGCTGCAGAAATGCAGCCTTTATTGTTTAGTGACCGGAACTGAGTTCGAATCGTTTAGCCAACTGCCCACTTATTTCATAAACCCATTTTACCGCCGATGCTTTACCATTAATAAAGAGTACCTTACCAGCCACGCTTCCGTTTGGATAAAATGTAGTCCAAATACCATTTTGCTTATCGTTAATATAACATCCTGAAAGTAAAAGATGACCATCTTTGCTATAATAAAACCATTGGCCGCAAGCACTACCAGAACAATAATCGCCAAGTTGCTTTAAGCAGCCATTAGGGTGATATACTTGCCATTGTCCGGAGAACATCCCATTTTTAAACTCGCCTGTTGAGTACAAGCTACCGTTAGGGTAAAACCCATTCCAAACCCCATCCTTTTTATCATTCAAATAATGTCCTTTTTCCATCAATGCACCATTCTCGAAGAAAGCCCTGAATACACCATTCTGCAGTCCTTTTTCAAACAAACTAACCTCCTTTAACTTACCCGACTCGTAGAAACTACTTAATGCACCATCAATTATTCCATTGCGATAAAAAGCCTTCCGTTGAAGTTTTCCATTCTTATAATAGGTATAAAGAGTATCGGAATACTTTCCATTGTGCTTAATGCCCGAATAGTTAAGTTCACCAGTATCGTAGAATGTTTTCCATATACCATCGAGTGTATCGTTTTTATATTCGGAGATTAAGCGAGTTTTCCCATCGTGGGTGTAAACTTCAGTAAAACCATGGAGAAGTCCTTCCAAATAGTTGGACTTTGTATCAACCTGCCCATTGGAATGATACGTAATAACTTGACCACTTAACCTATCGTTTAAATAAGTTCCCGTTTGATAAACTATTCCGTCCTCGTTCCAAAAAGTAAACTCACCCGATTTTAAGCCCCTTTTGTAGTTAAACAAACTCTTACGGGCTCCGGTTGGAAAATAGTTAATCCAAACACTATCGGGCAAATTGTCCTTAAAATAGCCCTCTTGATATACACGGCCATTATCGTAATAAAAAAAATAACTACCCTGCCGAATAGAATCGCCATTTACAATAACACCTATGAACTTTTCTTTAACCAGGCCATTAGAGCCATTCTTCTCCACTGAAAAAAAAGATCCTTGTCCATAAGTATAACTTACAGCAAACAAAGAAAAGACAAGTATTAATAGAGTTAACCTTTTCAGTTTAATAAAATTATTGTTTCTTAACACTAGTGGTATCAGGAGTAATAGTTCTAGTATTGCCTTTAACCTCAATAACAATTTGGGCACCCTCAAGCGGGAACTTTGGGCCATAGTCAACAATAGCTGCAAGGGCATATGTTCCAGGAGCTAAATCGTTTGGTAGTTCTAGTTCAATGTTGCGGCTCATTTTTGGGAATACTTCATAAGACATTGAAGAAAACTGCCTCTCATCTGCTGTAATCATATTAGATGCCAATAAGAAAACCTTACAAATAGTAACCTTATCTCCCAAATTTTCAATGGTAGCAGAAAACTTTCTAATACTATCAGATGTTAAAGAAGTTTCAACCAAATTACTTATCTTAAGTGATTGATTTGTATTCGATTTTGGGGATTGGTAAACAAGTACCCCAATTCGTCCCGTTACAGTCACACCTGCTCCCAAAGATTTATCAACACTCCACGAGGTTTGTTCTCGGGTAGGTTGAATATATAGCATGCACCATGCAGTACCATATTCCTCACCAGGAACAAGCATTGTAACTTGAATCTGTATATCATCTCCTGGATTTAATTCAAAGAAAGAAGGATTAATATTGATCCAATTAGCACAAGATCTTTTTGTTGAATTAGGTGGTAGCGTTTTCTTCTCGCCTAAAGTTGAAGGCAAAAAATCTGCTAAAGTTACTGTATAAGAGACCTTTCTACTACTATGATTTTTAACATTCAACACTTTAGTCTGACTTGATGCTGGCTCTGCAGAAAACTCCAATCTTACAGGTGCAACTTCAAAATCTTGCCCTTTTATGTTGTTGTATAATAAAAAAACGCCTATGAAAACGATGATGAATTTCATGATTGTGCTTTTCATATAAAAAAATCATTTATTATTTAATCTACGAAAATACTAAAAATATATAAAAATTATTATTATTATGGAATAAACTTTACTACATATTATGTATAAATCTCTAATAAGGCTCTATATCCTTTAAGATGTCAAAATCATATAAAAGCAAAATAGTATTAACTTGGGCTTTGACATTTTTCAAACCATTTTTTAAAAACCCTTAAAAAAGCAATATTAATTATACTCACTA
>Ga0209066_10005646_pt1 | contig 13092 bp, 7 predicted proteins | sample All_14_2_FD_187198 | JGI IMG/M metagenome (GOLD analysis project Ga0209066, IMG submission 187198) | Freshwater microbial communities in response to fracking from Pennsylvania, USA - Allegheny Zone_MetaG_DW_15 (SPAdes) (version 2) ...
CGTCATAGATATTAACAACGATATCACGAGCATAAGAACCTGTGAGAGGGCCTTGTTCGATCTTCTCCATGATCCCCTTTAGGATAGCAGGGATAAAGCGAGCATCAATAGCACCACCAACGATACATGTGTTTAGAACAAGCTTTCCACCCCAGTCCAGAGGGTAAACATCCTGACCACGAACGGGGAATTCAGTCTGATTGCTCATTCCTTCATGATAAGGCTCAATCATCATATGAACCTCACCAAACTGACCTGAACCACCTGACTGCTTTTTATGACGATACATTGCCTTAGCAGACTTGGTAATGGTTTCACGATAAGGAATTCTTGGAGCGATATATTCAATAGCGATTTTATTACCATTTTCGATCAGCCATTTGGCAATGTTGAGGTGCAATTCACCTTGACCACCAACGATCAACTGACGCAATTCTTTGGATTGTTCAACGGTAAGAGTAGGATCAACCTTATGCATCTCATTTAGGATAGAACCCAGCTTTTCATCGTCAGCTGCGTTCTTAGCCTTAATAGCCATTGTAATCTTAGGATTGGGGAATACAATTGGCTCAATTTTATCATCAGCATTCTTAACGGCGTTCAGCGTATGGTTTGTGCGTACACTCTTAAGCTTGATAGTTGCAGCAATATCACCGGCCACCACTTTGTCAAGCTTTTGGCGGTTTTTACCAGCTACAGCGAATAACTGAGAAAGACGCTCTTTAGAAGCATTATTTCCGTTAATCATATCCATAGCTTCCGTGATTTCTCCACCGTAAACTTTAAAGAAAGAGATTTCACCAATATGCTGTTCAATACTAGTCTTGAAGACTAAAGCACTGGTAGTATCGGTTGTCTTGCAATTAAGCTCTTTGCCTTCTGTTGTTTTGACTGAGCCAACTTCATCGGGTGCAGGAGCTGTGTTAAGGATGAATTGCATCAAACGATTAACACCCATATCCTGTTTAGCATTGATGATAAACACGGGGAAGACTCCACGGCTAATCAGACCAAGCTTAATTCCACGACTAATCTCTTCCTCAGTCAATGATCCATTCTCGAAGAATTTCTCCATTAATGATTCGTCATTAGCGGCTAATTCCTCAACCATTGTAGCGTACATCTCATCTGCTTTATCTTTTTCAGAAGCAGGGATATCAAGAACTTCAGCTTTACCGCCACCATTCTTGAATTTCAACATCTTCATCTGAAGAAGGTCAATAATGCTATCGAAACTGACACCTTCATTTACCGGGTACTGGCAAACAGTAACACCACCACCAAATGATTGTTTGAGTTGACGAATGGTCTCGTCAAAATTAGAATTCTCGTGCTCGAGATGGTTTACAGCAAAAATGACTGGTTTTGCAGCTCTAGTGGTGTTACGCCATGAAATCTCAGTACCAACCTCAACACCATTCTGGGCATTGACCACCATTAAGCCTGTATCAGCAACTTTAAGTGCTGCAACAGTTTCACCAACAAAATCATCGAAACCAGGACAATCAATAATATTGATCTTATGGCCTTCAAACTCAGCATACAAAACTGTAGAAAATACAGAATTCTGACGCTCTAGCTCAATGTCACGATAGTCTGATACGGTGTTTTTGTCTTCAATGGTACCTCTACGCGTAACAACGCCCCCCTCGAAGAGCATTGATTCCGCTAGAGTGGTCTTGCCAGATTTAGCACCCCCTATTAGGGCGATATTTCTGATTTCCTTCGTCTGATAAACCTTCATTTGCGTATAAATTGTTTAAAAAGAAAAAATTACAAGTCTAAAGGGCGCAAATTTAATAAAAAGGAGATAACTTTTAGCCATCGATTGCATTAATTTGAATTCTACTTTAAAAAGTTATCTCCTTTGACACAATAAATTACCTGCCTATGACCTCTTTTAGTCTATTCCATTCCGGTTCAGCAATTCTTGCTCCCATCGTCGAGATTACCGTCGATGCCAATAGTGCTCCATATTCAGCACTCTTAGCAAGCGATAAACCATGAACAAATCCATATAAAAATCCAGAAGCAAAAAGATCACCAGCTCCGGTCGTGTCTATAACAGTAGCTTGATAAGCAGGAACGTGTACTTTCTCTACTCCCCTTTTTACCATCGCCCCCTTACTACCCACTTTAACAACAGCTATCCCAGCCATACCACTTAGCTTCTCTAACCCAAGCTCTGGCTCATGACCTGTAAAGGCTTTAATCTCCTCCTCGTTCGCAAATACGATATCTATTCCATGACCAATCAAGGAGGTCAGAAAATCTAGATTGGCCTCTACAACATTATAGCTGGCTAAATCAAGTGAAACGGTACATCCAGATGATTTGGCCAATTCAACGGCTCTCCTGATCAATGCATGGTTCTGTACTAAGTAACCCTCAATATGAAATACTTCATAACCCTTAAACATCTCTTCCGAGAGATCATCTGGAGTCAATTCAGCTGCTGAACCAAGATAAGTGGCAAAGGTTCTTTCACTGTCAGGAGTGATAAAAGTGGTTGCGACCCCGGTATCCGTCTTCCCGATAAGTAATTTAGGATCACATCCGGCTTTCTTGAAATCTTCAGCAAAGAAACGACCCATCTCATCATCGCCAACTTTACCGATAAAGGCCGTTCTTACACCCAGTGAAGCAAGTCCATGTATGGTATTAGCAGCAGATCCTCCGGCTGCTAACTCACTTGGAATCCCTGCACAATCCTTGCGAATCATTCGAGAGGTCTCACCATTTACTAACTGCATTGAGCCCTTTGGTAACTGAAATTTCTCTAATTGATGGTCATTGTCAATGCGAATTAGCATATCAACTAAAGCATTACCCATCCCGAGTACTTTCTTCATGTGTTCAAAAATTTGTTTTTTGTAGTTGCATAGAATAGACTAATGCCTGCTTTTCGAAAAATCTTTCATTTTTTTAAAACAATCACAGCCTTTCCATGAGCTGATTTTAAATAATTTAAGAGTAGAGCAATAATTTTTTTTGCAAAGGTACTTGTTTGATTGGAAAAAAAGTTCATATCTTTGCAACCGCAAACGACAAAAAAGCCTCCTAAACAGTGGCTGTCGAAAATCCTCCTTAGCTCAGTTGGTTAGAGCATCTGACTGTTAATCAGAGGGTCGCTGGTTCAAGTCCAGCAGGGGGAGCAAAAGCCGGCTAACGCCGGCTTTTTTTGTTTTTAGCTATAAAAAGTGAGTGGCTTTGGATCATTTTCAAATGAAATCGGGTATTCGTTGGTAATGTAATCTATAACGAGTTAGCTACTCCCTGTCAATGATTCAGCCCTGATAAAACAAAGAGTTACAAATCCGTCAAACCTCAGATCGACTTCAAGAGATGCTCCACAAGAATTGCTAACCCATCAGCAACTAATAAAATTAAAAAGCCTAACTCATTTTTAAGTCTCGCTTTACCAAGGATCCATGCCAGTCCGGCTATAGGAATGAGTAGTAGTACTAGTATCTCATTTCCATGCCAATGGCTAAGCACCCATAACCAATAAGTAAAGATTCCACCTGATATAAGAACCATTATTATGCGCGCTAAAACATCCTTTCCTTTAACTGTCAGACTATAAATCGGAACCATTGCAACAGAGGCCAGATAAATGATGAATCCGTAAGTTCGAAGAAACCCTGGTAACAGTAATACAATTAACATACCTGTAACCATCCCAATGGTGATTACAAGTGACATTACCTGCTTTATTTTAATCTGCCAGTAAAGCGCAAAAGCTCCTGCTAGCACCAACATAATCTTTAATAGAATCATAATCGCTTTACTTTATTTATTAATACGAATGTCTAAAAATTTCTTCTACTAATCAACGCTCCCACTAGCAAAAAGAGATGATTACACAAATATTTATCAACGACTTCCAAGGGCAATAACAGAACAATCATTTGACTTTTGTGTATAAAACATTTGACAAAATGTACAAAATATTCACTAGCCTGAGTTAACACTGACTTCACCTTCGAGCTCCTAAAACGGTTCTCGAAGGCTCTTCATCAGAAATTAACTCAATTATTCAACTTTGACTTATCAATACAGAAATTGAAACTATAAAATAACGGCCAGTCCAAGTAAAACTACTCTATAATATAGAGTTCATCTTTGACCATCGTAAGGGTGAGCACTCGACTTTGAACAACATCTTCAGATACGACATTGCCTTTAATGTCACGCACCTTCATACCAGCTGGAATAAGCACCTTACAGATGCCATTATTGGTCATTTTAAGTGTCGCCTTGGTAAGTTTATGATTATCCCAAACCATGCTTACTTCAACTCCACCTCTTGCCTTCAGGCCTGTAACCTCTCCAATAGCCCAATCATTATCTGTCGGTAGTGCAGGTAAAAACCGGATTACCTCCTCTTTACCATGACTCTGTAATAACATTTCAATAATTCCACTAGTACCTCCAAAGTTACCATCTATTTGATAAGGCGGATGACCACAGAATAGATTGCTGTAGGTACATCCACCATTTGTAGCGGGCTCGCCTATTCTTGTTGGCTTTAAGAGCTGTTTTAAGAGCTTTAAAGAGTGGTCTCCATCACCAAGCCGAGCCCAAAAATTCACCTTCCATGCCTTACTCCAACCGGTACCTTCATCACTTCGACCGATCAGCGTTTTAATAGCTGCTTTTGTCAGATCAGGGGTATCCCAAGGTGTAATCTCATCATATGGATGTAGTCCATATAAATGGGCTATATGTCGATGTTGTGGCTCGGCATCTGCCCAGTCATTGATCCACTCATTTAAATCACCTTCTTTGCCAATCTGATTAGGAGCTAACTGAGGAATAATAGATTGAAGATCATTAGCCCATTGTTGATCTACCTTAAGCACGCTGGCTGACTTGACGCAAGCATTAAACAGTTCACGACAGATCTGCATATCCATTGTGGGTCCCATACAGGTTTGTCCGTGAAAACCTTCATCAGTGATATAAGTATTCTCAGGAGAATTCGAAGGTGCTGTGACCAACCATCCATGCTTTGGCTCTCTAATTAATACCGACCTTAAAAAGGTAGCGGCTCCCTTCATTACAGGATAATACTCTCTCAAAAAAGCAGTGTCTCTTGTAAAACGATAATGCTCCCATATATGCTCACACAACCAAGCCCCTCCTGTCATCGTAGAACCCCACTCTGCCCCCTCTCCAGGAGAGGTGAAAAACCAAGGGTTACTTATCACATGAGCCACCCAGCCATCGGAATTGTAATAGGCCTTCGCTGTCTTCGCCCCATTATGCATAAGGTTTCTAGTAAAACGATGTAATGGTTCAGCTATATCCCCCAGATTAGTCAATTCAGAGAGCCAATAATTCATCTCAACATTGATATTCAAATGATAATCACCATTCCATGGGGTTTGATATTCCTCTGCCCATAACCCTTGAAGATTAGCAGGTAACAAACCGGGACGGGAAGAACAAATTAACAGGTACCTTCCAAAGTTGAAATACAATACTGGAAGTTGAGGATCACTTTCTCCCTTTTGCAAGTTTTCCAACCGTTGTTTGGTAGGCATCGTGCTAAAATCACTCTTTGATGGCATCCTAAAACGGCACCGGTTAAACAGTTGTTGATAAGCTTCTCTACTATCGATTTCTGCACGACTAAAAGATAAGCCCTCTACCCTTTTAAAATACTGTAACGCCTTATTAACAACATCTTCATTGGTTAGAAGCCCTGAAGAATGGTCATAATTCGTGGCTGACGAGAGTTGAATCCAACACTCTGTTGCCCGCTCTACCTTAAGCCCGTCATTATGCTCGATAACTTGCCCATCATGATTGACCACTCTTGCAATCGTAGCAAAACGCATTCCTTTATCTGCGCCAGATGGCAACTGCCCTTTCATAAAAATCTGTTGGTTCTTTACCTCAATAGTGGCATTGGTTTTTCTATATAAGGTTAAACCGAAATTTAATGCTCCTATTTTTGAAGAGGTTAATCTAACCCAGGTAATGTCATTAACAAAATCGGTAAAGACCTCCTCTTTATAAGTTACCCCTCCTCTAGTAAAACGGCTCGTAACCAATGCTGACTCTAAATCCAACCACTTCTGGTAATCAGAGACCGTTGCTGCTGTATCAGCCCAATCAATAAAGAGATCCCCCATGGTTTGATAGCATCCGTACTTATCATTTGCACCGCTTCCTTCACCAGAGCCCCTACCCTTTGCTACGAAATGCTTCTGTAATAGTTGCTGGGCCTCTCGGTTTTTCCCAACTAACAAATACTGTTGAATATCATTCAAATATTTATGCGCCTCTTCATTATCTCCATCCTCCGGACCACCTGACCAAAGTGAGATCTCATTCAACACTAACCGCTCTCTTCCTGTATTACCAAACACCATCACCCCAAGCCTACCATTGCCTAAAGGTAAACTCTCAGTAAAGTTCTTTGCTTTATCCTTAAATAAAATAACAACATCCCCTTTTTGACTAAAACTGGAACCTACAATTACAAGATTCAATAAAACCAATACTCCTAATGCTTTTATGTAATTTACCATGGTTTTTACTTATTTAGTTGTCTATAAACTGCCAATTAGATTGATAATGAGAGCCCCACCTTATTATTGCTCCATTTTGTATTTACTTTAAAAATAAGAGAAAGAGTGTCTAGGTCTCTTCCCTTGAAGATATCACTTTTGTAGCTTATCCAAAATAGGCTTACTTAGCGAATGAAGAACCTGCTGATCAGGTGTTAACTGTTCAAAAATAACAATCTCGTTATCTCCTTTCTTTAGCCATTGAGCAGGAACATACAGTGTCTGTTGCGGACCGAGACACCAGTATTTCCCAATACTCCTTCCATTTATCCAGACATGCCCTTTACCCCATTGGCTCATATCTAAATAAGTATCAGATATTGTAGATAACTTAAAAGTACCCTTTCTAAAAAGAGGTCCATTAGGATGCTGATCCGCTTTATAGTTGATTTGTGCAATATCAGTCATAGGAAGGCGATACATCTGCCAATCCTGAAGGTCAATCTTATTTAGAGACACCGATTCAGTAATCCCATGAAGATTATCATTAAGGTAATATCCATAATTTATTCTGCCATTGTTTTCGACTAGGATGTCTAATAGAGCCTCATTATTGCCAGCATCAATCAGGATCGAATCCTGATTTAATCGTCTATCAAGAGTTGCAACCTGTTTTCCATTTATAAAAACTAAAGCATAGTCACGAAGTTGGTTAATCTTTAGAATACCCTTTGCAGAAGGCTTAAGCTTGGTACGATAAAGCACAAAACCATACCCTTGATTAAGATCCTCAAAACAAAGAGGCCTCTTTGCGACTATCGGCGTAGAGAGATTGTCCCACAATGAGCTTCCTAGATCTAGGTTTATCTGTTCAATCGACATACTATTTTTAACAGCTGGCACCTCGGGTAATGTACAGCCATTAGGAAGATGTTTACTGATCACCTCCCTCATTGCAAAAAACTTAGGGGTAGGATTCCCTGCTTCATCTATTGGAGCATCATAGTCATAGCTTGATGTCTGAGGCATATAAGGTTCACGCTTACTCATGTTTGCTCCATTCCAGAACCATCGGGTTGTACCTCCATGCGCCATATAGATATTTATAGAAAACCCGGCTGCAAGAACAGAATCATAAGTTGCAATAAAGCTTTTAAAAGGAACGACATGATGTTCTAAACCCCAAGAATCAAACCAGGCAGGATACCACTCAGCAATAAAATAGGGTCCATGGCCCTCATTATGCTTATTTATTAATTGTTTTACCTCTTTGATGTTATCTAAGCCATTAACAGCAGGAAGAACGCCTGGAAGATATCCAGCAGGCATCTGGGATGGCCCATCGCAAGTATACAGTTCAACGTCAATCCCTGATTGCCTATAGATATCCTTGTATTTCGCCAGATATACCTTATCACTATCATACGACCCATATTCATTTTCGATCTGAACCATAATGATAGGGCCTCCATGTGTGATTTGTAGTGGAACGATCTCATTTGCCAAAGCATTGAAATAATTCTTACTCATCTCCATAAATCGAGCATCCTGACTTCTTACCTTAAGATTCTTTTCCCTTAAGAGCCAGTATGGATAGCCCCCAAACTCCCATTCGGCGCAAGCATAGGGACTAGGACGAATAATTACCCATAAACCCTCTTCTTGTGCCAATCTACAGAACTCGGCAACATCGGCATTATCCTTAAAGTTGTAAACACCTTTTTCGGTTTCATGGAAATTCCAAAAGACATAAGTCGCAACCGTATTAAGCCCCATGGCTTTCGCCATATGAAGTCGCTCTTTCCAACACTCTCTTGGGATACGCGCAAAGTGCATCTCTCCACTGATAATTTGAAAGGGTTTGCCATCCAGGAGAAACTCGTTATGACCTATTGAAAAGGTATGATTTTGACTTTTAACGATAACGGGTGCATTCAAATAAAGCACCAATAACAACATGATTATTTTCTTCATTGGCCAGCGGTTAAAGCTAAATGTCGAAATTACACATTTATCCTTTCGATTCCCTATTTTTCATTGCCCAATATCAAAAAACAATAGAATTAATGTATACCCAAAGGTTTCATCCAACGTCTTTTGCTAAAAACCGATTGAGTAAACATCCTCCGAAGACCTTGACAAGAAATTTCCATCAAGAAGATACGTTACCCTATCTTTACACTATTATTAGATTTATAATGAAATAGCTAGTATCGAGGTAATCTTGTGCCCATACAAGAAAATTGATTCCTAATCGCTATATTTCTTTATAACTTAAATAACCAGATAGATATCAAATGAACGGCATCAAAACCATTTTCAGGCTAATCATCCTAACATCCATAATTCTGACAACAATTCCCACTTTCAGTACCGATAGGAATGGTGAGATTGATTCACTAATACTGGTTGGAGTAAAGGCAATGTTTAGTAGAGATGCTTTGATAGCTCATGAAAACCTAACAAAGGCCTACAATTTAGCTGTTGCATCTGGGTTGACAAAGCAACAATTTTTAGCTCAAAATAATCTGGCATTAAATTATTTCCGGATGTTAGACTATGGCAATGCAATCTCTACTTTTTTAAAAGCCTATGAACTGGCTCTTTTAAGGAAAGATCCGATTGATGAGATGACCGTTTTAAACAACATTGCCATTGTCTATATAAAAGAGAATGATTCAAAGAAGGCCAGTGAGTTTCTTTTACGCTCGTATGAAATTGCCAGACGAGAAAAGATAAAGGTCAAAGAAGGACTTTATGCTTCAAATCTAGCCCAAGTCTACCTTGAATCAAACGATACCATAAAGTCATTACAGTACGCTAAAATTGCTTTAGAGAATGAGTCGACCGACCTCCAGTCACGCATTAATGCCGAAATGGTTGAGGCCTCGCTTCTTCTTCAAAAAGGGGACATCAAACAGGCAGAAGAGAGAATAAGAGCACTTAAAACAGAAGCACAGTTAAACAATTTTAAGGAAGAGTTATCAGAACTGACTCTTTTACTTGCCCGTCTACTTTCCGATAAAAACGATTTTCCTGAGTCAAGGAAAGAGGCTTATGAATCTTTATCACTAGCACTTGATAATGAGTTTAGATTAAGAGTATACCAGTTTCTCTCGTCCCTTTCAATTAAACAGGGATTACTTAGCCAGGCAATCGCTGAGAAAGACTCAGTTATTAAAATCACAGAAAGAATCAACCTCGCAAAAAACCACCAGCTCTTCGAATTTAGTCGATTACGTTTTGAATTAGCAAGCTCTGAGCATCAACTTGAGTTATCAAAAACCAAGAGTCAGAGCCAACAACTCCTCTTTATCGTTCTGATTGCCTCTGTTGTATTACTTATGGGATCAATCATTATGTTCTTTTTTAGAAGGGCTAAAAGAAACTCCTTCAAAAAAGCCTATGCTGAAAAAGAACTCCGAATTAAAGAACTTGAACTTGAAAACGAGAAGATTCAATCAGCCCTTTTAAGAAATCAGCTCACAGAATCTGAGCTTCTGAAAGAGCTAGAGATTGAAAAAGAAAAGGATCAACAAAGGGCCCTCAAAATCGAAATAGAAGAGAAAAACAAACAATTATCTGATAAAATTTTATTTCAATCAACACGAAACGAATTGATTGAAGAGATTGTCACCCGAATATCAACCTTGCCTGAAATAGCGTCGCATAAAAAGCTTTGGGAGGATATCGTCGAGCTTAAGAACCACTTAAAACAGGATATGAAGTGGGATGAAATCTTGTCTCATTTTGAAAGCGTAAATAACCAACGACTACTCCACCTAACTCAAAAGCACCCTTCCTTAACCCCAAATGATATCCGTTACCTGTCTTTCCTTTATCTTAATCTAAGTAATAAAGAGATAGCCGCTCTATTGAATATCTCTCCTGAAAGTTGTCGCAAAAGAAAAGAGCGAATAATTGTAAAATTGGGGTTAGAAAAAAACGAATCGCTTCAATCTTACCTCTCTTCCATCTCATAAAAAACGATGATGTCACACAATGTCACACTTGATGTCACAAATTGTAACGTCTGATTAATAGCATCTAAACTATTTTCATTGTTGTTTTGTGCTTTCGAATCATTAATCAAAGCACAAACGAATAAGTCTTCAACCCAACCCTCATTTTCCGGAGATGATGACTGAGCCTTTCAACTTATTCATGTGTCAACATAACAAATATTAAAAACGATGAAAAAAGTTTTACTCAGTTTAATGCTGTTCGTCACATGTACCGTTGGCTTTGGCCAAGCCAATCCAACCCTTACTGGTGACACCATGCTTTGTCCTTGGACAGACGGAACAGCCGCTGTAACCAACCCTATCTATGATTCTTACCAATGGTATTTTAAGTATTGGTTTTTAAATGACCCATTTGTCGCCATTGAAGGAGCTACCCAATCTACCTTTACTTATGATTGGTATACTTACGACCAGGCTCTTTTCTATGTAAAGACAACAAAAGACGGGGAGGCCTATATATCAGATACTTTACAGATTGACAGTTATGCCTGGCTACCCTTAGAAATAATGCTTGAGATGGGTAATAACGTAACCTTTAATCCTAACACACAGAACTATGAGCTATGCCGTGAGACCGCATTTACCGTACATGCTAATAATCCCCCGTATGACACATTGATTCAATGGTATAACAACGGGACACCGATAACCGGCGCAACCGATGCAACCTACGAGATCGGAGATGCCGGAAGCTATTATGTTGAAGCAGCGCCCTCATTTTGCCCAGGTAGTTTAAGTTCAACAGCTGGAATTCCGATAAATGTCGTTTTGGTAGATTGTGGAGTAGGTCTAGGCTCACCCAGTAAGGATGATTTTAGTATTTATCCCAATCCTTGCTTCGGCCAGTTCAACTTAACAAATAATCAATCTTCTGAACTTATCTGCGAAATTTACTCGACTACAGGCAAGCTTATTAAAACCTTCGCAGCTCAACCGGGAGAAAATAGGATTGAAATCAACACACTTACATCTGGTATATATCTAATAAAAACCAATAAATCAGATCACTCGCATTATCAAAAGATCATTGTTAAGTAATCCCCTTCAACCCTTATTTGACTATGTATAACTATCAGGGCCAAGTATTACTTGGCCCTTTTCTCATTTGATTACGAGTAAAACTGATGAGAATGATATCCTAATTATGAAATAAATAAAGTTGAAATGATAAGCCAATATTAACAGTGCGTACCTTTGAAAGCCAAATGGTTGATTAATCAAGAAAAAGACGTGAATTCCATTCAAACGCACCTCTTTCAAGTCAAAGAGACAACGGTTAACTTTTTACAGCTAACCCTTAGACATCTTAAAAGACATCGTAAAGCTTTTTACATAATCGGGTTTTCTCTGTTGTTTATTTTAATTATACTTTTTTCACTTAGGGGAGTTTTTTTAAGGAGTGTAGTTGATCAGGTAAAAGAGAAATTTTCTATGCGATTTCATGGCTATCTGATCATTGAAAAAGCTGAGTTTACTGGTTTGAGAACCATCGCATTTCAGGGGGTCTCTATGGGCGATTCCTCAAGTGTCGATACTCTTTTTTCCGGTAAGAAACTTGAAGTGACCATTGGATGGAGATCGCTGCTAACGTTTAATCCTTCTTTTAGCGAACTCAATGGCTATAACATCCAACTCAATCTGGTTCGAGCTGACTCCTCCTCAAACTATCTATTTCTCCTAAAACAACGAGCAGTCACTATAAAAGATACCACCACGTCCGATCCTGTGGATTATGCAGGACAAGTAAGGAGATTATTTACCCTTCTTTTTGAGGTAATTCCATCCCACTGTAACCTTTATAACCTACGATTGAAAGCTAACATCGATCAGAATAAATTTGAGATTAATGCGCCAAAATACACTATTCGAAATGGTGGTTTCATAAATAACATTTCGGTAATTACCCATGATACGACACGTGTCTGGACCATAGAGGGAGAGGTAAACCGAAGCGAACAGAAGGGTAATTTTAAGATTTATGGAAAAGAACCCTTATTAATTCCTTGGCTAGATGGTCGCTTCAATGCAAGGGTATTGTTCGACACTCTTCAGTTTAGCATAGAGGAAGGAGAGGCCGCCGACACAACATTCAGATTAATATCCAGAGCTGGTGTAAGTGGATTACTCATCTCACAGCCCATGATTAGTAACCGACTTGTACGATTTACACAGTTAAAAGGAGAATTAGATTTGAATATTTCTCCCTCTCAACTTGAAGTTGATTCTTCAAGTTATGCATTAATAAACGGACTAAAAGTTAATCCCTACCTAAACGTTACCCCCTCTAAACCATTTAAAGTCAAACTTGAGGTACACAAAAGACATTTCCCTGCACAACAACTCTTTGACGCACTTCCGGCTGGTCTCTTTTCTAACTTAGAAGGAATGGTGGTGGAAGGAAACCTCAGCTACGACTTATCTTTTAGCTTAGATATGGATAAACCTGACTCTCTTGTATTTGATTCTGATTTGCGTGGAGAGAAATTCAGAATCAAAAAGTATGGCTCAACCCCATTAACGTTAATTAATGGACCCTTCATGCACAC
>Ga0209066_10005647_pt1 | contig 13090 bp, 11 predicted proteins | sample All_14_2_FD_187198 | JGI IMG/M metagenome (GOLD analysis project Ga0209066, IMG submission 187198) | Freshwater microbial communities in response to fracking from Pennsylvania, USA - Allegheny Zone_MetaG_DW_15 (SPAdes) (version 2) ...
CAGGCCGCTGCGCTGCAGTTCGCGCGCCAGCGTGAGCGTCAGGCGCACGCCGGTGGTGGCCAGCGGGTGGCCCAGCGCAATCGCGCCACCGTTGACGTTGAGGCGGCTCAGGTCCAGTCCCAGTTCGCGGCCCACGGCCAGCGTTTGCGCGCCCTGGGCTTCGTTGATCTCGAAGCGACCGATGTCGGCCAGGGTGAGGCCGGTGCGTTGCAGCAACAGGCGAATGGCCGGTGCCGGGCCGATGCCCATGATCTCGGGCGGCACGCCCACCGCAGCGCAGGCCACCACACGGGCCAGCGGCTGCTTGCCATGGGTTTTGGCGTAATCGCCCGACGCCACCACGCAGGCCGCAGCCGCATCCACCAGCGCAGCGCTGTTGCCGCCGGTTTGCACGCCGTCGTCAAACACCGGGCGCAGCTTGGCCAGCACCTCTTTGGGCGAAATGCGCGGGTGGGTGTCGGTGGCGACTTCGGTGAGCTTGCCCTGCAGCTTGATGCCGCGCGCCTTGTAACCCGCCAGCTCAAATTTTTCGGTGATCACCGGCACGATCTCGCCGGCCAGAAAGCCGCTTTCCTGCGCGGCCACCGCCTTGGCAAACGAGTCGGAGGCGAACTGATCCACCTCGTCGCGCGTGATGCCGTACTTCTTGGCCAGGTTTTCGGCGGTCTGGATCATGTTGATGCCCGCCGCCGGGTCTTTCAACGCCTCCCACATGTAGTCTTTGAAGCCCACGGGCGCGCCGAGTTTGAAGCCGGTGCGGTGGTCGAAGGCGGCAATCGGGTTGCGCGTCATGCTTTCGGTGCCCACCACCAGCGCGGCGTCGCAGGCGCCGCCCTGGATGTGTTCGCCCGCCTGGCGGAACAGCTCGAAGCCGGTGCCGCAAATGCGCTGCGCCATGATCGCCGGCACTTCCACCGGCACGCCGGCGTACAGGCCGATGTGGCGCGGCAGAAAGAACTGGTCGAAGTCGCCCGGCGCCATGTTGCCGGTGACGACCGAACCAATGTCGCTGCCCGGCACGCCCGCGCGCTTGAGCGCTTCACGCGCGGCCTTGATGCCCAGGTCGGTGGGCGATATATGGCCCAGCGCACCGCAGTAGTCCACCATCGGGGTGCGCACGCCGTCCAGGATGTGCACGTCGTGGAACGCGTTGAAAAAACCTTTGGTTGCCATGTGATGTCCTTTGTTTTGCTTCAAGGTGTCCGAAGTGCGGGCCTGAATCCAGGATGCGGCGGAACCGGCTGTGCCGGGCGCTCGCATCGCCCCCGGGGGGGGTGACGCCGCCAGGCGGCGCGGGGGGTTATTCCGGCCTCAGGATGTAGTGCAGGCCGTCGCTGTGCAGCTTGGCCACGGTGTCGGCCCGGTGCGTCAGCACGGCGCGCTGGTTGATGGAGCCTTTGTCGGTGATCTCGCCGCGGTCGATGGTGGGCGGGTCGGCCAGCAGGCACATGCGGGCGATGCGGTTGGCGCTGCCGGTGGCGGCGGCGGCCAGGTCGTTCACCACGGTCTGAAAATGCGCCAGCACAGCGGGGTGGTCCAGCACCTCGTGCATCGACGCCTCAGCGCCCAAGCCGCTCAGGTTGCGCACCGCGGGGGTGGGGAACACCATGGCGCCCACCTCTTTCAGGTTGATGCCGGTGAGCACCACGTCCTGAACGAAGGGCGCGCCGGCGGCAATGATCTTGGCGCGCAGCGGGCCCACACTCACAAAGGTGCCGGTGGCGAGCTTGAAGTCTTCGGCAATGCGGCCATCGAACTTCAGGCCCTGGTGGATGTCGGTCTCGTCGATCCACTTCACCGCGTCGCCGGTCTTGAAGAAGCCTTCTTCGTCGAACGCGTCGGCGGTCTCGGCCGGCTGGCGCCAGTAGCCCGGTGTGATGTTGGGGCCCTTGTAGCGCACCTCGGTCTTGCCGTCGGTGTCCACCAGCTTCAGCTCCAGGCCCGGCGTGGGCAGGCCCAGGTCGCCGGCTTTCACGTTGGGGCTGGTGACGAAGATGCCAAACGGACCGGACTCGGTCATGCCCAGGCCGGTGCCCATGACGATGCGTTCGCCGATCTCTTGCTCGGCGCTGTCAAACAGGCTGTCCCACACCGGCTGGGCCAGCGCGGCGCCAGCATAAAAGAACATCTTCACACGCGACAGCAGCGTCTTGCGCAGCAGGCGCCCCTCGTCGGTGTCTGCTTTCATGGCGTTGGCAATCGCCTCGAAACCGGTGGGCACGTTGAAGTACACCGTGGGCGCGATCTCGCGCAGGTTGCGCAGGGTCTCGTGCATCAGGGCCGGCGTGGGCTTGCCGTCGTCAATGTAGAGCGTGCCGCCGTGGTAGACCACCATGCCAAAGTTGTGGTTGCCGCCAAAAGTGTGGTTCCAGGGCAGCCAGTCCACCAGCACCAGCGGTTCTTCGGCGAGCACGGGCATCGACTCGGCCATCTGCTGCTGGTTGGCGCACCACATGCGCTGCGTGTTGATGACCGCCTTGGGCAGCTTGGTGGAGCCCGAGGTGAACAGGAACTTGGTGACCGTGTCCGGGCCCGTGGCGGCCATGGCGGCGTCCACCGCAGGGGTGGGCTCGGTGGCGAGCAGGGCGGCAAACGAGGTGGTGGCGCGGCCGGGCACGGTGCCTTCGGTGCAGACCAGTTCCACATCGTCGCCCAGGGTGGCGAGCATGGCGCGGGCGTAGCGGTTGGCGTCGCTGGCAAACACCAGGCCGGGCGTGAGCGTCTTCACCACATGGTGCAGCTTGTCAAAGTCCTGGCTGATGAGCGAGTAGGGTGGCGAGGTGGGGCAATAGGCCACGCCAGCGTAGAGGCAGCCCAGCGCCAGCAGCGCGTGTTCCAGGTCGTTTTCGCTCAGGATCAGCACCGGGCGTTCAGTGCTCAGGCCGCGGTTGAGCAAACCCTGGCCAATGCGGCGTGCGGCGTCCAGTGCCTGCGCAAAGCTGATGTGGCGCCAGTCGCCGGTGCTGCCGTTGGCGTTTTTCACGCGCCGGGCAAACAGGGTCTGGTCGGGCCGCACCTGGGCCCAGTGCACCAGCCTGTCGGTCAGCCGCTCGGGGTAGGGCGGCAGGGCGTTGTCGGCGCGCAGGTAGTGCACACCGGTCTCGCCGTCGCGCAAAACGGCACGGGTCACGCCGAAGGTCAGGGGGCGGTATTTTGCGGGGGTCATGCTTGTCTCCATCGGTTTCTCATAACTCTTCCAGGCTCGACGCCCGGGCCGCACCGGCGCGCGCGTCTCTCTCTACCCAAGCAGGCCGAGGAACCGGCTGTGCCGGGCCTCTGGCATGGCCCCCTCTTTTAAAGGGGGGTGACGCCGTCAGGCGGCGCGTGAGGTCATCCCTTGCTGACTTTGGCGGCCTTGCCTTCCAGGAAGGCCCGCACCCGTGCTTTGGCTTCTGGCGCACTCTGGGCAATGGAAGCCATCAGCGCTTCGGTGAACAGGCCGTGGTCGCTGGGCTGCTCGGCAATGCGCGGCAGGGCGTGCACCAGCGCGTAGTTGGTCAGCGGCGCGTTGGTGGCGATGCGGGTGGCCAACTCAATGGCCTTGTCCAGCGCGGTGCCGGTGGGCACCAGGTACTGCGCCAAGCCAATGCGCTCACCGTCGACGGCGTTGTAGACGCGGCCGGTGAACATCATGTCGGCCATGCGCGCCGCCCCAATCAATTTGGGCACGCGCACCGAGCCGCCGCCACCCACAAAAATGCCGCGTGTGCCTTCGGGCAGCGCATAAAACGTGGACTCATCGGCCACGCGGATGTGGCAGGCGCTGGCCAGCTCCAGACCGCCGCCCACCACGGCGCCGTGCAAGGCGGCCACCACCGGCACGGGGCCTTTTTCCACGCAGTCGAGTGCGGCATGCCACATGCGCGAGTGCAACACACCTTCGCCGGCGTCGCGCTCGCTCAGTTCCGACAGGTCCAGACCGGCGCAGAAGTGTTCTCCGTTGCCGTCGATCACGGCGGCGCGCACGCTCTTGGGCAGGTTCTGGAACACGTCCCGAATGGCCAGAATCAGGCCGTCGTTCAGGGCGTTGCGCTTGGTGACACGGTTGAGCGTGATCACGGCCACGTCGGATTGCTCGCCACGCAGGCTCAGGCTCAGGTCGGGGTTGGTGGTGGTCATGGTGGTGCGGTTAAATCGGGCTTGTTGAGTGCCTGCATTATTGTTATAAACAATAACCAAATCAAGTTCTCAACCCATTTTTTGCCCCCGTATTTACCCTTAGAACGGAGACCCCATGGACCACAAAAACCTGATCGCCATCGACATCCACACCCATGCCGAGGTGAGCTGCCGCAATCCTTTTGACAACTACGGTGAGGAATACGACCGCGCCGCCGACAAGTACTTCGGCAGCAACCGCCGTCCCACCATTGCCGAAACCATTGCCTACTACCGCGAGCGAAAAATCGGGTTGGTCATGTTCACCGTGGACAGCGAAAGCCAGCTTGGCCGCCGGCGCATTCCCAACGAAGAAATCGCGCAGGCCGCGCGTGAGAACAGCGACATGATGGTGGCCTTCGCCAGCATCGACCCGCACAAGGGCAAGATGGGCGCGCGCGAGGCCGAACGCCTGATCCAGGAGGAAGGCATCAAGGGTTTCAAGTTCCACCCCACGGTGCAGGGCTACCACCCTTACGACAAGATGGCCTGGCCCATTTACGAGGTGATCAACGCGCACAAGCTGCCCGCCATCTTCCACACCGGTCACAGCGGCATTGGCAGCGGCATGCGCTGCGGCGGCGGCCTGCGGCTGGAATACAGCAACCCCATGCACCTGGACGACGTGGCGATCGACTTCCCCGACATGCAGATCGTCATGGCCCACCCCAGTTTTCCCTGGCAGGACGAGGCGCTGTCGGTCGCCACGCACAAGCCCAACGTCTGGATCGACCTGTCGGGCTGGAGCCCGAAATACTTTCCCAAGCAGCTGGTGCAGTACGCCAACACGCTGCTGAAAGACCGCATCCTGTTCGGCAGCGATTACCCGCTGATCACGCCCGAGCGCTGGATGAAAGACTTTGAAGTGGCCGGTTTCAAGCCCGAGGTCATGCCCGGCATTTTGAAAGGCAACGCGGTGCGGCTGCTGGGGTTGGCCGACTGAACCCTCGCCGGCAGGATGCCGGCCTGTTCGACCGGTGTGGATTTTTTGGGATACAGGAAATCATGGATTACCCTGATATGAGCGCAAATTAGGCCAAAAAACCATTTTTCTGTATACATTGCAAGCCCATGAACACCGCCGCAACCGAATGGTCCGAAACCGCTGGAGTGGCTTTTGCCGCCAGCGGTGAGAGCGTGCAGGTGCGCGCGCTGTTGCAGTTGCGCGAACTGATCTTGTCGGGCGAGCTGGCCGGTGGCACCCGCATTGCGGAGCTGGCCATCGTGGAGCGGCTGGGGGTGTCGCGCACGCCGGTGCGTGCGGCGCTGCTGCGGCTGGAGCAAGAGGGGCTGCTGCAAGCCCTGCCCAACGGTGGCTACAGCGTGCAGTCGTTCACCGAGCACGACATTGCCGACGGCATTGAACTGCGCGGCACCCTGGAAGGTTTGCTGGCCCGGCTGGCGGCCGAGCGGGGTGCGTCTGCGGCGTTGCTGGCCCAGGCCCGGCAGTGTCTGGCGCAGATCGATGGGGCGCTGGCCACGCCCACGCTCGACGATGAAAAGTTTTCGGCCTATGTGTCGCTCAACAGCCGTTTCCATGCACTGCTCTACGAAATGGCCGCCAGTCCCACCATTGCGCGCCAGTTGGAGCGGGCGGCGAGCTTGCCTTTTGCATCGCCCTCGGGTTTTGTGGTGCTGCAGTCGCACTCAGCGCGTGCGCGCGACATGCTGGTGGTGGCGCAAGACCAGCACCGCCAGGTGCTCGACGCCATTGAGCAGCGCGAGGGCGCTCGGGCCGAGTCCATCATGCGCGAGCACTCGCGCCTGGCCCGCCGCAACCTGGCCGAGGTGCTGGCCGGCCAGACGCCCGAGCAGACGCCCGCGTTCATGCCGTCTTTCAAGTTGATCCGCCGCCGTCCGTGAGGTCGGTCCCTGGCCACTCCCGGCCAGACGCCTTGTCCATCATTCACCGAGTTTTTTACAGGAGACACCCATGAAATTCATTCCCCGTCGAACCGCACTGGCCGCCCTGGGCGCCGTTGCCACCACCTTGCTGGCCGGCCCTGTGGCTGCGCAGCAGGTGGTGACCCTGCGTCTGCACCAGATGCTCCCGCCGCAAGCCACCATTCCGGCCAAAGCGCTGATCCCCTGGGCGCAAAAAGTGGAAGCCGAGTCCGGCGGCAAGATCAAGGTGCAGTTGTTCCACGCCATGGCTTTGGGCGGCGCGCCACCGCAGCTGTTTGACCAGGCCCGTGACGGCGTGGTCGACCTGACCTGGACCGTGCTGGGCTACACCCCCGGCCGTTTCAACAAGGCCGAGGTGTTTGAACTGCCGTTCATGAGCGGTTCGGCCGAGCAGTCGTCGCAGGCGTTTCAGGAATACGTCGAGAAGTTCGCGGCCGACGAGTTCAGCTCGGTCAAGCTGATCGCGGTGCACACCCACGGCCCCGGACTGTTCCACACCAAGGCTCCCGTGACCGGGCTGGAAAGCCTGCGCGGCATGAAGGTGCGGGGCGGCTCGCGCATCATCAACAACATGCTGACCAAGCTGGGCGCTACGCCAGTGGGCATGCCGGTGCCCGCCGTGACCGAAGCGCTGTCCAAAGGCGTGATCGACGGCACCACCATTCCGTGGGAAGTGACGCCCGCCCTGAAGGTGAGCGAGCTGGTGAAGAACCACACCACCTTTGCCGGCGACCGCGGCCTCTACACCCAGACGTTCGCCTTCTCCATGAACAAGGCGTCTTACGAGAAGCTGCCGGCCGACCTGAAGAAGGTGATCGACAACAACTCGGGCCTCCCGGCCGCGGCCATGTTTGGCCGTGCCATGGACGAGGGCGACAAAGCCGGCCGAGCCATTGCCGAAAAGGCAGGCAACAACATCGTGGCGCTGGATGCGGCCGAGACGCAGCGCTGGCGCCGCACGGCCGCCACGGTGGAAACCGACTGGATCAACGAAGTGAAGGGCAAGAACATCGACGGCGCCAAGCTGGCCGCCGAAGCCCGCGCGCTGATCGCGAAGTACAGCAAATAAGGCTTTGGCGCCGCGAGCCTGGCTTGCGGTGGTTTTGGCGGGGTTGTCCGGTGCTGGCTGGGCAGCCCTTTTTTGTGCGTGCTGGTTTCTTGCCGTTGCTTCCCCGCAGTTACTGCTATGCCGTTTGGTGATGGAGTGTTTTTTTCCATGCCATCTCGGCATAGCTGAAAGATTCCAGACGGTCTGTTCAGCGCGGGGGAAAATCGGCATATTGCACAGGCCGGTGACCTGCCGGCCACTGGCTGCGTTGGCGTTGATGGCGGCGCAGGCCATCGGCTGAGGGTTGTGTTTTGTAATTTCGGTAAGTAAAACACGTTTAACGATAAGAAATTGTCGGCTATAGTCGCAGACCCCTGGGTGACCGCCTGTGGTTCGCCCGATGCTGTGGGTGACAATCACGTAGCCGACGCCTACCCAACACAAGGACCTGTTGATGATTGACTGGATCTACCGAACCGCCAAATGGACCGCCATTGCCGGCGGTGTGATGTTAAGTGCCTTGACGCTGATGGTCGTGGCCAGTGTGGCCGGGCGCGCCCTGATCGGCGTGGGCCTGGGGCCTGTGCCGGGCGACTTTGAGTTGGTTGAAGTGGGTGTGGGCATTGCCATCTTTTTCTTCATGCCCTGGTGCTATTTGCGTGGTGGTCACGCCACGGTGGACCTGCTCTACATGCACGTGCCGCGTTGGGCCCAAAAGGCGGTTGACACCCTCAGCGACCTGCTGATGCTGCTGGTCTGGCTCATGCTCACCTGGAAGCTCTGGGACGGCCTGGTTGAAAAGAAGGAATACATGGAAACCACCTTCATCTTGCAGATGCCCGTGTGGTGGGCCTATGCGCTTTGCTTTGTGGGCGCGGTGATTGGCTGTGCCTGTTACATCGCCAAAACCTTGACCCAGCTGGGTCTGGCGTCTGAGCCCAAGGGCTGGACCACCGAATCCAACGCGGGACACTGAACATGAGCAACGTCGAACTCGCCCTCTGGTCCTTCCCGGTCCTGCTGTTCCTGATCTTTATCCGCATTCCCATTGGCCTGTCCATGCTGGTGTGTGGCCTGGCCGGTGCCTGGGTGGTGTACGGCTCGTATGTGCCGATCCTGAACCAGCTCAAGCAGGTCACTTACAGCACCTTCTCCAGCTATTCGCTGTCGGTCATTCCGCTGTTTTTGCTGATGGGGCAGTTTGCCGCGCTGGGGGGCTTGTCACAAGCCTTGTTCAAGGCGGCTGAGGCCTGGATTGGGCACCGCAAGGGCGGTGTGGCCATGGCGGCGGTGGGTGCCTGCGCCGGCTTTGGTGCCATTTGCGGCTCGTCGCTGGCCACGGCGGCCACCATGGGCCAGGTGGCTTTGCCCGAGCTCAAGCGCGCGGGTTACGCGGGCGGCATTTCGACCGCCGCGCTGGCGGCCGGCGGCACGCTGGGTATTCTGATTCCGCCCTCGGTGGTGCTGGTGATCTACGCCATCCTGACCGAGCAGAACATCGCCAAGCTGTTCCTGGCGGCGTTTGTGCCGGGCATTCTGGCCGCCATCGGTTACATGATCGTGATCGCCATTTATGCCCGGGTGAAACCGAAAGAGGTGGGTTCCATGGCGCCCATGCCCATGAAAGACCGCTGGATCGCCACCGCCAAGGTGTGGCCGGTCATGCTGATCTTCATTGCGGTGGTGGGCGGTATTTACACCGGCCTGTTCACGCCCACCGAAGGCGCTGCCATTGGTGCTTTTGGCACCGGTCTGGCCGCATGGCTCAGCGGTGGGCTCAACCGCAAGACGCTGATGGGTGCCATTTTGGGCACGGCCATTGCCACCGGCATGATTTTCATGATCGTGCTGGGTGCGGGCGTGTACAACACCTTCCTGGCGCTGTCGCAGCTGCCCCAGGAGGCCGCGCAAATGGTGGCAGGCTCGGGCCTGAACCCCTGGGTGGTGCTGGTCAGTGTGTTGTTGCTTTATGTGGTGCTGGGGTGCTTCATGGACTCGCTGTCCATGATCCTGCTGACCATTCCGGTGTTTTTCCCCATCGTCTCGGTGCTCGACTTCGGCCTGCCGCCCGAAGAGTTCGCGATCTGGTTCGGTATTCTGGTGCTGATCGTGGTCGAGGTGGGTCTGATCACGCCGCCGGTGGGCATGAACCTGTTCGTCATCAACTCAATGGCGCGCGATACCCCGATCACGCAGACCTACCGCGCGGTGATGCCGTTCGTGGCCAGTGACTTCATTCGCACCGCGATTCTGGTGGCGTTTCCCGGCATCACCCTGTTTGTGCTGCGGCTGTAAACGCCGGTCTGGCACCCCATGCTCGACATCCTGGCCATCACCGGCCCGATCTACCTGTGTATCGCGGCCGGCTTTGCCAGCGTGCGCTGGAGCCTCTTCAGCAAAGCCGACATGCGGGTGTTCGGCAAATTCGTCATCCAGATTGCATTGCCCGCGCTGCTGTTCAACGCGCTGGCTTCGCGGCCACTGGGTGAGGTGATCCGCCCCGGCTACCTGGTGGCGTTCGCGGTGGGTTCGCTGGTCTTGATGCTGGGTGCCCTGTGGTTCGCCCACCGGGTGCAGGGCAAAAGCCTCACCGAAAGCGCTTACGTGGCCATGGGCATGACGTGTTCCAACAGCGGCTATGTGGGCTACCCGGTGATGCTGTTGCTGTTTGGCCCGCTGGCGGGCGTGGTGCTGGCGCTCAACCTGCTCGTTGAAAACCTCCTCAAGCTGCCCGTGTTGTTGGCCCTGGCCGACGCGGGTGCCCACCCCGGTGAGCGGGTTTCTCTGGGGCACACCTTGCGCCAGACCGTCGAGCGGCTGGTGCGCAACCCCATGATCATCGCCATTGTGGCGGGCTTCCTGGTCTCGCTCGTGGGTTGGCAACTGCCCTCGGTGATCACCCGCACCGTGACCCTGTTTTCGGCGGCCAGCGGTGGCCTGGCCTTGTTCATCATTGGCGGCACGCTGGTGGGGCTGCAGGTGAAGGGTCTGCGCCGGCAGGTGTCGATGATTGCGCTGGGCAAGCTGCTGCTGCACCCGCTGGCGGTGTGGGCTGCCGTGATGGTGTTGCCGTTGCTGGGTTTGCCGGCGGTGGACGGCGATCTGCGGGCGGCGGCGGTGCTGTCAGCCGCCATGCCCATGCTGGGTATTTATGCCATCCTGGCGCAGCGCCACGGGTTTGAATCCTTCACGGCGGCCGCGCTGCTGGCCACCACAGCCATCTCGTTTTTTACGCTCAGCGGCATCCTCTGGCTCATGCGCCACAGCCCGGGCTGGCTGTCGGCATGAGCCGTGGGGCGCTTCATGTGAAGTTCTCAAGCCGCATTCACCGCGGCCAGCGTCCGGCCGATCAAGGCCAGCGTGGTTTGCTGGGTGAGGGTGGCCGGGCGCAGCGAGCTGGTGGCCAGGTAGAGGCGGGTGCGCAGCGCGGGCTCGCAGACCGGGCGCGTCTGGTAGGCCGACGGGCGGATGGAGCTGGCCACCGCGTTGCGTGAGAGCAGGGCGGCGCCCGCGCCGTCGATCACCAGGTCGAGAATGGCCGAGACGCCATCGATCTCCAGCGCCACGATGGGCCGACAGCCGATGTTGGCCATCTCGGTTTCCACATGCATGCGCAAGGCGTTGGGCCGGCTGGGTATCACCAGAGGCAACGCGGCCACGTCGCGCAGCGCAATGGGGCCGGGCGGCGGGTCTTCGGGCAGGCCGGGTGGGCGCGGTTGCACCAGCAGCAACTCTTCGTCCTGCAGCGGGGTGATCTCGATCTCGGGTGCCGGTTGCGCGTTGTAGAGCACGGCAATGTCCAGCCGCCCGGTGGTCAGCCATTCCTGCATGGTGACCGACAGACCTTCGCTGATGGAAATGCTGGCCTGAGGCAGCTGCAGGCGAAACGCCCGCGTGAGCGGCACCGTGAGCACCCGCGCCAGGCTGGGTGGCAAGCCAATGGCCACGCGCCCGGCCAGCGCACCGCGCACCCGGCCCAACTCCTCGCGGGCGCGCTCCACCTGGTGCAGAATGCCGCGCCCGTGCTCCAGCAGCAGCTTGCCCGCTTCGGTGGGCGTGGCGCCCCGGCCGTTGCGCACCAGCAGGTTTTGGCGCAATTCCACTTCCAGCAGCCGCACCTGGCGCGAGAGTGCGGGTTGTGCCACGTCCAGCGCCATGGCGGCGCGGGTGAAGCTGCCCAGCTCCGCCACACGCACAAAATACTCCAGCTGCTTCAGGTCCATGGCAGGCTTCGGTTATATCAAGATGGAATGGCTAATAGTACGGTATTCCACTTGTGGTTTGACTGGCGATGGCGACAATCGGGTTCATGCCCACACCCACCTTGCCTGGTTCCACGCCGATTCGCGGCATTTCTTCCATGGCCACCCGCCAGCTGCTGGCCGAACTGGTGACCGCCTTTGAACAACGCAGCGGCATGGCGGCGGCCATCGAGTCGGTGGGTGGCGTGGACGCCGCCCAGCGTGTGCGGGCTGGCGAAGCCTTTGATGTGGTGGTGCTGGCGTCCGACGCCCTGCACAAGCTGGTGGCCGCTGGCCAGGTGGTGGCCGGCAGCGTCGTGGACCTGGTGCATTCGGGTGTGGCGGTGGCCGTCAAAGCCGGTGCCCCACAGCCCGATATCGCATCGGAAGACGCCGTGCGCCAGGCCGTGCTGGCGGCGCGCACCATCAGCTATTCCACCGGCCCCAGCGGCGTGGCCCTGGCCGCCTTGTTTGAGCGCTGGGGCATTGCTGACGCGGTGCGCGAACGCATCGTGCAGGCCCCGCCCGGCGTGCCCGTGGGCACGCTGGTGGCGCGCGGCGAGGTGGAGCTGGGCTTTCAGCAGCTGAGCGAACTGTTGCATGTGCAGGGCATCGCCGTGCTGGGCCCGCTGCCGCCCGAGATTCAAATCACCACCACGTTTTCAGCCGGCGTGTGCGCCAACGCCGCCCAGCCCGAAGCGGCGCGCGCGCTGATCGCGTTCATGGCCTCCAGCGAAGCCGCTGACGCCAAACGCCGCCAGGGCATGGACCCCGCCTGATTCTTCTCCGTTGACCCGTTCATCCCGCACCGACAGGACACCCCATGAGCCAGCAAAAACCCCTCATCATCGACTGCCACGGCCACTACACCACGGCGCCCAAGGCGCTGGAGAACTGGCGCAATGCGCAGATCGCCGGCATCAAAGACCCGGCCCTGAGCCCGAAGGTCAGTGACCTGAAGATCAGCGACGACGAGCTGATCGAGACCATCGAGACCAACCAGCTGCGCCTGATGAAAGAGCGCGGCTCCGATCTCACCATCTTTTCCCCGCGCGCCAGCTTCATGGCGCACCACATCGGCGACTTCAACATCAGCGCCACCTGGGCCGCGATCTGCAACGAGCTGTGCTACCGCGTGAGCCAGCTGTTCCCCGACCACTTCATCCCCGCCGCGATGCTGCCGCAGAGTCCGGGCGTGGACCCTGCCACCTGCATCCCCGAGCTGGAAAAGTGCGTCAAGGAATATGGCAACGTCGGCATCAACCTGAACCCCGACCCGTCGGGTGGCCACTGGACTTCGCCGCCCCTGAGCGACAAGGCCTGGTATCCGATCTTTGAGAAGATGGTCGAGTACAACATTCCGGCCATGGTGCACGTGAGCACCAGCTGCAACGCCTGCTTCCACACCACCGGCGCCCACTACCTGAACGCCGACACCACGGCCTTCATGCAGTGCCTGACCAGCGACCTGTTCAAGGACTTCCCCACGCTGAAATTCATCATTCCCCACGGCGGTGGCGCGGTGCCCTACCACTGGGGCCGCTTCCGGGGTCTGGCGCAAGAGCTGAAGAAGCCGCTGCTGAAAGACCACCTGCTGAACAACATCTTCTTTGACACCTGCGTGTACCACCAGCCGGGCATCGACCTGCTGACCAAGGTGATCCCGGTGGACAACATCCTGTTCGCTTCGGAAATGATCGGCGCCGTGCGCGGCATCGACCCCGAGACCGGTTACTAC
>Ga0209066_10005649_pt1 | contig 13089 bp, 9 predicted proteins | sample All_14_2_FD_187198 | JGI IMG/M metagenome (GOLD analysis project Ga0209066, IMG submission 187198) | Freshwater microbial communities in response to fracking from Pennsylvania, USA - Allegheny Zone_MetaG_DW_15 (SPAdes) (version 2) ...
CATGCTGATGTGCGCCGCCGGCAAGCGTGACTGCGAAGATCTCGGTGACGCCGTGGATCATCAGCCAGCCGGCCAGTTCCAGGCCCAGGCCCCGGCTCACGAACAGGGCCATCAGAGCGCCCAGCGAGAAGCCGTTGTAGATCATCAGCAGCGCGGTCGGCAGGCCGAAGGCGAAACCCAGGGCGAAGGCGAAGATCGCCACCTGGGCGTTGTGGGTGAACAGGAAGGCCGCGAAGCCGGTCAGGCCCGAGGTTCCCTCGTCATGGTAGAGGGTCGCGCGCAGGGCCTCGGTGCTGGTCGCCGGGTCGCGGCCCTGCGACATGCCGCCGGGTATGAAGGAGTAGAACCAGTCCGGGTCCTGGCTGGTCAGCACGAAGGCCGCCACCGCGCCGATCGCGAACAGCAGGGCGGCCAGCAGGGTCTCGCGCCAGATCGACTGGACCGCCCGGGGCCAGTCCTCCCGGAAGAAGCGGGCCAGTCGCTCCAGCGGCGTCGAGCGGACGCCGTAGACGAACAGATAGGCCCGTAGGCAAAGGTTCTCGAGATAGGTCGCCGCGCCCTGGTCCAGCGAGATCGATCGCGCCACCGACAGCGACGACATCGCCGACCGGTACAGCACCGGAATCTCCAGCAGCTGTTCGTCGGTGAGGCTGTCGACCGACTGGCGCTCGACCTTGGTCATCAGCGCGTCGAGCCGCCGCCACGAGGCCTCGCGCTCGTTGCGGAACCGGTGACTCTTGAGCTGCAGTTCGGCCATCGGGGTTTCCTACAGCAGGTCGCGGCGCTTGAGGTCGAGGTAGGCGTTCAGGAGCCTGGGCCCCACGCTGCCGACCGGCGCGTCGACGATATGGGCGCCGGTCCGGCGCAGCCGCGAGATCACAAGGTCCCGCTCCCGCAGCAGGGTCGCGGCCGCCACCGCCTTGGAAACATCGTCGGCGCTGACGGGCTCGGCCTGGGCGAAGGCTTCCAGCTCCTCGTCGCGGAAAACCACGAACATCACCAGATGGCGCTTGCCCAGCCGCGCGGCGTTCTCGATCAGCAGTTCGGCGCTGGTCGGGTCGGCGAACTCGGTGAACACGACGATCAGCGAGCGCCGCTCCAGGTCCGAGGCCAGTTGCGTCAGGCCCAGCGTGTAGTTGGTCTCCTCGTCGCTGTAGTCGAGCGACGCGGCCAGATGCTCGAGCAGCGGGAAGGAGCCGACGCCGGAGGCGATGCCCGTGGACAGGCGGGGCCTGGCGTCGAAGCCGAACAGGCCGACGCGGTCGCCGATCTTCAGGCTGACATAGGCCAGGGTCAGGGCGGCGTTGATGGCGCGGTCGATGCGCGGCAGGCCGGCCAGCGGCTCGCACATGGTTCGCCCGGTGTCGAGCGCCAGCAGGATGTGGTGGTTACGCTCGGTCCGGTACTCCTTGGAGATCAGCTTGCCGTGACGGGCGGACTGCTTCCAGTCGACCGAGCGCGGATCCATGCCGTCGGTGTAGTCGCGCAGGGCGTGGTATTCGGCGCCCTCGCCGGTGTCGATCTGGGCCTTGACCCCGAACATGGCGTCGCGGGCGAACAGGCGCATGGCCTCGGCCTTCACCCGGGCGATGTCTGGGGTCAGGACGATCTTCCGCCGCAGGGCGCGGCTGTGCTGACTCCAGACCAGACCGAGCGGCCCTGTCCAGCGAACCCAGGCGCGCTCGATGCTCGCCTCGCCCCGCCGCCGGGGATTGAGGACGACGTCCAGGGCCCCCGATCGCCCCTCGGTCGGGACCATGAGCCTGTCGGGCGAGACCTTGATCCGCGCGTCGCTCTCGACAGCCAGCTCGGCCCGCCGCGGGGCCGTCTGCCGGAAGGCGACGGCCAGTTCGCCCCGGGCGTCGACGCCGACGCCCATCCGCACCGGGGCTGTGAACTCGACCGAGAGGCCGCGGCCGGTCCGCCAGGCGAGCGCGGCGTCGACCAGGATCACCATGGCTAGCAGCATCAGCCAGGCCGGCGCCGCCAGCCACAGCTGCGGCGAGACAATGCCGATCACGATGGCGACCGGCGCGCCCAGCGCGGCGATCGCCACCGCCCTGAGCGTGGGATAGATCACCGCGGCGCCTCGACCTGCTCGATCAGGCCGCGCAGGATCTGGTCGACCTTGCGGCCTTCGATCTCGGCGGCGGGCGACAGGATCACGCGGTGGCGCAGCGCCGGCAGGGCCAGCGCCTTGACGTCGTCGGGGATCACATAGTCGCGGCCGTCGAGCACCGCCTTCGCCCGCGCGGCGATGGCCAGCATGGCGGCGCAGCGGGGCGAGCCGCCGGTTTCCAGGTCACCGGTCTCCCGGGTGGCGCGGACCAGTCGCACGACATAGTCGGCGATCTCGCGGGTCAGGTGGACGGCCGACACTGTCCGCGCCGCTTCGGAAAGCTCGGCGGCCTTGATGATCTGCCCCACGCCCAGGTCGCCGATGTCCGGCAGGCCGGTCTTGGCGCCGTGCAGCAGCACGATCTCCATCTCCTCCTCGGCGGAGGGGTAGGAGAGGGTCTGCTTGAACAGGAAGCGGTCCAGCTGAGCCTCGGGCAGGGGATAGGTGCCCTGCTGCTCGATGGGGTTCTGGGTGGCCACCACCATGAACCGGTCGCCGAGCGGATGGCGCTTGCCGTCCAGGGTCACGAACCGCTCCTGCATGGCCTCCAGCAGGGCGGCCTGGGTCTTGGGCGGCGTTCGGTTGATCTCGTCGGCCAGCAGCAGGTCGCAGAAGATCGGCCCCTTGGTCAGGGTGAAGCTGCTGGTCTGGAAGTTGAACAGGTTGGCCCCAATGATGTCGCCCGGCATCAGGTCGGGGGTGAACTGCACCCGGCCGAACTTGATGCCCAGCGTGCCGGCGAAGGCCTGGGCCAGGAAGGTCTTGGCGGTGCCCGGCGGCCCTTCGAGCAGCACGTGCCCGCCCGCGAAGAGGGCGATCAGCATCAGATCGACCGTGTCGGCCTGGCCGACGACCGCCTTGCCGATCTCCGCGCGGACGCGGTCCGCAAGCGCTTTGACGTCAGTGACTTGCACGCGTCATCTCCAGTCTCCAGTCATACAGTTTGCGGGTTACGGCGATCAGGTCGGCAAGCCCCCGGGCCTCCCGGGCGGTCGTCATGAGGTCGGTGAACAACGGCCCGCCGCGCTGGGCGCTGAGCCGGTCGAGGAAGGCGTCGAGCTGTTCCGGCTCCAGCTGGCGCGGGGCGCCGACGGCGCGGGCGGCGAGGTCACGACAGAGCCGGGCGTAGCCCTCGGCCATGCGGTGCTCTCGCCGGGCCATGCGGATCAGGCCGGCGGTGTTCTCGACCAGCGCCCCTTTGCCCATGGCGTAGGGCGGAGCGGCGCGGCGGACCGGACCGAAGCGGATCGCCGCCGCTATGCCGGCCAGCAGCGCCGCGGCGACGGCGCACAGCGTGCCGCCCAGGAACGGCGGCTCCAGCGCGAGGGCCAGCAGGTTTCGCGAGCGTTTGAAGCCATGCAGGCTGACGTCGAAGATCAGCGGCCCGGCCGGCCGGACCAGGTCGACCATCGCGTCAGCCGCCCGCGCCGTCTCCAGGCTCTTCAGGCCCATGGTGTTGAGCAGGTCAGGGTCGGACAGGATGTAGACCTTCCGGTCCCGCGTCCGGGCCAGGATGACCGCTCCCCGGTCGTCGGAGACCAGCGCTTCCAGGCCGGGGGCTTTTGCCAGAGTCTGAAGCTGGTCAACTGGACCGGTCGCCATCGTCCGGCCGTCGGCGAACCGCAGGGTAGCGCGGGCGATCCCGTCGCGGCGCTGCACCGCGGCGGTCCTGGCGTAGGCCTCCAGGACGCCCTTCTTCTCAAGCTGCTCAACGCCCAGCGGCTCGCCCTTCAGCACCCAGCCGGAGCGGGCCGGGTGGGGCGCGACCAGCCATTTGGGCATGATCACCAGCCGGCGGCCGTCGAACGCCACCGAGCGGATGGCCCTGGCGTCCTGGACAGGGGAGGGCGTGATGATCATCAAACCGGCGCGGGCGATCCCGGGCGTGTCGCCCCGGCTGACGATCACAGGATCGCCAAGTGCCCGGAACAGCTTCACCGCCCCGCCAAAGCCGACCGCCGACTTGGAGAGCGAATGGCCGCCGCCGTCGTTGCCGCTGCGCAGGGTGGGGGCATAGACGCTCAGCACCGCCAGGCCCGCGAAGGCCAGCACGCCGACGGCGATCATGATCAGGACCGTGCGCCCCTTGAAGAGCTGGCCATCGGCGGCGGCCGTCATGCGCCGCCGCCCAGCGCGAAGCTCTCGTAGGCGCTTCGGCACTGGCTCCAGTCCTCGACCGCCAGATCGCGCCCGCCGAAGAAGCTGCGCTCCACCACCCGGGCGATTGCCCCGAAGGCCGCGCGCGCCTGCGCCGGCAGGGCCTCCAGTCCGGCGATGTCGCGGCTGGTCAGGGCCGGGCGGACCAGGCCCGGACGCTGGTCGCGGATGTCCTGCACCCCGCGCAACAACAGAAGGTGCGCGGCCTCGGCGAAGCGCCCCTCCGCGGCCAGGGCGTCGGCGTCGGCCAGCAGCACGCGCGCCTGCTCGGCCGTCGGTCGCCACGCGGCGTCCGGCCCCAGGTTGGGCCCGGCGCCGGGCAGGCCGCCGTACCGCGCCTTTACCAGGCTTCGCGCGATGACATAGAGCAGGCCGAGCACCATCGCCGCGACCACGATCCAGAACAGGACGTTGAGCACCGGCCCCATCGCCTCGAGGGCGTCAGCGAAGGCCTTTAGCCACTTGGGCGGCGGGGTCGGCTTGAACTGGGTGAAGTCGAACTGCAGGGACCGGTCCTGCAGCAGCTCGCGGTGGGCGCCGGAGATGTCCCGTACGCCCGTCCCGTCAACGCCGCCAGAAGACTGATCAGGCTCCATCTCCCACCTGCATACACGGGCGAGCGAGCCGGACACAATCGAGGCTTGCGCCCGTCAGCGGACAAATCGACCGCCGCGCCTTCCAAACAGTTGTTCGTCTGCTAGCCTCCCGGTCAAAGCACGGGGAGAGAGACGATGATCGACAACCGCCTGACGCGGATGCTGGGGGTCCAGTACCCCATCGTCCAGGCCCCGATGGGCTGGATCGCCCGCGCGCAGCTGGCCTCGGCCGTGTCCAACGCCGGGGGCCTGGGGATCATCGAGACCTCCTCGGGCCGGCTGGACGAGGTCCGGGCGGAGGTCGTGAAGATGCGCGGCCTGACCGACAAGCCGTTCGGCGTGAACATCGCCCAGGCCTTCGTGCGCGACCCGGACATCGTCCAGTTCGTCATCGACCAGGGCGTCAAGTTCGTCACCACCTCGGCTGGCGACCCGCGCAAGTATTGCGAGGCGCTGAAAGGCGCGGGGCTGACGGTGTTCCACGTCGTGCCGTCGCTGTCGGCGGCGCTGAAGGCCATCGACGCCGGCGTCGACGGCCTGGTGGTCGAGGGCGGCGAGGGGGGCGGCTTCAAGAACCCGCGCGAGGTGGCGCTGATGGTCCTGCTGCCGCTGATCGCCAGCAAGACCGACCTGCCGCTGATCGCCGCCGGCGGCATGCTGGACGGCCGCACCATGGCCGCCGCCTTCGCCCTGGGCGCCGAGGGCATCCAGATGGGCACCCGCATGGTCAGCTCGGCGGAGTCTCCGGTGCACCAGAACTGGAAGGACGCTATCGTGAACGCGGCGGAGACCGACACGGTGTTCCTCAACCGCTTCGGGCCTGGTCCGGCCCTGCGGGCGCTGCGCACCAACAAGACCACCGAGATGGAGATCAACCCGCCCGAAGCTGGCGCCATGCCGGAAATGGCCCGGGCCCTGGACCTCTACTTCGGCGGCGACATGGAGGCCTCAATCGCCCTCTCCGGCCAGGTCGCCGGCCGCATCGACAGCGTTCGCCCAGTGGCCGACATCATCCGCGACACCGTCGAGGAGTTCCACGCCTGCTGCGCGGAGCTGGGCAAGCGGTACGGCGTGAGATCGGGGACAGTTTAAGGTGTCCCTGAAGGGACACCTTAAACTGTCCCCTGCCGTTGCCGACGCCCGCGCCGCATGCCACCGTCCCCTGCGACCGGGGCCGACAGAGTCCCGGCCTTGAGGGAACGGGAGGACGCCCATGGGGCAGGGCATGCGCCGCATTTTCAGCGGCCTGACAATCGCGGCCGCGCTGACGCTGGCCGGCTGCGGCGGCGGCGGCGGCGGCACGGCGTCCAAGCCTGACACAGCCTACCAGGAAACGCTGATCCAGCAGCTGATCGACGCCAAGCCGGGCGATGTGATCAGCATCCCCGCCGGGGTCTACGCCATCGATCGCGGGCTGAGCCTGGAGGTCGACGGCGTCACCATCCGCGGCGCGGGCATGGACAAGACCATCCTCACCTTCAAGGGCCAGACGGCCGGCGCCGAGGGGCTGCTGGTCAACGCCTCCAACTTCACCATCGAGGACCTGGCGCTCGAGGACGCCAAGGGCGACGCCCTGAAGGTCAACGAGGGCGAAAACATCATCATCCGCCGGGTTCGCGCCGAATGGACGGGCGGGCCCAAGACCAGCAACGGCGCCTACGGCCTCTATCCGGTGCAGGTGAAGAACCTGCTGATCGAGGACAGCGTCGCCATCGGCGCGTCCGACGCCGGCATCTATGTCGGCCAGTCGCAGAACGTGGTGGTCCGCCGCAACCGCGCCGAGTTCAACGTCGCCGGCATCGAGATCGAGAACACCCAGAACGCCGACGTCTATGACAACCTGGCGACCAACAACACCGGCGGCATCCTGGTGTTCAACATGCCCAACCTGAAGGTCCCGGGCTTCGGCACGCGCATCTTCCGCAACCGCGCCGTGGGCAACAACACCGCCAACTTCGGCCGCAAGGGCACGGCGGTGGCCTCGGTGCCGGCCGGCACGGGCGTGATCATCAATTCCAACGACAAGGTCGAGATCTTCGACAACGAGATCGGCGCCAACAATACCGCCAACGTCATCGTCTCCAGCTTCTTCTCGGCCGGCTACAAGGCGGGCGAGGGGACGTCGGCGACCTTCGATCCCTGGCCGGAGAGCATCTTCGTGCACGGAAACCGCTTCTCGCCCGGCGGCGGCAAGCCGGACGGCATGGATCTGCAGGCGCTGCGCGTGGCGATGTTCGGCCTGAACGGCGCGCTGCCAGACGTGCTCTGGGACGGCTATGTCGACAAGGCCAAGTTCGTGGCCGGAAAGCTCGACCCGGCGCTGGCCGTCTGCGTCGACAACGGCGCGGCGAAGGTCCTGAACGCCGACCTCCCCAACAAGGCCAAGAACCCCAAGGTGGTCGAGCTGCGCTGCACGCTGCCGCCGCTGCCGGCGGCCAATGTCGTGTTCGCCGGGCCGGTTCCGGCCGAGTCGAAGATCCCGGCCCCCGGCAAGTCGTGATCCGCCTCGCCGCCGTTCTGCTGGCCCTGGCGCTCGCGGCCTGCGCGCCGCCGCCGCTGGAGCCGCGCTTCATCGCCGACGGCCTGCCCGAGGACCTCGCCGATTGGGGCATGGTCGGGGTGCGCGACGGCCGGCTGGCGCCGGCCGAAGGCGTCCAGCCGTACGAGCTGAACACGCCGCTGTTCACCGATTACGCTGGCAAGCTGCGCACCGTCTGGATGCCCAGCGGGCAGGCGGCGACATGGTCCGATGACGAGACGTTCGACTTCCCGGTCGGGACGGTGCTCACCAAGACCTTCTTCTACCCGAAGGCCGCGAATGGCGCGGTGGCGCCGGGGGACGGGCTGACGCTGTCGCAGACCGGCCAGGGGCTTGATCTCACGAAGGTCCGGCTGGTCGAGACCCGCATCCTGGTCCGCCGCGCCGACGGCTGGGTGGCGCTGCCCTATGTCTGGGACGAGGACCAGAAGACGGCGAGGCTCAAACGGACCGGCCAGCCGATCGCCATGACCTTGGTGCGGGCCGGTCGCAGCGACCGCTTCACCTACCAGGTCCCGAACGTGAACCAGTGCGTCGGCTGTCACGGGACAAACCATGCGACCAAGGCGCTGCAGCCCATCGGCCTGAAGGCGCGGCACCTGGACCGCGACGTGTCAGTGGCCGGAATCGGCTTCAACCAGCTCGCCCGGCTGGAAGCCATCGGCTACCTGCGCGGCCTGCCGGCGCTGCGTGCCGGCGGCGTCGACTGGCTTGACGAACGCCTGCCCCTGGACGCCAGGGCGCGGGCCTGGCTCGACATCAACTGCGCCCACTGCCACAGCCCGACCGGGCCGGCCGACACCTCGGGCCTCTACTTGACCCTGGCCGCCGCCGGACCGCAGCTGGGCCTGTGCAAGCCGCCGATCGCGGCGGGACAGGGCACGGGCGGCTTTCGGTACGGGATCCATCCGGGCAAGCCCGATGAGTCGATCCTGGTCTTCCGCACCGCCTCGCTCGATCCCGGGGCCATGATGCCCGAACTTGGCCGCGCGCTGGCGCATGACGAGGCGATCGATCTGCTCCGGCGATGGGTCGCCGCCATGCCGGGAGGATGCGGCTGACCATGGCCACGGATCGGACCTGGGTCTCGATCCAGCACCTGAGGGCCCTGGCGGCCCTGTCGGTGGCGCTGTTCCACGCCTGCCAGTGGTCACAGATCAACTTCAGCATCGGCGCGGCGGGCGTCGACCTGTTCTTTGTGATCAGCGGCTTTGTCATGTGGACCGTGACCGCCGGTCGCGACGTCACGCCGGCGGCTTTCCTTCGGCGGCGCGTGATCAGGGTGGCGCCGCTCTACTGGCTGGTCACCCTGGCGCTCGTCGCCGGCGCCCTGGCCGTCCCGCAGCGCTTTCCGGAGGTCGAGCCCCGACCTGACCATGTGCTGCTGTCGCTGGCCTTCATCCAGCACATGAACCCGGGCGGCCAGCCGTTCCCGGTCCTGGCGCCGGGCTGGACCCTGAACTACGAGGCGGTCTTCTACCTGGTCTTCGCCAGCACCCTGATCCTGCCGGTCCGACGCCGGATCACCGCCCTGACCATGGCGCTGGCCGTACTGTCCCTCGCCGGTTTCGCCTGGCCGCCGGGCTACGTCATGCTGCTCAATCCCATGTTTCTGCAGTTCCTCGCCGGCGTCTGGCTGGCCCGGCTGGCGCAGGAGGGCCTGCTGCCCGAGCGCGCCATCGGATGGCTGCTCATGGGGATGGGTCTGGCCCTGTTTCTGCTGCTCTGGCTGTCGGCGATCGATCCGGATCTCTGGCGGCCGATGATCTGGGGCGTACCGGCCGCCCTCGTTGTCGCCGGCGCCGTCAGCGTCGAGGCGGACGGCGGCTGGCCGCACTGGCGTTGGCTGGACCTGCTGGGGAACGCCTCCTACTCGCTCTACCTGACCCACACCCTCGCCATCGGCGCCCTGGCCATGACCATCGGCGCCTGGAACCCGCCGCTGTTCGTGCCTCTGGCGATGGCCGTCGCGACAGTCGGCGGCCTGGCCGGCTACCTGTGGATCGAGAAGCCTTTGCTCTCGCTGCTGCGGCGGCGCCTTGCATGACCTAGCGGAGCGTTCGCATAGTGCGCGCGACTCCGCGCGAAAGACGCGGTGCGATGAGGAGACGACGGATGAGGCGCATCGCCCTGGCGGCTGCATTTGCGGTCGCGACCCTGCTTGCCGGCTGTGGCAGCGGCACGGCCGACATTGATGGCAAGCGGATCGCCGCCGCCGACGATACGCCGGGCGAATGGCTGACCCACGGCCGCACCTACGGCGAGCAGCGCTTCAGCCCTCTCACGCAGATCAGCACCACCACCGTCAAGGATCTGGGCCTGGCCTGGAGCTACGACCTGCCCGAGAACCGCGGCATCGAGGCCACGCCGCTGGTCGCCGACGGGGTCATGTACACGACCTCGTCCTGGTCGATCGTCCGGGCGTTTGACGCCAAGACCGGCAAGCTGCTCTGGGAACACGACCCGCAGGTGCCCCGCAAGACGGGCGTGAAGGCCTGCTGCGACAGCGTCAACCGCGGCATCGCCCTCTGGCAGGGCCGGGTCTACTTCGGCGCGCTGGACGGCCGGCTGATCTCGCTCGATGCCAAGACCGGCAAGAAGGTCTGGGAAGTCGTCACCGTCGACCAGAGCAAGCCCTACACCATCACCGGCGCCCCCCGGATCGTGAAGGGCAAGGTGCTGATCGGCAACGGCGGCGCCGAACTGGGCGTTCGCGGCTACCTGTCGGCCTATGACGCGAAGACCGGCAAGATGCTGTGGCGCTTCTACACCGTGCCCGGCGAGAAGGAGACCGACGACGCGGCCTCCGACGAGGCGATGAAGATCGCCCGCCCGACCTGGAACGGTGAGTTCTGGAAGCAGGGCGCCGGCGGCACGGTCTGGGATTCGATGGCCTATGACCCGGATCTCGATCTGCTCTACATCGGCGTCGGCAACGGCTCGCCCTGGAACCGCGACATCCGCTCGCCCGGCGGCGGCGACAACCTGTTCCTGTCCTCGATCGTGGCGCTGAAGCCCGACACCGGCCAGTACGTCTGGCACTACCAGACCACGCCCGGCGAGAGCTGGGACTACACCGCCACCCAGCACATCATCCTGGCCGACCTGACCATCGGCGGAAAGCCCGTGAAGGCGCTGATGCAGGCGCCCAAGAACGGCTTCTTCTATGTGCTCGACCGGACGACCGGAAAGCTGATCTCGGCGAAAAACTACGTGCCCCAGACCTGGGCGACCGGCGTCGACATGGCCACCGGCCGACCGATCGAGACGCCCAACGCCCGCTATGGCAAGGGCATGAACCTGGGCATGCCCGGCCCGCTGGGCGGCCACAACTGGCAGCCGATGGCGTTCAACCCGGGCACGGGTCTGGTCTACATCCCGGCCCAGGAGATCCCGTTCCCCTACATGCAGCCGGGCGGGGCCAACGCCAACTTCCGCTACCAGCCCGGCGTCTGGAATGTCGGCGTCGATGTGTTGATCGCCGGCCTGCCGGACGACGAGGCGGGCCTCAAGGCCATCCGCTCCAGCCTGAAGGGCCGGCTGATCGCCTGGGACCCGGTCACCCAGACCGAGAAGTGGTCCGTGCCGCACGGCGGCCCGTGGAACGGCGGCGTGCTGACCACGGCCGGCGGCCTGGTCTTCCAGGGTTCGGCCACCGGCGAGTTCGCCGCCTATGACGCGGCCTCCGGCGGCAAGCTCTGGTCCTTCGACACCCAGACCGGCGTCGTGGCGCCATCGATGACCTATGAGATCGACGGCGAGCAGTATGTGGCCCTGATGGCCGGCTGGGGCGGCGGCTTCGCCCTGACCGCCGGGGCCGGCGTTGATCCGCGCTCCGAAGGGCCGCGCCGTCTGCTGGTCTTCAAGCTGGGCGGCAAGAAGACGCTGCCGCCGCGGCCGGTCTCGACGCGCGAGTTCCCGGACCTGCCGCCTGTCACCGCCACGCCGCAGCAGATCGCGGCCGGCAACCTGACCTTCGCCAACTACTGCTCGGTCTGTCACGGGGCGAGCGCGGTGTCGGACTTCTCGATCCCCGACCTGCGCTTCTCGCCGGTGACGACGGACGCGGCGGTCTGGAAGGGCGTGGTCATCGACGGCGACCGGATCGACAACGGCATGGTCTCGTTCAAGCAGTACCTGAACGCGTCCCAGGCCGAGGAGGTGCGCCAGTACGTGCTCTCGCTGGCCACGGCCCAGAAGGCGAGGATGGCGGCGGCGAAGCCGGCGAAGTAGACGGGGGCATGCTCCTGTTCGCCGACGTTCCGCCGCCACCGCCCACCGTCGAAGCCGTCATGGTCGAGGCGGCGCGACTGCCGCCCGCCCCGACCGACGCCGCCTTCGCGGTGGTGTCGGTCGACGGCGGGGCGGTGGCCGCGTCCTCGCGCGTGGACGAGGCCCTGACCCTGGTCCCCGGGGTGCAGCTGTTCCGGCGCACGTCGAGCGTCGCCTCCAACCCGACGACCCAGGGGATGACCGTCCGGGCCATCGCCGGCTCCGGGGCCGGCCGGGCGCTGGTGACCCTGGACGGCGTTCCGCAGAACGACCCGTTCGGCGGCTGGGTGCTGTGGTCTGGACTGCCGCCGGCCGGGGTCGAAGGCGCGCTGGTCGTGCGCGGCGCGGGGGCGGGGCCCTATGGCGCCGGGGCCCTGACCGGAACTATCCAGCTTTCGGAGCGCACCCGCGTTTCGCCTGGCGGCGAGTACGAGCTGTTCGGCGGCGAGCGTGGACTTGCCGGCGGCAGCCTCGCATTCGCGGCGGGCGACCTGATGATTGTCGGCGCCAGCCAGACCAGCGACGGTTGGATCCCGGTCGGCGCCGGGCGTGGCGCGGCCGATGCGCCCCTGGCCTTCGAGGCTTCATCCCTGGCGATCCGCTGGTCTCCGGAATGGACCGGCGGCGACCTGTCCCTGCGGCTGGCGGGCTACCGCGAGGCCCGCGAGAGCGGTCTGGTCGGGGCCAGCTCCCGCGCCACCGGCGTTTCGGCCTCCGCCACCCTGACCGGCGCCTCGCCCGGCATCGGCAATGACTGGCGGCTGCAGGCCTGGGCCAAGGTCAGTGACTTCGAGAACAGCTCCGCCGCCGTCGGCGCCGGCCGCGCCTTCACCACTCCGGCCAGCGAGCAGTTCGGCACGCCGGCTCTGGGCCTGGGCTTCAACGCCGCCCTGCGCCACAGCACCGGCGACGGCGGCTGGGAGCTTGGCGCCGACGTCCGCTACGCCGACGGCGAGACGCGCGAGCACTTTCGCTACATGGCCGGCGCCTTCACCCGGGGCCGGGTGGCGGGCGGGTCTCAGTATGTCGCCGGCGTCTATGGCGAGGCCTGGCGCGTCAGCGGCGACTGGCTGCTGACCGGTGGCATCCGGCTGGACCGCTGGGCCAGCTTCGACGGCGCGCGTGCCGAGCGCGACCTTGCGACCTCGGCCACCACCCTGGACCTCAAGCCGGGCGACGCCGTCGGCTGCCAGCCGTCGGCGCGAGCCGGCGTTCGCCGCGACCTGGGCGATGGCTTCCTGCGCGCCGCCGCCTACGCCGGCTTCCGGCCGCCCACCCTGAACGAACTCCACCGCCCGTTCCGGGTCGGCAACGACATCACCGAGGCCAACGCCGGCCTTGAGCCGGAGGTTCTCTACGGCCTGGAGGTCGGCGTCGGCGGGGAGGGGACGGTCGACTGGTCCGCA
>Ga0209066_10005650_pt1 | contig 13087 bp, 11 predicted proteins | sample All_14_2_FD_187198 | JGI IMG/M metagenome (GOLD analysis project Ga0209066, IMG submission 187198) | Freshwater microbial communities in response to fracking from Pennsylvania, USA - Allegheny Zone_MetaG_DW_15 (SPAdes) (version 2) ...
AACCAGCCGGCCGACGCCTTCTGCACCGGCTTCCTGGTGGGCGAGGACCTTATAGCCACCGCCGGCCATTGCGTGCGGGACCATCACAAGAACGACGCCTCTGCCCCCAAGGACCACGCCGGCGCCTGCCAGGAGAACCTCTCCAAGGGCAAGTATTGCGAGGACATCAAGTTCGTCTTCGGCTTCCGCAAAGAACTGGGCGGCTGGATACCGCGCTCCGTGCCGGCCGAGAATGTGTATAAATGCGCCCAGGTGGTGAGCCACGGCTACAAGGGCGGTCCCGACTACGCCATAGTGAAACTGGACCGCAAAGTGGCCGGTCTCAGGCCGCTGGCCATCAACCGCAAGAACGCCGGCCTCTCGGCCAGGACGCCGCTCCTGGTCATCGGCCATCCCAGCGGCATACCCCTTAAACTCGCCGGCGACGCCCGCGTGATAGCCGCCAGCACCGACGTGTACGTGAACAACGGCGGCATGAACATGAAATGGGTGGACAAGGGCTACTCCTTCCTGACCAACCTCGATACTTTCCACGGCAATTCGGGCAGCCCGGTGTTCAACCTGGACACGCTGCTGGTAGAAGGCATACTGGTGAGCGGCGACTCGGATTACGAGGCGGACCCGGCCAACCCGGGCAGCCAGCGCGTTACCAACTTCCCTCAGGACGCCGGCGCCGCCGACCTGGGCAAGGGCGTGGGCGAAGTGTGCACCAAGATCTCCGTGCCGGCCGCCAGCATCCCGGCCATATCCCGCGAGGCCACCATGGTGGAGCTCAACCGCAAAGCCAAGGGCAAGCTGTACCCAGTAATGCTGGAAATGCTGCGCAAGCGCGTGGCCGACCAGGAGAGCCAGCAGCCGGCCATCATCCCGATCCCCAACTACGTGCCGCCGCAGAGACCCAAGCCGGACGTGCAGTGGATCTAGGCCGCCGCGCCCCCGCTGCCCCCGCCAAGTCAAAACTGGCGGGGGTTTTGCTTTATAGGGGTGGGGCGGAATAGTCATTAAGTCAAACGTCCCCTATATTTCCCTGCCTGAAACATGCTCCCGCCGCTTTCTCAGGGTATTTTACCTACAACCCCGCGTATAACTCCGCATATTGCCTGGAACCGGATAAAGAGTAATCTAACTGTATTACTAAGGTATCGAAAGGGAGCATTATGACCGGATTGTTATCGCTGGTGATTCTGGTGCTGGACATCGTGGCCATTGTCGACGTTCTGAAAAGTTCCGCCTCTACCGGCCGGAAGGCGCTATGGATCATACTTATCCTGTTGCTGCCCCTGGTCGGCATGGTGCTGTACTTCCTGCTCGGCAAGAAGCCCAACGCTTAAGCGCGCCGGCCCTTACGGGCTGAAGCTGACCTGCAAGGAGACGATATGAAAAAAGTTTTTTCGGCCGTTCTTTTGGCCGTAGGGATTATTTTGCTGCTGCTCGGGATCGACGCCTACCAATCGGCCAATTCCGTTATCTCACGCTTTTTTAACGGCGAGCCCTCGGACCGGGCGATCTGGCTGCTGCTCGGCGGCGCCGTGGCCTGCGCCGGCGGCCTCTCGGGCCTGGTCAGGAAATAGCCCTTCCGCCCGGGGCGGGGTCAGGTCTTTACTTTTGACCTTCAATGCAGAACCGCCGGGGAAGCCCGGCGGTTCTCTATTGTGCTTTTGGGGACTACAACAAATTTGTTGTATCCGGCTATTGGTTTATTTCAGGAAATCCAGCAGGCCCCGTATGCCGGTCAGGGCGCGGCGCACGTCGCCCCAGTCGCCGAGATTACGCAGGCTCTGCCAGATGTAGGCCGGCCGGAAGTAGAAGCGCCGGTAAGCGGCGCGGTGGGCGCGCACCAGCTTCTCCTGCGACAGGCCTTTCGGTATGAATACCGGGAACCAGATAGTGTACTTGGAAAAGTCCGTTATGGCGAAGTCTCCGTACTGGCGGGCCGTGTCCCACAGCTCGGTGCCGGGATACGGCGTCAGCAGCTGGAATTGGGCGTAGTCGGCCCTGCTCTCTATGGCCAGGTCTACGGTGTCGCGCATGGTCTCTTCGGTCTCGTTCGGCAGCCCCAGGATATAGGTGCCGCGGGCCTCCATGCCGGCCTCGTGGGTCCAGGCGAAAGCCTTCTTTACCTGCTCTACGGTTATCCCCTTCTTGATGGTGTCCAGCACCATCTGGTTGCCGGATTCCACCCCGTAGGAGATGTGCCAGCAACCGCAGGCGGCCATCCTCTTGAGCATTTCCGGCGTGGCCAGGTCCACCCGCATCCACGCCGACCAGGTCAGTTTCAGCGGCGCGATGAGGTCGCAGAACTCGTTGACCCATTTTTTAGACAGGCCGAAGGTGTCGTCCCAGACCATTATCTCCCTGGCGCCGTACTTCTCCACCAGGTGCTTTATCTCCTCCATGACCTTGGCCGGGCTGCGCATCTCTACCGCTCCCTTGAAGACCTTGGAGCAGGAGCAGTAGGTACACTTGAAAGGGCAGCCCCTGCCGCAGATGATGGAGAAGGCCGGCAGGCGCTTGTAATGCATCACCGACGGCTTGTAGAGGCTCATGTCCACCAGGTGCCTCGCTGGCATGGGCAGGTCGTCCAGCCGCGTAGCGCGGCCGCGGGGCGGTGCCTTTATGATGGCCCCGTCCTTCCTGCAGCAGACGCCGCGTACCTTGGAGAGGTCGCCGCCGGCAGCCAGCGTTTCGGCTATCTCGGGGAGGGTCTCCTCTCCCTCGCCGACCACGGCTATGTCGACCCCGGCCTCCGCGGCGGTCTCCTCGGGGCAAGCCGTCGGGTGCGGCCCGCCGAGTACGGTCAGTATCGCCGGATCCACTTCCTTGGCGGCCCTGGCTATGGCCAGCGAGCGGTAGAGCGTCGGGGTGTAGGTGGATACGCCCACAATGGCCGGCCGCCAGGAGCGGATGACGTCCTTCACGTCGTCCACCGTCATGCCCAGCACCGAGCCGTCAATTACGCGGACCTCGTGCTTTTTCTCCAGGCCGGCGGCGAGATACAGCAGGCCAAGGGGCGGCAGGTATGAGCCTACCCTCGCCAGCTTGCCGTAGCGCTCTTCGCCGAGTATCGGAGGGAAAATAAGGAGTATTTTCATTGGAGGTACCGCCTAATTATAACAAATGTTGGCGCGGGGTACGTCCCCGGCCATTTATGATAAAATACAGGTCCAAAACATACTATGAAAATCAGAATACTGCTGTTGGCGGCTATCATCGCGGGCGGCCTGGCTATCCGGGCCCTGCCGGTACGCTGGGGCCTGCCGAGCGACACGCGCACGCTCGCCAGTTTTTTCCCCGACGAACAGGACTCTTTCCGCTCCCTGTCCGAGATGGACCCCGCGCATTTTGACTTTAACCCGGGCTTCCTCCTGGTCTGGGGCGGCGCCCATATCAACTTCCTGGGGGCCACGATGAAGGCGGCCGAGCTCGCGGGCGCGGTAACGATAGGCAGCCGCGAGTATTTCCTGGCCAACCTGGGCGAACTGGACAAGCTTTACATCCTGGCCCGGCTCATACCCGTCATAGCCGGGACCATAAGCATCTGGCTTATATACCTGGTGCTGCGCGGCTACCTCGGCGGCGTGCCTGTCGCGCTCGCCGGGGCCTTTCTGTTCGCGCTCGCGCCGCTGCACGTTTTCTATTCCCATTACGTCAGGCCGGACATCCCGATGATAATGTGCGGCCTCTTGGTGGCGCTGTTCTCGCTTCGGCTGCTGGAGCGCGGGAGCAGGCGGGACTATATAGTCTGCGGCGCTCTCGTCGGCCTGACCATCAGCGCCAAGTACAACGGCGGAGCCTTCCTTGTATTCCCGGTGTTCGCCCACCTCATACGGACGGCCTCGGCCGGCCCGCTGTCCCCGCGCCGCCTCTTCACGGCCGATACGGCGTACGCCGCCGCGGCGCTCTTCGCCGCGTTCGCGCTGACGGCCCCGTACTCGCTGACGCCGACCGGCGTCTACTGGATAAAGACGCTGATGGCGCAGGCTGAGGCCCAGCATTACTGGCAGTCCAGGTACCTGGCGTTCCCGTTCTTTCTGCTCCCCACGGCCGTAGGCTGGCCGTTCCTCCTGGCCGCCGCCGCCGGTTACGCGATGATGGCGGGCGACTGGTTCAGGGGCCGCGACCCCAAGAAGCTCCTGCTGCTGCTGTCTTCCCTGGCCATATACTGCATGAACACGATGATAGGCCCTCCCACCGTGCTCTACGCCATGCCCATGATGCCGGTCCTCTCCGTCTTCGCGGCCTATTTCCTCGTCCAGGCCTGGAGCCTGAGGCTGCCCGCGGCGAGGCTGGCCGGCAGGGCCGCGGCGGCCGCGGTCATCCTATACTCGCTGGCCTATTCGATGGCGATGCTGGACCTTTTCATGGCGAGGAACGTGCGGCTGGAGGCGTCGGACTGGATAGAGCGCAATATCCCGAAGGGCGCGGCGGTGGCCATAGGCAAGAGCCACTTCTGGACGCCGCCGGTGCTCAGGCAGCCGACCCCGCCGTATAAGCTCATGGCCGGTGGAAAGGACGGCTTCCTGGCCGCGATCCATAACCTGGGGAAGCTGCTGCCCCGGGCTGATTACTTGGTGCTTTCGGAATACGAGTACAGGGACTTTCTGCATCCTAAAATGGCCGGGAGGTGGCCCGCCCAGGCCGCCATGATGCGGGAGATATTCGAGGGGAAGGAGTTCGAGAAGGTCGCGGAATTTTCGCGCGAGCCGCGGTTCCTTGGCTTGGGCTTCGGGCAGGATTACAAGCCCGGGGACTGGATGTACCCGAACCCCCGGATAGTGGTGTTCAAGAAGCGGCCTGCGGCTCAGGCGGGGCGCACGCCGCGGTGAAGCGCGCGGATGAGCAGCAGGTCTGCCAGCATCCTTAGGCCGTCCGGCAGCGCCCTTACCCGGGTGTCCGCGGAGTGGAACCAGTGGATGGGAAGTTCCTTGACGACGAAGCCCAGCCGCCTGGCCAGGTACAGCAGCTCCACGTCGAAAGCGAAGCGAGCCAGCCGCTGGCGCGAAAAGATCTCCCGCGCCGCCCGGCCGCTGAACATCTTGGCCCCGCACTGCGTGTCGGTGAAGGATATCCCGAAATACAGCCTGACGAAGAGGTTAAATAGCCTGCCCAGAAGTTCGCGGTGCGGCGGCGCGGCCACCTCTATCTTGGCGCCCGGCATGGTCCTGGAGCCTATAACTACGTCGCAGCCGTTCATGGCCGCCAGGAAGCGCTCCAGTTCCTCTATCGGTGTGGCCAGGTCGGCGTCGGTAAAGAAGACCACGTCCCCGCGCGAGGCGAGGGCCCCGTTCCTGACCGAGTAGCCCTTGCCCATGTTGGCGCCGTTCCTGAGTACCTTTACGTCCGAACGCCCGGCGGCTATCCCTTCCACCACCTGCACCGTCCTGTCTGCACTGCCGTCGTCCACCACGATAAGCTCGAAATCATGGCGCTTGGCGGCCAGGTAGTCCAGCACGGAGAGCAGGGTTTTGCCTATCCTGTTCTCTTCGTTGTAGGCGGGGATTATTATCGATATCATTATGCGGCCCGGCCGCGTCCGTCGGGCAGGGTATATGTTACAATAAAACCCGTACCAAGACAATTTAAGGCGGAAGGTGCTGAAATGGCCGGATTATTCACAAAATTGCACGGGATCATGGAGTTCCCCTGGGCCTATTCCGCCCTGACGAGGCTGTCCGGCACGGCCGCCGGCCGCAAGGTTTTCCTTCGCGACCTCGCCGGCATCCCCCCGGGCAGCCGTGTGCTGGAGATAGGCTGCGGCCCTGGCACCAATGTCGGATATTTCCCGGCCGGCATCGCCTATACCGGTTGCGACGTAAACCCCGACTATATACGCGCGGCCGCGGAAAAATACGGGGACAAGGGGACTTTCCTCTGTTTCTCCGTGGAAGACCTGCCCGAAAAGCACCTGGGCGAGTTCGACGTCGTCCTCTCGCTCAGCGTGCTCCACCACCTGGACGACCAGCAGTGCAGGGCGCTCGCCGCCGGCGCGGCCATGGCCGTACGCAGCGGCGGTTTATTTCTGGCGTGGGAGCCGTGCTGGCGGGAGGGGCAGTCATGGCTGGACAGGTTCATGCTGTCCATAGACAGGGGCCGCCACGTCAGGACCGCCGCCGGTTACGCCGAACTGCTCTCCGGGTATTTCCCCGGTCTGGAGACCGAGTTCCTGATGACGCCCAAGATGATATGGCCCCAGAGCGGCTGTGTCATGAGGGCCCGCAAGAAGTAGACCCGCGGCTATGGACCCGGTTTGGGGTTAGGGTAGGACGGCGCCGTAGACGGGTTCTTTGTCCAGGGTTACCTGACGCGCGCGGCGGAAGCCGGCACGCCGCAGTATTTCCTTCCTGAAGAACGCGCTTTCTTTTGGATACTTGGTGAAGAAGCTGCCCGAGAAGACCACGGTGCCTTCGCTGCCGGCGAATTTCTTCAGGGCGGCGAGGGCGCGGGCTATCCTTTCCACATATTCGCCGAGTATCATTACGGCCAGCGGGTCGCCCTTGGCGTAATACTTGTAGAACAGCGGCACGAATTTAAACTTGAGCTCCTGCGGCAGGGGCCGGGCGTATTTCCTGAAATCGACGGCCCAGAGCCTCGCCAGCAGGTCGGCGGGCGTGCTGCAGCGCGCGAGAGTCATTATCCCGGCGAGCAGGCGCGAGGGCTTGTTGCCGGGCAGCAGGCCGTGGGCCGCGCTCGAGACTCCGAGCACCATGGTGTTGAGCAGGTTCTTTACCTGGTAATCGCAGACCAGGCGCTCGCGGCCTTTAGCGTCGATGGCGGCTATGGTAAAGCCCGTGCCGAGTGAAACTATGAAGCCCGGCCGCGCCGCCGTGCCGGCGCGCAGCGCCGCGAAGGCGTCGTTCTCGAAGCTCATGGGCCCGGTATAGCCGAAATCGCGCTTAAGCTTTTCCCTGAAATAGGGTTCTACCATCCCTACGTCGCGGGGGAAATCTATGCCGCAAAGGCAAAAGCGGGCGCCAGAGAGTTCTATCTTTTTGCCGCGGGCGAGCTGGTCCACGCCCTGCTTGATAAGGGCGTAAACGGCTTTTACGCCCTTTACTTCCAAATTCGCGCCCGGCACCCGGGCCACGCGCACCGCCCCGGCACTCGACCGCAGGGCCACGGCTATCTTGGTGCCGCCGCTGTCCACGCCGAGAAAATACTTCACCGGGCCCCCTTGTAGGGCGGCAGGAAGGCTTTGTTCTGGGCGAGCACGTCCTTGAGCAGGCGGAAAGTGACGTCAGCGTCCGGCGTGAGCGGGTTCAGCAGCAGCGCCTGGTAGGCCAGGTCGAAGTCGCATTTCCAGGCGGCCTCGGCGGTAAGCGCCTCGTAGGCCTTTATCCGCTGGGACAGCCCCTTGGCGAAAACCGGCAGCTGCGCCGTCTTCAGCGGTTTATAGCCAGCCTTATCTATCAGGCAGGGCATCTCGAGCACATGATCTTTCTCGAAGCCGTCGTAGGTGCCGTTATTGGGCACGGCCACGGTGACGCGCTTCTTCTGCAGGCCCAGCAGGCAGGCTATCACGTCGTAGGCGACCACATTGTAGAAGGCCCCGCCGCGCTCCTTTACGGCCTCGGGGATCTCTGAGATCCTCGGCGAGCGGTAGGCCGCGAAGATGCGCCGCTCTATCTCGGCCACCTTGGCCGCGCGCGACGGGGTGGTTTTATCCTCTTCTACCACCGCGCCGGAGTGGAAGAAATATTTGTGGTAGCCGGTAGGGATTATTTTGGCGCGCGCCATTATCTCCGGCGTCATTTTTACCTTGGTGATATTGAGCGCCGTCGGCAGACCTTCCTTCTCAATCATCTTCTTTATGACCGCGGGGAGAACGGTGCGGCCGTTGCGGCGCACGTCGAGCACCCAGGCGAAATGGTTGGGCCCGACATAATCTATCTCGGTGTCCTCCATGCGCGCGCCGATCAGGTCGCTCACGCCTTTGTGCATGGTAAGCGAGCCGTTGCAGATGCCCACGGCCCTGATCTCGTGAAAGCGCACCAGCGCCTCGGTGACTATGCCCACCGGGTTGGTGAAATTCACCAGCCAGGGGTCCTTGGCGCCGTAGCGCAGCAGGGCGTCGGCTATCTTCCTGATCTGCGGTATGGTGCGCAGGGCCTTGGAGAAGCCGCCCACGCCCGTTGTCTCCTGGCCGATGATGCCGTAACGGCGGCCGAGCTCCTCGTCCTTGCGGCGCGCGGCCATCATGCCCACGCGGATCTGCGGCACCACTATCTTGGCGCCCTTCACGGCCTCGTTGAGGTTGAGGGTGGCCTTGATGGTAAGCTTCGACTTGGACTTTTCGGCCAGCCGCTGCGTGAAGCCGTGTACGGTCTTCAGGCGCCCGGCGTCTATGTCCATCAGGCAGACCTCGGACACCGCCTGGTCCAGCCCTGAATTAAGTATGTGGTCGATAAGGAGGGGGGTGTAGCTCGACCCCGCCCCTACGATAGCCAGTTTTGCCATGGTAAACCTCTTGACTTAAATTCGCCCGGCACACGGCGAGAAATCGCCGGCGCCTGCCTAACTTTATCAGTTTTAATATGGGTTGTAAATCAGCGCCGGTCCGGCGCGGTTCGACCGTCAGGGATGGGAGACATTGAACCCTGATCGCAGAGTCCAGCGGAAGCCTGTCAGGTTGCTCAGGCTGGTTTGCTAAAATATTGATACTGGGTTTCGTGGGGCTGAATAGTCATTAGATCAAGCGTCAAGAAGCGCAGGGCTAACGTCCGCGCAGGAGTAAACCAATGTCCGAGACCGCCGGCAGAACTGTCCGGGATTTTTCAAATATACTGGTTCTTGTAGCCATGGACGCGGAAAAAGACGCGATCCTCTCCGCTTCGAAATCAAAAAAAGGTCCGGAGGCGTTCCCCTTCGGTCTGGAGGCGTACCGCTTCTCCTGTACTGGCGGGAACATATTTCTGGCTACGACGGGAGTGGGAATAGCGAATGCCGCCGTCGCTACGGCGTTGTTCGCCGAGAGGCTTGCGATCGATGCCATACTCCTCCTGGGAGTCGGGGGTTCCCTGTCGCCGCTCCTGGATATCGGCGACATGGTTCTGGGGCTGGAAGTGCTGCAGCACGATTGCCGTTTCAGCGGTGAGAACGGCTCGGAGTTGATGACGCCCGGAGAATTGTTCTTGTCCAAGCCCCCCGAGGAACGCGGGGACCCGGCCCTTCCCGCCCACCCGGCCTGGCTGGAATGGCTGCGGCCGGTATTGAAATCGGTTCGCTGTTTCGAGGGCACGATCCTTTCCGGCAATGAATTCGCGGGCAATCCCGAGCGTAAAAAAGAACTTTCCAAGCTTGCCAAGAACGCTCTGCTGGTAGACATGGAGGCCGCCGGGGTGGCCCAGGTAGCCCGTAAGCTCGGCATCCCGTTCGGCGTGGTCAAGACCGTCTCTGACCGGCTGGCGCCCGAAGGGGAGGTCGCCGCCGACTATCGCCTGTTCATGCGCAAAGCCGCGGAACAAAGCAGCCTGATCTTTTCCCGGCTGCTTTCAGAGAAATCCCTATGAGCAGCCGCGTAAGCCTCAGGGCGGCGCTCCTCTTCGCCGGCTGCCTGGTTGTTTTTGGATCAACCGCCATCGCCGGCTGCCGGGCTGTTACGATCGGATTGCTTGGCGAGTTCAAGCGCCCGACAGCGAGGACCACGCAGCCTTTCGGGGAAGAAATAGAACGGGGGGCGCGTATCGGATTGAGGGAGCAGCGCGAGCAGGAGGGGGACGTCTGCCTTCGTGCGGAGATCATCGATATAGGGAATTCTGTCGCTAATATCCCGGACCTTATACGCCAATCCGCGCGGAAGAAGGGGATCCGGCTTTTCCTCGGATTGGGAACCTCCGACCAGGCCCTTATGGCCGGGGACGCCCTGCGGGAAACCGGGTCCGTGTTATTAACCCCTACGGCATCCAGCGAACGCTTAAAAGCCGGCGATAGAAGGACGATTTTGTTGTTCCCGGGCAACAGCGAAATAGCCGAGTTCATGGCTCTCGAGTCCAGGCGGAGCGGGATCGACAGCGTCGTTGTCATCTTCGGCGAAAACAATGCGTACAGCCGCGAGATGGCCGGGCTGTTCTCGCGGGCGTTTCAGAGCGCCGGCGGAAAGATCGCGCATTCCATTCCGATCAGGTTCGGTCATTTCTCCCTGGAAAGCAGTCTCGCGATCCTGCGCCGGAACGACTACACGCATCTTTTCCTTCCTCTCTTCGAATTGGATGTCGCCAGGATCATCTCCGCGCTGAGGGAGGCCGGGGTCAGCAAAAAATTCATCGGCGCGGATTCGTGGGGGACCTCCTCCAAGGTTATCCGGGCGATGGTCGACGGGATACAGTTCGAGGCCCTGTTGCCGTCGATCTATTCCTCCGGCATCGACACGCGGGAGAATCGGGAGTTTGTGACAAAATACCGGGCTGCTTTCGCCAGCGAGCCGACGGACCTCGCGGCTTTCAGTTACGACGGGATCCGGATCATGCAGCGGTTCGCCGCGGCGTGTCCTAAACAACCGTCTGCCCGGCAAGAGGTCGAAGCCTGCCTGCAGAAGGCGCTTCCTTTTAAGAGCGTGACCGGCGACATCTCTTCCCGGCAGGGATTGGCGCTGGAGCGGCCCTTGTGGGGTATGAAAAAATGGAAATGAGCCAACAGGCGCCGGCCAGACGAAGACGCCAGCCTCCCATCCGCGAGTTCCTGGCTTTTGGAAGTATCGCCATCGTTACCGCTACGCTGATTTTATCGTCCGTTATCGGCTTGTTCCTTCTCCGTTCCCAGATCTCGGTGACGGCAACCCTTATCCGGCAGCGCATTGAGAATTCCATATCGACCAACCGGGACGAAATATTGAACGAGATCGCGCTCAATGACATGCCTGCGCTCAAGGAGCACCTGCGCATTCTTCGTTCGGACATGGACCTGGATTCCATAGCGCTGCGGTATCGCAGTGTTGAAATAATTTCAGAAAGCCGGGAGGATAAACGGTGGGGGTTCGTCGGGTTTCTCGTTCCTGAGGGGAATCTGCGGCCGGTGACGATCCAGCTGAGCAGCGACTACGGCGGATTCGAGGCGCAATTGGTGGTCTCCTATCGCGACGAAGTTATCCGACAGGTGACCCACCGGGTCCTCGTCCCGTTCCTTGTAACCATGGCGGCCCTCCTGCTGGTGGAATTCCTTTCGTTCCTGGCCGTATTCTTTCTGATAGACAGCTGGATCATACGGCCGATACAGGATCTGGCCGCTTCGTTCAAACCGGCAGCTGTGACTGCGGGCGATCTTCAGCAATCTCCGCGAAGGCCGTCCCTGGGTATCAGGATCAACGAGCTTGAAAACCTGAAGGAATCTCTTTTTGCCTACAACTCGCTGCGCGAATCCGCCCTGGCGAACGAGATCTCCCAGCAGGTCGCGCATGACATCCGCTCCCCTTTGGCCGCGCTTGATTCCGCTACAAAAGACGTCTCTCAACTCCCCGAGGACAAGCGCATCATCATCCGCAGTTCCGTGGCGCGCATCCGCGACATCGCCAACCAGCTCATAGATAAGACTCGCGCTTCCAGGGCCGGAGGCAACGGGCGCCTCAACGGGGCCGGGGTTCCCGAAACGGAAAAGTGCTCGGCGGAGCTCCTCTCCAGCCTTATGGACCCGCTCATATCGGAAAAACGTATGCAGTTCCGTTCCAGGCTCGGCATAGAGATCGAGGGGCGGCTGGATGTTTCCTCCTACGGCCTTTTCGCTAAGATCCAGCCCGGGGAATTCAAGCGGGTCCTTTCAAATCTGATAGACAACAGTGTGGAGGCCATGGGCGAAAAGGGTTTTGTAAGCGTTTCCATGAGCTCGCTGGACGGAGAGATCCTTATAAAGGTCCAGGACAACGGCAAAGGTATCCCCCCCGGGATACTTCCTAAACTCGGGCAACGCGGCGAGACCTATGGCAAGGCCGGGGGGTCGGGCCTGGGCTTGTATCATGCCCGCACCCTGGTCGAACAGTGGGGCGGGGCGCTGACTATAGACTCGGAGGAGCATAAAGGAACGACCATTTCCATCCGTCTCCCCATGGCCGAGCCGCTGGGTTATTTCGCGCAGGAACTCTGCCTTTCCGCAGGGGCCGCGGTCCTGGTGCTGGATGACGACGCGGCCATTCACCAGGTCTGGGACGGAAGATTTGAATCCGCCCGGGTCAAAGAACACGGGGTAGAGATCATTCATTTTAGCGAGCCGGACAGGCTGCGAAAATGGGTAGTGGAAAATGCGGCCAGCGCGGCAAAGTCTGTCTGCCTGTTCGATTACGAGTTGCTGGGGTACCGGGAAACCGGGTTAAGCCTGGCGAAAGAACTGGGGTTATGCGGCAGGACGCTGCTGGTAACCAGCCGAAGCGAAGAAAAACGGATCATTGAGGAATGTTCCCATCTTGGTATCGGACTCATTCCCAAAGGGCTTGCGGGTTTGGTCCCGATCAGGTTCGAGAATGCATTTTCGGACGGCGTTGGCGATGCGAGAAAACGCGCGGTTCTGCTGGATGACGATTCCCTTGTACGTATGAGCTGGAGAAAGGCCGCCGAGAGCGTGGGGGTGGATTTGAAAGTCTTCAATGACTCCCGGTCTTTCCTTTCAAATATAGACGCGTACTCAAAGAGCACCAGCATTTACCTGGATTCCGAACTTGGAGAGGGGGGCAAAGGGGAGGACATCGCCCTGACCCTGCGAGAGAAAGGCTTTACAGATATAACGCTTGAGACCGGCTACGAGCCCGTGAAATTCGCGCACCTGCCCTGGCTGAAAGTGATGGGGAAAGAATCCCCTTGGCGGGCCTGACCGAGCCGCCGGAAAAAAGGATCGTGTGTTGCGGCTGGGAACGTAAGGCCTTGCCGCGCGCGGCCCGGCCGGCGGGTTTCATTAATTAATTTAAAAGGGTAAAATCTATTATCTTTAAAAGCGTTCCCAGGAGGCATGCATGAAAGGCTGGACCGGCTATATACTCAGGGTGAATCTCACCGACAAGACCTGGAAGAAAGAATCATTTACCGAAGAATTCGCCCAGAAATGGGTGGGCGGTCGCGGCTTCGCCGCCAAGATCCTTTTCGACGAGCTCAAGCCCGGCATAGACCCGCTC
>Ga0209066_10005651_pt1 | contig 13085 bp, 8 predicted proteins | sample All_14_2_FD_187198 | JGI IMG/M metagenome (GOLD analysis project Ga0209066, IMG submission 187198) | Freshwater microbial communities in response to fracking from Pennsylvania, USA - Allegheny Zone_MetaG_DW_15 (SPAdes) (version 2) ...
CAGCACTGATGGTTGGAACGTAGTACGTGCCTTTTTGCTTCATCAAATCCATGATTTCCTCCGTCATGAATGTGCCATGCTCGATGCTCGTCACGCCGGCCTTCACTGCCCGAAGCATCCCATCCGCCCCGTGGCAATGCGCCGCCACCGTGAAGCCGTAGTCCTTTGCTGCCGCAACAACTGCCTCGATTTCCTGCTCCCGAAACTGCGGGTTTAGGCCATTGGCGGCCATGCTCAGTACCCCGCCCGTTGCCGTGATTTTGATGAGGTCAGCGCCGTTTTTGTAGCGCTGGCGAACGGCCTTCCACGCATCGTCCATGCTGTTGATGACGCCATCCTCGGGGCCGGGGTCACCCATCATATCCTTCCTGACGCCATTGGTCGGGTCAGCATGGCCGCCCGTAGTGGCAAGGCTTTTTTCTGCGGTGAAAATCCGTGGACCATCCACCAGCCCAGCATTGATGGCATTGCGCAGCGAAACGTTCACGCCGCTGCCGCCGAGGTCACGCACGGTGGTGAAGCCCGCCATCAGCGTTTTTTTGCCAAACGATTCGGCGTAGTAAGCCACGTCGGAGGGGTTCTGCCGGAATTTTTCTTCGTAGGATTTGGGGTTGCTCTCCCCTTCGAGATGGACGTGCATGTCCATCAGGCCAGGCATCACTGTTTTGCTCCGCAAATCAATGACTGACACGCCCTTCGGGGCAGTGGTGTAGCCTTTTTGCACCGCTGTGATGCGGGTTCCCTCCACGACGATGGTCATTTCGGATTGAGCCGAGTTGCTCACGCAATCAATGAGTTTGCCGCAGTGCAGGTAGGTGGTCTGGGCGCTTGCGCAAAGGGCCAGTAGCATTGCCGCTAGGGCCGTGAGATGTTTGATTTTGTTCATTATTGTCATCGGGCGCTGCCCGATATTGGTGAATGTCGCCCCTTCGGGGTTATGTTAAAAATAAAGCCCTGATGGGGCATTAAATTACAACGTAGGGTATCGCCCTACTACTCAGTACTGCTCATGCTCGTTCGGAAAATCCTTCCCTTTCACATCGGCACAGTAGGCTTCCACCGCCCCTTTTATTCCTTCAAAAAGCTCCATGTAGCGCCGCAAAAAACGTGGCTGAAACTCGTGCGTGATGCCCAGCATGTCATGCGTCACCAGCACCTGCCCATCGGCGTGCATGCCCGCCCCAATGCCGATTGTCGGGATGTGGAGGCTTTCGCTAACTTCTTTCGTGAGCGTCGCAGGTATTTTCTCCAAAACGATGGCGAAGCAGCCCGTTTCTTCCAGCAGTTTGGCGTCCGATTTCAATTTGGCGGCCTCTTCCTCTTCTTTCGCCCGCACTTGGTAGGTACCGAATTTGTAGATGCTCTGCGGCGTGAGGCCGAGGTGCCCCATCACCGGGATGCCCGCCGACAGGATGCGCTTCACGCTCTCCGCAATCTCCGAGCCGCCCTCCATTTTCACGGCATGGGCGCCCGATTCCTTCATGATTCGGATGGCACTTTCGAGCGCCACCCGGCTGCTGCCCTGGTAGTGGCCGAAAGGCAAATCCACCACGACCAGCGCCTTTTTTACCCCCCGCACCACGGAGGCGGCATGGTAAATCATCTGGTCGAGGGTAATGGGCAGGGTTGTTTCGTGGCCAGCCATCACGTTCGAGGCCGAGTCGCCGACGAGGATGACGTCCACCCCACCCTCGTCGAGGATGCGGGCCATGGAGTAGTCGTAGCCGGTGAGCATGGTGATTTTCTCGCCCCGTGCTTTCATGGCTTGCAGTACATGGACGGTGATGCGCTTTACTTCTTTGGTGACGGACATTTTAACGGATTGAAGAATGGAAGGCTGAGTTGATTGAAGCAAAGCAACCGTGCCAGCACGCCTTATTTTACTTCAATCATTCAATCCTTCCATCCTTGATGACCCGCCAAAGGTAAAAGTTTCCATCATTCCTTAATATTGCCGTGCGAATTGCTACCAACCATTATTTTCAATGAAAAAAATCAAGAAGCCCCTCCTCCTAGCACTTGCCGTGGTGGCAGCAATTGCCATACTTGGCCAGTTCGTGCGGTTGCCATTTTTCAACGTACACCCGCACGGTGCTATCCCCCGCCACACGGCGGTGGTACTGCAAATTAGCGAAGCGGCCAAGAAACAACTGCAATCAGACGAAGGCAAAAGCAGCCTCGCCAACTTGGCTGTGCCTACCGAATTGTTGGAGGATTTCGAGGTGTACGATAGGGAGTTTGCCTCCATTTTTACCCAAAAAAAACAAGAAGAAACACTGGTCATCTTGCAGCCGACCAAGCGGAGTGGCATGGACGCCATGTTCATTTTCGATGGGATGCGGGACAACGACCTCGATGTGCTGTTAACGAAAAACAAGGCTTGGCGGATGCGGAAATCCATCTACAAAGACAACGATGTGTACACCGTCCAGCTCGAAAAATCGGAGTACGCCTTCGCCCGCTACCGCAACCTGCTGCTCTTCGCCCGCCATGCCTACCTCATCGAAAATGCCCTAAGCCAAATCGAGCGGCCCAGCAATTCGCTTTGCCGAGAAAGCGGGTTTTCCAGCATCGCAAAAAAAGGAACTGCCACTGCCGAGCAAATCCCCGTCTTTTTCAACCTCGCCGAACTGGGGCCGCAGTTCAGCCCATTGCTCGACCCGACCCAACTCCACCGTTTGGACGGACTGGGCAACGCCGCCCGCTGGCTTCGCCTCGATTTGCCGTTGAAGAACAAGATGGACTGGTCCGGCAAGTTCAGCCTCGGAGAGGGACTGCCCATCGTGGATGCCGTTGGCAGCACAAAACCCAAATCCTTCAAGGAGGCGCTCGGTGCATTGCCAGACAACCTGGCCGCCTTCGTTTGGCTTTCTTGTGACCGCATTTCAGCGGCAACGGAGACCGGGCTTTGGCGCACCTACATCGCCCCATGGGCACAGGACGAGGCAATGGTCGCCATCGGCGAGCCACTGGAAAACGGCAGTTCTGAGCTGTTTTTTTTGGTAAAAAACAAGCGCAATGAACTGGCCGAAGAAAAACTCGCAGCCTTGGCCAAGCGCTTGGAAAGCGTGGAAGTCGCTGAATTTCAGATGTTTAAATTGCGGCATTTGACAGGCTTGCCTTTGGATAAAATGCTCAAACTCGGCAGCAACTTCCACGACCCCTACGCCACGGTACTGGGCGATTATGTGCTGTTTTCCAATTCAAAAACGGGCATGGAGCGTTGGCTAGGCAAGTACCTCGCCGGGCAGACCTACGCCAAAAACGCCGATTTTTTGCAGTCGCTCCGCAATTTGCCGACAGTTGCCAACGGGCTGATTCATATCGAAAGCGATGAGATTTGGCCCTTGGCCGCTCAGTTTTTTGATGAAAAAACCTTGTCCAAAATCGGGCGCAATCCTCTGAATTTCAACGAGTTGACGGGCACTTTTTCCCGCAGTGGAAAAGTTTGCGAACTCCAATTCACGGCCTCCAACAAAACCATCGCTGACCAGTCGGCCCCCGCCAATATCCTCTGGAAAACGCCACTCGGCAACCGCATGGTGCTCGCCCCCACCATCATCAGAAAGCCCGAGACGGGCGAGGTTGAAATCTTCACGCAGGATGCCAGCCACACGATTTACCTGTTGTCAAAAGCAGGGCGCATCCTCTGGCGGCGGGAACTCGGCGAGCCGATTATGTCCAAAATCTGGCAATTGGACCTCAACAGCGACCAGCAGGTTCAACTCGCCTTCAGCACGGCCACCGGCATTTTCGTGGTGGATGAAGCGGGCGAGGACGTGGCGGGCTTCCCCCTGAAACTGCAAACCCCAGCCTCGAACGGCGTGACGGTGGTGGATTTTTTCAAGAGCCATGAATACGAGTTTTTTATCGCCAGCGAAAACGGAACTGCCTACGGCTTCAATGAAAATGGCAGTCCCGTGGAGGGTTGGCGACCGAAAATGGATATTGGGCTGGTGAAACTGCCGCTTGTGCATTTTCAAGCAAAAGGCAAGGATTTCCTCATGCTGCTCGACACAGCGGGCGTGTTGCAGGTCTATCAAAAAAACGGGGAGTTTCGTTTTCCGAAAAAAGATTTGGTGGGGAAATTTTCCCAATCACCTGATTTTCAGGCAGATGGGGAAAATTATCGGATCGTTGCCTGCGACGATCACGGGCGGGTCAGCGTCACGAACCTCGAAGGCGGGGATTTCAAGCTAGCCTTGGAGGTGGGCAAAAAACAAGCTGTAAAATTCAGCTTCGCCGATGTGACGGGCGACGAACGCAAAGACTACATCGCCCTGAGCGGCCAGCACCTCGTCACTTATTTTTATGACAAAAAGAATTTCAAAAAAGCGTTCACCTACGAATTTGACCAAGCGCAGGATATTGTTTTCCCAGTAGAACTTGGCAAGCGGAACAAGGCATACCTGGGTACGTTTTGCGAAGCAAAAAGCCAAATCACGATGTTGGATGGGCAAGGAAAGCTGCTGCCACAGTTCCCGCTGGCCGGTACCACCGCTTTTTATGTAGTGGACCTGCTAGGTGACGGAAAACCAGTTTTGGTGGTGGGAAATGGGGCAAGCATGATGGCTTATAGCCTTTAAATCAAATAAAATTCGTTTATTGCGAAGATTTTCAAACATCACCTAATAACATCCCATGCTACTGGAACACCTCACCACGGCCCGCCTGCGGTTCAGGCCGCTGAACCTTGAAGACAAGCCCTGCCTGATGGGCTTCTTCAACGACCCTGTCGCCACCGAATTTCATTTCATCAAAACGACCACCGACGCCTACGCCGACCAGTGGCTCAAACGCCAATTTGGCCGCTATGCCAACGAGCAGGGCGGACTCCATGCCGTTGAACTGCTTGAAACTGGTGAATTGGTCGGCCAGTGCGGCCTACTCTACCAGTGGGTGGATGGCATCCCGAAATGGGAGGTCGGCTACCATTTTTTGCGTGAGTTTTGGGGAAATGGCTACGCCACCGAAGCGGCTCAAGCCTGCCGTGATTTTTGCTTTGAAAATGAAATGGCCGAGACGCTCATTTCGCTCATCCACCCTGACAACCTGCGCTCGCAGGCCGTCGCCCAACGGAACGGCATGTCGGAATGGAAACGTACGACTTGGCGGGAAATGCCCGTGGTCGTTTATCGGGTTAGGCGGTGGGAGTGGGAGGAAAAAGGGATGAAGAATGAGGGATGAGGGTGCAATTCGTGCTTCATTCCTCATTCCTCGCCCCTCAATCCTGACTTTACTCTGTCCGCACAATCTTAATCTCCACCCGTTGGTTTTTGGCCCGGCCTTCCGGCGTCGCGTTGCTGGCGACGGGGTTGCGTTTGCCGTAACCTTTGTAGGTAATCCGGCTGCTCGGCAGGCCCTTTTCCAAGAGGTATTGGGCAACGTTTTTGGCCCGTTCGGTACTCAATTTGTCGCAAAATTCATGGCTGGGGATGCCGTTCGTGTGGCCGCCAACTTCGATGGTGATATTGGGATTTTCCTGCAAGAAATCGTACAGCTCGTCGAGGGTGGGTTTCGAGTCGTCCTCCATTTTGGTGCTGTCCGGTTGGAAGTAGATTTTTTCCAACTTGATGGTTTCGCCACTGCGCAAATTGCTGGCCGAAAGCTCAGGAATGATGCGGGTTTTCACCTCAAAACTTGCCGTAGCCGAGCAGCCGTTTTCATCCGTAACGGTCACACTGCGTTGCCCTGCGGGCAAGGTGGTGGCACTGGCAACGGTTTCGCCATCGTCCCAAGCAATTCGGTAGTTGCCTTTGCCGCCCGAAGTTGCGACCGTGGCTTTGCCATTGTTGGTTTTGTCGGTGGTGGAGGGCCTGATTTTGCTCACTTCGATTTTTAGGGTAGATGGCTCTGTGACCTGTTTTGTGGCCACCGTGGTAGCACCTGTTGCGTCCGTCACGGTCAAGGTGTAGCTGCCCGCAACCAGCGCCTTCACGTTTTCCGACTGGCCTCCGTTCGACCAACTGAAGCTGAAGGGCTCCTTGCCACCGCTCACGTCAGCCGCCAGTTCGCCGGTTTTCTCACCAGCGCATTTGATTTCACTGGCTTGTGCAATGCTGACACTGAGCGGGAGGATGTTCTCCGAAATGCTCACTGTGGCCGTGGCCGTGCAGCCGTTGGCATCCGTGACAGTGACGGTATGCTGACCGGGGCCGAGCTTGGAAGCAGTAGCCGCCGTCTCGCCCGTGTCCCATTTGAAGTTGAAATTGCCTGCGCCGCCCGTAGCTTTCGCCGAGCCTTTGCCGTCTGAATTGCCCGTGCTGGCGGGGGCATCCACTTTTGCCGAAAGGCTGATTGGCTTTGGCTCCGCAACGTCAATTTTGCTGGAAGCCGTTTGCCCAGAAGCATCCGTCACGGTGAGGGAATAGGCGCCACTACTCAGCTTCGAGGCTTTTTCGCCGGAGGCGACCCCATTGCTCCACTGGTACGTGAACGGTCCTTTGCCGCCGCTCACGTCTGCTGTCAGTTCACCCGTTTTTTCACCAGCACACTTGATTTCATTGGCTTGCGCAATGCTGACGCTCAACGGCAGGATGTTCTCCGTGATGTTCACCGTTGCCGTGGCTGTGCAGCCATTTGCATCGGTCACGCTGACGGTGTGCTGGCCGGGGCCGAGCTTGGAGGCAGTGGAGGCGGCTTCGCCGTTGTCCCATTTGAAACTGAGGTTGCCAGTTCCACCACTGGCTTTTGCCGTGGCTTTTCCATCCGATTTGCCAGTGCTGGCGGGGGCGTCCACCTTAGTAGTTAATGCAATTGGTTTGGGTTCCATGACTTCTAGATTGCCCGTGGCTGTTTGGCCTGCCGCATCTGTCACGGTGACAGAATAAATGCCAGCGGACAAGCTGCCAGCGGATTCCTTCGTGCCACCGCTCACGCTCCAGTTGTAGTTGTAGGGTGGCTTGCCGCCGTTGGGTTTGGTTTGCAGGCTGGCGGTTTTTTCACCAAAACATTTGATTTCGCTGCTGAGCAAAACCGTCACGCTGAGCGGCAGGATATTTTCAACGATGTTGACGGAAGCAGTTGCGGTGCACCCTGCACCATCCGTCACGGTGACGCTGTGCTGGCCGGGGCCGAGCTTGAGGGCTGTTGCTGCCGTCTCTCCGCTGCTCCATTTGTAGGTGAAATTGCCGTTGCCGCCAGTGGCTTTCACCGTGGCTTTGCCGTCGGAATTGCCCGTGCTGGCTGCTGCATCCACTTGGATATTGGCCGTTATGGGCACTGCGTTTTTTATCTCAAAACTAGCCGAAGCCGACTGCCCGGATGCATCCGTCACGGTGACGGAATAGCCTCCCGCCGGAAGATTTGGCAGTGTGGCCCCGGTCATCAGGTTCGGGGTGTTCCACTGAATTTGGTACGGCGTTTTGCCGCCGCTCACATCTGCTTTCAGTGCAGCATCTTTTGCGCCAGCGCAACCGATGGCTTTGGTTTGGGAAATGGCAACGGAAAGTGCAGAAACCTGCCCCTTCACCTCCACATTCAGCGCCGCAAAGCAGCCGTTTTTGTCCGAAACAGTGACGGAATGGGGCCCTTCGGCCAATTTTTTGGCAGTGGCAGTCGTCTCTCCGTTATCCCATTTATATACGTATGGTGCTGTGCCACCTTTCGGCGAAATGGTGGCCTCGCCGTCATCAGCGCCATCGGGGCTTGCTGGTTTTTGATTCGAAACTTGAAGGCTGACGTTCGGGTCGGGGATTTCGACTTTGGTGGATTTTGCTTTGCCCTTGCTGTCGGTGACGGTGAGGGCGTATTCGCCGGGGCCAAGGTTTTGAGGGTTTGTGCCCGAAAGCCCGCTTGCCCAAGTGAAGGTGTAAGGCTCAGCCCCACCGCTGACGGTGACTTTGAGCGCAGCGTCTTTTTTGTTTGCTCCGCAACTGACCGGTTTTTCAACGAGGCAGGTGACTGTCATCGCATCTGCTTTTTGGATGAGGTAGAGGCCCTTGTCGTTGGTGCCCACCCAGATTGCGTTGTCCGCATCCACGGCCATGCACGAAACGTCTTGGCTGGTGAATTCTTCGGCGGGGCCAAACACGGTCGCCTGCTCGGTTTCCGGGTCGAAACGGGTGACGATTTGCGAAGCGACCCAAAGCATGCCGTTGCCGTCCACGGCAATGTCAACGACCTCGCCCTCGGTCAACTTTTCGTCAATGTCAATGGCGCCCCATTTGCCACGACTGTCCACTTTCCAGAGAAGGTCGTCGCCCATGACCCAAACATCGGCCCCATTTTGGGCAAAGGCTTTGATGCTGAACAATTTTTCTTCGGTCTGCCATTTGCCGTCTTTGCCGTAAGTGGCGCCTTCGGCAGTGCCAATCCAGAGTTGCCCGGTCTGGTCAAGGAAAAGCGTGTTGATTTGTTCTGAACCTAGTTTCGAGTTGCCGGGGTGGTGGCGGGCGATGAGCTTAAGGGTTGGCTGGGTTTTGAACTGGAACAGCCCCGACTTGCGGGTGCCGACCCAGAGGTTGCCACCTTTTTCCTCAAAAATGGCGGCAGTGATGCGGTCTTCCTTGGTGCGGATGCTTTTTCCGTCCTCGCCCATTTGCGACAGCAAATCTTCCAAAGGAAAGTGCAGGTCACGGTTGCCCGAAGGGGTCTGGAGCAAGGACCACTCGGCTGGGGCGATGTTCAGCGGGGTGGACTGCTCAGGGGAGTGTACCTGAAAAACGCCCTTGCGGTTGCCCACCCACTTGTTTTCACCATCTATATAAATATTGGTGACGGGGGTGTAGCGGTCCACAGCCTTTGTGCGGAGAACCTCCATGGGCGTTTGGGCGATGACTTTTATACTGAAAATAATCAGGGCAAATGATAGTAATCTGTGCATTTTAATCTTTTGACAAACTTGCTTCTGGCTCTTGGTCGCCTGTTGGCGGTTTTGGGTTACAAAGACGCAAAAGCGAAAGAATAATTTCATAAACTGGCGCAAAGTTTAGTTTTTTTTGATTTATCCGAAAAAAGCCAACAATAGCAGGCACTTGGAAGGGAATTTGAATTATACAAAGGGAAAACAAAGGCTAATGTTAATTTAATGTAAATTCTAGGTTGACTTTTTGTAAACATTCCTTTATTTTTACCCACCGAAATCTTTAAAATTTTATGATTTCAGACAGTTTTAGTCACGTTTTTACACCATCAGCGGGCAGTCTGCCTCGCTTGGACTAAGTTCCAACCAGCCCAAGCAACAAGCTTCCCGCATTATCGGCGATGCGGCCATGAAAAATTTCATTTGGAGCTTGCTGTTTTTCACAACGCAAATTTCGTTCGCACAACGCAATGTAGCCCTCCTGCATGTATCGCAGTTTGGTGTTGCACCGAATGCCGTCGAATCCTCGGATTTTTCCAAGATACCTTTCCAGTTGGCGGGAGGCATGATTGTCGTGCAGGCCAGTGTGGACGGGCATAACGGCAATTTTATTTTGGATACTGGGGCACCTGGTATTGTGCTCGATGCGAAAAGTGGAGCTTTCGAAGCCACTCAGCAAGGCAATTCCGTCAGCGGCAATTTGATGGTTGGGCAAGTTGAAATTGAAAAATTCCAGTTTGGCATCATCAAAAAAGAACGGGCCAAGGGGAATCTCCTGGATGTTCACCACCTCGAACTAGCCTGTGGGATGGACTTGATGGGACTGATTGGCTATGAAGTGCTGAGCAATTATGAATTGGTTTTTGATTTTCCCAACAACAATATCCAAATCCTTCCTTCGGGCACTTTTTCAGTGACGAAGGGAGAACCATCCGCTGTGGTTCCATTCCTGCTGTGTGGCCATGTGCCTGTGGTGGTTGCCAAAGTGGGTGGAAAAAGAGTTTTCTTGGGCCTTGACAGTGGGGCGGAGGTCAATTTGATTGACAAGAAATTCTACAATAAAATCAAGTCTGCTGCCCGTACCAACGAGGCTGAGGAATACTTGACTGGGCTTGACAACAAACCGCAACAGGTTGTAGCAGCCAATGTTGATGAAACTAGGCTGAATGGCGAGAATTTTTCACAAATGCGATATGTGTTCACAGACCTTGGGCAGCTCCGCAAGAATTTTGATGTGCCGATAGGCGGGTTACTCGGGGTGCCTTTCTTCAAGGACAAGGTCATTTCCATTGACTACGCCAGTAAACGGGTTTTCATTTGGGATTGAGCAAAGCGGCTAAGGCCGCTTTTTTTATTTAAAACACAATGGAATTTTGTTAAAAAACCCTAGATTACAACATCTTAATTCATTGTTAATCAATATTTTATAAAAATATTATGCTTTTTAAAACTCGTACAATCTTCCTATATTGTATTCATTTGTAAGCTGGGCAGTTTTCATTTTTGCAGTGTAAAAGTCCGTCTAGGTTATCTCCTTCAACTAATAATTCATGGCTTATGAAATCTGCTACCACCGTTGACGTACTGCGCCATTTCCCGCTTTTTGAGGGGCTGTCCGAAGAAACTTTTGACAGGTTGGAGGACATGGCGGAACACCATGTTCAAGGCAAGCTTACGAGGCTCTACGACTCAGGTGAACCATCCGACCGAGTCTATTTCTTGCTGAAAGGCACTGTCAAAACTTGCACACTTTCCAGCGATGGGCGAGAAGTAATCAAGACTATTTTGCATCCTCTGGCCATGTTCGGGGAACTTGGGCTGGTTGGTGAGAAGCACCGCCACGAAAGTGCCTTTACCATGAACGAAGAGGCGTCTTTCATTACCATTTCCATTAAGAATTTCCAGATGCTCATGCGTTCCAATCACCCACTTTGCATGAACGTGCTCAGCCTTATCGGCAGTCGGCTGCTGAACGCTGAGAACAAGCTGGAAGCGCTTATTTTCAAGGATGCCCGTTCTAGGATTATTGATTTCCTAAAGGAAAGTGCCAACCAGCGTGGCCGCAAGGTGGGCTATGAAATGCTGTTCAAGCACAGCCTTACCCAGCAGGACATCGCCAACCTCACTGGCACCTCCCGCCAGACCGTCACGTCTGTACTGAATGAATTGCGGAAAGACAACCTGATTTATTTCAATCGGAATACGATTTTGATTCGGGACATGGGCAAGCTGTCCTGAGCAGGCAGGGTCTATTCGATTTCATAGGTTGCACCTTCCAAGCCCAGCGTTGTGTTCGGGAAAACCGACTGCGCTTCTTCCAAAAAAACGTTCAAATCTTTGTACCTTGATGAATAGTGGCCGGTGAGCAGCCGGCCCACTTTTGCTTTTTTGGCCAACGCAGCAGCCTGCTTGACAGTGCTGTGCAGGGTAAGGCTGGCGTTTTCAGCATGGTCTTCGCAAAAAGTGGTGTCGTGGTAAAGCAAGGTCAAGCCTTCCAAATGCGGCAAATTCGATTCAACACAAAGCGTATCCGTCAGAAAACCATACGACCTCAAAGGCATAGGAGGCAACGTAAGCACTTCGTTTTCAATCACTTGCCCATTGTCCAGAACAATGTTCTGACCTGCCTTGGCCGCTTTGATTTGTGGGATGGTAAGCTGGTATTCGCTTATTTTTTCTGGCAAAACGTTCAAAGGCCGGGGCTTTTCACGGAAAATATAACCGACCGTCGGGATGCCATGCTGTAGGGGGATGCTTTCCACGCTGATGTTCTTGTTTTCAAAGACCAAGCCCGCCTTTTGGGTATCCACTTCTTGAAAATTGATGGGAAAGGATAGCGACCCGCCGGGCCGTAGTTGTGCGGCAATCATGGCATCAAGGCCAGCAGGAGAATAAATGTCCAATGGAGTTTGCCTTCCACTCAAATCCAAGGAAAACAGCAAGCCTGGGAGGCCAAACACATGGTCGCCGTGAAGGTGGCTGATGAATATTTGATGGATTTTATGGCGAGGAATATTGTAGTCGCTCATGCGCATTTGTGCGCCCTCGCCGCAGTCCAGCAGAAAAAAATGGTTGTCGAATTGTAAGACCTGCGAAGTCGGGAAGCGCCCGAAGGCAGGCGATGCAGCATTTACCCCGAGTATCGTCAGGGCAAATCTCATAGGCGCTCTGCACTCAAAGACCGCTCGATGTCTTCCAGAATGACAAAATCCTTGGACTCTTCCAGCGATGGCATTATAGACAAAACGGAATCCAGTCTGGAGATTTCTATTAGTTTGCGAACAGTCTCGTGTTTGATACCCGTCAGCACGAACGCACCGAGGTTTTTCCAAAGCCGATTCGCCGTCAGGATAGCGCTCAGGCCAGACGAATCAACGTACTTGACCTCAGAAAGGTCGAGGATGAGGTTGGGAACACCTTCGTTGGAAAGGATGACGAGTTCTGATTTGAGATTTGGAGCGACAACGGAGTTTAGGTTGTCTTCGTGGAGGTGAAGAACTGCAAAACGTTCTTGTTTATCAATGGAATATTTCATGCTAATTTTTTGCGCTGATTGTACAGTTTCCCGAACAAACGGGACATGTCCTTTAAACGAGGCGCTAAGTTAATATTTTCTAACCCAATTTTCCATGCACGGAATTTTGCCTAAATTTGGAAGGCGGCGATTTAAGCGGCACGCTTTCCAAATTCCCAACTGAAAAACGGCTAATTTTGCCGAGAATTCCTGACACAAAAGCATTTTACTAGGCGTTAAATGCTTGCAAAATGCAATGTTAACTGGAGAGACCAAACATGCCCCGAACTAAGCACACAATCAAACGTTTACTACGTAATTTTTTGAGGGACAGAGAACCTATTAACTTGCAGCATCAAATTGGTAGGCTCACAAAAATGTCAGCAGCCCGAATCAATCCTTCGTAATTTAGTTTGGCAAGCCCAAAAAATTGCATAATTTACTAACGAGCGAAAAGGAAAAGAGAAAATGCTGGCATTGTTTTTACCACAATAAAAGGCGTTGAAGATGTAGTGGTGTTGAATTCTAAGGATTTAGGTGTTGGCAAGTAAAACGACTGATTGGAGAACTTTTCTTCGCTGCACTTTGAAACTTGTTCAAATCCCCTTAACATTGCTTCAATTCCTCAGCGTTACCGCAAAAATTTCACGATTCAATTGACAATGAACGACAAGAAATTTTCGAACAAAGTAAAAAAAATCATCTCGGCCAGTCGGGACGAAGCCTTGCGGCTTGGCCAGGACTTTATCGGCACAGAGCACTTGTTGC